>Ga0209048_10003924_pt1 | contig 14323 bp, 9 predicted proteins | sample FrelakmetCRP12CR_FD_187146 | JGI IMG/M metagenome (GOLD analysis project Ga0209048, IMG submission 187146) | Freshwater lake sediment microbial communities from the University of Notre Dame, USA, for methane emissions studies - CRP12 CR (SPAdes)... | ecosystem: Environmental > Aquatic >... | reverse complement strand
GGGAGCCGGTGACGACGATCTGCTCGAGTTCCGCGTCCTGCGAGATGGCTTCCGGGGTATAGAGAGAAGCGGCGGCCGTGGCCGTCGACACCAGCGCGAAATGAACGGCGTGTGTCAGCTTCGGGTTGGTAACCATTGCGTGCAGGTCTCCTGAGCGAAAGTCGTTGATTCAATGTCGATCTAGCTAGCCATTTCGCGGCCGGGCTGCGATTCCCGTCGGACTGCTCGCCCTGGAATCAACGTCGGAAAAGACGTACGCGCCTAGCGGTCCACGAAATCGGGTGTCGGATGATAACGACAGGTATCGTCTCTTGGGAAGGGCAAATCAGAAACATTTTGATTCGCGACCTCAATGAGCACTCGACTGAAAACGCTTGTTTCGCAGTCTTATCTGGATCCCGTCCAGAATCCGGGCGGAAGCAACATTTCCGTTGCTTGAATGCAACAGTCTGGAGCTCTCCAGTTGTTTCTTTCTTACGACAATCGGTGCCGTGGCCCGAAGTCGCCGATTGAGGCAAAGTTCGCAAATGCTCGATCTGCCCGGCCAGCCTTTTCTGGACAAAGACACAATGGTCGGCCGGTGCGCGCGCCTGCCGCTGCGAGTCGATGCCGCAACGCTGGCGGCCGAGGTCGCGGCTTTGCCGCAGCTCTATTGGGGCAGTCGGGGCGGTCGGGTGGGAGTGCATCGGGTCGCGGAGGCCGTCTTTCTTCGCGGCCATGCCCCCGCGGAGGGCGACAAACCGATCGAGGACCGACCGGCCCTCGATTTGCTTCCGTACGCGCGCACATTGATCGAAGAGGTCATCGGCTCGAAGCCGCAACGTTGCCTGCTGGCACGGCTCCCGCCTGGAGCAAGCGTGCTGCCGCACATCGACCGTGCGCCGTATTTTTCCCAGACCCTGCGCATTCATGTGCCGGTCGAGTCTCATGACCAGGCATGGATGATCTGCCAGGGGCTCGCCTACCTGATGCGGCCGGGTGAAGCCTGGGCGTTGAACAACGTGGCCATGCACGGGGTCTGGAACGCGCATACGACGCGCGCACGCACTCACCTGATCTGCGACTTCCTGCCCGACCCTGCCCTGCTGGACCTGCTGGCCGGGGCCGAACGCGGACTCGGCCAGCCGATGCCGGAGGCCGAGGCGCATTTCGCAGCCGTGACGCGCCTGCAGGCGGTCCAGGCCGGATGATCGCGACCGACCGTTTCGTCTTCCTGCACCTGCACAAGTCCGGCGGTACGTTCGTCAACGAGGGCCTGCTCCGTTTCGTGCCGGGTGCCCGCGAAATTGGCTATCACCTGCCGCGGCACCTGATACCTGACGAGCACAGGTTGCTGCCAGTGCTCGGCTTCGCGCGCAACCCGTGGAGCTATTACGCGTCCTGGCATGCTTTCCAGGCCGGGCGCCCGCAGCCGAACGCGCTCTATCGCGTGCTGAGCGATGAGGGCCGCCTGGGTTTCCAGGGCACCGTGCGCAATATGCTGGAACTCGGTGCGAGTTCGCACCTCGATCGCCTGCTGCACGAGCTGCCGGCGGACTACGGCAATCGCGGGCTCAACCTGCCTGGGTTCGCACTCGAGCCGATCCGCGGGTCCGGCGCGGGGTTCTATTCATACCTGTACCACTATGTGTTCGGACACGACGATGCGCGGTTGCGCATCGGTCGCATGGAGACCCTGCGCACGGAACTGCCTTCGATGCTTGCAGCGACCGGGTATCACGCCAACGCGGACATGCTCCACTTCATTGCGACCGCCGCGCCAAGAAACGTCACCCAACACGCCCGGTATACGGACCTTTACGACAAGGAACTGCGGCAACTCGTCGCCGAGCGCGATGCGTCGGTCATCGAGCGCCACGGCTATCGCTTCGGGGACTGATGGTTCAGAGCGCCTTGAGCCGCTGCCAGGTCGCTTCGACGACCGGCAATACCCGGAGAACCTGCTCTTCATTGCGGCGCCATTTGTCGGAGACTGGAGGCGTCTGAGTGTGCCGCGACGGTGGCAGCGGCCCGGCCACGCGGGTTTGCAGTGCGGCATCGATTTCGATATCGGCGAAGGCGCAGATCCGCCGCACCGTGGCACGCGGGTCGGCAAGCAGCTCGGCATAGCTCAGCGCCGTCCAGCGATCCTTCGGCAAGGCCGCGAGGTCGTCGAGCACGATGCGATTCGTCGCGTCCCACTGGTGCGCGGCCACCTCCTCCAGCGGCTTGCCGCGCAGCTGCTGCCAGCCGGGCGGCAGGAGAAGTGACCACGGGCCGTCCCAGCCCGCAAGTTCGCGATAGGTCATCCACTGCCCGGAGCGCCACGCCTCGATGATGCTGCTGAGGTTGTCGCGCGGATCACGCCACAGGTAGACGAAGTGCGCATCCGGGAACACCCGCGCGAAGAACGGAATGCGCAGCGCGTTCTTCGGGGTCTTCTCCAGCACGCGCACGTCCGCGGCACCCGCAGGCAGGGCGCGGCCCTTGGGATCGCTCAGGTTCTCGAGCATTTCATCCTCGACGCGCCGGGCGATCGCCTCCGTGCAATGCGCGGCGGTCAGGCGGTTCGAGTCCACACCGGGCGCGCCGGGACGTAACTCCGGGATGCTCTCGATGAGCCAGTGCGCCTCGCCGGCCACCGTCCAAAACTGCGGCGTCACAGCCAGCGTCTCAAACAGGAGCGTGCTGCCCGAGCGCGGCGCCGCGACGATGAACACCGGCTTACGCAAGCGCGACCGCCGCAACGACGCCAGGCGCTCACCCGCGGACGGCATGGCCGCGGCCACGGTCACGGACGGCAGGTCGTGGACGAGGTGACGAAGCAGCCGGCCCTCGAGCACCGTGTGCGCAGCGACACGGTTGGTACGCATGATGAGACCCTCGCCGAGCTGACGCGAATGCGCGCGCAGGGTCTCGACGAGTTCGCGAAACTCCGGGCGTCCCGGCGCGCCCTCGCCGCGCAGTGCGTAGAGCTGCCTCCAGTCGAAACAGAATCCCTGCAGCAACCAGTGGTACCGGCCGAGCTGCGCGCGCGCTTCGGGCGTATCGGCGCGCACCGCCAGCTCGCCGCGGAAATCGGCCAGCAGCAGATCGACCTCGGCGGGCGGCATTACAAGGCGCGGTGCGATGCGCTCGGTCAGCAAGGACGCATCGAAGTCCGGACGATACGGCAGCTCGCCGGTCGACACCTGGCCGGTTCCTGCCTGCGCGACGAACTCCCAGAAGGCTGCCGTGCCCGAGGTATCGGCCACGAGGTGAATGCGGGTCGTATCCGTCGGGTTCTCGACGCGATGCAGGCGCCAGTTGTCGAATATCCAGGCTTCGCCCGGCGCCATGTGCACGGCCTGCCCGTCGCAATGGAACTGCACCTCGGGGTGCGTGACGATCGGGATGTGCATGCGCACCCGGTAGAACCAGTGGTAATTGATGTCCGCATGCTCCGGCACGGAAGTGTGGGGATCGAGGCGCATCAGCCGCGAGCGACTCCACACCACGCCGAAGCTTGCAAGCACCTGCCGGAGGTACGGACAGTGCCGGAGATGCGGCGTGGGCAGCATCGATCCGTAGACCTCGTCGTTCTCGCCGCCGTCGGCGGTGACGAGCCGCAGCGAACTGTTGCCCTCGATTTCACTTGGGTGCGCCGCCCAGGCCGAATCGGGGAGTGCCTCGATCTCCGCGCGCAGCCTTCCGGCGTCGAATTGCACCGGCAGGCGAAAAAAAGCTTTGGCCAGCTTCATGGCGCTTACGCCTGCTCCATGGCCTTGCGGAAGTCGCCGATGGCTTCGACGATGTCACGCACCGCTGCCTGCTCGGCATCCGTCAGGTACGGATTCCACAGGTCGAAGATCAGGACGACGCGTGTCTGTGGGCTGCGGTTCCACGCCTCGTGCTCGAACGTGTCGTCGAACACGACCACGCGTCCCTCCTGCCAGGCATGGATCTCGCCGCCCACGTTCAGCGCGCAGTCGTCCGGCACGACGAGCGGCAGGTGCCCGACCAGGCGCGTATTGGTCACGCCTCGATGGGGCAGCAGGTGGGTGCCGGCCGTGAAGACCGAGAACAACACCTCCGGACCGTGCTCGCGCACGCGAGACAATGGCAGCCGGTCGAGGGCGGCCGACGTCACCGGACAGGCGGCACAATTGTCGTCGCGCCGGACGCCGTGCCGATAGAAGTAGTAGCCATTCCAGGTTGGCGGCGCACCCTGGCCACGCAGGTTCTGCTGCTCGACGTCGTCGGCGGTAAAGACTCGCTCGCGACCCTGTGCAGAAGGCAGTAACCGCTGCAACTCCTCGCGGATCGCGTCCGTCTGCGCCTCGAACGCGGGGATCCACCGGAACAGGCTGCGGTCGAAATACGCCGTCGTCGGAAGGTCCGGGAAGTACAGGAACGATGGCTGCTGGCGAAGGTCGGCGTGCACCGCCTGTTCTTCGTTCAGGTAGACACGCAGGCATTTCTCGACACGTGTCATGGAATCGCGCCCGTAACGCGCCGCCAGCGTCTCCGTGATGGCGGACAACATCTCGAGTCGCCTGCCACGCACGGTCCTGACGGCGTGCTCCACGAGTTGCTTCAAACCGGGCTGAGTCGTTTCAGGATTCAGCCAGCGCCCCTGCGCCTGCGCGTCGTTCAGCGCGCGCGCGAACTGGAACAGGCTGCGATCCGCTTCGCCCGTGCGCTCGAGCATCGACGCGTAGTGCAGACGGGACAGGTAGAAATCCGGCTTGAGGCGGATCGCTTCGGCCAGCGCCGTGACGGCAGCCAGCAGGTTGCCCATCGTCTCCTGTGCGCGGCCCAGGTGGTGGAAGGAAACCGGGTTACCAGGGTCGAGACGCGTGGCGCGCTCGAGCAGGGCAACCGCACGGAATGGCTTGCCATCGCGCACGGATGCGAGCGCCACGACGTTGAGCGCCTCGATGTCATCCGGCGAGCGCTCGAGGACGGCCTCGCAGGCGCGCTCAGCCTCGCGGACCCGGCCCTCCCGCAGCAGTCTTTGCGCCTCGGTCAACGTGGTCATGCTGTTCCATCCGGTGAATTTCGCACCGCCTATTCAAGTACGCCCGGTGCGCAGGATATTCTACCCGGCATGCCCGTCACGGATCTCCGCCATTACATTCGCGTCTACGACGCCGATCTCGAGCCGGCCTTCTGCCAGCGAATGATCGCCTCCTTCAATGCCCTGTCCCGATTTCACCAGCCGAATGGCCGGGGAATTCGTGGCGGACTCGAAGGCTCGGCGTGGACGGAATTGAACGTGACGGGACTGTCCGACGACTCCTTCCTGGGTTTCTTTCGGGCGCGTTTCGATCTCGCCCTCGATCGCTACAACCAGGATGTGGGCCTCGAAATCCCGGTACCGAATTCGCCGAAGACGGCCGACCTGATCCTCAAGCGCTACCGGGCCGGCACCGATGAGCAGTTCCAACCGCACTTCGACTCGATCCACGAGGTTGCGAACCGATACCTGGTGCTGCTGTGGTACCTGAACGACGTCGAGCAGGGCGGCGAGACCGCCTTTCGCCAGCTCGACGTTACGGTGACCGCACGCACGGGCCGACTGCTCGTGTTCCCGCCGTACTGGATGTTCCAGCATGCCGGCCTGCCGCCCGTCTCCGGCGACAAGTACATCATCTCGACGTATCTGCTGTTCTGAGCCTCAGGCGCTGTAGTTCCAGCGCCGCAGGTAGGGTTCGACCTGCGGGATCACCGCACCGAAGTGCCGTTCGTAGGCCGTCCAGCGGCCGATGGCGCGCGTATTCACCGGCTGCACCACCTGGCTGTAGCTCGGCGTGCTGATGAACCCCTTGCGCCGCGCGTGCTCGCCGGGCTGCAGCATGGCGTCCGTCCGCTCGAGGCCGAGCCATTCCGCCAGCGAGCGCACCTGCGTTGCGAATTCGGCGACAAATGACTCGTAGCGTACCTCCCGGTATGCAGGACGCAGGATGGCCGACTCGCGGAACCAGAAGTCGAAAGCCCGGCGATAACCCGCCGCGAGCGTCGGCAGGTCGCGGCACAAGAGGGCGAACTGAGGGGCGCGGAAGTGCTGCATGTAGCAGCTCAGGATCACGTCGCAGGGATGGCGGACCGCCAGCAGGATGCGCGCGTGCGGGAACAATCGGCGGACTGCCGGCAAGGCGAACAGGTTCATCGGGTTCTTGTCCACGAGGCGCTGGCCGGGCGCCAGTTCCACCCGACGGCCAACCCGCTTCCAGTACTGCGCCCGCAACTCGTCAAGCTGCGCCCGCGTCATGCCCGCAAGCTTTTCCGGATAAGCGATGCCGGCGTCCAGCATGCTGTCGACCGCCTCGTGAATGAAACGGGTCTCGTCCATGGACTTGAGCGACGGGTGAGCATCGAGGGTTTGCTCGAGCAGCGTCGTGCCGGAGCGCGGGAAACCGACGATGAAGATCGGGCTTTGTTCCGCCGTCGGCGCCCCGCCTTCGTCCCACTGGGCCACGTCTTCGGCAATGCAGCCGAAGTCCGCAACCGGTATGGGCGGGCCTCGGCGCTGCCTCACGTCCGGCGCAACGAGGTGCGTGTAGGCAATTTGCGAACGGTGCGCCTCCTCGAGCACAGCGAACGCTTCGTCGTACCGACCGAGCGAGTCGAGCGACTTGGCGAGCGGATAGAGTTCGTAGTGGCGTAGATGAAAGTCCGTCTTCTTCGAGAGAATCTGCCGAAAGAGATCCTGCGCGTCCTGCGCGCGACCCTCGCGGGCCGCCAACTGCGCTTCGACGAGCATCAGGTCGGTGCCGAGCGCCGTGGCGCGCGGGTCCGCCTTCAGGCGTGCCAATGCCGCGCGAGCCTCCGCGAGCCGGTTGGTGCGCTCCTGCACCTGGATCAATCCGAGCACGAGTTCCGGGTCGGGATGCGGATCACGCGCCGCCAATTCCATGGCCTGCGCGGCGCTTTGCAATTCGCCGAGGTTCATCAGCAGCCGGCCGATCTTGGCCAGCAGGTTGCTGTTGAGCCCCTGCAGATTGGGCCAGCGGATGAGCGTCGCGATCGCTTCATCGTGATCCATCGTCTCGTCGCAGCAGACCGCGTACTGGTAACAGATCTCCGCATCGTCCGGGGCGAGCCGCACGGCATCCTTCAGCACGGTGAGCGCTGCCTCGTAACTGCCCCGATCGATGTGGACGAGCCCGACGTTGTAGAAGAAGTCCGCCGAGGCCTCTCCCCGCGCGCCGGCCTGTGCGTAGGCCGCCAGCGCCTCGTCGTGGCGGTGTTGCGCCAGCAGCGCGGTGCCGAGGTTCATCCAGTGTGCGACGTCGTCCGGGTCGCGGCGTGCCAGCTCGGCAAAGACCTGGGAGGCGTTCGCGTATTTGCCTTGCGCATTCAGCGCCAACGCCAACTGATGGAGCGCGCCCAGGTGCGTGGGTTGCGCCCTCAAGGCCTCGCGGCTGCAGGACTCCGCGACATCGAACTGCCCCCGCTGGTAAAGCGAAGCCGCAACCTGCGTAAGGGTGTCTGGATCGGCGCTTGGGTGAGTCATGAGGCCGGGATTATCCGTCATTTCGAACGGCTTTTTTTGGCAACGGACGCGGCGTCTCGATCATAATCATCCCGCCAGATCCAACCGGGGAACAGACCGTGCACGCGAGCCGACTCAAGTACTTGCCAGTCACCCTGACCGTTCTGATGGCGGCAATGTCCGGCGGCCCCACGAGGGCAGGCACAGGACATCCTTGCGCGGCAATATCCGATAACACCGCACGGCTCACCTGCTATGACGAGGCCTTCGGGCGCCCGGCGACAGCAGCGCCGGCTCCCGTTTCAGCGGGTGCACCCACCGCGGCGACGGCCGCAACGGCCGCATCAGCAGCAACGGTCGCGGTTCCGGTCGCCGCTGCAACAGCTCAAACGGCCGAGCAACAATTTGGCCTCAGTCAGCAGCAGGCCCGGGCGACCGCTCCGAAGCCAGTCGAAACCAAAGGGCCGGAAAAGATTCAGTCAGCCGCGACTGAGATCAAGCGAAAGCCTCTCGGTGAACTCGTCATTTCGCTGGAGAACGGGCAGGTGTGGGAGCAGACCGAGGTGGACTCGACGGTGCACATCAAGCCTGGCGACCCGGTCACGGTCAGCAAGGCTGCATTCGGCTCCTTCATGATGACGAGCGGCCACTCGACGCTACGCGTACGCCGCATCCGTTAGTGCTTCACGGCCGTGAGGGAGGCAGCCGACCCGGCATCACCCCGGTCCGAATGCGCAGCACGTCGCTCTCGCCTGCCGGCAGCACTCGAACTTCCGATCGCTTGTAGTCGATTATGAGGCCGTCGGCGTTGCCGAGGACATCCATGCCGACGACGAGTGCCGGCTCGGTGTCGTAGCCCCACAGCCGGAATACGTCGAAGTCCCCGAAAGTGACGAACAAGGCCGAGATTTCGAACTCGCCGAGGTACAGCGTCGGCACCTGGATCAAATTGCCCGCCGCGCGCTGCAGCGTAGCGCCAATCACCTGGGTGGCGCTCGCCGGATTCTCCAACTCCTGCTGCAGTCCAAGCGCGCGGAGCAATGCGAGGTTGCCCAGCGACCGCTCGGCGCCCGTGTCGATGATGGCCTGAACCTGCTTCCTCCCGACGCGCGCCTGAAGTGTAACCAGACCGCCAAAGCGAAGTCTTGCCCGCGCCCTAGGCCAATCCGATGAGGCAACTGGGCAGCCGTGCCGGCTGATCGAAATGCTTGCATCTGCAAAGCTCACGAACAGGCACATGCGCTTGAAGCCATCGACCCCGAGGATTCCATCGGCATCGGCGAACACGCCGGGCACGACCACGGGCAGCCGCTGATTCTGCAGCGTGATGTCACCGGCCTGCAGCCGATCGACTAGGATCGAGGGCACGTTTTCCGCGCCGGTGATGCCCCGCAGCCCGAGTGGATGGCTCGGGTCCGGAACCAGCCCGAGGCGGGCGGCGATGCGAGGCGAGATGACGGATCGCGATGCCCCGGTATCCACGACGAAGGCGAACGGACCCTGCCCGTTGATGAACACCGGGGCCATGATCCGGCCGATTCCATCCGGCCGGGTGCGGGCGACATAGACCAGTTCGGCGGGCACCTCGGGTGCGGACCCGGCCTCGGACTTCGCCACCGGCTGCGCGTTTCCCATCGGCATCATCCAAGCCAGCGTAAACGCAGACCAGATGCCGACACGTGCGGATCGCACGAACTTCATCGGATAGTCCGCGATCTTACTCATCCTGGCCGCATGGTATCGCAGCCGACCGCGTCCAAGCCTCAATTGAAAAGGGCGGTCTCTTACGAGACCGCCCTTGGCCACCAGGGCCAGATGCGGAATCGATTAGAACTTCACGCGCATGCCGGCATAGAAGCGCTGACCGATCGCGTCATACGTGCCGGCGTCCGTCTCCGTGCCGGTGACATCGCCGGGGAGGCCCGAGATAATCGGCGGCGGAGCCTGGTCGAACACGTTGTTCGCGCCGACGTAGAGTTCCACATGATCCCAAGGCTTCAGGGAGACCTGCACGTCGTGATACCACACGTCACCCACGCCGACCGAGCCGGGCTTCAGGCCATTGCCGGCCAGGAACTGGTCGTCCAGCGACGAAGCGCCGATGTAGGTCGTCATCCAGACGATGTTGACGAGGCCAACGTTATAGCCGAGAGACAGGAAGGCCCGATCCTTGGGAGAACCAATCTCGCCGTTGTATGGATCCTTCGCTTCGCCCGGCAACGGAGTGATGTAGCCGTCCAGCATGTGCGTGTAGGACAGATGGGCGGTCAAGTTGCCCGTCAGGTTCCAGTCTGCCAGGTCCTGGGCATAGGTCAGCGTGAAGTCGATGCCTTCGGATCCCAGCGTGCCGCTGTTCGTCACGGCGCTGTCGATGAACTCGAGCGAGCCCGCGCTGTTCGCGCCAACCGCAGTCGGTCGGCGGGTGATGAACTGGCAGAACGACGAGTTGCCCGAACCCGAATAGCACTGGTCCAGGATGAACTGGCGCGGCGTGCTCACGATCGCGTCTGCGATCTCGATCTTGAAGTAGTCGATCGTGAAGCCGAACCTGTCCAGGACCCCAAGGTTCTCCGGCTGGATGACCACGCCGAACGTCCAGGACCTGCCCTTTTCTTCGCTCAGGTTCGGGTTGCCGCGGTTGTAGCCGCTGACACCCTGGATGTCCGCCTGGCTAAGCGTGAACGCGCCGTTGGCATTGATGTTCTCAAGCACGCCAGGGGCGGCCCGGCACGCCACAGCCGTGGGCCCCGTCGAGGCGGCGGTGACGCCGTTGCACGGATCATTCAGGCCGACCGGGAAGTCCTGGCTAGGCGGCGAATACAGCTCGTTGATGTTCGGGGCTCGAACCGACTGGGCCCGGATGCCGCGGAATCGAAGGCCCGGAACGGGCGTCCATTCGAGGCCCAGGTTCCAGCTTTCCGTGTTGCCGACGGTCGAGTAATCCGAGTAGCGGTAGGCGCCACGGAAATCCAGCTTGTTGGCGAGGAACACGTCCTTCAGCAAGGGCAGCTGGACTTCACCATAGCCCTCCGCCACATGGAACGCGCCTTCCGTGGCTGGGATCGCGTTGCCTGCATTGAGTCCGGACTGCTGCAGTGCGTCGAACTCGCTGCGCGAGAATTCTTCTCGGTACTCACCGCCTACCGCTACAGCGAGCGGACCGGCCCACAGCTCAAACGGCTGACCGGACAGGTTCACGCCCGCCAGCTTCTGGGAGGTGAAAGTAGATAGCAGACTCGGCGCGCTGATGTACTTGGCGGCCGCCGGGCTGATCGAACCGGCACCAAAGATGCTGATCGGGACGCAGCCCTGTTTGCGCGCGCCTGGATCGACGCAGATTGCCTCGGTCCGGTTGCCGTTGCCGTTGATGTCGTTGATGTCCGGCATGGCTTCCAGCGCGTTCCTGAAGTTCAGGACGTTGACCTGGCCGCCCGCGACCTGCGATTCCTTTGTCTGGCCATAGGAGTAGTACGCTTCATAGTCCCAGGCGTTGTCGAAGAGCTTGCCTTCAAAGCCGCCCACGAGCCGGAACGTGTCGCGGTCGGCCGTGCTGCCGCGGTTGCCAACCTCGCTCATGCGGCGCGTGAAGTTGATGTCCTTCAGCCCGTCGCCATTCGTATCCCGGGCCTGGGTAAACACATAGGCCGGAACCATCGGGTTCTGATAGATCGTACGAATGAAACGACCCGGGTTGGCCGGATCCGCACTATAGATCGCGGTCTCGATCGGCACTCGACCACCCGTGCCCGGGTAAATGTTGACGGAGTCGAGCGGGAACGGTTCGAGTTGCGTGGTTGCCTGTGTGGATGCGTAAGTCGCTTCCATGAATGCGCTTTGATTGTCGGCGAACTCGAAGCTGCCGCGGGTGGCGGCCAGGTAACGCTCCGTCGGGATCGCAATCGTCCGCATCGAGGAACGATTGAAGCCGGTCGGAGTCAGGGTGGCGGTACCGTTGGTCGAGAACGGCCTCGGGTTGCCATTCTGGTCGAACGTATAGCTAGAACCTGTATTGGCCGTACCGGCAGCATTCGGCCTGAAGATGCGGCCCATCGGCGAGAAGCTCGAATAGAACGGCCTGATCGGCGTGAACATGTCAGCCGCTGCGCTCGTGCTGGCCGCGCCAAGGGAGATCTGGTCGATCTTCGAACGGGCGCGATCGCGCGAATAGACCGCACCCTGGTCCGTGTAACCGAGGTAGGCCATGATGTTGCCGCGACCGTCGGCGACGTTGGTCCCGATCGTCATGCCGAACTGCTTTTCCTGGTCGTCACCGGCGTTGCTGATGCCGTACTGGCCATCGAATTCGACGCCCTCGAAGTTCTTCTTGTAGATGATGTTGACCACGCCGGCAATGGCGTCCGAACCGTACACGGCCGAAGCACCGCCCGTCAGGATGTCGACGCGCTCGATGAACTGGGTCGGGATATCGTTGAGATCGACAGCCGACTCACCGGGGATGCCTGCCACGAAACGCCGCCCGTCGACGAGGACGAGCGTGCGGGACGTGCCAAGGTTCCGGAGGTCAATGGTCGCGACGCCCGCGCTTGACGTCGAGAAGTTCGAGTTCGTACGACTGATCGTCGGCGTGCCAAACGTCGGATTCTTGAGCAGCAGGTCCTGGATGTTCGCGACGCCGGACTGGTCGATCGTATCGGCGCTGATGACTTGCAGCGGCGAAGCCGAATCGAGGCCGGTCACCGCAATGCGCGAACCGGTGACGACGATCTGTTCGATCTCGGTGTCTTGCGCGACCGCAGCGGTGCCGTACGCCGCAGCTGCCACAAGTGCGAGTCGAACTGCGCGGGTGATTGTCTTGTTGCTAGCCATTGTTTCCTCCAGACGGAGTGATGCCTGAGTTGAGTGCCGTACGCCGGTTGTCCGGTTTTTGGCGGAACGGGCGACTTCCTTACACGCCCCCCAAGGGGCACGAGTTGCGCGCAGATTAGCAACGACGTCTCGGGCAAGCAACTTGTGATGTTTTTTTACAACGAACGAGCAATGTCCATGGGCGCCGAAATCCACGGAATGTCCATTGTTTTGAACAGTTCCGGCCCAACCCCTTTCCTGTGAAAGCGCTTTGTGATTCGAGAGCAACAGCCCAACGCCTGTCTCTTTCTCGTCAGCAATCCGTAGATGTACGGAGCGAATAGGGGCCCACCGAGACTCGGCAGGGCGCCTTTGGGCGACCGGGCGCCGGTAGGGGGGTTCGTCAGTCCCGCAGCGGCAGTTCGTTGCCCTTGCGCACGGTCCGCAACGCGAAGCTCGACTGCACGCGCGCCACGCCCGGTAGCCGCGTGAGGTGCTGGCTGTGCAGCCGCTCGAAATCGGCCGGGTCCGACACGACGACGCGCAGCAGGTAGTCCTGCTGCCCCGTCATCAGGTAGCACTCCATGACTTCCGGCACGCGCGTGACCGCCGCTTCGAAGGCCGCGAGGTCGGCCTGCTCCTGCCGGTTCAGCGTGATGCTGACGAACACGTTGCCCGGCATGCCTACCTTCGCCTGGTTGACGTGCGCGGTGTAGCCGTCGATGACGCCCGATTCCTCGAGTGTCCGCACGCGGCGCAGGCAGGCCGATTCGCTCAGGTGCGCCCGCTCGGCGAGTTCGCGGTTGGTCAGGCGCCCGTCGCGCTGCAAGGCGGCCAGGATGAGGTGGTCGGTACGATCGAGCTTCATTCGAATCTTCTCCCTCTGATTCGCCACTGGACCGCAGGAACTTGCGTAGCCATGCGATTCAGCGCCTGACTTTGCACGATTTCACCCGTTCAGCCAACTATGCTGTAACGGTCTGCGTCCGGCCCTGCAACGATCGATCGAACCAGCGAGGGGAGAGCCATGCGCATCGGTGTGCCAAAGGAAATCAAGGTTCATGAGTACCGCGTCGGCCTGGTGCCGGCGGCCGTCCGCGAACTCGTCGAATCCGGGCACGAAGTCGTCGTGCAGACCGGCGCGGCTGCGGGCATCGGCTTTGCGGACGCCGACTATCAGCGCGTCGGCGCAAGGATCGCCGCCACCGCCGCGGAGATCTTTGCCTCCGCCGACATGATCGTGAAGGTGAAGGAGCCGCAGCCGCAGGAGTGCGCGATGCTGCGCCCCGGCCAGGTGCTCTACACCTACCTGCACCTCGCGCCGGATCCGAAGCAGACCGAGGCGCTGATCAAGTCGGGCGCGACCTGCATCGCCTATGAAACGGTGACGGCGCCGGACGGCTCGCTGCCGCTGCTGACCCCGATGAGTGAAGTGGCGGGCCGCATGTCGGTGCAGGTCGGCGCGTACTGCCTGCAGAAGGCCAACGGCGGCCGCGGCATCCTGCTCGGCGGCGTGCCGGGCGTGGCACCGGCCAAGGTCGTGATCCTCGGCGGCGGCGTCTCGGGCACGCACGCCGCGGAGATGGCCGTCGGCCTGCGCGCGGACGTGACGGTCGTCGACCGTTCGATGAAGCGGCTGCGTGAACTGTCGTCGATCTTCGGCGCGACGCTGTTCACCGAATATTCGACGCAGGAACACATCGACGCGCTGGTGATCAATGCCGACCTCGTGATCGGCGCGGTGCTGGTGGCCGGCGCGGCGGCGCCGAAGCTCGTCACCCGCGACATGGTCAAGCGGATGAAGCCGGGCTCCGTACTCGTCGACATCTCGATCGACCAGGGTGGCTGCTTCGAGACCAGCAAGGCGACGACCCACGCCGACCCGACGTACGTCGTCGACGACGTGATCCACTACTGCGTCGCCAACATGCCGGGCGCCGTGCCGCGTACTTCGACGTTCGCGCTGAACAACGCCACCCTGCCCTTCGCCCGCAAGCTCGCGGACCTCGGCTGGAAGAAGGCGCTGCAGGCGGATCCGCACCTGGCGAACGGCCTCAACGT
>Ga0209048_10003923_pt1 | contig 14327 bp, 25 predicted proteins | sample FrelakmetCRP12CR_FD_187146 | JGI IMG/M metagenome (GOLD analysis project Ga0209048, IMG submission 187146) | Freshwater lake sediment microbial communities from the University of Notre Dame, USA, for methane emissions studies - CRP12 CR (SPAdes)... | ecosystem: Environmental > Aquatic >... | reverse complement strand
GGCCGTCCTGATCGTGGGTGAAGCGGTCGGCGAGGCCGTGACGGCCGCCGGGCGCGGCCTGCGAGGATTCATGAGCGCCAGCTATCGCGAGAACGTGCAACGCGTCGCGCGCGCCGTGGACGCGGCCGGCGGCCCCTTCGGGTTCGGTATGGCCGTGGGCGAGCACGAAACCCACTTCAACCCCGCCGCGACGAGTCATACTGGCTGCGTCGGGGTGTGGCAATTCGCCCCTAAGTACTTCGCCGACCGGGGCGTGAGCTCGGAGGCGGAGGCTCGCGACATCGATGCCAGCACGCCCGGCGCGCTGGCCTACCTGCGGACCCTGCTCGCCCGCACGAAGAGCGCACTGCCCGCACTCTCCCCGCACGATCAGTATGCGGCCGCGTACCTGGGGTACGTCGAGGGCAGCGGCGCGCACAAGCTCGCGTGTGACCGCATCGACGCCGAGGCCAGCTATCAGGACTTCGTCGCCGTCCTCGGTGACGTCCTCCTCGAGCTGTTCCCCAAGCGCGTCGTGCCCTACGCCAATCCCAACGCGCCCGCGGGAGCGCTGGCCATGGCCGACGCGATCCCCGGCTGGGAAGCGCGGCGGGCCGAGTTGCTCGGCGAGGAGACCGCATGAAACGCCAGGCCGACACCCTCAACACTACCGACGCGCTCCGCATCCCCCAGTGGGCCGTTGCGGTGCAGATCACGGTCTACCCCGGCCCCGCCTCCGCGGTCCCCGAAGTCGCCGGCGAGGGCGGCGAGCACGAGGACCCGCCGGCGCGCTCGCACTGCGTGATCCACTTCTATCGGCGGCCGGACGGTGGCGGCGAGCCCTGCGCGGAGCTGGACCTCTCCGACACCCCGGCCTGCTACGCGCGCCCCATCATCCTCGTCCCCGACTGGCACTCGCTGCGCGTCCTCGACGGCGGCGCCGCGGGCACGGTGCCGATCACCGACGGGCATGTGCTCTGGCTCGAGGACGCACCATGATCAACAATGCCCCCATCCCCGATGGCGCCACCCACGACGCCCAGACCGACGGTTCCCAGCAAACCATGCTGGTCAAGGCCGACGGCGCCGAGATCGGTACCACGCTCTGGACCCGCCAGATCATGGCGACCACGTGCCTGCCAGCTCCCTCCGGCGGTGACATTTCCGTACCCAACGACGGAGCCGCACATACCCTCGCTAGTGCGGCTGCCAACGGTGACTGCTTCGATCTGGCAGTGCAACCCGATCTGAGCGATCCCTCCTACTACTTCGCGCCCCCCTACCGCCGCGTCAAGATCGCGGCCCGCAACGCGGCCACCCGCAACTCCAAATGGTATTCGATCGCCGACGGGACGTTTCGGATCGGTCCACTGAACACCAACGAAGTCATCTCCGCCTTCGTCCCGGCCACCGAGCCGGCGGCGGTGATTGTCAGTCTCACGAAAGTGACCTGATGCGGCGGGGAGCCTGGCGCGCAGTGGCGTTCGCGGTCATCGGTACGACCGCGAGCTCGGCCGTGTATTGGGCCTATCGCCATCCCGTCGCCGACTCGAACTGGCATCAGCGGGATAACGATCAGTCACTCGCTCGCCTGGGGCACGCGCTCGCCTGGGACGCCGCTCACGGCTATTGGATCACCACGGGTGGCGCATTCCGCGAAGATGGTGGTACGGGCTGCTGTGTCGCCGACACTCGGACCTACGTCACCGGCGGGACATGGGTGGATCGCGCCCCGGCGCATAGCCCTCCCCCGCGTTTCTTCGCCGCCATGGCCTATGATGCCAGACATCGCCAGCTCCTCTATTTTGGTGGCGGCAGTTCGGGATTCGGCGGGAGCGTATTTTCGGACACCTGGAAGTGGAACGGCACGGACTGGGAAGAACTGACTCCGGCGACCCACCCTGAGGAACGCATGGCCCATGCCATGGTGTACGATGGCACCAACGGCAGCGTGCTCCTGTTCGGGGGCTTCAACGGCTCCTCGTGGCTCGGGGACACCTGGAAATGGAACGGTACCAACTGGAATCGCTTAGCGCCCAGCAACTCTCCCACCCCCCGCGGCCTGTCGGCGCTGGCCTGGGATCGAGCACACGGCTATGTCTTGCTCCACGGGGGCTTCGACTATACCGAGCTTAGCGACACCTGGAAATGGAACGGCACCAACTGGGCCCAGTTCAACGTGACCCCGGAACCCATCGCGCGACACGGCCATGGCATGGCCTACAGCGAACGAAGCGGCGCCGTGATCGTGGTCGGCGGTGTACACGTGAGCGACACACTGTGGCATGCTCAGACTTGGAACGGCTCGGCGTGGAATGCTCAGCACACCGTGAACGTCAACGGGCTCAGCCGTCGCAACTACTTCGGCCTCGCCAGCGGCGAGGGCGACGCCCGCCTTCTGCTATTCGGTGGCGAGATTCCCACGGGCGCCGCCGGCGACACCTGGGAGCAGTACACGACCGACGATTGCGGCACTCTCAATTTGGGCGGGCCACATCCCGTCCCCATGATCCGCGATCACGGAATGTGCACCCTCAATTGCTCGGCCACGCCCAGCGACGGTGGGGTAACGGGTGATATGCTTTGCGCCAGCATGGCCGCGGCGCTGTCGCTGCCGCCCATCCTCGCTTGCGACAAGACCTTCACCCACACCTGCCGATTCTATTATCACCCGCCCGGAGGCGGGTGGATCTGGGCCAACCCGATCGACGCGACGCCGCTCGAGGCGATCTATGACCCCTACTACGGCACCCGCCTCTTCTTCATGCCGCCCGGCTCGATCCAGTGGAGCACCTGCCGTGCACCGGCTGATCCGCGCGGCCAGTGCGACCAGATGGTGGGCGGCAATGTCCTCCACAACCTCGTCTGCGAGACGGCCAACAATTGGTGCGTGTTCGTGTGCAGCCCCATCGACGTCTGCGGCGACTTCACCGGCGCCAAGCTTGCCTGCAACCCCGCCAACCACACCTGCTGGATACACTAGCATGAGTCTCGCGGAAATCTTCGGCGGAGTCGCAGTGCTCGGGGCCCCTGGCGCCCTCGGCGAGACCTGGGAGCAGTACTGATGCCGCTCTCTACGATCATCGGCCTCGTCGCCGCTGCCGTGGCGCTCGTCGCGACGCTCGCCGGCGTGGTCTGGACCGCGACCGGCGGCCTGGCGGGGGTCCGCCGCGACTTCCGCGCCGACAACAACCGCGTCCGTGATGAGCTCGGCGAAATCCTCGACGCCAAGATCGCCGGCGTGCGTGACCACACCGCGAGTGCCGTCGCCGAACACGCCGCGGCCTGCCCGGGGCGGGGCCTCGCTCCCGAGCCCGGCACGTGGAGCCCGTCGGGGCGCGTGAGGCTGCCATGAGCTGGGATCAGATGGGCGATGCGGCGGCAGAGGTCGAACGGATCCAGGCGGCGTATGCCACGCAGAGCCCGGGGGGCACCCTGCCCGCTCAGGACGTCATCGCCGGCCCCGACACCGGCCCGAACCTCGGGGCCGTCGTCTGGGGCCTCCGCACCTGGCGCGTCTACGCCGAGCACCCCTGGTTGGTGCGCTCGGTGCTCTTTGGTTTGGTCGGCCTCGCGCTCGTCGGGGCTATCCTCCTTTTCCGGGAGATGTGGACATGAGTTTTCGTCAGGCGGCAGCGGCGCAACCCTTCCTTACCTATGACGCCGATCGGCGCACGGCGATCGCCACCGGCAGCCGGTTCGCGGCGGCGCTCCGTCCGATCCGCGCCGGCCAGCATCCCTGGATGCCGCCGACGCCGCAGCGGTTCGCGGCGGCGCTCCGTCCGATCCGCGCCGGCCAGCATCCCTGGATGCCGCCGACGCCGCAGCGGTTCGCGCCCCCGACCTACAACTATATCGGCACGAACACCGACGCCGCGGCCACCGATGCCGGCACCGGCCTGGATCCCAATGCCGGCGCCGGGACCAGCACCGGAGCCACTGGCGGCAGTAGCGACGCGGCGGCGGCTCCCGGCCTCCTGGCGCGGGGCGCCGCCTTCGTCCGGGCGCACTGGCTCCTGCTCGCGCTGCTCGCCGTGGGCGGGTACTTCCTCGTCCACCACTTCCGCAAGGGCGGCGGCGCGGCAGCGCCGGCGGCCGCGGGGTAGACGATGGGCGCGTGGGCACACCGGCATCCCGTCTGGGCCACGCTCGGCGTGCTCGCCGTGGCCGTGGTGGTCCTCTCGGCGTTCACGACGGCGCCGGCGTGGCAGTGGTTCCGCCCCCGCCCCGCGTCGGCGCCGGGCGCAACCTACCCCGCCGGCGACTACCGGCCCCGGTGGGTCACCCTGCCGAACGGACAACGGACGCTGATGTACCCCGCGGCTCCCGTCGGTCCCGACGGGCATCCGCTGTGGGTCTCATGAGGTGACGCATGTGGACGTGGATCGGTCAGCATCCGGTGCTCAGCGTGATTGTCGCGCTGCTCGGCATCGGGGTTCTCTACACGCTGCTGGGCCTGTTCGTGGCGCCGGCGGCCAAGGCCGGGTGAGCTCATGCGCGCGTGGATCGGTCGGCATCCTGTCGTGACCATCGCCGCCGGGCTCGTCGGCGCCGCTCTCCTCGTCTACTGCGTGGCGCGGGTTCTGCGACCGCAGGCCGCGGCGCCCGCGCGCACGGTCGCGGCGAGCTCGCCAGCGGCGAGCGACAACCCGTCGGCCGGACCGATGCCCAGCGGCGTCGTGGTCGCCGACGACTTCCCGAGCTACGGGATCTATTCCCGCATGGACTGAGACGATGCGCGCGTGGATCACACGGCATCCGGTACTGAGCCTCCTGGGCGGGCTCGCGCTCGCTGGCGTCGTAATCGCCGTCGTCTACCGCCGGTTGCATCCGGCCGATGCCGTCGAGACGACGACCGTCGTCGCGCCGGGCGGTGTCGCCGGCGCTCACCGCCGGCCGACGCGGGGCGCCCATCATGGCGCGGCCGCGCGCTTCCCGCTCTGAGGGTATGAGGTGATCTGATGGCTACTCCCGCGACGGTTTCCGCTCCGAAGCGCATGACCCTCAACCCCGGGTTCTTCGATCGGCTGGGGGCACACGTCGCCAACCGCAAGATCACCCTGCCGCGGTTCGATCACCAGCACCCCGATCTGAGCTACTTCGATCCGTCGCGGTGGCCGGCGCCCGCCGACATCACGCAGGCGAGCACCTGGCGCGACCGCGCGGTGGCGGATCTGCGCAAGGCCAAGAAAGTTGCGTGGGTCAACCTGTTGTTCGGGCTCGGCGACGACACGGCGATTGGTCGGTGGCGCAAGAAGTGGTGGGCCACGCAGACCACGCCGGCGAGCTCGGCTGGCGCGCCGGACGCCGCGATCATAGGTATGGGTGCGGCGCCGCCGGCGGCCCCCTCGGGCAACGCCGCCGCGCGGTATGAGCAACAGAGCCGCGCCGCCCTCATGCGGCGCTACTTCCTGATCCTGTCCAACCTCAAGGGCGCGGCCGCGGGCAGCAACGCGCAGAGCTGCCTCGAGAAGCATGCTGGCATTCTCTACGGGGAGGCCGTCCAGCTCGAATTTGACGTGCGGGCCGGTGCCGGCAGCGGCTCGGCCTTCCAGTCGGCAGCGTGGCTGTATCCTCGTTTTCACGACGAGTGGGCGGCCCTCCGCGCTGAGGAACTGGTCCAGGGCGAGATGATCATCGCGCAATTTCGCCCCTTCGATCAGGCTCTCGATGCCTGGTACACCGCGATGCTCGCGAAGATCGGCGTCACGCGGCCCACCCGCCAGAAGATCAACTTCCGCGCGATGACCAACAACTACGCCGGCTGGACCCGCATGGAGGACACGCTCAACACATTCGTCGCGGAGCACGGCATCCGCGGCAGCGTCGGCGGCGGGCACCCGGGCACGCCGCCTAGGACCGATGGGGCCGCGGCGAACCCCTTCGGCCTGAGCACGACCATGCTCCTACTGATCGGCGCCGCCGTCGTCGGTCTGATCGTGCTCGCGTTCGTCCTGGACTGACACCGTGGGGAAGGGTGCCCTACTCGCGCTGCTCATAATCGCCGGCCTCGGGCTCGCCGGTCTCTACTACTACACGCAATGGCGATCGGCGGAGGATGCGCGGCTAATGGCTTCCGCTGAACGCGTTGCCCAGACGCAGAAGGAAGCGGCAGAGTACCAGGCGGCCGGTGGTATTGCTCAGGGGGCCGGCGGACTCCTGAGCTCGATCGTCAAGCTCTTCTGGTAGGAGGATCCATGTCGCGATTCAACCGGAAGCACCCGCGTACCAAGACCGGCCGGTTCCGCCGTCGGCGGCGCCGCCGCACGCGCTGACCCGATGTTGGGCGCTAGTGCGAGGCCACGCAGTAGCCGGCCTGCACCGTCTCAGGCGAGCACCTGAACGAGAGCACCATCGATGCAACGCTGCAGGCCGCCACTTGGACTTCGTTCGGCGCCGCGGCGTCACCGCAGTGACAACTATCGCCCCCGTCGGGAAGCGCCCAACATCCAGTCGCGCCAGACGCGCAGGCCGTGACGTCATCGGTGTAGGGCGGTCGTTCGCGATCGGCGGTGTGGCACTCGCAATGCGCACCGGCCTGCCAGCACCTGAACCCGGTCACTCCAAAGCACCCGCAGAATCCGGCTGCGGGCCAATCTGGCGACGCGCAGCACATTCCCTCCGTGGGAGGAACCTCGCAGGACTCGAGTTCCGCAGGATCCAGCGTCCATCTACATTGGCAATACCCGGACACGCCGAAACAAGAAATGTGCGGTTGCGGGGCATCGCCGCCGCACGCCCCGAGCGCACCCACCACTCCCACGAGCACGAGTCTCTTCCACATGGCCCCTGACCTCCTGCTCTCCGCCGTCTGTTGCACGACGACGACGCGGCTAGCGTTCCTGCCGCGCGCCCTCGGTTGTTTCCGCGACCAAACCTTCTCGTGGCTCCTCGAGCTCCTCGTCGTCCACGACGGTCCTGATCCCGGTCCCGTTGCCGCCGTCGTGGCGGCCCAGCATGATCCCCGGCTGCGATTCTACCACCTGGACGGCGAGCCGCGCAGCATCGGCCTCAAGGAGAATTTTGCCCTCGGCCGCGCTGCTGGCCGGTACATGGCCGTCTGGGACGACGACGACTGGCAGGCCGCCGATCGTCTCGCCGCCCAGGTCGCGGCCCTCGTCGCCGAGCCCGACGCGCTCGCCTGCACCATCGGCCCGCGCATCCTCGCCGCCCGCGGGCCGGAGCTGTGGCTCGTCTCCGGCCTGACCCACGGCTGGGACGGGACCATGGTCGTGAGGGCCGACGGGTACGATCCCGATCCCCTCCGCGCGCCCTGTGTCCGCAACCTCTGGCTCGCGGAGCATGCCGGCTCCGTGATCGTCCTGCCCCGCCCCGAGCTCTTCATGCTCGAGATCCACGCCGACAACACCGAGCGTTACGATCCCGAGAAGCGCCCCCGGCAGTGGACCCGGCTCCCCGGCGACCCCGAGGAGCTCCGGCGGGGCGGGCTGCTGCCGCCGCTGCCGCCATTGCGGCGCCGCCGTTAGCCGCTGGAAGTAGGCATCCCCGCTGCGCGCGGCCGCGGTCGCGAAGTGCAGCGCCGCCAGCCCTTCCAGTTGCCGCAGCCGCTCCCGGGTGAGCCCGTACAGGCCGCCCACGGCTTCCAGGGTCCGCGGCCCCTGCTCGGCCAGATCCAGGGCGCAGCTCTCGGCGCGTTCCCACGGGGGGACCTCGGGGTGGTAGATGACCAGCGACCCCTTGGGCGACACGTCGAGGTAGAGGTTCATGGGGCAGCCCACCCAGGGGCAGGGGCGTGGCCCGTTCGCGCATTCGGCCCGGCAACGGGGCCGGCGCCGGCGCCGGCCGTCCGCGGGCTCGCGCAGGGCCTGGCGGACCCCGGCGGCCAGGCGGCCCACGGCCAGGCGGCCCACGGCCAGGCGGCCCACGGCCAGGCGGCCCTGAACGGGGAGGGTCAACGGCCGGCTCGCGGCTCTTCCGGCCTGCCGGCGGGCCGCTGGGGCGGTCTCCGGGGCCGTTACGGGGCCGGCGGCGACGTCGGCGGCCCGGCGCGCGGCCATGCCCCTATGTCCCCGCCAGCGGCAGGGGTTGCTGTCGGGCGGCCACCGGATCCGTCACCTCGCCGAGCTTCCGATCGGTGAGGGCCGAGCTCGCCTGTAGCAGCGTGAGCAGGTCGGCCAGCACCTGGCGGTGCGCGGTGATCGCGGCCTCGACGGCGAGGCGCAGTGGCATGAGGGCGGCCGCCTGGGGGCTCATCTTCTTGCCTCCCACCGCCCCTACCATCTCCGCGGCGAGCAGGATCCCGTCGGCGAAGGCCTCGAGCGACCCCCGCGCCTTGAGCGTGGCGGCCACGAGCGCAGCGGCGGCCTGGTCGGCCGCGGCGCGGTACTCCTGGATCGACGGCTCGTCCTTCATGTTCCAATCCTCCCCCCGTTCCGGGGTACCTCGGGCTCGTCTGGGGCGGCCGGTTGTTCCGCCGCCAGCGGTGGAACCATGCTTATCCGGTTGACTCCCATAACACAACCTGTTGTGGTGCGGGATGATCGACATGGGTCCACAGAACCTCCTCAGAAACGCGACGCGCGGGCCCGCTCTTGCACGAGGCGAAGGGCTGGAACGGCAGCCATGTCGCTCCCGCGTTCTCGCACACCATGGTCTGGCCGTGCCTAGTCCGACACCACGCTGCAAGAGCGGGGTAATCCACGTCGGCGTGGATGTAGTATTTTCCCGCAACCTGATAGGGTGGGTCAATGAACCACGTCGCCTCAATGTCCGGGGCGATGGTGTAGTCGCCTTCAAGTATCTGCCAGTGCTTGATGGCATCCACCTGGGAGGCCGTTCGCTCGCGACGAGCGGCACACCATCCCTCGAAATGACGCCCCATGGCACGGAGTCGCTTTGCCCCAACCGACAGTTTCCTGCATGGGGCGGTACATGCCGCGTTCATGCAGAATCCGACGAGATAGCGAGCCCCCTCGGGAACCCACGAGGGAAGCTCGTCTACGTGCTCAACCTCCGGAATACGGAGAACTTCGGACGGGCGCACGGCTATCAGGTAGCGCCAAATCTCAGCGATAATCGGGTACTTCTCGACGAGAACCACGTTTCGTTCCGGGTAGCGCAGGCTGTACCCTGCGGCTCCCGCGAAGGGCTCGATGATGGTCGGATGGAGAGGCTTCGGGTAGCGCGGCGCGGCACGGTACTTCCCACCGTAGTACCGCCAGAATGGAGCGAGGGGTGGAACAGGCTCCGCCGCCTCGTGCAGCACCACCGCCGGAGTGGCGTAGCCATGAATGCTCACCACGTCGGCGAACGTGAGACTTCGCAGATCGGCAAAGTCGCGCGAGCCCCGCGGGCCGATCTCGAGCACCACAGCGGCGCCCTCGGGGCACATGCAGAGCCAGTCCCGCAGGCTGCCGACCGTCCAGACGGCGCGCGCCATCATCCCTCCATCTGCGAGAACTCGAGGGGCATCGTCCCAGCGAGCCCCGGCAAGCGCAGGCCGCAATAGGTGTCGCAGACCCACTCCACCTGAACGGGCCCGCCAATCAGAGCGGCGACTATCCACGCCGTTTCACGGTGCCACTTCATCGCGCGGCACATCTCGCAGGCGTCCGGCCACTCGTGTAGACGCTCAACCGCGGGCATCACTCCTCCGTCCGCAAAAGGCGGTGTGTCTGCCCCACGCTGAGCTGCAGCGTCGCGGCAATGACGCGGATGGTATGTCCCGCCGTGCGGAGTTCCCGGGCTCGGGCGCGGTCATCATCACTCGCCAGGCTCCCGCAGCCCCATCGCGCACGCTGCCCAAGTTTGGCGGCCGTCGCGCGTTTGCTGGCGACCTTCGCCCGAAGGCGCTCGCTCTTGCGCTGGCTCTCCCACCGTGCCACCCACGCGATGATTGACAACAGAAGCTCGCGAGTCTCCGGTGAGTGGCCGACCGTCGAGAGAAAGGGCTCCTGCAGGCTGACGAACTGCGCTCCGAGCTGGTACTCAAGCCGGCGCAAGAGGGCGAAGGCCGCTTCGATCCCGCCGCGCGTGAGGCGGTCGAGCGCCCACACCACAAGCGTGTCGGCGCGGCCCGAAACGATCGGGTCGAGGGCCTCCGCCTGCACTGCGGCCGCTGTCGCATCATCCCAAGCGGAACAGGTGCGGGGGAGCGCGAGCTCGACGATCCAGCCTTGCCGCGCGGCCAGGGCGCGCAGCGGCCCGAGCTGCGATTCCGGATCTTGTTGGCGCTCACCGCGGCTCACGCGGCCGAGCAGCACCACTCGGCGAGGTTCAGTCATGCGGCACCTTTTCGCGGACAATTCCGAGACGAACGGGACGGGTATCAGACGTTGAGTCAGTGACAACACTCCGACGCTGCGAGATCACGATGGAAGCCCCTTCCGTCGAAGAAAACTACAATTCGAGACACGGCCGTCTCTCCGGCCTGCCACGCCTTCGGGGGTTCCCGGCACGCTTACGGACGGGCGCCCGCCCCGGTGCGTTCCACCCCGCGTCACGCTGCGGCGTTCGCGGCCGCTGATCGGCATAGCGGCGGCGCCTGCTACCTGTCGCACGGCCTCAGACCGTGGATGCCAACTCGGGACGGTCACGCGAACATCTCCGGCGCCATCGATTCGAGCCCGGCCGCAAGATCGGCTACGTGCATGTCGTAGGCCCAGAGCACGGCCGCGATCATCACGGTTCGAGCCGCTGCCTGAGTGCACGGCCCCAGAAATCGCGGGTGGCACCATGGCTCGCGTGCCAGCAGGCGGCACAAGCTGCGGCATATCAGAGTGCAAACCGCCGGCGGCATGCGCCTACTTCCCCTCACGTCCCGTTGGGGTAGTCAGAGCATGCGAGCGGTCCTCCCCGGCCTCGACGATGGCAGAGAGCGCCATGTTGAGACCGTTGAATACCTCGCAGCGCCGCAGAAACCACGGCTCCCCCTGGGGGTTGTCGCGCTCCCACCTCTCAAGCTCTTCAATGGCGGAGCGAATGCCGTCGATCACATGCCACAGCCTGCAATCGGCAAGCGCCGTGGCCGCCAACTTGATCCGGGCGAGGCGCACGGCCGCGCACGCCTGATCATCCGCTCGCGCCGTGACGGTGCGATGCGTCTCAGCCTCGGCGAGGGCGGTCCGCAGCTTCTGTAGGTCGCGCTCCATGCGTCACCCTCCCTCGTTTCCCATCGCCGGATCCCAGGCGGGAAAGTTCTCCTGCTGTGGCGTCCAGCTCGAGGTAGTGCCCAGCTCGGTTGCGACGCAGTCGCGCGCTACGACGAGCGCGGCGGCCAGCAAGCGCTGGTCTGCTACCTCAGCCGGACTCGCCCGGGGCTCGTTCGCCGCGTGTTGCGCCAGGCGGCGCAGAGTCTCACAGACCCGCCACGCATGCCGCAGTTCGAGGTGTCGGCTCATCTCGCACCTCCCGAAGGGGGAGACTCGACGCCGCCGCCGGGGGCTAGCGCCTCGATCGTCGCAATGCTCTCTTCTCGGCGCTGACGGTCGATCGTGCGGAGCACGGCCCGGGCCGTGCCTCGGTCGCGACAGGCGAGGGTGAGCCCAACGCCGACGCGGAAGGCCTCCGCGTACTCTTCGTGAATCGCCCGCATCTGCGGGTCCGTCGCGGCGGCGGCATCCTCGCGGGCCTGCAACGCCATGCTGGCGAGTAGTTCGCAGACGCGGGCGAGTCTCACCGCCGCACCCGCGAAATTGGCGGTCCGTTGACTCTCCCGGACGTTGTCTCAACCCGGTTCGGTACATCATCCGCCGACGGACCAAGCTGGCCGCAGAAGTCCGCGATCCGGATCACTACGTCGGCGAGCTCCGCGGGCACGCCCTCGGGCTTGTCACCCTCGAAGTACCCCGCCACGGCGCCGCCGTTGCGGTACGCCTCGAGCGCTTCACTGAGCTCGCTATGCATGAGGGCAATGCAATCCCCCACCGTGCGCCCGTCGTCCCACCAACCGTGCTCGACGGCAGTGCGGTGCGCTTCCGCGATCAGATCTTTGATCGTCACCGTGGCACCTCGAGTAGCCACGCGCGCGCGTGGCCTTCCCAGTAGGCCGCGCAGTCGAGGATCGCGAATCCCGCCGCCATGCACATCTGCGCCACTACCTCGGGCGGCAAGAGCCACCACCACGGCGCGCAGTCATCTGCGCGCCAGGCGTGCTCGGCATTGACGGGGGCCGTGAGTCCGGGCGCGGTGTCCCCGAGCAGCGCCGTCCACTCCTCTTGCTGTGCCCGCCACGCCTCATGATCCGAGGCGGGGAGAAACCGCAAGGGTCCCGCCGTGATCGCGCTCGCCAGGATCACATGCTCGCGCGCGCACTGCCGGAGCGCTGCGAGCAGCGTCACCGGATCCGGGAGATGGTAGAGGACGCCCGAGCAATGGATCACATCCCACGCGGGCCCGCCGAGCACGAGCAGGCGCGCGTCCAAGCTGATCTCCATCACGTCCGGGATCCCGAGCGCCTCCCACCGGGCGCGGGCGGCCACCCACAGCGGGTGGTTGCGGGGCGCCGCGTCGAGCATGGTGACGTCGCTCGCGCCGGCGCGATAGGCGACCGAGCACCGTTCCTGCGTCGTGCCCCACAGGCCGCCGACGTCGCAGAAACTCTTGCCGCGCACGACGCGCGCGATCATCTCGTCGCGCGGATCGGTCATCGGCGGCCCCCTGGCGCTCCAACGTCCGCGCCGCTCTGCCGGCGAACGGGCCGCCTTAGGCGGTGCGGCCACCCGCGTGCGCTATCCTCGGGCGGTCCGGGCGCGACGATGGGTCGCGCGGGCGCGGCCGGCAGTCCATCGAGGAGACTGGTCAACTTCTCCGTGCCCATGAAGTGCACGATCCCCGCGCCTGGGTGGCCCCGCCGGATCTGGTCCGTGAGCTCCGGGCCGGCCCGGAAGCGCGCCCGCTCCGGGCCCACGTAGCCGGGCGGTCGGATGCTGCCCGCCGGCGTGTTCCAGCGGGTGTCGAGCGCGACGCACTCGAGCATGTCGAGCGCGTGCAGGCTCCACGCCAGCGCTCCCTGATCCCACCACCGGATCAGGGCAGCGAGCGCCGGGTCACGCGCGGCCCGCCGGATGAGGGCCCTCCACGTCGCGAGCAACCGCGCCTCGCGCGCGGGATGGATCCCGAGCACCCCGGCCTGGATCCGGGTGTAGGTCGGCTCGAGTCCCCACGGCAGCGGCGCGCGCTCGTAGAGCTCGGGCGGATTGAGGTTGTGCTCCGGGCGAAAGGTCTCCCGCACCACATAGAAGCGATCGCGAGCGAACCGGAAGAGCGGCGCCGGCGACTCCACGAGGATGCAGTCCGAGTCGATCCACGCCGTCTGCGGGTACGGCGAGGCGGCGAGCAGGAACGGCTTGATCCACAGCGGCCCATCACGGTCCGGGCCGGGCACGAGCCGGCGCCAGTCGCGCGGCGGCACTTGCACCGACACGCCGCCGAGCTCTGCGAGCTCCCGATAGGCCGCCGGGTCGAGCCCGAGATCCACGACCGTCGCCGGGTACGCGCACACCTCGCGCAGGCTCTCTAACATCAGGCGCGTTTGCGGCCAGTAGCCGGCGTCGCTCGCGGTGAGGATCCCGCACTCCTCATCCACCGTCGGCGGCAGACCCGGAATGGCGGGCGGGTTCTGGTACGGGACCCGGGTGAGACCCGGGATTCCCTTCGTCGCCCACTGGTTCGTGCGGTGGATCCGGTACAGGTACAGGTCGGGCCGGATGACGTGCACGAGGGGATGCGGGCGGGGTTCCACGGGCCCGCGGGGCGACCCGAAGGCCAGGTGATTCTTCTCACGCGTGTTCCACGGCGGGCAGTTCTCCCAGTGGCGCCGCCAGATGACGATCGTCGCATCGTGCGACCCCCACACGAGCGGCCACCACGCGATCTGGCCCTCGGGCAGGAGCTGGCACCGGAGCGCCTCGCCGAGGATCGCGCCGTGCATCGTCGGCGCGGCGAGCATGGCCCCCACCATCGCCAACAGGTAGCCTGGCGCATGCCAGTCGTCGTCATCCCACAGCGCGAACACCTCCCCGCGCGCCGCGGCCGCGAGCTGATTCCACAGCTCCCCGAGAGTGCACATGCCCGGCGGTGCCGTGAGCACGCGGATCCGGGCATCGCCAGCGGCCGCTACGAGCGGCGCGATCGATGCGCCTCCATTGTCCAGGAAGACGAGCTCCCGCTCCCCCGGGTAATCCTGGCTGCCCCACTGGGCGAGGAGATCGGCCACGAACGGCAGCCGATCGCGCGTCGGACAGCCGACGGTCACGAACGGCCAGGTGGTCATCGGGGCCACCGCGCGTGCGCCCCCCGCACGGGCGCGTTGACCGCTGCGGTGGCGCGCTCCGCGGCCGCCGCTTCGTGGCGGGCGCAGTCCACCTCGAGCGTGGCCAGCCGCGCCT
>Ga0209048_10003922_pt1 | contig 14327 bp, 9 predicted proteins | sample FrelakmetCRP12CR_FD_187146 | JGI IMG/M metagenome (GOLD analysis project Ga0209048, IMG submission 187146) | Freshwater lake sediment microbial communities from the University of Notre Dame, USA, for methane emissions studies - CRP12 CR (SPAdes)... | ecosystem: Environmental > Aquatic >... | reverse complement strand
GGCCGCCGGCACCGGCGCATCGCGCACGGGCATCGGCGACCTTTGGCGCAGCGTGGAGCGTGCCGCTGACGCCAGCGCGCAAGCCCAACGCTCCGACAACCCACGCAGCTTGGCGTAGTCCACCTGTCGGCGCCACGTGGGCGCGCGCTATTTTCTTGCGGTGATTTCCTTCATCACTTCGAGGGCAAGATCCCGCCCCGCCGCAGGGGGGTGTCGCCCCTCGCAGGTTCGTCACCATTGGCTGCATGCTGAGCCGGCTCCTGCGCATGCTCCCTCGCTTCCAGCAGGAGCCCGTCTTGCAAACTTCAGCCGGTCCGATCGCCCGACAGGTCGCCCGGATGACATGCATATAAATCACGACGATGACATGTTATTGCCATTGCGGTTACATTTGCATGACAACGTGAATATTCGCCTGTTGCAGTTTAGTCCGATCATGTAGAAGTAACGTTCTTGCAGTAGCGGATACGAATTCCGGCGTACTGTACAACTTGATCAAGACAAAGAATGAATATACCGGGCAAAGGCTTCGATAAATTGCCTCGAATTGGCGATATTGTTCAAAATTTGCAACTTTCGTGATATAGGCTAATTTGATCGCGGGTCGTCGCGAGTAGACGAACGGATTTCCAATGGCGGCGCATTCGGGCTACCTTCAATGTCCGGTATCGCGAATTTCGTTTTCCGCGGTACGGGCGCGACACCATGATGAACTGTGATGCGCAAAATCCTCCACTCCATTGCAGTTGGATAGGACTTGGTTAGCGAGTCCGGAGCGCGGGCCAGGAATCGCCAGAGGGTTATGCACACAAGCCGAGATCACCGGAGCCCCGAGAGTCTTCAACGGGGGCAGATTTGGCTTCGGTTGCCTCGAAGTATTGCTTCTGGACGGTGGCCTGCAATTTGCTTCCGATACTGAAAATGACGATAACGATCATCCAAAGGCAAGGGTCACGTGGGTAGCTTTTTCAAGGGCAATCTTTCGCCCGCCACGTTGTTCCAGCTTGGCGCGGACGCGTCCTGGCTTTTCATCGCGGTGATGCTGGCGTTGCATCACACCGGCGATCTCCCGATTCCGCTGCGGAACGCTTTACTGTCGGCCTTTGCCTTCGCGGTGCTGGTGGTTGTTCTCAACGTTGCCTTCGGCGTGTATCGGCGGGACATGAAGCTTGCCTTCGGCGCGCATGTCACCAGGATGTTGCTTGCGTTTCTGATTGGCGTGCCGATCGCGTATCTGGCCGCAAACCTGGTGCCCGGAGGGCGACGGTTCCAGGACGTGCTCGGTGAGGCGGTTCTCTTTGCGGTTGTCGGCCTGATATGTGTTCGCTATTTCATCGTTTCGCCGCTCGTCCGGACGCTGCTTCCTCATCGGGTCCTGGTGCTGGGGACCGGTGTCGAGGCGCGCGTCGTCGACGCCTCGCTCACGTCGACAGATCACCCGAACATCCAGGTCGTGGGTTTTTACGCGCTCGAAACGGCGCAGGAAACGACGGTGTCGCCGAACCGCGTGATTGCGCGCATGGGTTCGCTCGAAGACACGGTGAAACGGCTGGGTGTCAAGGAAATCATCGTCGCAGTGCGCCAGCAGCGGGGCGGTGTGCTGCCGATGCGGTCGTTGCTCGAGTGCCGTCTACGCGGTATCCAGGTCACCGACTTGGCGCGCTTTTTCGAGCGCGTGCACGGCCAAGTCCCCATAGAATCGCTCAAGGCAAGCTGGCTTATCTACGGAGACGGGTTTCGCCAAACATGGCTGCGCACCTTCGTGAAGCGGACGTTTGACCTGACTGTTGCGACGGTGCTTCTCCTGGCGGTTTTCCCAATAATGGCGGCTGTCGCCTTCTTGATCGCCCTGGAGAGCGGCTTTCCACTGATTTACCGGCAGGAGCGCGTCGGGCACCGCGGAATTCCGTACACCGTGCTCAAGTTTCGCAGCATGAAGAAGGACGCCGAGAGCGACGGCCGGCCCGCGTGGGCCGTCCCGAACGATGCGCGCGCGACCTCCCTGGGCCGTTTCATTCGACGCAGCCGCATCGACGAATTACCGCAGCTGATCAACGTCTTCAAGGGCGAAATGAGTCTCGTTGGTCCCCGGCCCGAACGGCCGGTGTTCGTCAAGATGCTGACCGAACAGGTACCGTTCTACAGCGTTCGCCACAGCGTGAAACCGGGCATCACCGGTTGGGCACAAGTACGCTACTCTTACGGTGCGACCGTGGAGCAGTCGATGCGGAAGCTCGAATACGACCTCTATTACGTGAAGAACCACACGGTCTTCCTCGACTTCCTCATCCTGCTCGAAACCGTTCGGGTCGTCCTGATGGGGGAGGGTGCTCGATAGGCAAAATCCGTGCTGGTGCCGCCGGGAATCACGCTTCGCACAGTTGACGTGCGCGAGGAGCCCCTGGACTTCGAGGGCGACAACGCCAGTCCGGAGCTGCGTGGGTGCGCGGGAATACTTCCGTCCAGGTTTCCCGACGAAGTCCAACCCGCGGTACAGTTTGCATGTCGCGATCATACATAGAGCCAACGCCGTGACCGGAAGCGCCCTCGCCACTGCCGCCCTCTGGAGTTATGGTCTCGCCGCTGCCGGGTTTTTGGCATTTGCGGTCCGGTTGGCACTGGGATGGCGTCGCAACACGCGGGGGGCGGTGCTCATCGCGGCGGTCCTCGCTACGGCACTCTGGGCGGCCGCCTGCGTGGGCGCTGGCGTCTGGTCGGGGGCGGGTTTCTGGCTGGCGTCAAATGTCCTCGACGCGCTGCGCTATGCATTCTGGTTCGCTTTTCTCGGGATCTTGCTCGGAGGCACCTCCCGGACGGAGGCATCCTTGCCCGTCAGCCGTGTTCTACCGGGCTGGCTGATCGCAATCGTCGCAGCCGCGCTTGTCGCCAGCGTGGTGCTTTCCGAGGGGTATTCTGCCGCGCAAGTGCTGGGCCTGCGCGTACGCACAGGCGAATTCGCGCTTCGTCTGGGACTTGCGGTCTTCGGATTGATCCTCACCGAGCAACTGTTGCGTCGCGCGCCGCCCAACGTGAGATGGAGCATCAAGCATCTTTGCGTCGGTCTTGCCGGCCTCTTTGCGTTCGACCTCTTTCTATATGCCGACGCCATGCTGTACGCGCGACTCGACCCCGACATCTGGGTTGCCCGCGGCATCGCCAACGTTCTGGTCATTCCCTTCGTGGCAATCTCGACGGCGCGGAACACCGGCTGGACGATCGAGATGCATATGTCGCGAAGCGTCGTCTTTCACTCGACGGCGCTGCTCCTGTCCGGCGTGCTCCTGCTTGCGGTTGCCGCGGCCGGATACGGCATCCGCTTTTTCGGTGGCGACTGGGGCAGGGCGCTGCAAATAGAGCTTCTGTTCGGCGCGACGCTGCTCGCCGTGCTCGCCGGGGCCTCCGGCAGATTCAGGTCGAAACTCCAGGTTTTCGTAAGCAAGAATTTCTTTTCCTACCGCTATGACTACCGGGCCGAATGGCTTCGATTCACCCGTACACTTGCGGCGGAGAGCTCGGTGCCGCGCGTCCAGGAGCAATGCATCAAGGCGCTCACCGATCTCGTCGAGAGCCCCAGCGGCGTGCTCTGGCTGAAATCGGAGAACGAGGGGTTTCGGCCTGCGTCGCGCCTGAACATGGCGGCAATCGACGCCGTGGAGCCCAGCGACGGTTCTCTGGCCTGTTTCCTGGAACGTACCGGATGGGTCGTCAATCTCGGCGAGTACGCCCTGGACCCCACGCGGTACGAGGGACTGGACCTTCCCGACTGGCTCGCGGAGGTTCCCGCTGCGTGGCTCGTTGTTCCGCTCATCTCAGGCACCGAATTGGTGGGATTCGTGCTCATGACGACGCCCCGGACTGCGCTCGACGTCAACTGGGAGGTGCTCGATCTGCTCAAGACTGCCAGTCGGCAGGCCGCGAGTTATCTTGGCCAGATCCGTGCGACCGAAGCTTTGCTGGAGGCACGCAAGTTCGACGCGTTCAACCGGATGTCCGCGTTCGTCGTCCACGACCTGAAGAATCTGGTCGCGCAACTTTCGCTCATGTTGAAAAATTCGGAGCGCCACGCCGGCAACCCCGAATTCCAGCGGGACATGCTGAGCACTGTCGAGCACGTGGTTGGACGGATGAATGGGCTGATGCTGCAACTGCGCGCCGGCGCGACGCCGCTCGAAAATGCCCGCCTCACCGATATCGGTTCGATCGTCCAGCGCATTTGCGCGGCAAAATCCGCCGCCGGCGCGCGCATCGATACGGACTTGACGCCAGGAATTTTCGCGGTTTGCCACGAGGACCGGATGGATCACGTGATCGGGCACCTGATTCAGAACGCCATCGACGCCACGGCCGAACGCGGACTCGTGTCCGTGCACGTCCTTCGTGATGGCAATTTCGCCGTGCTGGAGGTCGTGGATACCGGCATCGGCATGAGTGCCGAGTTCATACGCGATCGTCTGTTCAGGCCCTTCGAGACCACCAAGGCCGAGGGTATGGGAATCGGGGTCTACGAGAGCTCGCGGTACGTGGACGGACTGGGTGGCCAGATCCTGATCGAGAGTACACCGGGAAAGGGCACGCGCGTGCGCGTGCTGCTGCCAATGGGAAACCGCATGAATGCCGCATCGCCGATACTCAAGGAGGTGGCGTGAGCGCTGCCGGACCCCCGCTGGGCGCGAATTGCCACTCCGCGCGGGACAGCGCAGCGGCGGATGCCGCAAGTGCCGTGGTGCGCCAATGACCGAGCCGCGCAAACCTCTGCTTATCGTCGAGGACGATCCCGCGCTGCAAAAGCAGATGCGCTGGGCATTCGACGCTTACGAAACTGTCGTTGCCGAGGACCGCGAATCGGCAATCGCCCAGCTGCGGCGCTTCGAGCCGGCTGTCGTAACGATGGACCTCGGTTTACCACCTCATCCCGACGACCCCAGTGAAGGCCTCGCGCTGCTTGACGAAATACATTCGCTTGCGCCCGACACGAAGGTGATTGTTCTTACCGGGCAGAGTGATCGCGCGATTGCGCTGAAGGCGATCGGACTCGGCGCACACGATTTCTGTACCAAGCCTTTCGAGCCGGAGATCCTCGCCTGGACGATCGACCGGGCATTCCGCGTGCACGAATTGCAGGAAGAGAACCGACGGCTGCAGGCTTCCCAACAGGCGCCCGCAATGTCCGGGATCATCACGCGGGACCCGGAAATGCAGCGGATCTGCCGCATGATCGAAAAGGTCGCTCCGACGTCGGCGAGCGTGCTGATCCTGGGCGAGTCCGGGACGGGCAAGGAACTCTTCGCGCGCGCGCTGCACGACCTGTCGCCGCGCCGTGATCAGCGGTTCGTCGCCATCAATTGTGCCGCCATACCGGAAACGCTGCTCGAGAGCGAACTGTTCGGTTACGAAAAGGGTGCCTACACTGGTGCCGCGAAGCAGACGATCGGCAAGATCGAGATGGCCAACGGCGGCACGTTGTTCCTGGACGAAATTGGCGACCTTCCGGTGACGCTGCAGACTAAGCTGCTTCGCTTTTTGCAGGAGCGGGTGGTCGAACGGGTCGGCGGCCGGCAGGAGATCCCCGTCGATGTGCGCATCGTGTGCGCGACGCACCAAAATCTCAAGGAACACATCGCGTCCGGGAAATTCCGGGAGGATCTCTTCTACCGGCTGGCCGAGATAGTCGTCGACATTCCGCCGCTGCGTGCCCGCAACGGAGATGCCGCCTTGCTCGCCAATGCCCTGATGCGCCGGTTCGCGACTGATCAGCGGCGCGGCGCGATGACGCTTGCTCCCGACGCGCTCGACGCCATCGAAGTCCACAGCTGGCCGGGGAACGTCCGGGAGCTCGAAAACGTCATCAAGCGCGCGGTGATCATGGCCGATGGTCCGACGATCAAGGCTGTCGATATCGGCATTTCTGCGGGCGACACTGCGACTGCCGTCCTGAATTTGCGGCAGGTTCGCGATGAAGCCGAACGCAAAGCGGTCCTGAGCGTGCTTGGGCGCTGCAACGGCAATCTCAGCAAGGCGGCTGAACTGCTGGGGATCAGCCGTCCTACACTTTACGATCTGATGCATCGATTCGGCCTGAAGTAGCCTGGCCGCATTTTCGATTGCCGACTTTTCGCTTGGATAATTTCGCATGAAGAACACGCGGCCACTTTGCGGCACGCCGACCACAGTGAGCAATGCCTCGGCGCTCGCTGACGCGCAACAACTACTGAAGAAGGATCTATGAGATCGCGAACGTCCCCAGAGCGTGATCAATTCACGGTTAGCGCAACCCCCATCGGGGTGGCGAACAGCCACAACTACAAGTCATGAACGCCCAGACCACGATCGCCGTCGTCGGCTTGGGGTATGTAGGGCTCCCGCTCGCCGTCGAGTTCGGCAAACATTTCCCGACCATCGGCTTCGACCTGTCTTCTGCCAAAGTCGATGCGTACAAGAAAGGCGTCGACCCGACAGGGGAAGTCACTCCGGAGGAGCTCAAGGCAGCGTTGCAGCTCCGTGTGACGACCGACGCCACGCTTCTGTCGGAGGCCGATTTCATCATCGTGGCGGTCCCGACGCCGGTCGACGATGCGCACCAGCCGGATTTCCGGCCACTGCTTGGCGCGAGTGAGTCCGTGGGTCGCAACCTGCGACGGGGCGCCACGATCGTGTTCGAGTCGACCGTCTATCCGGGAGCAACCGAAGAAATCTGCGTCCCCGTCATCGAAAAGCATTCGGGAATGCGCTGGCAGCGCGATTTTTTCGTCGGCTATTCGCCGGAGCGCATCAACCCCGGTGACCGCGAGCATTCGCTGACGCGAATCGTCAAAATCGTTTCCGGCGACACACCCGAAACCCTGGAACGCGTGGCAGCTGTCTACGGGAGCATCATTTCGGCCGGCGTGCATCGGGCGAGCAGCATCAAGGTTGCAGAAGCGGCGAAGGTCATCGAGAACACCCAGCGTGACCTGAACATTGCGCTGATGAACGAGCTCGCGCTGCTCTTCCACAAGATCGGAATCGATACCATGGAGGTGCTCGAAGCCGCCGGGACCAAATGGAATTTTCTGCCTTTCCGGCCGGGGCTGGTTGGTGGGCATTGCATCGGTGTCGATCCCTACTACCTGACGCACAAGGCAGACAAGTTGGGGTACCACCCGCAGGTGATACTTGCGGGACGCCGCATCAACGACGGTATGGGAAAGTACATTGCCGAACAGACGATAAAACAGATGATCGGGGCCGGATTCCCGGTCAAGGGCGCGCATGTGAATGTGCTCGGACTCACCTTCAAGGAAAACTGTCCGGATTTGCGCAATTCACGCGTCATCGATGTCATACAGGAGCTCGTCTCCTTTGGCGTTACCGTCCATGTCCACGATCCGATCGCCGATCCGGCGGAGGCAATGCACGAGTATGGCGTTGCGTTGACGCCCTGGGAGAAGTTGCCGCGCGCCCATGCGGTCGTCGCCGCCGTTGCTCACAGTGATTACCAGCAACGTTCGATCGACGACGTCGTTGCGAAGATGGAGCCTAATGGGCTTTACGTCGACGTCAAGTGTCGGGCCGACGCGGCTGCGTTGCACGCCCGCGGCATACGGGTCTGGAGGCTTTGATGGAGGATGCAACCCCCGAGCCGTCTGCGCTGACCGCGGTTTGCGACCGGTTACGCGAACGGCCGCTGCGGTGGCTGGTCACAGGCAGCGCCGGTTTCATCGGATCCCATCTGCTCGAGACGCTGTTGCGCCTCGGGCAGGATGTGGTCAGCCTGGATAATTTCGCGACCGGCCATCGGCGCAATCTCGACGAAGTGCGCGCGTCCGTGGGTGAGCACCCGTGGCGGCGGCACACGTTCCTCGAGGGCGATGTCTCTGACCTCGAGGTCTGTCGCCGGGCATGCAAAGCGGTGGACATCGTATTGCACGAGGCGGCGCTGGGTTCGGTTCCGCGTTCGATCGAGGATCCTCTGCTTACCCATGCCTCCAACGCGACCGGGTTTCTCAACCTGCTGGTGGCAGCCCGCGACGCCGGAGTTGGGCGTTTCGTCTATGCGGCTTCGAGTTCAACGTACGGCGACCATCCCGGACTGCCGAAGGTCGAGGAGACGATCGGGCGACCGCTCTCGCCCTATGCGGTCACCAAGTATGTCGACGAACTCTATGCGGACGTTTTTGGCCGCTGCTACGGGATGGCGACGATCGGTCTGCGCTACTTCAACGTGTTCGGGTCCAGGCAGGATCCGGAAGGAGCCTATGCCGCGGTGATCCCGCGATGGGTGGCTGCGATGTTGTGCGGCGCGGACGTCGTGATTCATGGGGATGGCGAAACGACGCGCGACTTCTGCCATGTCAGCAACGTCGTGCAGGCGAACCTGCTGGCGGCGACGGTCGCCGATCCCGATGCGATCGGTCAGGTGTACAACGTAGCTGTAGGCGGCCGCATGTCGCTCAATGACTTGTTCGGCACGCTGCGTGAATTGCTGGTGGAACGGCACCCGGCCCTTGCGATTCCCAATCCGATTCACGACGATTTCCGCTCGGGTGATGTCCGCCACTCGCAGGCGGACATTGGCAAGGCCAGGCGGCTGCTCGGATACCACCCCACGCATGATGCCCGTTCCGGATTGCGGGTGGCACTTCCATGGTACGAGGGGCGCGCCATTTCGCCCACCGTCGACAAGACGGCGGAGATTCGGGACGTTCGCGGCGCGGCGTAATCTCCAACTTCGCCCCGGCCGTCAAATCCCAGGTGTTGAACGGGTGATCGGCAGAAAGAACGCGGTGGTAGATCAGGATGGACCGCCGCGCCCGCGTCCCCGCGGGTGACCGCAGCCCGGCACGCCTTTCCATCAGCAGAATCGATACCGACGAAATCATCGTTGTTCAGGGTATGCGGCGACCTGTCGCAATGAACTCTTCGAACAGGGCATCAAGCAGTAATCCCGATGCACGTGGCCGCGTTGCCGCAGCCACGCCATCGAGTTCGTTGCTCGCCCGTCAGGCCGTCAGGGTCCCTCAGTTGGCTCTCAGTTTCCTTTCAGCTGCCCGCGGATTTCGCCACCTGGATTCTTGGCGCTGTGCACATTGACGTACAGCTTGCCGGCCTTGTAGCTTTCGTACTGCGCTTCGGTCAGCTTGGCGCCCTCGGCCGCGGCGAACGTGTTGTCGCCGGTCTTGACGAAGGGCACGATCACGGGCCCGTTGGTGCCCGCCGCACCTTCGTGAATATGCGATGCCGTTGCGGTCATGCCGATTACGGTGACGGTGGCGATCACGGTTCGATCGGCCTTGATGTCCACCGTCGCATTGCCGGTGGCCGTTGTCGACACCGCAGGCACTTCGCTGCCGCCATCCAACGTGATTTTCTGGCCGCCCATCATCGGCGACATCGTCGCGCAGCTGGCCAGAACTCCTACCGCGCCGGCCAACAGCAGCGCCGACAATCCTGCGGACTTGCTTGCCATTTTGATCATTGATTTCTCCGTTGAAAGTCGTGTTGCCCAGGTACGGCGAACCATTGCGCCGCGGCCAACGCGCTACGATAACACCGAGCCTTCATCGCGGGCGAAAGTCGACCCGCCATTGGGGTCTTTGCGTCCCGCGATATTGCCGCCTGCCGCTTCAAAGACCGAACGGATAGGTATCGGGAAGGCCCCGAAGTTCGTCGGTCTCCAGCGGTGTGACCGCCTTGGTCTGGTCGAACCAGATGTACTCGTCGAACTGGCGGGGCAGAACGGCGCGGAAATAGTGACTCTGCAACTCCGTATCGGGCCGATAGATGACGCCGATGGCGCGCTCGAGCCTTGGTTTCGACAGCAGATCGCGCAGACCGGGTGCGGCGGGTTTGCGCAAGGGGAGCAGGAACTGCCGCACGCCCGCTTCGTGGCACAGCCGTTCGTAGCTGTCGGGCAGGGCCGGACGGACCGCTTTGATCTCCATCGGCCCGTCCCAATCGGTTGCCGCAGCGACCGTTCCGCTGTTCGTGCCGAAGCCGATGGCATAGACGCCGTTGCCGAACTCCTTCCGGCACAGATGGCCGATGTTGTACTCCCCGCGCGCGGACATTTCGGTCGCCGTCGAATCGCCGACGTGCGAATTGTGCGCCCAGACGATCGCCTTGCTTCCGGTGCCATGGAACTGCAGGAGCGTCTGCAGCGTTTCGAACATGTGGCTGTCGCGCAGGTTCCACGACGCACGCGAGCCGTAATACATGATCCGGTAATAGTGCTCGGCATTGGCTACCAGGCGGGCGTTCTGCACGGCGTCCAGAAAGCGCTCGCCGTCATGCTCGGCATAGGACCGATGCTTGTGCAGCAGATCCGTGAGCATGGAGACCACCTCGCGCTCACAGCTGTGATGCTTTCCCGTCATGGCGGCATGGCCGTAGCTCGCGGGGTCTGCCTGCCACGGGGTCAGGCAACCATAACGCACGCGCGCGATCTGCGCGGTACGCGGGTCGATGTCGTCCAAGTAGCGCAGGACCGAATGGATCGAGTTGTAGAGGCTGTAGAGATCGAGGCCGTGAAACGCCACGCGCGTTCCGGGCTCGGCGTTCGCATTGTGTGCCCGCAGCCAATCAACGAATTCGCGCACCTCCCGATTGCGCCACATCCAGGCCGGAAAGCGGGCGAAGGCGATCCACTCGGACGGCTGGTAATCGGCATGCCGGACATAGTGATCGATGCGCGCGACGTCCGGCCAGTCGCCTTCGATCGCCACGAACGAAAAGCCCTTGCGCTCGATCAGTTCGCGCGAGATGCGCGCGCGCATCCGATAGAACTCCGAGGTGCCGTGCGTTGCCTCGCCGATCAGGACGACCCGAGCGTCACCGATTCGCCGCAGCAGTGGCTCGAGGGCGGCCGAATCGACCCCGTCAATGCTCTCGCTGGCGGCGGCAACGGTCCTGGCCGGCCCTTCGGTATTGCCCGCAGGACGCGCTTCCCTCACCGTTGCGCCGCGTCCATCCGGCGCCCAGCCTTCCGCACCCACCAGCGGGACGAAGCGGACGTCGGCGAGATCTTCCGTCCGGTATTGATGCTGCGCAACGCGGACCACGCGCACCAGTTCCTGAATCTGCCGGTCGGCCCCGACGGGAATGACCAGCCGGCCCCCGATCTTGAGTTGCCGTTTCAGCGATTCCGGAACCTCCGGGCCGCCGGCCGCGACGATGATCGCGTCATAGGGTGCATGATCGGGCCAGCCGCGCGTCCCGTCCGCATGCAGCACATGCACGTTCCGGTAGCCGAGATCGGAAAGCGCGGTGGCGGCCTTCTCCGCGAGCTGGCCGATGCGCTCTACCGTATAGACGTTTCCGGCAATGCGCGACAGGACCGCCGCCGCATAACCCGAGCCAGTGCCGATTTCCAGCACTTCTTCGCCGCCCTTCAATTCCAGCGCCTCGGTCATCAGCGCGACGATGTAGGGCTGCGAGATCGTCTGGCCTTCGGCGATCGGCAACGGCGAATCTTCATAGGCGAATTCGCGCAAGTGCTCAGGTAGAAAGGCTTCGCGGGGCACGGTCCTCATGGCCTCGAGAACGGGGGAGGAGCGCACGCCGCGCCCGGCGATCTTGTGTTCGACCATCGCCTCGCGGCGCTTGGCAAAGTCCCTGTTTTTCATCTGCCATGCCTCCGGATGGGCACCTTCACGTCATCCGCCCTGCAGTGAACGGCGTTCACCTCCATGACGAATTTCCAGACTAGTCCTCTGGCCCCGCGAGCAATTGACGAAAATCAAGAGTGCACGCAGCGAAGGAGCGCGATTCCCCGCCGGAGCGGTTGTTGCGCTGGGTCAACACGGGGCGCGCGCGACAGTCGCAGCATGCAGTTGACTGCCCGTGTTAAGGCAGTCGCCAACCTGCAAAGCAGGAGGATTGATCGTGTCCAATCGAACCAAGCTGCCTTCCCCCATGGTGCCGACGGGTGGGGTGACGCATTACCGCGATCGCATTTTCGACGATTCGCGCCAGGATCCCTATCAGGCGAAGGGCAAATACAAGGAGCCGACCGTATGCGGTGTTTGCAATGCGGTCTTCCACCACGGCCGCTGGCAATGGTCGGATGCGCCGCAGGGCGCGCACCAGGCGACCTGTCCGGCTTGCCAACGCGCCCACGAGAAGCTGCCTGCAGGATTTCTTACGCTCCAGGGAGAATTCCTGGCGGCGCACCGCGACGAAATCGGTTCGCTGTTGCGCAATGAAGCGGAACACGAGCAGCGCGAACATCCGATGAACCGAATCCTTGCCATCGCGACCGAGGGCGAGCGCACGATCGTGACCACGACAGACGTCCACCTGCCGCAACGTCTGGGCAATGCGCTCAAGCATGCCTACCAGGGCACGCTCGACGTGGTCTACGCGGATAGCGACTACACCGTACGGGCAAACTGGCAGCGCTGAAGTAACGGAGCCGCAGACACGCGGCCGGGCGCGGGGCGGCTATAGTTTGGCCGCCCCAAGTTTCCACGGTAGCGAAATCAGTTCTTCGCCGGCGCCACCTGTTCGCGCGTCTTGCGCGCGAGCTCCTGTGCTTCCAGCGTCAACCGGTACGCCACGTAGAACTTGTAGATGTTGCGCACGTACGTCGTGGTCTCGGTGCCGATCTGGTCGGCCACCACGATCTCGACGTTGTTGAACCACTTGTCCGGATCGAGACCGCGCTTGACCGCCTCCTTGCGCGCCTTCGCGATGTTGCCGGGTCCGCTGTTGTAGGCGGCGAAGGCAAACAGCGGGCGGTTGCCCTCGCTGAAGTGCGCGTCGGGGAAGTACTTGGTCATCAGCTGGTCCATGTACTTGGCACCGCCGTGGATGTTGGGTTCGGTGATGTGGATGTCGCCGACCTTCAATGTCTCTCCCGTCGCCGGCATGATCTGCATCACGCCGATCGCACCCACCGCGCTTTTGGCATTCTGGTTGAGCTGCGATTCCTGATAGCCCTGGGCGGCGAGCATCAGCGGATCGAAGCCGTACTTCGGTCCATACTTCTCGAAAATGGCGATCGTTTCCTGGAAGCGCTTCCAGTCCGCGCTCATCGTCGGATCCTTGAGTTCCTTGATCCGCTTCATGTACTGGTTCATCCGGTAGGCAACCACGCCCTGCTTGATCGCCCAGTTGCGGTAGAAATCGTCGATCTCGGCGGCAAGCTTGGGGCTGTCCCTGCGAATGGCCCAGCCGGTCTTGGCATCTGCACGCAGCACGAGGTCGGTGCGCACCTTGAGCTTGGGCAGCACCTGCGCCCACATGCGCGCCTTCCAGTCGTCGACGACCAGCACCTCGAACAGGCCCGTGTTGAGCATCTCCATCATGTCCTCGTCCTCGAGCGACTCGGGGACGAAGACATAGGTCATCTCCGGCTTGCCTTCCTTCCTGAAGCGCGCGTTGAGCAGCTCCAGGCTCTCGTAGTAGCTCGACGCCTTGCGCACATGGATCTTCCTGCCGGCGAGGTCGTCGAGCGTGGCGATCGCGGGCGTGTTGGGGCCCGTCACGACGACTTCGCTGATGGTCCGGCGGCCTTCGTCGAGCGCCACGAAATCGACGAGTTTGCGCCGCTCGTCGGTCACCGTGAGATTGCCGATGGCAATGTCGGCCAGGCCTTCGGCGACATCCGGCAGCAGCCTGTCGCGGGTGGCGGGTCCGATGTAGATGGTGAGCGGGCGCTTGCCCAGCTGCTTCGCATATTTGACGTTGAGGAAGTGCTCAAAGTCGCGGATCAGCTCGGCGGCCAGGCCGCGCTCGCGACCCTTGTCGCTGAAGTAGAGCGAGCGGCTGTACGGCGCAAACACGCGGATCACGCGGCGTTCCAGCATCTGGTCGAAATCGCCGGTCCACACCTTGTTGCCGATGACCAGCTGGCGCGGCGCGGCAGCCTGCTCGCCGGTGGCGGCGGGCGTCGCCGCAGCAGCGGCCGGCTTGGCCGGTGTCGCCGGCGTGGTCTGGGATTGGGCCGCCGGGCAGGCTAACAGCATGATCGCGGCGACCAGAACGGCAGGGCGCAGGCGTGAAGTCGGCAGGGCTTGCATCTGGCTTCCTTGCGGGTTTAAAGGGGTTCGGGCGAAGCACGAGTTTCGCCGATCGGGCGACCTCTGCGCGCGGGATTATAGCCTCGAACGAACAGCTGGAATCCGCCGATGGCCACCGGCGCCGGATGGGTGAGGCCGCGCGCCTTCCGCCATTCCGGGCCGGGCGAATCATTGCGGTGCGTCAAGAAAGCTACAATCGCGGGTTGACGCAGGCGCGCTTAACGTTCGAAATCGCCGGGTCCTGAATTGAATGGAGACGCAAATGAGGAAGTTGCTTGTGCCTGTTGTGATGTTGATGATCATGGGGTTGAACGCGGGACTCGCTGCGGC
>Ga0209048_10003921_pt1 | contig 14328 bp, 30 predicted proteins | sample FrelakmetCRP12CR_FD_187146 | JGI IMG/M metagenome (GOLD analysis project Ga0209048, IMG submission 187146) | Freshwater lake sediment microbial communities from the University of Notre Dame, USA, for methane emissions studies - CRP12 CR (SPAdes)... | ecosystem: Environmental > Aquatic >... | reverse complement strand
GAAACTGAAACACGTGAAATCTAGAACGTCGCGTGCCCCCGCGGGTGACAAAATTACACGAATGCGCAATTGAGGAGAAACAATGAAGAGCACAGAACTAATCAAACTGATCACAGCGGTCGATCACCTGAATGACCTGTTGAAAGACAAAAAACACCAGAGACGCTGACCTCCTAGAGGCACGCGATCACGTTGCTCGGTGTGTCTCTCGTGATGGACCTCTTGGACCCGCAAGAAAGAACAAAAGCCGCGGTGATCACTAGCGACCTAAATTATGCACAAAGACGAGAGCACGAGCGAAAACTGGAGAGATACACGGAAAGGGAAAGGAAAGAGCCGCACTGGACAGGTGGAGCACGCTTTCGACACGTGTCAGGTAGAAAAAGGCGGAAATCGGTGCAATAAATGGTGTGCATGAACGTGACCAATGGACCTAAGGTCGTTCGAAATATACCCTGGAGAGTCACCGTGAGGACTTAAAAAGGGTCACGGTGGGTGAAGAGAGTGTATTGGGATGGGTGTGCGCTAAGTACCTGTAATTATTAGGTTTTTTTATATTAGCGCCGGCGCACTCTGTGTCAATATTTTGATCCTTATTTTGTGTGTTTGCGTTTTAGTAATTTGGGTGTATCCTTAAATAAAGGCTACTCGACAATTTGCACAATTATTTTCACTTTTTTTGCAGCCTTCCTGTGTGCACCGGTGAGGAATTATTATTTTCAATTCGCATGTGATCTTTTATATTGTTAGCGTAATTCTGCATGCGTCACTGTCACTCACGTTAGCGGCATTTTGAGACCCATTGTTGTCCCACTTGTCCCGCGTAATCCAAATAATTCATCGATGATTTTCATTTTAAACTATTTTCGGCTGTCCTGAAAACTGAGCAAACGCCACGTTTCGCGTGTTTCAAAAAATCATCACCATGGTGCGCTGTGATGTAAAATATTGTGCTGAATTCATTGATGATTATGAGCACAAATTTATTTACGACTGCACCAAAATATCTCACCGCGAGCCCCATACATGCGCGCGCGGGTGCGCACGGGTCTTACGTAATTTGGGCATCCATGGGTGTCACTGTGATCAACTCGCGCGTCCCGCCGGCGGGGATTGGGTATCATTCTCTTGCGTGTACAGCAATATTGTCATACATGATCGCTGTGAGGATTTGCGTCATTGTGTGTTGAATTGACGATCGTTTGTTTGACTCTCGCCGGCGGGGATTGGGTATCATTCTGACGAGACATCAATTGCGCCTGTTTCTACCCCTATTTTCAAGTCACGTAATTTGTTTAATTGTTTTTCAAGTGATTTTATCTTCTTTGACCTCAAAAGTTCGGCACGTTCCTGAGCATCTTTTAGAGTCTCGTGCCACTCAGGTTTGAAGAAATAGGCTGTTGATGATTCTAAACGCACTCCTATCATCTTTGGAAATTCAACATCGAATTTCCCTTCTGCCTTCATGATGCCCTTTGTCAATGCATATTTCGTGATGTATACTTCCATGACATTCTCCTTTAACTGATCTCAATCAGGTTCATGATCAGTGCATTTTCAATGCCTACAATTGATTCACTCCCGCAATCTTCGCATGGATAATTTTCTGCGTCAGGTTCTGTGTCACCGAATCGGGTGATGTCATCACATGTTGTGCAATAACCGTTGTAATCATTCACATTCTCTAGAAATTCTTCTTTGTTGAGCTTCATGAATTCACCTCTTCACCCACCTGATAGGTCCATATTACCTCATTGTTGAGCAAATTTGCACATCAGGATTCATTCGTTGCTATTTTTCTGCGCCTTGCGCTCTTCGGTTTTACTAATGCGCGCTTGTACACATCGCCGCCGGTCGGTCCTGTGATGTAATTCCCCATGAAGCGCAACCGTGATTCATCGTGCCATAGGTGAATGTCACCGTTATCATCATTGATGTCCAGGACTGTGTATGTCCTCGTGTCCAGCCACGGGCACGTGCTGATGCAAGTTGCGTAACGTTCTATGATGATCTGATCACCGATGTCGAACATTGCCACGAATGATCCATTGGGGAGTTCAGCGACTGCATCCTCGTATTTGCTGATATCAGGTTTTTTATCACTGTGCGGTTGCTTTTTTTGCACATCATTGAGGCGTTTATCGAGTTCTAGAGCCTCCAGGGTGTTGTCAATCACATTGTCTCCCTATAGCGCTTTATTATCCATGAAACGCCTATTTGATCGATCTGATGAAGGGCGTCCACACCAATGCCAACATCACGTATGATGCTATGACTAATGTACCAAATACAGTCACTGATATGGCGTTACCTCCGCACACGATCACTGTTCCAATCCAAAGAAATGATGCCAAACCGAGTGCCATCATCGGCAACAACGCGAAGTACAACACTGCATTGGGATATTTCCAACACACTGCAGCAATGATGATCATTGTGCATATTGTGATCACTAACATCGGCATTTTGATCAATTTTCACTGTAATTATTTACGGGTCAGTGGGTGTGCCCGAATATGGACACGCTTTATTACAATCGTACCCACATTGTGGACGAAGTTCATCCGCTATGTCCCACACCTTATGGAACAAAAAGTTATCAAATGTATAACCTTTACTGAGGTGATCAACGAGTTGACGCCAACACACCTTATCATCCCTTGAATCAATGTATGATTGTGCTGCATTGTGTATTGCCTGAACACTCATGAGCATCATGTGATGTGTCTCCTTTTGCATCCAATAAATTCATATTACCTCACCGGTGAATAAATTTGCACTTTTAATGAAAATTTATTAGGATGAATTAAAAGGTGTGGCGAACCTTAACCACCCATGTCTTCTATTGGCAAATGGTGGTCAATTATTTTAATGCTGTCGTTACGTGCTCTAGTGCTGGTGGTTTTCACACATTGTCACGGTCACGACATATACGTTGTCCGCCGCACGTTCCAAACATCCCCGTGCGGTTCGCATGACACGGTCACCCGTCAATGACTGCTGCCCCTGCCCGTCTCAAAGCTCAGGTGGCACATGTGTTAAATGATCACAGAACACTCTCTGTGTGCAATCATCGTTGGTTTGGAATGTGCGATGTCCACGCTAGCTATTCGATCCCCATCGATGGACCGGTGCTAAACTTTAGCTTTGGTCCAGGATCTTTCGTGCCTAGGTTGAGAGATTCCTTGACACACTTGCCGAAGCAAGAACAGTGCCACTAGGGGCACCCGCTTCATCTGTGACAGTCCTGTGCTCACCGACTCACATTCAACCTGTCACATCAGTTGCTACAGATTCAATTATACGATAAGTGGCGTTGAATGATCAATTATTTGCAGCATATGCATTTTTATATTCATTGATGAATATGTGTGTTGACATAGGTGCACTTTGACATAGGAATCTACACTCACGTTTTGAAGCATCACCTGGGTGATCGTGGTGACTGTGCACCTGCATACCTTATTTCAAAGGTCAATGTGTGACCTAAATTGTAGGTGATGTGATGTTAAGTGGTGCTAACAGTGCATAATCATCGATGAATAGTAATGGGTGTGTTCTAAACATGTCTTCAGGTTCATCGACCATGAAGATGTAGGGTGTTTCATCATATTCAGGCATGCCTTTGACGATCGTGCCTGTGACTGTACCGTGGTCTGGGTGATTGTACACATATGTCAAATTTGTGTCCAAATTGGGCACCACGCATTCTTTTGTATTTTTGCGCAAATGATTCACTCTCTTCGCTTTCTCGATTGTTTTGTCACGGTGTCACAATTACATTTCTTCAAATCATTGCTGTGAAAGTTATAATCGTAGCTACAATCTATGAATTCATAACCGTAATGATAACACATGGGATAACCACTGCCATGACCATTTTTGCCGTCACCTCGGTTATAACCGTCACCGCTAACAAAACCATAACCGCACCCATTACAATGACAAGTACCATCACTTTGACCGATACCGATGTACATCATTTTTCTTTACTTTTTAGACAGTCTGTACACAGTGCCATAGGGTCCATAACTGTTGTTACCATGGTTACCGCCATCGCCCATATTGTCAAAATTGTTGAAGAATACGTAATTACCAAAATTTCTGCCATCATTGTGTGTACCGCAACCGTGTCCATCATCAATGCAACCACTACCGTACCACTCACCGATTCCGTAACCGTGTCCATTCAAGTAACCGATGCCAATGTACATTTATACCCTACGTCTTCTTGAGTGCCCTGATATAATCTCATAACCTTCACCGCTAGCGGTATCATTATGATGATTGTAATAATCTCCATCTCCAGTTCCATAACTGCGATTATGATTATACCTAGCATGGCAACCGTCTCCATTGCCCGCATTGTGATCACGACCCCGGTTGTACAGACCGATGCCCCAATAAATGATGCCATCTCGTGAATTCCAATAATCAATACCGATGCGGTGTGTCATCATTCCTCTGTGTTAGAGCGTATTTGTATTTTTGTTGATATTGTAAGAACACAAAATTGATCACAATCCCCAGTCATCAGGCACTGGAATTCTGAATAATTCTGAGTCATGTGGCACATCGAATCCATTCGGGATGGGTTTTAGGATTACATTGGTGCTACGTGGGTTTGCAACCATGCCATCAAATCCTATGTTTGTCCATGACCTCACGTGGACAGCTCGCGTGACTTTTATTCGACCATTTTCGTCAGTCAGGTCGCCTGCAACGATCCAGCCTCGATCGAGCACCAAAATCGCACGTTTCCCGGACAATTGTAACTGTTTGATTGTGTCAGCACGTACGTAATTTACGCCATTGATTGTCACTTCTTCGTGAAGAATATCCATTGTTTCATTCTTTCATTCAAACTGTTTGTTTCTAACTTGATCAGTATATAATATTTTGATTTGATTGTGCACTGTAATAAACATTATTTTAAACTTTTATGTAATCATGATTATTTGATTTTTGAGGAATTTTGTGAATTGTATTTCAAATGTGTTGTGAATTGATCGCAATAGAATTCCGAAAATGTTAGATTGCAAATTGATCTGTATTAATGATATTAATAGAACAAGGTACATTGTATAGAGGTAATGAAAATGCAAATGTTAAAATCACAGGATTCAATCATAAAAAAATACATTGTCAACGATGAACAGGAATATATTCAAATATTTGAAGAAATGATTAAACGTGATTACAATGATGTTGAACGATTTATTGACATCGAATTTCCGTTCACAGATGGAAACTATCAAAGTGATTCAAGCACGGATTTGTCAATCAGTGAATTGTTGGCAGTGGACACTACGAAGTACAGGAAACGTGAAGGTGCATCTGTGACGTTTCCGAGTGAATATCCGTGCATTGTTTTGTTCGCGTATGACGATGATTATGATAGGACAGGCTCGACTCACTTTGAAATGTTGGAATTTGTGTATTTGTCTGACTTCGATCAGTGAGTGATTTGTGCAAAATCATTCATAAATGTGATAGTGTATCAATACACCAGGTGCAGAAGGCAAAATAATGATCACTGTTACTGAGCAAGAATTGATTACATTACGTGATGAAGTTTTTACATGTGCTGCGAAAGTCATTCTTGCTAGCGATCTTGTAGATAAGATTGACACATGTGATAAAACTTTATTGAATGTAATTGTCAATTCACAATTGCATGTTGCATCCATAAATTTTATAATCAATGATAGTGTTGACAATTTTAAAACGCAAGTGCACATGTACATTAATATGCATCATTATAATAAGATCATTGATGATGTTAATGATGCATATTAATGTGTATAAATTTAAGGTACACTTACAATGTCACGAAGGATCGAATATGCAATGTCCTGAATTCATGCTCAAGCAATTAGAATCACTGCAAAAATGTGCAAATTTGCTCATTAGAGTCAGGGATGTTGTAAACATGAGTGAATTGCACGTGAAACAAGAACATGAAGTGTGTGCGGATCAAAATACGCTGAGTGACTATGAGAAGCGCGTGAGTGTTGTCTTTGATGCTGTGCGAGGTGGCATGCGCACAGGAACGATAAAGATTGTTCCACTGAGCATGGTGAAGGACCCATTAGTAGGTACACAAAAATTTACATTTTATCGACGTCAGAAAGAGTACACAGTGAATGTCACTACATTGACAAATTTCATGTACATCACGCGCATGTGCTAATGATTGTGTAGTAGGAGTGATTCATGACGAATGAAGACCAACGAATAATTGCCGCAATTGTCCAGGACATCAACCGTGCAATAGAGTGCATATATGAAGAATATCCACACCAAGATGACAAATTACACCTTTTGAGGCACTCAAATAGATCAGGTGTTCTTCTCTTGAAAGATGATTACAACAATGAGGTTGAAGTGGAGATTCGCATTGTCAAACGCAATGGGAAATGAATGATTTGAATTTCAACGTGACATTGCATCAATCATTGATTTTTGTGATCAACACAACATTGATGAATTGCACGCCATCTGATGTCAATAACAGTGCATTATTTTGATCATCAAATCCAATGATGATACCAATTCTTGATGTTATGGCATAATGTTTGTTGTAATGTGATATGTTATCAATCGTTTTATGCGTGCCCGCGAGTGTAGTGACAAATTCACCTATTGTGAATGAGTGTCTTATGCGCATGCAGGTGATACATCTTCATTAGAAGATCAATTGTTGTTATTCTTTTGTCGGACAAGTTGTGCAATGAGGAAGTGAAGATTCACCACAAGTGCAGGTGGATTGTGGCTGAACATTTTGCGCACAGTCACTAGAAGATTCAAAATCAAATGTCAATTGTTGTGTATTTTCACATTGTACATCACTATGTTTTTCTAACAAACAATCCAATACTTTTTTCAAAAGTACCTTACCTGATGCTTTGTGTACTTTGACAACAGTTACATTTGGTGCACCGTCCCAATCATTTGCACCGCGTCCATTTTCATGTTGAATCCAGACAACGCGTTTACCTAGTGCTAGAGCAACTCCAATTTCACAGTACGTTGCTCTTGGGTTGCCTACATCTGTCAGCGCAACGAGTACATCACATTGTGAAATTTCACATAGATTTTTTTCAAATATTGCAGCTTTATCAGTCAATGATACATTGTACCAATCACTCGTCACACAGTAACATTCATTTGACAATTTATACGCAAGTTTTTGTGCACGTTTTGCAAATTTGAATGCGCTAGCAACATAAATTTTTACCATTTTCCCTCTGTGTTATTGTAATTACATGAATTGATTAGATCAATTCCCATCTATCGCCTGCATCATAAGCAATCATTACTTCTGTGCCTGAATCCCACTGTACACCTATTGTCCTGGAATCGTATACCTGTCTGATTGTGCCTGTAGACCCTTTTGCAAGGTGCACACCATTTTTGGGTGTGATTGTGTAAGGTGTTGCAAATTGTGACAATCGAATGCGTTGTCCTAGCAATGGTTGTTTGTGCATGTTGAAATATAAATTATCACGATTGTGTGGCATTTGGATGATCACACCTTTTAATGTGATCTTTTTGACGATAGAATCGTGGATTGTCGTGGTACTGCCCCACGTTCTCTCGGGCTTCAACCGAGCGCTTGGACTATTTCAGCTAACAATCCGTGAACTACTCTAAAGTAGTTCAAATAAAAGTTTGAAACAGTGCTTTTCTTAAGTGCCATTTAGTTTGAAAACTTTTAGTGCTTTGTCAGGAATTGAACCTGAGTCTATGGGGGTTACCCACATATGTGATCCTGCCACATCGCAAAGCATCCCTCTAAATTTTATGTACTGCAGTTACATTCATTAGAGGAAAGGATTTGAAATGAATTTTTTCAATGATGATCAATCATCTATTTATTCATTCCGCACCTTCTAAAGTCAATATATTACCTTGTTGGTTTATTTTGCACCCTAAGCAAGGTATTTTTATTCACCTATGATCAATGTTAAATGGGCAAACGCCCGAGACTTTTGACCTCGAGCGCCTACTTTGTCGACATGTCAACCTTCTGTGCCCGTAAATTCCTCATTTTGATCACTCGGTTCAACTTCTTCAGGCACAATGACCTTGCAATCTGATGTAAATATATAGACTTCACGTCCTAGTTCTTCAACATTGACGAATGCGCGAATGCGTTGGACTCTAGAGATCGTTCCAACCCTACCGATGAATCGCGGGTCTCCACCTACAATCGTGACTGCCTGACCGACTTCCAATTTCACATTCAATGCATGTTCAGTTGCGTACACACGGTTGAAGTGCTGCAGGTGCAATGCGATGGCTGTGATCTGAACTGCACTGAAGTTTGTAGTAATTTCATTCACGATTATTGCAGCATCGTTTTCAAGCGCTGGCAACCTCTCTGCAGCCTTCTGTACCTTGCTCATGTGTGCTTTCTTATCTGTTTGTTCAGCTAACCTTGTTGCTTTCTTTGCTGCACGTACTTCTAGGCGTTGTCGCCGTGCAACGTCTCGTGCTGCAAGCAATTCTTCACGTGCGTGAGACCGAAGCAATTTTCTTTCTGTGCGTTCACTCTCACGTAGTACCTGCTCATTAGCATTCTGTTTTACACTACGCACACTTTTTTCTTCACATGCATCTTCACTCGTTGCTAGAACATGAACACGTTCACCGTTTGCTGACTGCGCTGCTAACTTTGCTGCTTTTCGTGCCTGTGCTTTTTGGATCGCAAGGTCGATTGCACTGATGTTAGAGTCGAGGTTATCGCTTGAATTTGTCATTGTTTTATCCTTTGTTCCTAACAGAGATCATTCATCATCTAATCTAACATTTGTGGAACTGTCAATTTGGCTCCACACAATCTAATTTAATATCGTTTACCAGCGATGTGCATCAATTCACACTTATTTGGTGATAAATTATCTTCGTCAGTAATTCTGTCAATGCTGACACTGATGACCCAACCGTGCATCCACTTCACCGCAGCATTGCCAAATTCATCAGTTCCCAGGTATTTGCCTGTCATCACAGTGCCTGAATCATTCCAGGATACTCGATTGCCTGCCTTGAGTGCCTTTGCCATGATTGTTCACCTTTCCTTCCACTTGATTGATACTATCACGATTGAAAATGAATTTGCAACTTTCACGCACATTTTCACATTTGAGCTGACCTATATAAAACCATTGTTCAGTGCTGTGAACCACACGAAGTGTCTCCTGGTGACATGGAATGTGGAAATGTGTCTCCTGGGTTGGTGATCAAACCATACAAATTGCGCGATCAATTTGACGTCCTTGGTGCAAATTTGCCAGTGATTGTGATATTGTGGATTGAATGGTTGCAAGGTTCAAAAGGATAAAACATGAACAACTATTTTAATACATTCACATATGAATTTCGTACTATTGAGTGTATCATCAAACGCATCAATGATAAATTAGTGATGTAATTGTCGATGCACAGTGATACTATATTATAGCATGGTAGCGTTCAATGCATCAGTGTGGCGGGAACGTGCTAACAGTTTGAAAAAACGTTCTATCAATGCAGGCATGCCTGTTAATAGGGCAACAAAGCGTTGGGCAGATGATATGAGGAACATATCGTCCATCGCAGAATTGTTGACTTGGTGTCACTCCAAAAACATTCATGTTGAATTCACCCACAAACACGGTGGTGGCGGAATCCTACATGGAAATAAAAATATGGAAGTCGACAATAAATCATCGCCACGACACCAGTTGCACGTTATGTTGCATGAGTGCGGTCATTACCTCATCAATGTCTTCAATAAAGAAGGCAGATTTGCAAATGGGCACGATGCAAAAAAATGTGACAGAAAGAAATTTGATCACAAAATTGATGTCGTAGAAGAAGAACTGGAAGCTTGGCATCGTGGGTGGCGATTGGGCACAAGGCTCGGGTTTTTTACACAACTTCGTGACAAAAGACACTATTATGAAACGCGAGCATTGAATATGAAAACATATTTCAAATGGGCGCTCAAATACCCTGGATGGAAGTTGAACGGTGATGAAGAATGATCAAACGACATGCAATCAACATGATTTGGTTAGATGACATGCGTGATGCAGGTGAACCTGAGTGGACAAGAGTGAAAACAGTGAGTGAGGCAATCGAACACTTGGAGATGCGTGATGTTCAGGTCATATCACTTGATTATGACCTGGGTGCCCAGAAAGATGCAACAGGTCACATTGAAACTGGGTTGGATGTATTGAAATGGATAGAAGAACTAGTCGTGTCTGACCCAACATATGTCCAGCCTATCATGAGGATACACACTAATGATCAGGAAGCTCTAATAGAGATGAAGGCTATAGCAAAAAGGATCAATGGCATCACTGCATCGCGTAGATTACACTAACAACGTGTAATGTCATTTGACGATGATCATGATCAACACTGCTGTGTCATTGTGATTCGTACATTCCCATGAGTGATGTTCTTGTGCACTTTCAATGAATGTGTTGATCTGTTCTTCAGAAGAGACAATCGTATTTGAACGAAACTTCACGAGAAATCCACCGCAACGTTTCGTGACATTGAATGACGCGTGTTGAACAATATTCTTGACTTTACATTCAATGAGTTTAATCTTGCTGTTTGAGTCAGGGATGATCTGTTTCATTCTGTCTCCGAATTACGCTACATCACGTGTAATTTCAAATTTTGAATGTAAATATTGGTGACTGCATCATTGATCAAATTTGAGCGGGTGACCGGATTTGCACCGATGACTCTCGAACCGGGAAGGCACGACCTCTACTACTGAGTTACACCCGCGACTGATCGTGTGCACCTTTACTGAGCTATTGGGGCATCATTCACACAGTGCACACAATCCAATAAGTTATATACATTCATCTAAGAGTCAATTACTTTTCGCTGGGCCAACATGCCTCAATGCTGGCGATATTGATGATCAATTTTGCTGGTACTCCTGACGCAGGAGGAGGAATTTCTTGCGCATCTTTCCATGTTGAATTAGTGTATGCACCTGTCTCAAAGACAACCTTGGGTTCAGACAATTCGAGCGTAGTTTGATTCACACCTATCACAATACCTGCGTAGTTGTAGTTCATGCAGTGAAAAAATGCTCTCTTTCCCAGCAATGTAATGAGTCCACCGTCTTCATCGACCATTTCTTGAGTAAGGACTTGCTTTTCCACGAGTTTCTTCATCTTTCTTCAGCGCTCCGTATATTCCGACCTTGTAAAGGTACTATATCAAATTGAAGCAATGATTTGCACTTTTTAATCGAAAATTTTCATCATGTTGATGATTCCATGATGCGTTTTCAACAATATTTCGCATATTATATCTCTACAATATGCTGCAATTTTACGTAATGCTAATGCAATACACACATTGTCATCTATGTCATAATCAACATCAATCAATTGTTCAATGTGCTCTAACGCAATGATTCGTATTTCGTCGAGTTCCTGATCGGTGAGACGATACCCGCTCATTATGCGCTGCGCATAATGAGAGTAATTACACGTATAGTACACATTGATGTTGTGACACATTTTGTTCTGCACTTGGCGTTCGTGCAAAATTACTATCGCATGTTTGACAGCATCATTACTTGATGTGAGAAGGTCATGAACCATGTATGCATCATTGAGTATCATGTTCCCTTGTTTCACGTATTGTGTTGATCAACAAATTTTTGGAGTTTTTCGCATAAGCTCACATCGTCGCGAGAAGCTTGCACATTCCATTTTATGACTTCATGTGGGTCAGTGAATATTTCTATTTCTGCACTCACTTCGATTTGAATGTTTGTTTCACGTTGGATGATATCCCACCCAATGTCATAATTCACGTCCAATTCATCGTCGTCGGAAACACTCCAATGTTTGCCAAAGAGTTCACACAGTGTATCGAAAGCGGCGATGATTGTACCCACGAATGTGACATTGTCAATGATGTCAATCGGATAAAATTCACTTTTCATGATTGTGTGTCACATTTATTTTTATCTTTTGTTCGTTGATCTTGTTAGATAATTGAGAATTTTCGGTGAGTTCATTGCATAATTTGCCAGTGCATTGCTCAACATTGTCAACGCAATGCCGCAGAACAAACCGGAGACTGTATAGATGAAAAATGACATTTTTTCTCCTGATAAATTTAGCACATTGCTTCATCAAAGTACACTTCTTCTTTTTTATAAAGGCCGCGTTCTCCGATGCCGATCACATATGCATTATTAGAACACCCGAACCTATTCTTTGTCACTTCAAAGACGCGTTCACCGTATGTTTCGCTCTTTTTGTTGCGATCTATGAAGAGCTGTGCCTTGACGTCTACTGCGTGTAGGATCGCATTTTTGCCGAGAAAATCTCCATTTTTTGAGACCTGTCCGACGCAGACAATGATGCCATACGTTCTCTTTGCCCAATCAGTGAATATCTCCATGCACCTGAGCGGTGTGACACCAGTGCGGCCACCGTTCTTATAGAATCCATCATCCAGTGTCTGTAAACTGTCCTGCAGGATGAACACTTGTTTGTCCTTATTATCATCTCGCAGTTCATCTGCATGTTCTAGAACATCTTCCGCCATGATGTCCTGTCCGCACACAAATCCGTGCTGCAACTGCAATCGCTCTGCGACCATTTTTACCTGGTAGAGCGATTCCTCACCGGTGTTGTAGAGACAGATGTGACCTGATGCCGTGAGAGAATCAGCTAGCTGCATGAGGAGTGTGGTCTTTCCTGCGCCTGATGTGCCTGTCAACAGTATGACCTGCCCAGGGACGACGCCTAATCCACCTAGTGATTCGTCGATCCACGAGATGCCAGTCTTGTGTCGAGTACGCAATTGTTCCGGAACGTCGATGCTGAGGATATTCGTGCCGTGTGCAAGGTCTTTGATTCCAACGTTCAAATTCATTGTAGAACCCATCCTATCACTATTGTGTAGAAATTTGCACCTTATTTTTATCTCACAGATGATCACTTGCGCATTAATCTCTCCATGAATTTGATTCTAACCCAAGGTGATCGATCAAATTTATACCAGTGCTTTCCGTCTTTCGCAAAATTCCACACGTTGCTGGTCTCACGAAGCACCGGAAATATTAGTTCATCAATGTCTATTCTGGAAAGATGCTTCAAAACGTGTTTGATTTTGCATCGATTTATTTTATTCGCTGATCGTTTGTCAAATTTTTCTGACCTCGCAGTGGTGTTACCGGCAACAGGAGAAGATTTGAACGATCGAGACATTATTATTCCTCTCGATTATGATTCAGTCTTATCACAATCATCCATGAATTTGCACTTTATTATTAAGAATTAATTTAACTCATGTCGTCGACCAATGCGACCAATACACAAATTGGCTCAATCATACCTGATGCTTCTTTTACTTTGATCAGGAACCTAGCACATTTTTCATAAAATGCTAGTTTTAATAACATCAATTCAGGCGTTGAATGCACATAAATTATTTCGTGTAGTCTCATGGTTGTTGAAAATGTGACATATTGAAGCACATTTTCGTTGAAATTGATTTCATGATTCTTATAAGAGTGTTCAAAACACATCCGTACACCAACGCTTGAGTTTGATTCTATGTCGTGTATTGTGTACAATGTGCTATTATTTGTAGTTTTAAACTGTTTAAGTGATGTGTAATCACTGCGCATTCTGATGATGTCATTTTTATTGATGCATGATGCAAATGGATCATCTAACACAGCTTTGAGCACACGCATGTATGCATTGTATTTGATGACATTAATTTCTTCGTCAGTAACGTAATGTTTGTTCATTGTAATTACAATTTTTGAAAAGGTGTTGCACCCCCTTGCGGGGGTGCACTGATGTTATTTGTTATTGTTGTGTAGTTATAGGTGCTATGAGTGCATAATTTGTGATCCAAAGTTCAGGATTATTGTTATCATTAGCGTTCATGAACATCCAAGGTGTATCATTGTATGCTTCAACTCCTTTGCATAATGTACCTATAATTTTTCCAAAGTTTGGGTGATTATAAGTGTATGTCAAATTTGTATTGAATTCCGGAATGAATGAATTCCATGCATTGGCAACATTTTGTTCTTTGTACATTTTGTACCTTCCTTCCAATAAATCCAATATATAACATTCATTATTGAATTTGCACAATGTACGCAAATTCGCAATTTGCACCTGCGCGGAAAACATTCGCAATATTACGTGGAAGTGCAAATTTTGTGCGTAAAGTGGTAAGATCGATCTACAAGGTGAGAGGAGAATCGACACGCTAGAAACGCTTGGAGAAATATGGGTTGGCATGAGGGGCGGCTATAAGGAATGCCAC
>Ga0209048_10003920_pt1 | contig 14329 bp, 12 predicted proteins | sample FrelakmetCRP12CR_FD_187146 | JGI IMG/M metagenome (GOLD analysis project Ga0209048, IMG submission 187146) | Freshwater lake sediment microbial communities from the University of Notre Dame, USA, for methane emissions studies - CRP12 CR (SPAdes)... | ecosystem: Environmental > Aquatic >... | reverse complement strand
GAAGGCGCTGGGCTCGATTCCGCAGGTCATGGCGTTCTCCGAGGTCTACCAGGCGCTGCAGACCGGCGTGGTGGACGGCACCGAGAACCCGCCGTCGAATTTCTACACGCAGAAGATGCACGAGGTGCAGAAGTACCTCGCGCTGACCGAGCACGGCGTGATCGAGTACGCGGTGATCACGAACAAGAAATTCTGGGACGGCCTGCCGCCGGACATCCGCACGATACTCGAAGGCGCGATGGCCGACGCGACGAAGTACGCGAACGAGATCGCCAAAAAGGAGAACGAGGACGCGCTGGAGGCGGTGCGCAAGAGCGGCAAGACCGAGATCCTCACGCTCACGCCGGAGCAGAAGGCCGCGATGAAGAAGGCGATGGTAGCGGTCCACAAGGAGAACGAATCCCGCGTCGGCAAGGAAACGCTCGAGGAGGTCTACAAACAAACGGGATTCAAGCCGTAGTCCAGCGATATTCGCCGCGTATTCCACCGACGCCGCGGGCGCCGGTGGAATCGCCGAGCGCAGCACGCCATGACCCATCCCGCCGACTCGCACCAGGATCTTCGCGACGCAATCCGCGACCTCTGCGCGGAGTATCCCGCCGAATACTTCCGCAAGATCGACGAGGCGCGCGGCTACCCGGAAGCGTTCGTCGACGCACTGACGAAGGCCGGCTGGCTCGCCGCGCTGATTCCGCAGGACTACGGCGGATCGGGCCTCGGGCTCACCGAGGCGTCGGTCATCATGGAGGAGATCAACCGCGCGGGCGGCAACTCGGGCGCGTGCCACGGCCAGATGTACAACATGGGCACGCTGCTGCGCCACGGCTCGGAGGCGCAAAAGCGCGAATACCTGCCGAAGATCGCGAGCGGCGAATTGCGCCTGCAGTCGATGGCGGTCACGGAACCCACGACGGGGACCGACACGACGAGCCTCAAGACGGTCGCCGTGCGCAAGGGCGACAAGTATGTGGTGAACGGGCAGAAGGTCTGGATCTCGCGCGTCCAGCATTCGGACCTCATGATCCTGCTCGCCCGCACGACGCCCCTCGACCAGGTGAAGAAGCGATCGGAGGGGATGTCGATCTTCCTCGTCGACCTGCGCGATGCGATCGGCCATGGGTTGACCGTGGTGCCGATCGTCAACATGGTCAACCACGAGACCAACGAGCTCTTCATCGACAACCTCGAGATTCCCGCCGAAAAGCTGATCGGCGAGGAAGGCAAGGGCTTCAAGTACATCCTCGATGGGCTCAATGCAGAACGCACGCTGATCGCGGCCGAATGCATCGGCGACGGCTACTGGTTCATCGACAAGGTCGTCGGCTACGCCAAGGAGCGCATCGTCTTCGGCCGGCCGATCGGGCAGAACCAGGGCGTGCAGTTTCCCATCGCCCGCGCGTATGTCAACGTCGAGGCGGCAAACCTGATGCGCTACAAGGCATGCGCATTGTTCGATGCCCACCAGCCCTGCGGCGCCGAGGCGAACATGGCGAAGCTGCTTGCGGCCGACGCGTCGTGGGAAGCCGCGAATGCATGCCTGCAGTTCCACGGCGGCTTCGGCTTCGCCGCCGAATACGACATCGAGCGCAAGTTCCGCGAGACGCGCCTCTACCAGGTGGCGCCGATCTCGACCAACCTGATCCTCGCGTACGTGGGCGAGCATGTGCTCGGCTTGCCGCGCTCGTTCTGACAGGATGCTGCAAAACTACTGCGCGGCCCGTATGCTTCGTTGTTTCCTCGCTCGGCGCTCGCCGTACTTCTGATGTACTGTCTCGCGCCTTGCTGCGGGCCGCCTTGCCTACGGGCCTGCTCGCTACGTTCTTCAGCACCCTGTTGAGGATACTGCAATGCGTCCGCTGCAAGGCATCACCGTCGTCACGCTCGAGCACGCGATCGCCGCACCGTTCTGCACGCGGCAGCTCGCCGATCTCGGCGCGCGGGTGATCAAGGTCGAGCGGCCAGGTGTGGGCGACTTCGCGCGCGGCTACGACGAGCGCGTGCACGGCCTCGCATCGCATTTCGTCTGGACGAACCGGTCGAAGGAAAGCCTGACGCTCGACGTCAAGCACCCGGAAGCGGCGAAAATCCTGCGAGCGCTGGTGGCCCGCGCGGACGTGCTGGTGCAAAACCTCGCTCCAGGCGCTGCCGCCCGACTCGGCTTGTCCCACGAAGCGCTCTCCACCGCCAACCCGCGGCTCATCGTCTGCGACATCTCGGGCTACGGCGCCGATGGCCCCTATCGCGACAAGAAGGCCTACGATCTCCTCATCCAGAGCGAGTCGGGGTTCCTGTCGATCACCGGCTCGCCGGATGCGCCCGCGAAGGCCGGCTGCTCGATCGCCGACATCGCCGCGGGGATGTATGCCTACACGAATATCCTGGCGGCGCTGATCGAGCGCGGCAAGAACGGCAAGGGCTGCGCGATCGACGTGTCGATGCTGGAGAGCATGGTCGAGTGGATGAGCTACCCGCTGTACTACGCGTTCGACGGCGCCGAGCCGCCGCCGCGCGCCGGCGCCGCGCACGCGACGATCTATCCCTATGGTCCGTTCCCCGCCGGCGACGGCAAGATCGTGATGCTCGGGCTGCAGAACGAGCGCGAATGGGTGGCGTTCTGCGACCAGGTGCTGGGGCAGCCGGCGCTGGCGACGGACGAGCGCTTTTCCTCGAACTCGCGGCGCACCGCCGCGCGCGACGAGTTGCGCGTGATCATCATCGCGGCGTTCAAGCCGCTCACCGCCGCACAGGTCATCGGGCGGCTCGACGCCGCGCAAATCGCCAATGCGCGGATGAACGACATGAAGGAAGTGTGGGCGCATCCGCAGCTCGCGGCGCGCAAGCGCTGGGTCGAAGTCGACACGCCCGCGGGCAAGGTGCCCGCTCCCCTGCCGCCGGGCGTGCCACCGTCGCCGTCGCCGCGCATGGATCCGGTTCCCGCGCTGGGTCAGCACACCGCCGCAATTCTGCGCGAGCTGGGCTACAGCGACACCGACATCGCCCGCCTGCGCGCCGAAAAGGTCCTGTGATGCCCGTCATCGACGCCAATCCGACCGCCACGCTCGCCCGGTTTGCAAGCGAGCTGCGCTTCGAGCAGATTCCGGCGATGGTGTTGCGCCGCGCGGAGGACCTGCTGCTCGACTGGATCGGGTCCGCGCTCGCCGGCAAGGGCGCGCGGCCGGTCGAGGCCATCGAGCGTTTCGCGTTGCAGATGGGCCCGTCCGCGGGGCCGTCGGAAATACTGATCTCGCGGCGCGTAACGTCGCCGCTCTTCGCCGCGATGGTCAATGCCGCGGCATCGCACTTCGCCGAGCAGGACGACGTGCACAACGGCTCGGTGTTCCATCCCGGCGCCGTCGTGTTTCCGCCGGCGCTGGCCGTCGCGCAGTCGCTCGGGAGCTCGGGACCGGATGTGCTCACCGCCGCCGTCGTCGGCTACGAAGTCGGCATCCGCGTCGGCGAATTCCTCGGCCGCTCGCATTACAAGGTCTTCCATACGACTGGCACGGCCGGCACCGTCGCCGCGGCCGCCGCGACCGGCCGTCTGCTCGGATTGTCGCCCGGCGTGATGCAGCACGCTTTCGGCTCCGCGGGCACCCAGGCCGCCGGCCTGTGGGAATTCCTGCGCGACGCGGCGGACTCGAAGCAGCTGCACACCGCTAAAGCTGCCGCCGACGGGTTGCTCGCCGCGTATCTCGCGCAGGACGGATTCACCGGCGCCAGGCGCATTCTCGAAGGAGCGCAAGGCATGGCGGCCGGCATGTCGACCGACGCCGACCCGGCGCGCCTCACCGATCGCCTGGGGGAGCGCTGGGCGCTCACCGAGACGTCGTTCAAATGGCACGCTGCGTGCCGGCACACGCATCCGGCCGCCGACGCGCTCCTGAAGATCGTCGTTGACCATGATCTCGCCGCGACCGACATCGCGAGTGTCACCGCGCACGTGCATCAGGCCGCCATCGACGTGCTGGGGCCGGTAACAGACCCGACGACGGTGCATCAGGCCAAGTTTTCGATGGGGACCGTGCTCGGCATGATCGCGACGTTTCGCAATGCCGGGCTCGCCGAATTCCAGCAACACTTTCGCGATCCGCGGGTGATCGCTTTGCGCGAACGCGTGCGGATGGTGAAGGACGACGACGTCGACGCCGCGTATCCGCAGCGCTGGATCGGCAAGGTCACGATGACGACGACGGACGGCCGCACGCTGACGGCGCGCGTGGAGGAGCCCCGGGGTGACCCCGGAAACACGCTTTCGCGCGCCGAAATCGAGGACAAGGCCGCGCGCCTCGCCGAATGGAGCGGCGCGGCCACGCCTGCCGAAATACGTGGCATCGCGCAGCACGTTTTCGCGCTGGCCGATGCGCCGAGGATCGGCATTCTGTTGCGCGCGACATCCCAGGCGCGAGAGGTGGCCGCATGACGAAACCACAAACGACCGGATCAGCGCATGACGTGCATGACTTCGACGCGCGCGCGGCGACGTGGGACGACGATCCGACCAAGGTCGCGCGGGCGCGTGCGATCGCCGACGCCATCGAGCGCGAAGTACCGCTCGCCGCGTCGATGGTGGCGCTGGAGTACGGCGCCGGCACCGGCCTCCTCGGCTTCATGCTGCGACACCGGTTCGCCGACCTGACGCTGGCCGACGTTTCCGACGGCATGCTGGAAGTCGCGTCGAAGAAAGTCGCCGCTGCGGGGGATCCGCATGTGCGCGCCGTCAAGCTCGACCTCATGTCCGGTCCGCCGCCGGACCGCCATTTCGACGTCATTTTCTCGGCGATGACGCTGCATCACATCCCGGACACGCAAGGCATCCTGCGTCGCTTTCGCGCGGCGCTGAAGCAGCCGGGATTCCTGTGCATCGCCGACCTCGACGCCGAGGACGGATCGTTTCATGGCGCCGGCTTCGACGGTCACCTCGGATTCGAGCGCGATCCGCTGGCAAAGATGGCGGGGGCGGCCGGATTCTCGAACGTGCGCTTCGTCACGGCCTACGAAATGAGCAAGGCCGTCGGGAGCGAACCGCGCGTCTTTCCGATTTTCCTGATGATCGCCGGCACCGGCTGAACGGCCGCTGTCGCTCAAGTGCGCGGCGCATTCCCATCCTCAGCCGGCGGCGTGACGGTCGCGCGGCTCATTCATCGTCAGATCTTGCGCTCGAAAGTTTCCCAGAACGGCGCACGGAGCTCGCGTTTCAACGTCTTGCCCGCCGCGTTGCGCGGGAATGCGTCCATCAGGATCACCCGGTCGAGCCGCTGATACTTCGCCGCGACGCGCGCGTTGATCCACGCCTTGAGGTCGTCGGCCGTTGCGCCACCGGGCTCGTGCAGCACGACCGCGGCGACCGGCGTCTCGCCCCATTTTTCATGCGGGATGCCGAAGACGGCGACCTCGAGGATGGCAGGGTGACGCGCGGCGATCTCCTCGACGTCCTTCGGGTAGACCTTGACGCCGCCGGTGTCGATCATGTCCTTCTTGCGGTCGACGAGATAGAGGAAGCCATCCTCGTCGACGTAGCCCAGATCGCCGGTGAAGAGCCAGCCGTCGCGCAGCGCCTGCGCTGACTGCTCGGCGCGGTTGTAGTAGCCCGGCATCGTGATGGGCCCGCGCCCGGCGATCTCGCCGACGGCGCCCTGCGGGACGTCGCGGCCATCCTCGCCGACGATGCGCATTTCATAAAACGGTGGCGGCACGCCGACGCTGCCGGACTTGCGGAGCGCGTCGTCGCGGTCGAGGATCGTGACGAAGCCCTCCGTCAGGCCGTAGAGCTCGTAGAACCGGCCGGGCAAGGCGTCGTTCAGCCGGTCCTTGTGCTCGCGCAACAGCGGCGCGCCGAGCGACAGCACCATCTCGAGCGACGTCAACCGCGACGGATCGAAGCGCTTCGCGTTGAGGATCGCGACGATCTGCGACGGAACCAGCATCGTATGCGTGACGCGCTCGCGCTCGACCGTGTCGATGAAATCATCGGCGTCGAACGCGCGCTGCAGCACGTAGGTTGCGCCCAACATGAATGCCGGGAACATCGTCACCATCGCGCCGTTGAAAACGATCGCGCCGGAGTGCAGGACCACCGATTCGGGCGCCATCCGCCACGCGTTCGCCATGGTCGTCGCGTACATCGCGCGTATGAAATGCGTGTGCTGGATGCCTTTCGGAAGCCCGGTCGTGCCCGACGTGTACATCAGCGTCAGCAGGTCGCCGGCGTCGACATGCGCGACGGGCGCCGCGTCGCTTGCCTCGGCATGAAGGAGGCCGTAGGCGCGGTAGCCCGCTGCTTCGTCGTCGGCCGCCGCATCGACCAGCACCCACGCGGGCGTCGTCTGGACAATTCGCCGCACCTCGTCCAGTACCGGCAACTGGTCCGACGAAGCCAGCACGACCGCCGGCGGCGCGTCCGCGAGCAGCGATGCGAGCCCGCTCGCTGTCAGCAGCGGCGACAGCGGCACGGCCACGGCGCCCAGTTTCGCGCAGGCCCAATAGGTCGCGAGCAGCTCGAGCGAGTTGGCGAGCACGGTGGCCACGCGATCGCCGCGCGTGACGCCGAGTGCCGCGAGCGCGTTTGCCCAACGGTTCACGTAAGCGTCGAACTCGCGCCAGTTGAGGCGGATTTCGTGCTCGCCCTTCCCTCGCTGCCCTACGACGACCGCCGTGTGGCGCGGCCGATACCGCGCGTGACGTGCGGGCAGCGCACCGAGATGGAGACTGTTGAATGCAATCGGGGATTCCATGTTCGGCTCCGGCGGCGTCAGAGACGATGGCTGTGCTCGGCGAGCGCGAATCCGGGCCAGGCAACGCCATCGGATTTTGCGAGCGCCAGCACCTTGAACAATTCTCCCATCTCGGCAGGCGACAGCAACCGTTGCACCGGCGCGGTCGCCTCGAGATAGGGCCTCGATCCCGGGGTGCCGGTCGCGGCGAGCGCGTCGAGGATGCCGCAGCCCAGCAGGAACGGCGCCTGCGCGGCGAACCCGGCGACAGCGAGGCCGCCGCGTTCTCCGGCCTGCGCGATGGCGGTGAAGTCGACGTGCGCGGTGATGTCGGTCAGCCCCGGCCAGAGAAACGGGTCGGCGTGCGCGCGATGACGGTAATGGCACATCAGCGTTCCCTGGTGTCGTTGCGGGTGGTAATACTCCGCGGCGGGAAATCCGTAGTCGATGACGAGCGCGGCGCCGCGCACGAGCCTTCCGCTCATATCCTCGGCCAGTGCCTCCGCCGCCGGATTGATCTCGCTCAAGTAATCGCCGTCCAGCGGAAATCGCGCCGCCGCGAGCAGGGCGATGCGTCCCCCGGCGGCTCGGTCCGCCCACCCGAACGCGGACCGCGCGTCTACCCATTCGACTCCGCGCTCGAACCAATCCACACCCCGCCGAGCGACGACATGCACGGGCAGCGCATCCAGCACTTCGTTCGCGAGAATCAGTCCGTCGATCTCCTCCGGCAGCGCATCGAGCCAAGCCACCCGTGCGACGTGCGCGCCCGCATCACGCGCAATCGTCGATCGCTGGCGCTCGCGCAAGTCGGGCGACGGTTCGAGGATCGCATAGCGCGACGGCAGCGTGTTGCGCACCGCCAGCGCATTCAGGAGATCGGCAGCGAGCCGCCCGCTGCCGCCTCCCAGCTCGACGATTTCGCGGCGTTGCGAGACGGCCAATATCGCACCGACCTGCGTGGCGAGCGCCTTGGCGAAGAGTGAGGTCATTTCCGGCGCGGTGACGAAATCGCCGGCCGCGCCGAGCTTCGTCGCCCCGGCCGCGTAGTAGCCGAGGCCCGGCGCGTAGAGCGCGAGATCCATGTACCGCGCGAACGGTATCCAGCCGCCGGCATTGGCGATGTCATCGCGAATGCGCGCGACCACCCGCCCGCTGTGCGCGCGGGCGTCGACGTCGGGAAGCGGAAGGTCGGACACGGGGAAGGCGCCGGGCAAGGCCGGTGCGGCGCGGCGGTCGATGTGCTAGATTGCCCCGGAGTCTACCTCGGGAGCGCCGGGTGCAGGGCAACGTTGTCTTGATCACGGGCGGCGCCAAACGCGTGGGCGCCGCGATCTGCCGCCGCCTGCACGCCGCCGGTGCGAGCCTCATGCTCCACTACCGCGCGTCGGCGGGTGAAGCGCGGCTCCTGCAGGCCGAGTTGAATGGCGCGCGCGCCGACTCCGTTGCGCTCATCCAGGCCGATCTTCTCGACCTCAAGGCGCTGCCCTCGCTGGTCGAGCAAACGGTGCAACGCTTCGGACGCCTCGACGCGCTCGTCAACAATGCGTCGTCGTTCTACGCGTCACCGATCGGCGAAATAACGTCGGCGATATGGGACGACCTGATGGGCACCAACCTGCGGGCGCCGCTGTTCCTGGCGCAGGCTGCGGCACCTGCGCTGCGGAAGGCGCAAGGCGCGATCGTCAACATCGCCGACATCCACGCCGAGCGCCCGCTCAAGAGCTACGTCGTCTACTCGGTCGCCAAATCCGGTCTCGTCGCGCTGACCCGCTCGCTGGCCCGCGAGCTCGCACCCGAAGTGCGCGTGAACGCCATCGCGCCCGGCCCGATCCTGTGGCCCGACGACGACGCCTTCGACGAGGTGTCGCGCCAGCGGATCATCTCGCATACGCTGCTGAAGCGCGAAGGCACGCCCGACGACATCGCGAAGGCCGTGCACTTCCTGATTGCCGACGCCACCTACGTCACCGGCGAGACGATCAACATCGACGGCGGACGGCATATCGCGATCTGAACGCCGACTGCAGCGATTTCGAAGCTGATCTCACGCCACGGAGGCCCAATGACACTCTTGCGCCTTTCACTTCTTGCGGCGCTGCTCGCCGCCGCAACCGCCTGTACCGACAAGACGCCCGAAAAGCCGCCGGCCGCAGAGGCGAAAAAAGCTGCGGTGGTCAATGCGACCGACCCAAGGTGGGTCTCACAGGCAGATCCGCACCGCAGGGTGGCCGTCGTGTTCGTTCACGGCATCTTCGGCGACACCCTGGATACATGGTCGTCAGGTGCCGGAAAGCCCACCTTTTTCACGCTGCTGGCCGGCGTCCCCGACGTGGGCGCAAAGCTCGACATGTACGCGTTCGGATTCACGTCGAACATGCTCACGGCCGGCTCGCTCGATATCCGGGAGTCGGCCAACAAGCTGCATGAATACCTGCAATTCGCGCGCGTGCTCGATTATCCGACCGTGGTCTTCGTCGCGCACAGCATGGGCGGGCTCATCGTGCTCCGGGAGCTCATCAATCACCGCGAAATGATGGAGAAGGTGCCCCTTGTCGTACTGTTCGCAACGCCCCAGGAGGGAGCGCAGATCGCGAAAATCGCCGGCGTCGTCGCGAAGAACCCGGCGCTCGCCGAAATGTTTCCCGCGGACCGAAACGGCTATCTCCAGGCGCTCGACGAGGACTGGAAACGTCTTCCCGCGCATCCGCACGTGAGCTGCGGATACGAAAAGCTTCCGACATATGACGTGGAAGTCATCGTTCCGTGGTCGAGCGCGACGCGATTCTGCGACGGCGCCGCCGTGGCGATCGAGGGGACCGACCACATCTCCATCGTCAAGCCCGATCGGCAGGATCACGGCTCGATCGTGCTCGTCGCCAATGCGCTCAATGAGTACGTCCTGGGCAAGGACGTGGTCGCACGTCTCGAGACGCCCGACTTCGTCCCCGAGGGCGATCACTTTGTTTTCAGGCTGAGCGACCCCCTCGGAAAGAGTTCCGCGCGGCTCGTCAACGCCGGCCGCGTCAAACTTCGCTATACGGTCGGGCAGATCGCGGACCCCAGCCTTTATGTGTGGCCCGACGATACGCCGCGGGAGATCTCCGGCGGGAATACGCAGCTTATGCAGCTGGGCCTGGGATTCGGGGCAAATGCGAACGAATACCCCTTTGTGCTCCAGTCCGACGCGTCACCCGATCAACGCGTCATCGTTCGCGTCGCCGATCTCGCCGCATTCCGGCAGAAGCAGCGCGATTTTGCGGAGGCCGTCAACAAGGACGTTTCCGCCTACCTCGCCAATCCGGGAAACGCCGCGGAGCTCGCGAGTCTTCAAGCCAACGATCCGCGCGCCGACGAAGCGTTCGCGACCGTCGTGGCCGACGCGGTTGCAAAGCAGGCCCCGGAGCTTCCGAAGCATGCGCAGTGGATCGTTTCCGCGGATTTTCTCGCGGCGCAAAATTGGCCGCGGGTGGCCGCGACCGCGCTCCGGCGCGCCGAAGCGCTGTCTCCTGCGAGTGCGAAGACAAGCAGCGTCCAGCGGCTGGGTGGCGTTGTCGCCGCGCAGTCGGGCCAGGCCAATGTCTTCGCCTCGACCACGACGCCCGCGGTCACGAAGGAGGAGTTGGCGCGCGACTACGCGGTTCGGCAAACGACCCTCGCGCCGACGGCATCGCGCGTCGAGGTTGCACGACAGTTGAAGGAGGTTCCCGCGTTCAAGGCCTACGGATGGAGCCTCGAGGGCGACGTGCATTCAGGCACGGGCAACAAGGAGGCGGCGAAAGCCGCCTACGTTGAATCGGCGAACCTGCAAAAGTCACCTTCCATAAATCGTCGACTTGAAACCCTGACCAAGGCGGAGCCGGCCGCGGCCACAAAGGCAGTGGCGAAGGATTCGACGTCGCACGTCGCCGTTCCCGACAAATCCCGGTCGCCGGTCACGTCGATCGACAAGTTCAAGAGCGAGGTGGTGCGGGTGCCGCCGCCGTGACGGCCCCCCCCGACGCGTCCACGTCACGGGCCGGTGACCACGACGCGCCCGGTCATGTAGGGATGCACCGAGCAGACGTAATCGAACGTTCCCGGCGCGTCGTAGACGCGGCTCACCGCCTCGCCTGGAAGAAGCACACCCCTGCCCGGCGCGCCATCCTTGTGCGTCAGCCCGTGCGGCGCGGCATCGTTGTTGGTCCACGTCACTTGCGTGCCCCGCATCACGGTGATTTCCGCGGGCGAGAACGCGAAGTTCGCAATCGCGATCTGCCCCGGATTGGCGGAGGTGGCGGCGATATCCGGCGTCACGACCACCTTGCGCGGCGCCTTGCCGACGGCGACCGCGCGGGTCGAGCCCGTTGCGAGGTCCACGATGGTCATGTCGTTCGAGCCCTCGTTCGTCACGACGGCGGTCTTGCCCGAATCCGCCACCGCAATCCAGTGGGGTTGCTTGCCGACGGCGATCGAGCGCAGCGGCGAGTTCGTGGCCGGATCGAACAGCAGCAACTCACCCGGGCCCTGGACGACCGCGGTTCCGGCGGGCGCGCCGCGGTACACGCCGGCGATGTGCGGCGACGCGCCGGTCGGGATCTGGGCGACGATTCGATCGGTGGCGGGGTCGAGCACCTGAACGCCGTTGACGCCCGCAAGGGTGAAATAAAGCGCCTTGCCGTCGAAGCCGAACTCGAGATCGCGCGGCGGCTTGTCGAGCGCCACGCTGCGCGCCACCTTCCTGGTCGCGAGGTCGATGACGACCAGCGCGAACTTGCCGGGTTCCTGCGACGCGACGTAGGCGACCGCGCCGTCCGGACGGATCGCGATGGTGTGCGGCTTCGCCACGCTCACGCCTCCAACCGGACCCAGCGTGGCCACGTCGATGAACGCGATCTTGTCCTCGCCATAGATCGCGGCGAGCAGCGTCTTCCCGTCGGGCGTCATCGCGAGCCCATGCGGACTCTTGCCGATCTCGATCGTCCGGCGCACGCGATTGGCGGCCGTATCGATGGCATCGAGATTCGATGATCCATCGCCAGTGATGTAGACGGTCCGCGCGTCGGGGGCCACGGACATGCCGTGCGGGCCCGCGGACACGGAAATCGTCGCAACGACGGCGCCCGCGGCGATATCGACGACGCTCACCGTGTTGTCGCTGAAGTTGCCGACGTAGGCCTTCGGTCCCGCCGCTCCGGCACCCGCCGACACGATCAGGAAAAGGGAAACCAGCAGGAAGGACGCAAGACGACGCATAATGACCTCTCGATTGTCAGGTTGGCGGGGATTCAACGAGACCTACTCCCGGTCGGGCCGGAATATTCCCGGGAATAAAAAGCCCGGCCGGCCAGTCTTATCCTCTGATGACGAAGGAACCAATGTCCGGGCACAGCCGCTTCGAAGGCGAAGTGCTGCCGCACCTCGACGCGGCGTACAACCTTGCGCGGTGGCTTACCCGCAACCCGCAGGACGCCGAGGATGTCGTCCAGGATGCCTGCGTGCGCGCGTTGCGCTATGTCGAGTCCTTGCGAAGCGGAGAGGCCAGGGCCTGGTTCCTCACCATCGTGCGCAATGCGTTCTACGACTGGGTGAGCCGCAATCGCCCGGGGGAAGTGCTGTCGGACTCGGAGGATGCCCTCGACGGCGCCGTCGACTTCGCGGCGGTCGACCCGGAACAGAACGCCGTTCGCCGGTCCGATGCACGTGTGCTCGCGGACGCGCTCGCGGCGCTGCCGCTGCAATTCCGGGAGGCCATCGTGCTGCGCGAGCTGGAGGAACTGTCCTACCGTGAAATCGCGAGCGTGGTCGGCGTTCCCGTTGGCACCATAATGTCGCGGCTCGCGCGCGGTCGCGCCATGCTCCGGCTGACGCCGTCGCTGCAGGCCGTGCACGATGTCGTGGAAACGCGCAGGCGATCATGAAATGTGACCGGGCTCTTCCCTGTATCGAAGCATTCGCCGATGGCGAGCTTTCGGTGTGGCGGCGAATGGCGATCCGCCGCCATCTGGCGACGTGCGCGGCCTGTGCGGCGCGCTTCCTGGAGGCTCGCTCGCTACAGGCAAGAATCCGCGCCGAAGCTCCCCGTTTCGCCGCGCCTGAGAGCCTGCGCGCGAAGGTCATGGCGATGCCGGGGGGTTCCCCCGCACCGGCGGCGCGATATGCGCCGGTGCATCGCTGGCAGTGGGTCGCCGTCGGCGCCATGCTCGGCTGCGCCATCACCGTGGTCACGTGGTTCGCGGGCAATGCCGCGCTGGATCGCCGGGAGAACACGGACATCGCGTCGGCCGCGGTGGCGGCGCACGTCCGCGCGACGCTCGCGAAGCAGCTGATCCAGGTCGCCTCGTCGGACCAGCACACCGTGAAGCCGTGGCTGTCCTCGCGCCTCGACTATTCGCCTCCCGTTCGGGATTTCGCGGCCGAAGGGTTTCCGCTCGTCGGCGCGCGCATCGAGGATCTCGACGGTCATCCCGTCGCGACGCTCGTTTACCGTTACCGGGAGCACAACGTCGACGTATTCGTGCGGCCGGAATGGCTGCGCGCGGGGGCAGCGGAGCCGCGAACGCTGCGCGGCTTCCATGTCCTGCGGGCCGAAGGACAGGGGATGGACTGGCTGGTCGTCACCGACGCGGGCGGGGAGGCCATTGCGCCGCTGTTGCAACGGCTTGCGGAAGGCGACGCAACGCGTTGACGCCGTTCGATCGAAGGCCCGGCTAGCCGTCCGCATTCGGCGCGCGCAGCGCCACCGCATGCTGCGCCAGATTCTCGAGGTACGGATCCACGATCCCGTGCGAAATGAGCGCGACGCGCGTGCGCTCGAGATAGTCCGCCGACGCGCCGAACGCGCCGCGCGCCTTGACGATGACCGCGGCCTGCTTCGCAAGCGACAGGCGTCCGGTGTACTGCGGATGTTCGCGCCGCACGACGAAGGTCAGTGCGACGAGCTCGCGCCCGTCCGCGTCGAGCTTCACCCACCGCGGCTGGTACCCGCCGACGACCATCTCGCGCCGCCAGAGCAGATGCAATTCGTCCAGCGCCAGCGGGGCCGGGAGCCGCATTGCGACGCCGCGGCAGGTGCCACCGCGGTCGAGGCCCAGCACGAGACCCGGCTCGTCCGGCGTGCCGCGCGACGCGAGCGACCAGAGGCAGAAGCGGCGATGCAATCCGCGCAGCGTCGCCGGCCGCATTTCGGCAACTGGAAACAGCGGATTCCACAGCAGCGACCCGTAGGCGAACACCCACCAGCCCGCGCCCTTCGGCCGCAGTGCCAGCGTGTCGGTGAGTGACGTGGAAAGCTGCTCGTCGCTCAACGCGCGCCCGGCATCGACGGCCGCGAGGTAGATCTCGCGCATCCGTCCCTGCTCCAGATCGCTGCGACGCAGCGTGTCGGCATTTTTCGGCCAGCGCTTCATTCGACGGCTTCGGGATCGCGGGCGAGCTTGCCGAGCTCGATCTTCGCCTGCCGGCGCTTCGCGGCGGTCGTCTTGCCGTGCGCGCCACCCTTCTTCATCAGCGGCGAGCGCGCGACGGGGTTGCGCATCTTCGGCGGCGCCGGCGGCCGGTGCTTCTTCGCGCGCTTCATTCGAGCCCCGAGAACGGCAACCGCGCCTCGCACCAGGCGGCCACGCCGAGCAAGCGATCGT
>Ga0209048_10003919_pt1 | contig 14331 bp, 12 predicted proteins | sample FrelakmetCRP12CR_FD_187146 | JGI IMG/M metagenome (GOLD analysis project Ga0209048, IMG submission 187146) | Freshwater lake sediment microbial communities from the University of Notre Dame, USA, for methane emissions studies - CRP12 CR (SPAdes)... | ecosystem: Environmental > Aquatic >... | reverse complement strand
GTCGCCGCAGCTGTTCAAGCAGCTGCTGATGATGGCCGGCTTCGACCGCTACTACCAGATCGTCAAGTGCTTCCGCGACGAAGACCTGCGCGCCGACCGTCAGCCCGAGTTCACGCAAATCGACATCGAGACCTCGTTCCTGGCCGAGGAAGAAATCCGCGCCATGTTCGAGGGCATGATCCGCAGCACCTTCGAGCACGCCATCGGCGTCGAGCTTCCGGCGTTCCCGGTGATGCTTTACGCCGATGCGATGCGCCGCTACGGCTCCGACAAGCCCGACCTTCGCGTCAAGCTCGAGCTGACCGAACTCACCGACGTGATGGTCGACGTCGACTTCAAGGTCTTCTCGGGCCCGGCGACGACGCCAGGCGGCCGCGTGGTGGCACTGCGCGTCCCCGGCGGCGCGGAGATCAGCCGCGGCGAGATCGACGCCTACACCGAATTCGTCAGGATCTACGGTGCCAAGGGCCTGGCGTGGATCAAGGTCAACGACGTGGCCAAGGGCCGCGAAGGGCTGCAGTCACCACTGGTCAAGAACCTGCACGATGCCGCGCTGGCCAGGATCCTCGAGCGTACCGGCGCGCGCAACGGCGACCTGCTGTTCTTCGGTGCCGACAAGGCGGGCATCGTCAACGACGCGATCGGCGCCCTTCGCGTGAAGGTCGGCCACAGCGATTTCGGCAGGGCGCACGGCCTGCTGCAGGGCGACTGGGAGCCGCTGTGGGTGATCGACTTCCCGATGTTCGAGTACGACGAAGCGGCGCAGCGCTGGAACGCGGTGCACCATCCGTTCACCTCGCCGAAGGAAGGCCACGAGGACTGGCTGGCGACCGACCCCGGCCGCTGTATCGCCAAGGCCTACGACGTGGTGCTGAACGGCATCGAGCTCGGCGGCGGGTCGGTGCGTATCCACCGCGAAGAGGTACAGAGCAAGGTGTTCCGGGCGTTGAAGATCGATGCCGAAGAGGCGCGCGCAAAGTTCGGCTTCCTGCTCGACGCGCTGCAATATGGCGCCCCGCCGCACGGCGGCATTGCCATCGGACTCGACCGCTTCGTGATGCTGATGACCGGCGCCGAGTCGCTGCGCGACGTGATCGCCTTCCCGAAGACGCAGCGCGCGCAGTGCCTGCTGACGCATGCACCGAGCCCGGTCGACGAGAAGCAGTTGCGCGAGTTGCACATCCGCTTGAGGAATCCGCAGGCGGTGGCCTGATAGAGGGCGATGCGCGAGCGCGGTCGATCGGCAGTCTTCTGCAAGCATCCATCCAACGGATGAGCGGGCAACAGCACTACAAGATTCCGCAGTCGGTGCTGGTGGTGATCCACTCGCCCGACCTGGATGTGCTGTTGATCGAACGCGCCGACCACGCCGGCTACTGGCAGAGCGTGACCGGTGCCAAGGACCGTGCGGACGAGACCTTCACCGAGACCGCCGTGCGCGAAGTCGCCGAGGAAACCGGTATCGCGATCGGCGCCGGCGGCGTGCCGACCTCGGCGTTGCGCGACTGGCAGTTGCGCAATGTCTACGAGATCTACTCGCAGTGGCGCCACCGCTACGCGCCTGGCGTGACGCACAACACCGAGCATGTCTTCGGCCTCATGGTGCCGCGCGAGATCGCCGTCACGCTGGCGCCGCGCGAACACCTGCGCTACCTGTGGCTGCCGTGGCGCGAAGCGGCGGATCGCTGCTTCTCGTCGTCGAATGCCGAGGCGATACTGCATCTTCCTCGCTTCACTTGACGAAACTCATGCGCTCGACCCAGCATCCGAGCCACCTGCTGCGCGTCGCGACCTACAACATCCACAAGGGCGTGCGCGGCGTCGGGCCGCGCAAGCGGCTGGAGATCCACAACCTCGGCCTGGGCGTCGAGGCGCTCGACGCCGACCTCGTGTTCCTGCAGGAGGTGCGCAACTTCCACCACCGCGACGCGCGGCGCTTCCAGCGCACCTCGTTCGGCTGGCCCGACGAGCCGCAGGCCGATTTCCTGGCGCCCGAAGGCTACGCGGTGGCCTATCGCACGAACGCCGTCACGCGCCAGGGCGAGCACGGCAACGCACTGCTGTCGCGCTGGCCGCTCGGAAACATCGGCCACCACGACGTGTCGGACCACCGCTTCGAGCAACGCGGCCTGCTGCATGTGCCAGTGCATTGGAATGGACTCAGCGTGCACGCCATCGTCGCCCACCTCGGGCTGATGCACGCCGGGAGGGTGCGTCAGGTCGAGCGCATCGCCGCATTCCTCGCCGCCGAGGTACCGCCCGGAGAACCCCTGGTGCTGGCCGGCGATTTCAACGACTGGGGCGAGAAGCTCGACGCGCCGATGCGCGAAATGGGTCTCACCCGCGCCGCCGCGAGCACGACCGGCGCGGCGGCGGCGCGCACCTTCCCGTCGCGCGTGCCGGTGTTTTCGCTCGACCGCATCTATACCCGCGGCTTCGAGTGCCGCGCACTGATCGTGCTGCGCGGTCCGGCGTGGTCACGCATGTCCGATCACCTGCCGCTGGTGGCAGATCTGGAGCTGGGTTGAGCTCCGAGCCGGTGCCTGGGCCGCCCGAGGCCGACGAGCCGTCGGCCGGGAGGACAGAGCCGGGCCAGCCCGCCTATACCGGCGGCAACGAGGTGACGCTGTTGCGCGGCGGCGAGGCCCTCTTCCCTGCGATGTGCGAGGCGATTGCCGCAGCCCGCCACGATATCTTCGTTGCGAGCTACATCTTTCACGACGACCCGGCCGCGCAGACCGTGGTCGCCGCGCTCGTCGGCGCGGTTCGCCGCGGGCTGCTGGTCAGCGTGGTCGTCGACGGCTTCGGCGTCGACGCGACCTGGCCAGCGGTGCAGAGCCGGCTGCTCGAGGGCGGCGTGCACCTGGCGCTGTTCCGGCCACTGCACCGTTGGTGGAACTGGCTGCAACCTGGGCAACTGCGCAGGCTGCACCACAAGCTGTGCGTCGTCGACGCCGAGGTGTCGTTCGTCGGCGGCATCAACCTGATCGACGACCGCTTCGACCTCAATCACGGCTGGAGTGAGCTGCCGAGGCTGGACTTCGCAGTGAAGGTACGCGGCCCGCTCGCACTGGCCGTGCACCGCACCGCGCGCGCGATGTGGACGCGCGCAGCGCTCGGCCAGGCCTGGCGCGAAGAAGTGCTGGCGCTGGCAACCAGCGCGCGGCCGCTGGCGCGCGCGAAGCGGCTGCTCGTCCGGCTGCGCTCCAGTGGCAGGCCGCGGATCCCGGTCGACACCGAACTGCGGCCGGTACGCGCCGCCTTTCTGGTGCGCGACAACCTTCGCCAGCGCCGCAGCATCGAGCGCAGCTACGTCGACGCGATCCGTAGCGCGCGCCACAGCATCGACATCGTCTCGGCCTACTTCTACCCGGATCACGCGATCCGCCAGGCGCTGCGCGAAGCCACTCGACGCGGCGTGCGGGTGCGCCTGCTGCTGCAGGGGCGCTGGGACTACCGAATGGCCGAACTCGCCGCGTATGCGCTGTGCGACGAGATGCTCTCGTTCGGCGTTCAGATCCACGAGTACACGGCGGCATTCCTGCATGCCAAGGTTGCAGTGGTCGACGACGATTGGGCAACCGTCGGCAGCTCCAACATCGACCCGCTGTCGCTGCTGCTGAACCTGGAGGCCAACGTCGTCGTGCGCGACCGCGTGTTCGCCGCCAGCCTGCGTCAGGAGATCGAGATTGCGCTCGCGAGCTCGGTTGCGGTGACCGAAGAGAGCGTCGGCAGCGGGCCGCGCCGCCTGCTGCGGCGCGGCTTCATCGCCTGGTGCGCGCGCCTGTACCTGCGTATCGCGGGGGCGGCGGGGCGCTACTGAATCAGGCTCTTGGCCTCGTGCGCCTCGACCTCTCCGCTCCGATAGAACGTGGTGTGGCCTAATCTTCGGGCCCCAAGAAAGGTACAGCATGAATGTCTATGAAGCCCTGGCCAGCCGGCGCTCGGTGCGCGATTTCCTGCCGACGCCAGTGCCCGGCGCGGCGATCCGGCGCGTGCTGACGGCCGCGGCCCGTGCCCCTTCCGGCGGCAACGTGCAGCCCTGGCACATTGACGTGGTGGCCGGTGAGCGGCTTGACGCGCTGAAGGCGATCATGCAGCGCCGTCTGCGGGAGGTGGCGGCAGGCGACACCTCCGAGCGGCCCGAGTACGACATCTACCCCAAGGAACTGGTCGCACCCTACCGCGACTACCGATTCCGGCTCGGCGAGGCGATGTACGCGGCGCTGGGCATTCCGCGCGAGGACAAGGCGAGGCGGCTGCAATGGTTCGCGCGCAACTACCAGTTCTTCGGCGCGCCGATGGCGCTGTTCTGCTCGATCGACCGCCGCATGGGTCCGCCGCAGTGGTCCGACCTCGGCATGTTCCTGCTGTCGGTGATGCTGCTACTGCGCGAGGAGGGGCTGGACAGCTGCGCGCAGGAGTCCTGGTCGATCTATCCGCACACCATCGCGCACTTCATTGGCATCCCGCCCGAGCGCATGCTGTTCGCCGGCATGTCGATCGGTCACCGCAACCCGGACCACCCGGTCAACCAGCTGGTCTCCGAGCGGGCCGAGTTGTCGCAGTTCGCCACCTTCCATGGTGTCTGAGTGCCTGCACCGTGCAGGTCCGCTGCCGCGAGCAATCGTCAGCGAGAGGCCTCGGCATCTCCAGAAGGCCGATCAGAGCTTTGTGAAGGCACGGCCTTGCGCGGCTGCCACGGCCAGCGGCTCTCGATCTCGACGGTCAGCGACCAACTGAGGAAGGTGCGGACAAGCACCAGGAGCCCCAGGACCGCGACGTTGCCCAACGTGGGCTCCAGCGCGACCGTCCTGACCACGTCGCCCGCGACGAGGAACTCGAGCCCCAGCAGCAGCGCACGGCCGATCTGATGCTTGTAGCTCTCGTAGGCGCCCGGCTCATCGAGTTTCAGCAGGAATCGCACCGTGCCCCGGGTGATCGCCACCCGGAGCACCCCGGCAACAATGATCACGGCGCCGAGGATCTCGATGCCCAGGGCCGCCCACTCGATGGCGGTACGGATGGTCTCGACCAGGTGTTCGCTTGGCATTGCATTCGCTCCGATCATCAGTGAGGCACGCCGGACGGCGTCTCGCTCAGGGCTTGCACGCCCAACGCCCCGCCCAGCCCCTGCGGGTCGGGGAGGCGTGCCAGCGCGCGGTCCTCGGGAAACTCGTAGTGCGCGTCGACCGTGCGATCCAGCAGCGCGAGCTGCTGGCGCAACTCGGCATGACGATGCGGCGGCAGCGTCTGCATGAGGTTTTCCAGCATCGAGCGCATCCGCCGCATGATCTGGACGCTGCCCGCGCCGCAATGCCGTATTTCGGTGCAGGCAAGGTGCACGTAGTCCTCCCAGTTCGGCGTGCGAAAGACGAGCCTCAACTCGCCTGCGGCGTCGCGCAGTTCCTCGCCGCGCAATTCGCGCAGTCCGACCAGCCGCAGCAGACGGTGAAGCTGGTCGATGGCCATCACGGCCGTCGTCGGATCGTTGATCGCCGCCGACAAGGCCTTGATCGCGATGTCCACGAGAATGCGCAAGGCGAAGGTCGGGTCCTGCTCCATCGTGCGCTCGCTCCCGAGCGCGACGGCCTCGCGCAGCCGATGGTCGTCGATGGCGCTGGCGCCGCCGTACAAGCGAAACAGGGGTTCATCGATCGCCAGGAAGTCGCCCACCTGCGGGACGAACTCGATGAAACCATTGGCCTGCCGGGCCTGCATCACCAGCCCCGCCAGGTCCACGGCGAGCACGACCCCCGAAGTGCCCGCATTGGCGACGATTCGGTCGGCGGACGCGGGTCTGCGCGGTGGCTCGACGGCGCGCGGCCGAGTGGTCAGCCCCGGATACACGCTCTTGATCACTTCGACCCCCGACTCTCCCACCCGTTGCACGATGCTGACGGGACGCAACAGTCTCGCTGCGTAGTCGATGAGATAGAGAAAGACGAGGATCGAAAAGACCCCGAGCAGCGCAGCAACGAAGGTGTCGAGCTGATGGACCGTCTCGTCCATTCGCGTCAGCACCCGCAGGGCGAAGACCATGGTGAAGACGAAACAGCCGACGGTGAAGCGGATCACGTTGTCGCGCAGCAGCGTCGTCGCGATGATCCTCGGCGTGTACTGCCCGCCCGCGACCTGGATCGCGACGAGCAGCGAGCTGAACGCGAAGACGAGGAAGGAAAGGTTCAGCGTGATCCCCGTCTCGAGCAGAGACCGCGCGCCCGCAAGCGACAGGCCGAAGAACGAGGTCGTCTCGTCGATCAGTCCGTTCCGCACGAGCCAGGCGCCGATGGCGTGCACGACGCGATGGAACACCGTGTAGAGCAGCACGGCGGCAAGCGGCACCAGCCACATCGAACCGCTGATGTAGCTCTTGATGGCATATCGCCGATTCCAGTTCATGGTGCCCCCTTCGACAGGTCACTGCTGGCGGCCGGACGTGATCCGCAATTGCAGGAACGCGCTGATTGTCACGCCCAGACCAATCGCACGAGCGCTCCATCCAGCTTCGCCACGACTGCGGGGCGAAAGTCGCGCAGCGAGGCGCCCAGCGCCATTGGGAGCAAAGGGCCAGGAGCATCTGGCGACCGATGGTCAGAGGCGTCACCGAGCAATCGGCGGCGAAGATCCAGTCGAGCATCGCGACGGACGCAGGCACCGTCACGACCGCCAGGGTCACCATCGCAAGGTTCAGCGCAGGGGCGAACTAGCGACTGCCGCCAGCGACCTGCGCGCGCTGCAGCGCGACCAGAGCCGCTGGCGAGATGACCATGAGCACGATGTCCACCGCGACCGGACCAAGTGCAGGACCCTGCCCCAAGGGCGACCCAGCGGCGACATTGACCAGGCTGCCGGGTTGCGCCGCGCTGTCCGCGCTGGCTCTACCGCCGGCCTATCTGCAGGGCCGACACGGCGCATGCGCAGGGCCGATACGGCGAGCCTCCGCTTGTCGCGTCCGAGATGCCCGCTGTGTCGACTCACCGATCTCGGTCACCCGGTGATCAGCAGGATCCACGCCGTGCCGACGACGAGGAAGACGACCAGGAAGAACAGCGTCATCAGCAGGCCGAGCCGGTAGAGCTCGCGCTGCGTGAGATAACCGCCGCCGACGAAGATGACGTTCTGGCTGCCGCCCTGCGGCGTGATCACCGAGAAGTAGCTGCTCGCGAAGAGCAGCGCGAACGCCATCAGCGGTGCGGGAACACCGCCGCGGATGCCCACGTCGAGAAACACACCCAGCAGCGCGAGCACCTGCGAAGACTGGCTCACGAACATGTAGTGGATCGCGACGTAGAGCACGACCAGCGTCACGTACGTCACCGGCCACGACAGGCCGCCCAGGTGCGATGCGAGGCGCTGGCCCACGTAACCCATGAACCCGAGTTCGTTCAGCTGCGCGCTCAACGCGAACAGCACCGCGAGCCACAGGAAAGTGGCGAGCGTGTCGCCCTGCATCGCGATGTCATCCAGCGTCAGCACGTTCGCCATCAGCAGCAGGCCGAGCCCGCCGAAGGCAACGGCGGTCACGTTGAGCCCCAGCCTGTCGGCGAAGATCCAGCCCGAGACCATCAGCACGAACGCCACGGCGGTGATCCGTTCGTCTCGCGACAGCGGGCCCAGCGCCGCGAGCGCCTTGCGCGCCGCCACCGGGGCCTCGGGCGTTGCACCGACGCCGGGCGGGAAGAGCCGCGCCACGATGCGCGGCAGCAGCAGGATCGCGGTCAGCGCCGGCACCGAGGCAGCGACGAGCCAGCTGCCGAACCCGATCTCGAGCCCGAATTCCTTCGCGATCTGGATCCCGATCGGATTGGCCGACGTGGCCGTCATCCAGAGGGCGGACGAGACGGCAAGGCTCGCCATCGCGCAGAACATCAGGTAGCCGCCGAGCCGGCGACCATCGGGGTCGTCGGGCCGCGAACCGGACCCCTGGGCCACCGACAGCACCACCGGGTAGAGGACGCCGCCGCGCGCGGTGTTGCTCGGGAACGCCGGCGCGATCACCGCGTCGGTGAGCACGATGCTGTAGGCCAGGCCCAGCGACGAGCGGCCGAACAGGCTCACCATGAACAGGCTGATGCGTTGCCCGAGGCCCGACTTGACGACCGCCTGCGCGACGAGGAAGGCGATCACCACCAGCAGCACGCTTGCGTTGGCGAAGCCGCTGAAGGCCTTCGCCGGGGTGATCGTGCCCGTGAGCACCACGGCCGCCGCCGCCAGCATCGTCGACGTGAGCAACGGGAATGCGCCCGCCAGCACCGAGGCGATCGCCGCGACGAAGATGGCGAAGAGATGCCAGGCCGGCACGCTGAGCCCGGCAGGGACCGGCGTGAACCAGATGCCGATTGCCAGCGCAAAGGGCAGGGCGCGCCTGACCCACAACAGAAGGCTGGTCATGGCTTCTGCCCTCCTGCGCCCGGCGCGCCGACCCGCACCCGGCCCTTCAGGCCGAGCGACTGGCCTTGCACGTTCCCGTCCTCGGCCTCGAGCACGAACCGCCAGGAGAATTCGTAGCTGCCGGTCGCGTCCGCATAGCGTCCGCTACCCCCAAGGAAGGTTCCGACGATCCGGTTGCCCGTCGCCGTGCCTTCACCCCGCAGCTCGCTGTACACCTGATCGCCGCGTTCATCGGTCCAGATGGCACGCCCGACCATGCCGCTGGCGCTGTCGTTGAACACGATCGCCTCGGCACGGAAACCCACGCCCGGGCGCGCGGGCCCGGCAAGCAGCAGCGATCCGTCCAGGTCTGCGACCGAGGCTCGCCGATCGGCACCGAGGCGGATCGTGTGGCGGTTGCCGGCTGCGGTCCACGTTCCCTGGAACTCGCGCCAGTCGGCCGTCGAGAGGGGTGCATCGGGGGGGCTTCCCGCGGGCGAGCACCCGGCCATCGCCACCAGCGCGGCAATCGCAACCGACCGCAATCCGCGAGCCGCCGAGGCAGTCATGACGCAACTGCCGCGCCCGCATGCGGCCTTGCGATCGGTCAGGGGGTCAGTCGCGAATCTCGAAGCGCTGAACATCGTGCATGGCTCGTTCATCGTTGCGTGGGCATTGTGCGCGAATCATCGCACCCGGCCTCGACCCCACGGAGCGTGCCGACGGGTGCGGGCCATGATCATGTCAGCAACGGTGGGACCGGAACGTTCCGAGGATTCACGCGCAGGCTCTGCCGCGATAATGACGTGCGGAGCGTTGCCGCGCATGAAGCTGGCCGGAGAATCGCAGCGATGACAGAAGACAGCGCAAACCGTCGTGGCGCCCGCGTGCTGGACCCCATCGATCGCAACTCGGAAATCCTGTTCGGCCTGTTCATGGTGCTCACGTTCACCGGCACGTTGAGCGTGGCGTCGGCCGGCCGCGAGGAGGTCAAGGCCATGCTGCTGGCTGCGATCGGCTGCAACATCGCCTGGGGCTTCGTCGATGGCGTGATGTACGTGCTGCGCAACTTCGTCGTTCGCGCGCGCCAGGCGAAGCTCGTGCAGGCCGCGCGCGCCGCCGGCCGGCCCGAAGAGGCCCACCGGCTCATTGCCGACGAGATGGGAGAACTTTCCCGCGCCCTCGGCACACCGGAACTCGAGCGCGTCCGGCAGTGGATCGTCGCTCGGCCTGCGCAGGACGCGCCGGTCAATCGCGTGACGGGGCAGGATCTGCGCGGCGCAGTGGGCGTCTTCCTGCTCGTCTTCGTATCGACGTTTCCGGTGGTGCTGCCGTTCGTCTTCATCGCCGACCTGCGAACCGCGATGCGCGTCTCGGCTGCGATCGCGGGCGTGATGCTGTACCTCTGCGGCTACGGCTGGGGCCGCTATGCGGGCCTGAAGCCCTGGCGCGCGGGCCTGGTCATGGTGCTGCTGGGCGTGGCCGTGGAGGCCGTCATCATCGCGCTCGGCGGCTGACTATCATCGATCGTATCGACGCTACCTGATCTCTTCGAGGAGAACCTGCCATGACCGACCAACCCAAGTACCGCAACGCGCGGTGGACCAAGCACTTCGACGAGATCGACCGCGAGATCGCGCAGCTTGCGGCCATCTGCCAGGTACCCCTGCTCGACCCCGGCGTGATCGAGCGCGTGCTGCACAACGACACGCTCGTCTGCGGTTCGCAGAACCCGCGCGCCTTCGAAAAGCTGCGTTCGCTGCTGATGATGCACTACTCGGTGAGGGACAGGGCGGTGGTCGCGCTCGGCGAGAAGGAAACGATGCTCATCATGAACGAGATCGTCGAGCGCCTGCGCTCGCGCTACGGCGACCGCCTGGGCCGCCCGGCCCCTTAGGGCAGGGTTGTGCGCCGAATCCTCGCGGCGGCGCTTGCCGCACTCGCGGCACTGCTCACCGGCTGCGCCAGCCTGCCCCCACCGCAGGATAGGGTCGCATCGTCCGCGCTCACCGACACGGCCGCGACGAAGCTGGGCCGCAGTGTTGCAACTTACGTCGACGCGCATCCGGGGCTGTCCGGAATCCACGCGTTCCCGCAACCTCACGACGCCTTCGCGGCCCGCGTGCTGCTCGCCGCCGCGGCGGAAAGGTCACTCGACGCGCAGTATTTCATCTGGAACGGCGACGAGGTCGGGACCCTGATGTTCGAGGCGCTCTGGAAGGCGGGCGAGCGCGGCGTTCGCGTGCGCCTGCTGCTCGACGATGCGAACACGAGCGGGCTCGACGCGACGATCGCCGTGCTCGACGCGCACCCCAACATCGAGGTGCGTCTGTACAACCCGTTCACCCAGCGCGGGTCGCGCGCCCTCGGCTACCTGACCGACTTCACGCGACTGAACAGGCGCATGCACAACAAATCGTTCACCGCCGACAACCAGATGAGCGTGGTCGGCGGGCGCAACATCGCCAACGAGTATTTCGGCGCCGGTGGCGGGATCGGCTTCGCGGACACCGATGTGCTGCTGGTCGGCCCGGTCGTGCACGAGGTGTCGAAGGAGTTCGATCTCTACTGGAACAGCGCGTCGGCTTATCCTGCCTCCGGCTTTGTCGGCGCACCCGCGCCGGATGGCGCCGCGAATCTCCAGGCCAGGTTCACGGCGACGCACGAGGACGCGATCGCGGTCGATTACCTCAAGGCGGTTCGCGAAGCGCCGCTCATCACCGAACTTCAGAACAAGCAACTCGCGTTCGAGTGGACGACGGCGCAGGTGATGAGCGACGACCCGGCGAAGACGCTCGACACGGCCGACCGCACCGACGTGCTGCTGTTCCCGGAAATGATGAAGAAGCTCGGCCGGCCCGAGAAGTCGTTCGACATCGTCTCGCCGTACTTCGTACCCGGTGACCAGGGAACCCCGCTGCTGGCCGAGGTGGCCAAGCGCGGCGTGAAGGTGCGCGTGCTGACCAACTCGCTCGCATCGTCCGACGAGAGCATCGTCCATGCGGGCTACATGAAGCGGCGGCGCGACCTGCTGCTGGCCGGCGTGCAGCTCTACGAGCTCAAGCCGACGGCGATGGACGAAAAGGATCTGAAGGTGAAAGGCCGCTTCGGCGAGGGCAAGGTCGCGGGCCTGCACGCGAAGACCTACGCCGTGGACGGCGCGCGCATCTTCGTCGGCTCGTTCAACTTCGACCAGCGCTCGGCGCGGCTGAACACCGAGATGGGAATCGTGATCGACAGCCCGGTATTCGCGGGGCAACTCGCCTCGATGTTCGATACCGAGGTACCGCACATCGCCTACGAAGTCCGCCTCGCGCCGAGTGGCGACGGCCTGATCTGGATCGAGCGGACCGCCTCGGGCGAAGAGAAGCGCTACGACGTCGATCCGGAGACGGACGGGTTCAAGCGATGGAAGGTCGAGTTCTTGTCGGGGCTGCCGATCGACTGGCTGCTCTAGGCGCCGACACTTCCCTTCCGTCACGCAACGGAATCGACCGGATTGACGCGTCGTCTTCTGCTCCTTCTGCTGGCCTGCCTCTTCGTCGCAGCGGCCACCGCCGCGCCGCTGTTGCCCGTTGCCAGGACGGAGATCGACGCCCTGTTGTCCCGGCTCGAAGCCTTGGGCTGCGAGTTCAATCGGAACGGCACCTGGTACACGGGTGCAGAGGCGAAACCGCACCTGCTGCGCAAGCTCAAATACCTCGAAGACCGGGCGCCGTACAGACGACCGAGCAGTTCATCGAGCTGGCCGCGTCGTCGAGCAGCATGTTGGGCCAGCCCTACCTGGTGAGGTGCGCGAACGCTGCGCCGGTTGCGAGCCGTACCTGGCTGCTGTCGCAGTTGCAGCTCATTCGCGCGACCACCGCAACGCGCAAGGCGTCGCAGCAAGCAACGCGCAAGACGTGCCCTGCCGCCGTCCCGCGATGTCCCCGATCAGGCCGACGCCGGTGACGCTGCTCCGGCTGCCTGCATCGCCTGGTAACGCTCGATCGCCGCACGGGCGTTGAACAGCAGCCGCTCGCTGCCGAGCCGCTCGCCCAGCCCGGCACGGCGCACGGCCTCGAGCACGCCGGGGTTGAGCGCAGCGACCCAGACGACCAATCCGCGCTCCGTCGCGCGCTGCTCGGCTTCGATCAGCGCCTGCAAGGCCGAGAATTCGATATCGAAGACCCGGCTCAGGTCGAGCACCAGCACGCGCGGCTTGTGCTGCTCGGCCAGCGCGCTGATCTGCTCCATCACGTTCTGCGCGTTGACGAAGAAGAGGCGCCCCTCGGGCCGCACGATCAGCAGACCCTCGAAGGTTTCGTCGTCCGGATTTTCTCTCGACAGCGGCCGCAGCACATCCGCCCCGCGCTTGCGGCCGATCACCGACACGCGCGGGTTGGCGGCCTGGCTCGCGAGCGCGACCATCGACACGATGATCGCGACGACGATGCCCTTGAGCGTGCCCAACACGAGCACACCGGCACAGGCGATCAGCGCCCAGCGAAACTCCATGGTGCGCACTTTGCGGATGGCGCTGAACTCGGCCGGCTGGATCAGCCCGACCGAGTAGACGATGACGACCGCCGCGAGCGTGGCATTTGGCAGCAGGCCGAGCAGCGGCGCCAGCAGCAGCATGACCGCCACCGCAGCCGCTGCGGTCACCAGCGATGCCTTCTGCGAGCGCCCGCCCGCCGCGCGCACGACGGCGGTCTGCGAGGTACCACCACCAGCCGGCATCGCGCCGAGCAGCGCGCCGCCGAGATTGGCGGCCCCGGTGGCGATCAGCTCCCGGTTGGCCTTGATCGCGGGATCGCCCGTGACGGCAAAGGCGCGACCCGCGGCGATCGACTCGGTGAAGCTCATCAGCGCGATCCCCAGCGCCCCCGGCGCCAGCTGCTCGATCAGCGAGAGATCCGGCAACGTGAGCGAAGGGAACCCCTGCGGAATCAGGCCGACCGTCGAAACGCCCGCTGCCTGCAGGCCGAAGTACCACGACGCGGCGATCCCGCCGCCGACGGCGACCAGCGGCGCCGGCGAATGTGGCCGCCATCGCTCCATGCCGATCAGTATCGCGAACGTCGCCAAGGCGAGCGCCAGCGTCAGGAAGGACGTTCCGGGGATATGCTGCGCGACGCTGAGCGCGTCGCGGAAGAACCCCTGCTTGGTGATGTGCACGCCGAGCAGCTTGGGCACCTGGTCGAGCACGATCACGAGGCCGATCCCGGCCTTGAAGCCGGTGAGCACCGGCGTCGAAATGAAGTTGGCGACGAACCCGAGGCGCAGCACGGCAGCCAGCAGCAGCATCGCGCCAACCAGCGCGGCGAGCGTGGCCGTTGTCGTGATGAGGCGGGCCGGGTCGCCGTCGGGAACCACCAGGCCGAGTTCGGTGCCGACGAGGATCGCCAGGGTCGCGGTCGAGCTGACGTTGAGCACCCGCGACGTGCCGAGCAGCGCGTAGATCACCATCGGCACGAAGGCGGTGTATAGGCCGACGGCGACGGGCAAGCCGGCGACCGTCGCGTAGGCCATCGCCTTCGGAATCACGACCGCCGCGGCCGTCAGGCCGGCGATCACGTCGAAGCGAAGTGCGCCCGTGGCGGACGGGCTCGCCTTCGCATGCGCCGGTTGCTGATTCATGCCGTGCCTCCCGCGTGCCGCGCAGGGTCAGTAGGCAGCTGCCGCCTGCGGCGCACCGATCAGAAACGCTCGGGCACGTACTTGAACGGATAGTCGACGGCCTTGTAGCGGCCGATCTTGCGCTTGGGCAACTCGACCTTCTCGGCCGGCAGGGCCTTGTAGGGCACCTGCTTCAAGAGGTGGCTGATCACGTTCAGGCGCACGCGCTGCTTGTCTTCCGAGCGCGCCACGAACCACGGGGCCCACGAGGAATCGGTGGCGGCGAACATCTCGTCGCGTGCCTTCGTGTAGTCGTCCCAGCGATCGTAGGACTTCAGGTCCATCGGCGAGAGCTTC
>Ga0209048_10003918_pt1 | contig 14332 bp, 20 predicted proteins | sample FrelakmetCRP12CR_FD_187146 | JGI IMG/M metagenome (GOLD analysis project Ga0209048, IMG submission 187146) | Freshwater lake sediment microbial communities from the University of Notre Dame, USA, for methane emissions studies - CRP12 CR (SPAdes)... | ecosystem: Environmental > Aquatic >... | reverse complement strand
ACCCTTTGCTCAGAGATGGCTACAGGAGAGTTCCAACATGCGACAGCTTAACCTTGCCATGCGACAGCTCATCTCTTCCAGAGCAATCTATCCTTATCGCGTTCTAAGAGAAAAAAGTGGAGCTAGGGTAGCTCAAGCCGAACATACGGTGATTGTGGAGCCAGATGGCTGTAAGATCATTACCGAATAAAAGAGGAATCTTTAGTTTTATTCAATTATTTTAAATTATATAATCAATTTGGAAATATTAGTATATTATTCTAATTTAAAGAATTATTACTGAAATTCTAAAAATAAAAAAAGTTAGGGATAGTTTATCCCTTTAGATGTTTGCTAGTGGGTCTTCTTTTTCGCTACTGGCCTTGTAAGGAACGGGTAAGCCCATGGCCTTCCGTTCGTCGATGACTTTCATTGCTTTCTCTTTTTTCGATTTTGCTAGTTTGGTGAGCATTTCAAGACCGAATTTGCCTTCGTCTATTGGTTTGGTTTCAACGGCACCTGCTTCCAATGCTTGTTTGAATACTGAGTCACCGATGTCTGTTCTAACTTGAACAGCCGACCAATCGTCAGGAGCGCCTATTGAACCTGTTGATATGTCTGATAACTCTGAAACAAGATCAAGACAAACTTTGCATCCGTTTTGTTCGTATCCGTGTGTTTCTTTAATTGGGAAGTTTATTAGTCCATCCTGGGTTTTTACCCAGAATTTTCCTTTTCCTATGTCCATTTTTTCGACAAGATCAAAGTCAACACCAGCTTTTGCAGAAATGAAAGTACGCAGGGACTCAAATGAGAAGTTTTCTGTACAGCATATTCCTATGTTCAGGGCTATCTTATCTGCCATGAATCTAACACCAAATGGGTACGACTGCATTTTTCGTAAACCCATAGTCTGGCAGGGGATAGTTACTATACCAACTTTTTCCAATCCGTATTGTCGTACTGCTTCTTTGAGCACCATGTTGTTAGGACATAAGGTGTATTTAGTACCTGCCGCAGCTAGGACTTCATCAGATGTTAGTGCCACAGTTGCCTTTGGTTTCCACATCTCATCAGAAGGTCCAGCTACTACCGCACCATCTATGATTTTCTCATCTAGAGCATAACATAGAAGACCTGATGCTATTCCTCCATCTTGTGAAATGCTTTGGATTAGTTTGTCGGTTGATCTTGCTAGCGTAATTTCTTTATAGGATCCTAATACCATTTTTTCACCTCCTATAACCCTAAGTCTTGATTGATCCTTTCTGCAGGCCACCAGCTACGTGGACATTGGACATAGCATATACCACACTTCACGCAACGGTTTTCGTTGAGTTCAGGTCGTCCGTCGGTCATATCCAGAGCTCTGGTCTGGCAAGCCATGGCACAAGTTCCACATCCTATACATAGCGCTTGGTTTACCACTTTAAGCTGCAAATCACATCCACAAGCTTCTGTGTATCCTACCAGGTCCATCATTGGCTGCAGGTAGTCCATGTCTCCATTTATGGCGGCGACTACCGTTTTAGCGATTATTTCAGGTGATGGTGGACATCCAGGCATGGATAGGTCCACTTTAATCAGATCTGCAATAGGCACGAAAGATTCATGATTTGGGTTTGCTTGCTGTCCGCCCCTGGAGAATCTTGTGAAACAACCGGTGGCAGCACAGGAACCGAAAGCCACTACTAAACCCGCTTTTTCCCGTACTTCCATAAGTTCATGCAAACTGTGTTCATCTTGTAGACATACTGACCCTTCGATAAGGGCTATGTCCATTTCAGGTATGTCCCAGCGGTCTACCAGGGTTTGTCCGTAGACTACTTCTACCATTTCAGTTAGTAAAGGCGCTAGGATGTCATAATTCTCACTTAACGACATTACATCTCCGGTACATCCAGAAAGGTGGATGTATCCGATTCTAAGCTTTGCTTTTTCTTCAGCCACTTTTTCAACCTCCTCTTGTGAAGCTAATTTGTCAGGTTTTGCCTCCATTCCTAAAAACTGTTTAATTCGGGCTATCATTCTGAACCCCTATTTCTTTTAAAATCATTTTTATGGCCTCGGGTATTGCATTTTCCACACGGGGCGTTAACCCCATTTCCACATCGGGGGCAGAGACGTGCTCTGGCTGGCATCCAATTACTATCACTTCACAGATTTCACTTAGATCGTGCAGGGGCTGGCTAACAGGCCAGGAATGCACGTTCTCATAAGAACCTTCTGGTAATTCATGTACATCGAACTTGCGCAAGGTTCCAGGTTCTGCTCCAAACTCCACGACGTCCAAAATTATCATCTTCTTCCAGCATTCCTGGGGAAGGGTGAACACGAAGTGTGGACCACCAGTACCTGCGTCAAGTATCATTGAGTTTTCTGGAAGTGGTTTTTCTTTGGAATACTCTTCTAATGCCTCTATCACTGCTGGTCCGAATCCGTCATCCTTAAATAGGACGTTTCCACAACCAATCACTAGAATCTCTGCATCGTATGGCATGCTTATTCCCTTAAATCCTGACCATCTCGTTTTTGAGGATGCTCCTGTCTTCGTCATCTACAACTATCACATGGGTAGCACATGAAAGACAAGGGTCGTAGGCTCGGATAACATGAGGTCCGAAATCGTGGTGGAATCCTTCGGTGGCTGGTCCCATGGTTGGTATGTTCCAAGTGGTTGGCACCAAACAGCTGTAGAACTGGGTTTGACTGTCGGCTACTTGGGCCATGTGCACGTCCATTCCACGTGGGCCTTCAATAGCTCCGATTCCTAGCTTATTAGTACCTCTAACATCGAAGTCAGCCATAACCGGGGCAGAAGTGTCAAGTTCACCCAAAATATCTATGCATTTGGATAAAGCTACTTTCATCTCTACAGCCCTTGCTACATGCTGTGCCACAACACCTTGACCTTTAAATCCTCCAAATTCGGCTGCTCTTGCCCTTGGACCAACTTCCACACTCATACCATCATATAAGGGGATGGTTGAACAGGCTCTTTTTCCTACTTCTGGATCGTCATACCATGTTTCAGGCATTATTTCGGTGAATCTATCCAGGTCGAATTTGTTCCTATCACCATAAAGTCTATCCGTGGCTAATACAGGCTGGTTGTGCACACCTAAACCTTCTGGCAGACCTTTATCAGCGACTAAACCTATAATTAGGTCAACATGATCGTCTAATTTAGGTTGTAATGCTTTTAGCCGGCCGTATAACCTTTTCCTAGCAATTTCACTTAGATTTTGGACCATTCCTCCAATGCGCGGATTCGGTGGGTGTATTCCTTCTCCACCAACCATATCCACCACCATCTGGGCGGTTTTCCTGACTTCAGATACGGAGTTCACCGCTGTCGCGAACAGGTTTTCTGGCACAAAGTCAGTTGCAATGAGGAATTGGTGGATAGCGTGGCTGTTTACGTCGTGTGCAGCTAAGAGTAACTCCCTTAACTGTCTGGCAGCTTTTGGTATTTCTATTCCCAATGAGTCATCCATAGCTTCAACTGAAGCTAGGGTGTGGGGTATAGGACAAACACCACAGATCCTCTGCACGATTACTGGTGCGGTTTCTGGAGCTTTACCTGTCACAATCCTTTCTAAACCTCTAACGGGAGTAATACTGAAGTATCGCCCCTTGGTTACTATTCCTTCATCATCGACTTCCATGACCAACTCTGCGTGTCCTTCCTGTCGTGAGGTTGGCGATATAACTATCTTTTCGCTCAAATTTATCACCTCTTGTTTTTATTAGAACATCAATTGTTCTAGATTTTAAATAATATTATAAGCTTTTCTTTAAAAACCAAAGTGAAAAATATATATACTAATAAAAGTATAACTATTATGTTAGAATAACAGACAATTAGTTCATTGTGTTCTTTTTATTTACAAGAAACTATTAAGAGTAAAATTCAATATATAGCAATACAAAAATTCCAAATCCACAAAGAGGTGAGCTAATGATATACTCCAAAATTCTACTATCAATTGTAATACTACTAATGATTGGCGTCGCTGCGGCCGGCTACCAAATTTCCAATCAGACCCCTGGACTTTGGAACCCAGCAACTACCCAAAACCCTGATACAAGCCAGCAAATAATTTCTAGTGGCGGTGGCTCTGGAAACGGACAAGGGACCTCTTCTTCAGGAATAGGAACATCCTCCTCTGGAATTAATACGGCTTCTAGCCAAGGACAAAGCGGATCAGGAAGTGTTAAAGTGAACATTACAGCTTCAAAAGCTAAATCAATAGCTCAAAAGAACATATTGGAACCCAGTGCTTTGGCTGGGACACCAGTACTAAAATTAATATCAGGAAAACCAGCTTATGTTGTCCCAGTAATAGATAAGGGTAAACAAGTGGGTGAATTTGTAGTTGATGCTCAGACTGGGGTTATCATAGAGGGTGCAGGAGGTGCTCCATAATGGTTCAAATGATAGAAAAAGATGTGGAATGCTGTAAGTTAATAGCAGAAGACGTGAAAAACGCGGTAGTTTTGGAAGGATCGCCTGAACTAGGACTAATAGGCAATATCTTGGGATGGCTGTTGGTGGAAGAACTTAAAATGGAAGAGATCGGTCACATTGAATCCAAATATTTCCCACCCTTAGCTGTTCTTTATCGTGGATTGGCAATTCAGCCTTTCCGAATTTATAGCAATGGTGAAATAGTGTTGTTCCTTTCAGACTTCATTGTCCCCCCTGAGGTGACCTATGACATGACTAATGTCATTGTAGACTGGATGGAACGAAACCATAGCAAAGAACTCATAACCTTCAATAGCATAGTTGTAAGGCAAAAAACTGAAGGTGTGGCTGCTGCTGCTAATACTATGGATGGATTAAAAAGATTAGGTGATTTAGAATTGCCTATACTCCCATTTGGAAATATCAACGGAATTTCCGGAACACTTTTAACTCGAACCTTGACTAGCAACATACCTGCTTCCTGCTTGTTTGCAGAGGTACTTAATCAGTATCCTGATCCACGGGCAGCATCCAGTGTGGTGGATGTTTTAAATAGGATGTTAGGAATAGAAGTGAACTCTGAACCATTATTGAAAGAAGCTGAAGAAATCGAATCACGGCTTAAACAGCTGGCTCAGGCCGTGCAGGGAGAACCTGAATCACCTGCCTACAGCTAAATCATACGGGCCCGTAGCCTAGTTGGATAGGGCGTCGGACTTCTAATCCGAAGGTCCCGGGTTCAAATCCCGGCGGGTCCGTTACTTATAAACTTATTTTATAGAATAAAACAAGAACTAGTCGCCTGAAAAATATAATACAGAGGGCCCGTAGCCTAGCCAGGATAGGGCATCAGACTCCTAATCTGAGGGTCCCGGGTTCAAATCCCGGCGGGTCCGTTACTTCTATTCCCATATATTTAGATAGATATCCATCTAAAAAACATATTAAATTAAAATTAGTGATTAAGGTTCTAAATTGAGTCAAATTAGTTATAAATATTAAATTTAAGGTTAATAAGGGGAATTTCTGTTTAAAACTTGTAGCATGATGGGTACTATCGCAAAAAATATTATTATCACCATTAAGATTGTCCAACTATCAGCCATTTAAAACACCTCACTATCTAATGTCTCTTTGAAGATGATCATTTCATGCCTTAAAATCTTTTGTATAAACTCTTAAATCTGTCGATATACTCATTCTACAACACATTCTTTGGAACATTCCAAGAATTTGATAAGCTTTTTCAATTATGGTGTGTTCTTTAAAATCTGCTGCACTGATAATAACCACTAACTCATTTTTTTCGAATAAATCAGGATCCTGGGGGACCACTAACAGTTTATGGTCACCTCCTTTATCCTGACAGTTTCGACAGATTCCTAAGCTGGCCTTGAAATCCATTTAAATTCACCTTCTAGTGCTAGTTATAAGTTCATAAGTTGAAGATTGTGTTAATCTTGATGAGACATATATTTTCCATAGGAATAGGTATTATAAATAAGAATCCAAAGTAGAATTCTCATCGAATATTATTTCCCCATACCTTCCGCCACCACCTACCTTAATTTGAAGAGTTTTATCTCTGAAAGCTCGTATCCTGCGGGCAAGTTGGGGATCTATTCCTATTAGTTCTTCCATGGGAGCATATATCAAAACTGATATCTCATCACCAAATTTTTGTACCAATTCTCTCCAAATTTTCTGTACGAACAAACTGGTGACCCCTTTACTATAGGTGAGACTGATAATTTCTGCAAGAGGGAGTATATGAATGTAAGGAGGCCTGTGTGTTGGATGATGGGGTTCATTCCAGGTTGCGAGTTCTTCAACCCTATAATCAACACCTTTCTTAATATTACCGCCACAAACACACTTCATATCCATCTTAACAGCTTCTTCAGGTGAAAAATACTGGTAGCATCTGATACAGGCGGTTTGATGATATTTACCTAGTCTAGGATCGAATCCATAGTTTGCAGTGATCCTTCTTTTCAGGATGGCATCTTTTAGCCCCGGGAAACTTATTTTTTTAACTTCTAAATCATTAAATTCTCTTCCTAGACGGTGAGGCCAAGGTGAATGGGCATCTGAGTTTGTGAGGAATGGTATTTCCTTAAGTTCTTCTATGCGGTCAGCCATATCTGAATCTGCAGAAAGACCCAGCTCCAGAAAATCAGGTATTTCTCTGTAACAATCATTTATACTATCGTACTCTTTGTATAGACTTGTCCATGGCGTGAAAGCATGTGAAGGACCAATCAGACATCCATATTCTCTTGCTAGTTCCTGTATTTGAGCTCCGCTCATACGAACTCTTGGCCTACCGTCAGAATCCAAGTTTCCCTTCAATTTCTTACGGATCTGATGAGCAGTGTCAATGGAAGGAATAAATAGGAGGTGATGAACTCTTCGGGCGTCTTCCACCTCTGCGGTAAGAACTATTGCTGGTTGGGGATTGTCTGATTCTATAGTCAGATCATCTTGGATAACTACACTTTCTTTAACAACGTATACGCCATCTGCAGACTCTTCGGTCGTATCTTCTATCATCTGAAGCCATCCATTATGAAATGCATCTCCACTACCTACCAGTTGCAGGCCTTTAAGACGCGCTTGAGGTGTTATAACATCAGGGATCATGTTTTTGGAGGTAGCCATGGAGTAACGACTGTGAATGTGTAGATCAGCCCGGATAATCATGTTTGTAATCCTGATTTACTCCTAAAAAAAGTATTTTGTTGTTTAACCTATGTATCGGAGGTCCTCTTCGCCAGGAAACTGATTCATCCTATCTGAAATATCTCGTTCCATCTGTTGGGCTTTGCTGATCATTTTTCGGGTTTCTTCTGCCCTCTCTTCTAGCTTAGCAACATCAATCTCGATTTTAAGGATTTTCATCAGCACATTTAGAACTGCTTTCGATGCCTCTGCATCTATGAAGTATCCTGGAGTTTCTCCCATAAGACAGGCCCCTTGTATGTTTCGAGCCATTCCTAACCCTAACAGGAGTCCTGATGCTCCTATTATTCCTCCATCAGCGGATCTGAGGTTTACATCATGTTTCTTAAGCATCTCCGCCACTTCAGAGTTGGTAGCTGCTCCCATAACCTTGGGTTTATTCACGGGCTGACCTGTGCCCAGGCCTCCTAGGGTGAACATTTCTTTGATGTTATATTTCTCCACGAAATCAAGTATAGTTCCACATATTTCGTATTGACCTTCAGGACTGAGTCCTTGTGTATTACCAACCAGGAAGATGTAATCTCTTTTATCTTCTCCTGAAGATTTGAGGTAGTAGAACTCGTTCATCATGGGTTCAACGATGCCATTTTCGTCAACGAAGACTTGTGGAGGGAATGATGGGGAGTGAATCTCTGCAAACTTTTCTGCACCTAGCTCGTGTATCATGTGCTCTGCAACAAGTTTGCCAACATGCCCAATTCCTGGGAGAGCCTCAATAAATACAGGATCATTTAACTTAACTTCTTTAATCTGTTTTATGAAGGTTTCCTTCATCTAAACACTCCTTATCTGGTTTTAATGGATTCGTTTATGAATTGTATATTAAGATTGAAAATTTGTTTTAGAATTATTTTGTTGCTTTTTAAGCATCCTTCTATATTTTCCGTATTTATCTAAAGGAGAATAACGAGGGGGATAAGCCACCTCCAACTCTTCTCCACAATAGGGGCAGTGGTCCTGTAAAGTGTATTCTTTACAGTGACGGCATCGCCTCATATTCATCTTCATTCTAAATCCCGATAGAATTCGCCTTCTCCACCAGCCGCTAAAACGGATGTAATAGCTTGGTCAGCGGCGTCCTTCAGCAAAGTTTCTGCAGAGATGTAATCAGAAGAGGTCACAATAAGACGGTATCGGGGTGCTCCTACGCATTGAACTGATATTTCTTCACTATTAATTACTCCAAGGGCTTTACGTATGATTTCAACTCCATCTGGAGCGTAGGAAGTGAGGTCTACGTATCCGGTGATCTGAACCTCTGGAGGTGAAATATTTTTCTGAGCAACTTCAGTAATTGCTACTGCCCATTTTTCATCCATTCCTCTCTCTATAAGAGAATCTTTTCCTTCTTCAGCAGATATTTCGAAGGCTCCGTAGAGATCCCCAAATTCTTCCATCATAGTGTAACCTACTTCTTCATAAGCTGCGTCTAGATCCTTTCCCAGACTTTTAGCTGCGAATTCAAGGAGTTTCTCTGCCTTCTGTTCAATTTTCCATTGCTGGATCTTGCGGGTCCTCTGATCCACCCGGATCCTCTTCATGGAAACATCAACATGACCCTTTTTGGGATTCACACGCAGCACACGGGCCACGATTTTCTGATTTTCCCGTACATAGTCACGGATGTTCTTCACCCATCCGGCAGAAACCTCAGAAATGTGTATGAAAGCTTCTTCTCCTGGATATTCTTCCAGCTTGGCAAAGGCCCCATAATTAAGGACCTTATGCACGGTGGCTACTATTAGATCTCCCTCTCTCGGCCATTTATGCTTCATTCTTACCATTAAAACACCTTAATCCAGGACTTCGACAATTTGGGCTACTATCTCTGATTTTCCACCCTTCGATAATACCAAAGACTTTCCACATATGATGCACTGTACCTTGGATGCAGCGTGATCAAAGACAATCTGCTGGTTGCCACAGTCTCCACATTTAACCCTTAGAAAGTTGCTATTGCTCTTGGACATCTTATCACCTCTGGATAAATTCCACTTTTCCTGCACGAAATGTTGAACGTTTTATGTGGGATTTACCGCATTCTTTGCACTTATATCTTAAATCAAGCTTTTTAGTGGGCTTGTTTCCAGAGGGTAATGGTCTGGGATATCCCCGGTAACCACTGGTCACCCTTCGAAACTGCCTTTGCCCCCATTTAAGTTCGCTGGCCTTTCTTCTTTTTGATTCTAATACTGTGTGAATGGTATGTTTCTTGCAACTTGGACAGTAAGTCCTCCTTTCTTTAGGAATCTTCATATAATCACCTCTTGGCTGTAAAAATAAGTCATCCGGCCTGTAAAATCGGTTAATGGTCCTGGACTATTATAAGAAGCCTAATCTATAACTTGGCTATTTATATTTCAATGTTTATTTATACCTTTGGATGGACTTTCCCTTCTGATTCTTGATGAGAATGCGGGCATTGGGCTCTGGCATGGTTATAACATCTCCTGGATAAAAAGGTCCATAGACGTTACGGTCAACTCCCATGATTGAGGGGAGCTCATCCAAGATCATTACCATCTCTGTGGAAATTTTTTCTTTGACGCCTTTGGCTTCTTTCCCAGAACCTACTTTAAGAGGTTCTGAAATGGCTTCCTCAGATACGTTACTTTTTTGTAAATGTTCTTTTCCGAATTCTCGATAAATCTCGGCTTCAATTTCAGGAGGAATTTCATCTTGATCAGTTTTAATCTCTTTGTTAGTGTTATTAATTTTATTAACACTAGTTCGACTAGATTCAGCTCCATCAGTAGCTTTAAGTTGCTTAGTAATGTTAGATGATGTATCAATAGCTTTTAAAGGCTTTTTTGGTTCATATTTAGTTATCTCTGGTTTAATATGCTGGTTAAGGAATTGGGATTTGTTTGGGGAGTAAGATATGAGTTGTGCTCTCATGTGGTCCCGATACTTTACCAAGGACTGAAATAGTTCCTTGTAAAGTGTTTCCTCCTCAGGAGTGGAGTTCAATGGAGCCTTAGGACGAATATCTTTATTAGACTCTTTAAAAAGTAGATAAGATCGTTGTACGTTCATCACTGCACTGTTACTTATCTTATGTTCCCTTCTCTCACAGATCTCAGCAACAATCCTCTGCGCATCTCTAAGAAGGTATGAATCGAATGAGAACGGATTATTATCTATCCTTTCCATTAGCTGGTTGAAATATGAGAAGATTTGATGGTAAAAATTATCTCCCACCCTAGATAGGCCACTAACACTGCGTTCCTTTTTCTGGATCTCCCTCAGCTTCTGGAAAAATTCATCCAACCCTATTCCTCACTTTCTATCCTTGGAGCCAAGAGGAAACTCAGCTCACCTTCATCAGAAGCCATTTTAAGGGCTAAATTAAGGGGCATGTCATTTCCTAGCCGGATCATGGCTGTTTCAGAGAACTTATCTGCCTTTAACATTTCCTTGACCTTCTCTAGGGAAAAGACAGACTTGGCTTTTTCCGCGATTTTCTCTCCGTGTAAGTATTCGATTTTTGCATCACCAAATTCTCCCTCTGCAGAGGCTTTGAACTTATCCTCATCCACCTGAAGGGCAATCTTATCGGAAACAATACCAATATCCTGAATTGAATCTTTAAGAAGGTTAAATGGTACCTCAAATTCAGTAGGGTACTCAAGCTGAGGTGGACTGGGGGCCTCGTACTCTATATCGATTAATCGGATTTTGAAGGTACGCCTAGCCTCACCCTCAAAGGTTATAATGAAATTCCCTTCATCGACGGTAAGCTCCACCATGTCTTCACTTTTGGCTCTTTTCAGAACTTTCATCAGTTCCTCGGTATCCACATTGATCTTCAAGGGCTCTTCACATTGGTATATATCAAAAACATCATTTTTCAGTTCCAGATGCACGAAAGTGATGTGACTCCGGTCCAGGGCGTCAAGCTTCAGGCCCTCTTCATTTGCTTGCATCTGAACCTCATCTACAATGGAAGATATGGCATCGAAACTTGTCTTCAAAATATTGGAATCGCTTAATACTGCCTTGAACATATTGATCCTCCTTTAAGCTACTTTTTATCCTTTTCCTCTATATTATCCTTTGGTGTGTCTTTTTTTTTTGTTGGTTTATCTTCAGCAACTTGCAGTTGGTTCTGTAAATTTTTTAGAAAGTTTACGCGCCACAGTTGGCGAGCAAATGACGCAGCAATGATGAGTAATCCTATAAGTACTAAAAAAGCAGATGTGACTGCTCTTTCACCAAATACAACGTTATCGACCACTTTAATGGCAGAGCCGTATATATAAACCACTCCAGCTATGATGAATATAACTCCTAAAATTCCTCCCATTATCCTAAGCAGCTTGTCTTTTCTGGAATGCAAGTTTCTTATAAACTTAAATTTAATCAATTCTTCTGTGATGTGTAAATCCTGCTTCTTTTCGGAATTTTCATGGCTTCCATTCTTTGAAACCTGGTTTTTAGAACTATCAGAGGAATTGTAATCCATACTTGATTTCTTAATGGATTCATTGCCTTTAGGATAACTTTCATCAGAAGATTCATTTATATTGGATTTTCTATCTGCACCAGTTATGAAATATCTGAAACGTGATAATGGGGGATCTTGAGAAGATTTTTCCTTAGCGAAGCCCCCCTCATTATCCTCTTTTCCAGATTTTTTATGATTATCCTGGTTATTAGATTTTGGTTCTTCTACCAATTTTAGCATCTCCCATCAATCGTATTCTCGCCAGGTGTATCCGCATTTACTACATCTTAGAAACCGGGTTTCAGATTCATCAGCCCTTCTTGTCTGTTGTAACCACCAAAAAGCCTCTCGATTTTGGCATTTAGGACATATTGCCTTGGTAGTGGGCAGAGTTTTAACATTGTCCTCAGTTACAATTACATTTTCCCTAGATTCTACCTTCTCGGAAACTTCATAATCACTTAGGGATTCGGGGGTAATCTTTTTTTGGTAGCCACATCTACATTTAAATGAATTATCTTTAGGGAAGAGCATAGTACCACATTTAGGGCAAAATTCCATTTAAATCCTCCTAATCAAATCTTAAATTATTAATGTAATTATTTAACCTTTATAGTTATTTTATTAATTGTAAATGAGACAGAAGCTTTATTGCATCTTTTAATATTTTTTTGTGATCGAAGGCCAGATCCAGATCCAATGCCTCTTCTGGAGTGAAACAGGTAACTTCAGAGGCATCTGTATCCGCCCTTAGATCACCACCGATTCTATCCGTGAGAAAAGATACTGTAATCGTGTGTTCGCGGGGGTCCCTCTCTGGATCCGAATATACTCCAATAATTTTCTTAATTTCCACTATCAATCCAGTTTCTTCCTTTACCTCTCTCATAACTGCTTGTTCCACGGTTTCGCCATATTCAACAAAACCACCAGTTAGAGCCCATGAACCTTGGTAAGGAGGATTTTTACGTTTAATAAACACAAGTTTTCCATCTTCAGCAGTTATAACCGCGTCAACTGTTAATAGTGGTCTTTTAATATTCACCACTTCCTAGAACATGGAGAGAATTCAGGTGGTCTTGAAAATTTAGCATCTTAAGCATCTCCTTTAGACTCTCCCGTCGTTACTCCAGCAGCTATGATGTGAGCTACCCTTATGGGCTCCGGTATTGCGCTCCGAGTCACAGAAAGTTTCACTATCTCCTCAGCATCTTCAAGTTGAATACCCTGGATCTGCATATAAATGGGTTCTTTGTTTTCTATTTTATGGATTTCACCAGCGTCACAAATGTTCTGCCAGCGTTCTTCCCAATCTTTGAATTTTTGCAAGGCTTTTTTTATTCGGGAGAATTTAGGATACTTGCGCATTATCACAATAATTGGGATTCCTGTTTCCTGGAAGATCTGCCTGATGTTGACCACATTGAAACCACCAAAGGTGATGCCGTCAAGCATGATCACTCCAAGCTGGTCTCGGTGCCTGGATCCTCCCACCATTTCTATTAAACGGGTGGTAGCATCGTTACCATCAGAGGTAATGTATGTACGGAGCACTCCGTCCAGCCAGTTGCCAGCCCTGAAGATGGTTCCGATTACCATCACCATTTCTCGGGTATGGGGCGTGAAGGGGGCGTCGTCCACTCCTAAGATACGTATCTCCTGTTTTATGCTTCGGAACTTTTTGTATTCACTTTTTGGCTTTTGTTTTTCCTTTTGATTTGCTTTTAGCCTTACTTTTTGCTTTAGCTTTCTTTTTACCTTTTCCATCTTCACTAGATTCTATGAGTTTTTTGAATTCATCACACCTTGACTGTAAGGTTACAGCTGCTTTTTTAAGGGACTTTCGAGGGTTTTTTGCACTAACGTAGAGTTTTGGCTCCCCAATGATGGGATGTTCAACTACGTAGGCTGCAGCTTCAACATCTTTATCCTCCATGAGGGTCTTGCGCAAGGCGTTACATAGAGTATGGGTCTCACCTGTAATTTCTATCTCTAATTCTTTCTTTTTGTCCGTTATGGTTTTCATACTATCCCTCGTAAGTTGAAGAGAGATTTCTACTCTCTTTTTTTCCGCAGTTTGGACATTTAACCTCATCTTTACTTATTTTTTTCATGAAGTGCCGGCAGTTGGTGCACATGGCCTTAATCACTCCCAGTTCATCCTCGGCGGTAGTTAGATCGGTGTTGTCCACACCCATCACCTTGGTTACCCTAGCTTGGATAAGATCTCCAATGTGGAAATTATCGGTAAGCTTATCTACGTAGCCTTTCTGAGCCTGGGATATGTGTATAGCTCCAAGGAACGTTATGGGGAGGCTTCTTTTGCTGTTTTTAATTCCATCCACGTCTACCAGGGCCCGTTGTCCTCTGACATCTCTTATTTGACCCACTATGACTTCACCTCTTTTGAGGAGTACTGGGGACTTGGTTTTGGGGGTTATAGATATTTTTTTGTTTTTTGGGTCTATGTTTACTTTTCCCGCCACCAGGGACCTGATTTCACCATGGTCATCATAGGTCCATTCTGAAGGAAGAAACTCCTCGGTGACCCCTAAGGCATCACCAGGAAGAACAAAATCTCCTGTTTTGGCTTTCATCTGTTCACCTCAACTAAAAATAGTATTTAATAGTTAAATATAATTTTTTTGTTTAAAGTGGGTAAATGGCTATTTTACATTATTTCATGTGCT
>Ga0209048_10003917_pt1 | contig 14332 bp, 18 predicted proteins | sample FrelakmetCRP12CR_FD_187146 | JGI IMG/M metagenome (GOLD analysis project Ga0209048, IMG submission 187146) | Freshwater lake sediment microbial communities from the University of Notre Dame, USA, for methane emissions studies - CRP12 CR (SPAdes)... | ecosystem: Environmental > Aquatic >... | reverse complement strand
CGGCCCTGCTCACCGACCTGGATTGGTTGACCGACCTGTATGCCCGCCTGCTCTACAGCCCCCGCCCGCCCTCGCCCCGCGAACACCGCCAGGCAGTTTGGGTATGGTACCGGTTGCAGCGCCGTCTGGCCTGGAGGCGGCTTACAGAGATGTTACTCCTATCCAAACGCGGATAGCGGGGCTGATGCTCGCCTGGAAACCGACCGGGGACTTGCGAAGTGCCCCTTGGATGGGGCTGTTGTATAGTAAACTTGAAAATGCTATACTTTAAAGAAGAGCTTATAATCCATAAAACCGCCCAATGACGGCTGAGTGATTAATTAGGCACTTTATGAGTAAGAAATAAAAGAAATGCAATGCAGCAATTACGAGTCCCACACTTAACTAACAAGACAAACTACATCAATTGGGCCCACGAACAACTCGTACATGGTATAGCTCGGCAGGATATTTGCCATTCGTTATTTCCCTTGCCACAAGACAACCTGCCTTCCGATGAGCTAATAGCGCGACTCGAAGCAGAGAATGAGCTCTCCTTAGTGATGGTTGAGAGAAATCTCAAAGGTGGCGAGCTGGAAAAGGCTGGGCAAGTCGACAAGGCTATCATACTCTACGAGCAAAATGTCGCCGACAAAGCCGAGACCAACTATGCTTATCAACGATTGAGAATTATCTACACAAAACAGGGCAACTTTGGGGAAGCAATACGGGTCTCCGAAGCGTTTATTGCTCTAGATTATAAGATCGTCACCGATATTGAAAAGAATTTCCTACATAAACAAATCGAAAAATTGAAAGCAAAAATGCAATCCATACCCGACCTTTGACACATTGCATTCATTGCACTAAGGGCATCTGTATAAATAGATGGAGAGATAAAAAAAGGATTGCCATGGACAAGCTACCAGTTTTTGCAATTAGTCCAAAATATAATACTTTAGACTTTCCTAATGGAATGACACTAGAAAACAAAATTGAGGTTTTCGCAGACCGAATAAATGGCTGGCAAATTGGTATTGCAAAAAAAATAATCCAACACGAAATTCAACATAATGGATTCGCACTTTTACATATAGTATTTAGCTATTTTGAAATGATGGGAAAATATTTATCTGGTTATATCGGTGATGATCGTTCAAGGTCCAATTTTAAAATAGGTGTAAAAGCCACATTTCCAGAAATTGGCTCGGAAGAAGAAAAATTTCTAAACACCCTTTTCGAGAGTGTTAGATGTGGCCTCTATCATCTCGGTATGACAAAAACAAATGTCATGCTACGATGTGATATCCCTGGATCAATTGGTTTTAATTCGGAAAGAAATATTCTATTAATATGCCCAGATCACCTAGTTGAGGATCTAGACATTCGTTTTCATAAATATATTGCTGACCTCCGCAATCCAATGAACCTAAAATTGAGGAGGAATTTCGAATCTAGATTCGATAAGGATAATTCGTAGGCTAGTTTTTATTCCGCCAAATCTAGTAAGTAATGATAATAACAGCCGTTAAGAAACGCCGCTAAAGATTATATCAATGCGATATGGAATCTGACGCATTGAGACCATAGAAGCAATAGAGGCTAAATACATTATTGGGATGCATGATGCGAAGGACAATCATATTGATAAAACATACTGTACCAGAAAGTCATTTAGTGCACATCGGTGATATGACTGTCTCGTTTGCTCTGCTTGAGAATTCTATTCGATTGATTGTTTGGTGTTTGATTGCAGAGAATCAACGTATTGCACAAATTATTACTGCTGAGTTGTCTTTTAGAAGCTTAAGGGCCTTGGTAATAAGTTTATATCTTGAACATTATGGTGAAGATTCCGATTATTCAATTCTAAAAAGACTTATGGATAAAGCATCAACTCTAGAAAACAGAAGAAATCAAATTACACACTCAATCTGGGGGGCTGGAAGGGATCCTCAAAGCATAACAAGAATAAAAACCACTGCCAAGGAAAAATACGGCTTGCAATTACAGTTTGAAAGTGTCCAAGTTAATGAGTTAGCGGATTTTGTGTCGGAAATTAAGCTATTGGTTGGGGATATTCAGACATTTTGGGTTCACTTGCTTGAAAATGGGAAGGCGATAAATAACCCTATTACAAACATTAGAAGTCTATAAAAAACTCAGGCTTTAAAATTTTGGCCCAACATCATCTCCAATGGATAGCAGCTCTGCCACTCGATTTGAGTTTTACGGAGTAACCGATGGCTGTTCTAATTGAAGGAATCTCTGTAATCGTTTGTGTCGACTCTTTAATACAAAAGTTTACCGGTGGCTGGGAGGAATTCAAGCGTATTGTCCCGAATCAGACACTTTGCGCTGATAATGAAATTGCGCGGGTCGGTTTCATGACACCACTGGATGCGGAATCGTTCGTCAAGAATCTGCAAAACGAAGGTCTGGAGTTCATACGCGGCGGTGAGGCAATTGACATAGCAGTAGCCGACCAGCTGCGAGGCCTAACTTCGAGGTGTACTTGGCTTGAGTTCGTACAAGTTGATCTGAATGGAGAAGGCCAGCGCGTTTCAGCCTGCCGCCTGGTAGGCAGTCAACTCATACAAGTGATTACGCCTGCTGGTTGGAAATTCGAAGGTTCGTTAAGTTCAACCCGCAATTTTGTTCCGAGCGAAGACATTGCAAAGGTTATGAAGTATCTCAGGCACGAGAACGGGCTTGATGTCTACCTCAACCTCATCACTGGCCAAATAATGTATGTCGGTCGTACTGGCAATTTCATAACCCCATAAGTCACTCCATCGGACAGCGGCTCCGCCAAACACCCCCGAAGAACGCCGCCGCTGCACCCTTCGGGTGTGCTGCGCGAAGCCAATCCGTTGCGAGGCAATGATCCAAGAAAAGGAGGCGGTATGATCAAGACTCGCACCAAACCATGGGGGTTGGTATCTCTACTTATTTTGGCAGCGTGTACTCCCTCTTCTTTGAAAATCCAGGAGGCCATCATGCTGACTCAAACGGCTTGGACCCCTATCCCTTCGCAAACTGCTTACCCAACATATACGCCAGTGCAATCCCCTACTACCATACCGTTCCCTAGCCCGACTGGGACGGCAATGGGTTCCATCCAGAATTTGCCAGTAGTGAACCCGCAAGATCTCATTCACGAATATACGACTTCGAGCTATCGCGTCATCGACCTCATCCAAAATCCTTACGCACCCTATGTCTTGATCCTTGTCACCGAGAGGTCTCCGATTGGTTGCGGTAGTCCTGATGCACCCTCGCGGTGCAACAACGACACAAACTGCGGTTCGCTTTACACCTCTCCCACTTGCTATTTCTTTGTCGAGCCCAATTTTGTATATGGTGCAGATTCGGCTACCAGATTCGTCGCCATGTGGAGTGATGGGGGACTTCAACTAGACTCCATACACTTCCTTGACGCACAGACAGTGGAATTCCACGTGCAAGAGGGAGATTACAACATTCAAATTAGTGGCACATACCATCTCGATACTAAGTCCGGTGAGATAACGGAAGTCCACAACGGCCAATAGCTGCACAAATGAGAGACAGCCCTTTTCGTTAAAATAATTTCGATACTTGGGGGGCGTTGTGAGTTTCCCTTTTACAAGAATCGAAACCAGTCTGGGAAATAGGCTATTTGTCATTCGCGTTCAATGACGAATGGCCTCTTGGTATCAGTAAGGTTTGCATTATAATGTAAACAATGTAAACTATATTTACTACGTATACAAGGTGATATTGATGAACCCGACCCGTCGAGAACGTATCCGTGAAGCCACCTATGAAGAGATCAAATCCATTGCCTGGAAACAGATCGCCGAACAGGGCGTGCCAGCGCTTTCCTTGCGTGCCATTGCCCGTGAAATGGGCATGACTGCCCCCGGCCTGTACCGCTACTATCCCAGCCGCGACGACCTGGTTACCGCGCTGATCATCGAAGCGTTCAACTCTTTTTCACAATATCTGGAGACCGCCCGCGATGCACGGCCGGCCGATGACCACGCTGGTCGTTTCCGTGCAGTTTGTGAGGCTTATTTCCGGTGGGCGGTGGCTGCTCCGTCGCGATATACGCTCATCTTCGGCTCGCCGGTGCCCGGTTACCAAATGGGGGAAGCTGCGTTCCCGTCTGCCCAGCACGGCTTCCTGGTATTACAAGCCGTTATCGGAGAAGCGCTGGCTGCCGGAAGGATCCACCCGCCAGCAGGCGCCAAACCACTTTCGCGCCAACTGCTGGCCCGCTACGCGGCTCTTCAAAAACTCGGCATGCCCTACGCACCCGGCGCAACCCACCTGGCCTTGACGGCCTGGAGCACGCTGCATGGGGTCACCTCGCTGTTTTTATACGGGTACCTGGGTAGATTTCTTGCCGGGCAGGTGGATGGATTCGTTCGACAGGAGATCGAGCAATTGGTGATGTTGCTCGGCTTTGAATAAATTTCGTCCGGAGGGAAATATGTCCATTGCCAGGAAATCAGATTTCCAATTAAAAAATCTCATCACGCCCGCCGTCATAATGCTGGCGTTCTGGGGAATTGCCATCTGGGGATTTCTCGCCTCGGGTTACACCCAGCCCCTGATCATGTTCGGATACATCGGTACCTCGCTGGGCGTCGGTTTGGGCCTGTACGGCACCCTCCCCAGGAAGCACAAACCCATCGGCCGCCGCCTGACCCTCTTTTTGGTCGGGCTGTTCCTGATCGGATTTGCCATCTTCATGGGGCACGAGAACGTCCAGCTGGAGGGCGCCATCTTCGGCCTCCTGACCGGCGTCGTGCAGATGGCAGTCATCCATTACATGATCGCCAAGATCTTCGGCCCGCTCCTGTTCGGGCGCATGTGGTGCGGCTGGGCTTGCTGGACGGTAATGCTGCTTGACCTGCTCCCCTTCAAGCGGCCAGCGGGTCGCCTGCCCGGACGCTGGGGCTGGCTCCGCTATCTCCACTTTGCTCTAAGCCTGGCGCTGGTCCTGCTGCTTGTCTTGGTGATCGGCTTCCGCGCTGGGGCCACCGGGTCAATTGCTGTCACCTGGTTCATTGCCGGCAACCTGCTATATTATGCGGTCGGAATTGGCCTGGCGTACGCGTTGAAGGACAACCGCGCCTTCTGCAAGTATGTCTGCCCGGTCAGCGTACCGCTAAAAGTGACCTCCCGATTTTCGGTCATCAAGATCGGACAGGGCGCGGGTCAGTGCAACGACTGCGATGCCTGCGAGAAGCTCTGCCCGATGGACGTGCGCATCAGCGATTACATCCTGAACAACCAGCGCGTGCTTTCGACTGAGTGCAGCCTGTGCCAGACCTGCATCACCGTCTGCGCGCAGGACGCCCTGAAATTATCCTTCGGCTTTGACCTGGGTGGGAAGGACCTGCTGCGTGAACGCGCGATGTAACAGCCGGCAGGCTCCACGGCCGAAGGTCCCCGCGGGACCCCGCAGGGGTACAATGGGGGCTGCCGCTTAGTCAAACCGTAGGGCGGGCTTTACACGGTCAGCAACCATGCCTTGAGAAGGTGCAAAATGAAGATCAACCCATTGACCACACTGTTTGGAATCACATTGGTAATGGCAGCCTGTCAACCAGCCGCGTACATTCCACCGGCTGCCACTCTGACGCCAGAACCACCCACATTCACGCCAAACCCAACCTCAGAAACTACACAAGTCATTGTATTTCACCCCGAGGGGGTGCCCACTCAAGAACGCAGCGGCTCCTGCTGGTCAACATCGGATGTGCTCAACCGGGTTGACGCCTGGCGCTGCACCACCGACAACTCCATTTACGACCCTTGCTTTAGTATTCCAGGAAATGGTCAAGCGGTAATATGCGCTGCAAGCCCACTGGGTGACAGCACCGGTTTCAAACTAAATCTCACAGAGTCATTGCCTGCGCGTGGGACCGAATCACCCGTAAAGTCTGCCTGGGCATTTGAGTTGGCAGATGGCACAAATTGTATTTTCGTGGGTGGTGCAACAGCCGCTTTCGAAGGGAAACGCGTTAACTACAGCTGTTCTGATGGTTGGGTCATTCTGGGAGAATTACAAGAGGGTCAAGTTTGGACAGCTCGGAAGGTTCGTCTATCTTCAGATTTGTCGTCCATTGAGGAATCGGTTCAGGTATTCATAAAGATAGTATGGTTATAGCCCGGAAGAAGGTGTTATCGTTGAAATCATTCGAAAGGCTGGGGCTTAACCCTGGCTGATAAAACCAGTTTGGGGGTTGTGTAGATGGCTTTCCAATCCACCCCCTTTTATCCTGCTTCGGAATTTCTTATGGCCCGATCACTGGATGGAGCATCGTCCAGGTCTCTCCGCCATTCATGGTTTTAACCAGGGCAAATTCGCCCTGGTCATTGGATACATACGCCCAGCCAAGATCCATGCTCACGAAACTGAACTGCCCATCCCAGGTGACCTGCTGAATTAATTTCCAGGTCTGGCCTCCATCGCTGGTCTTGTAGATCTTGCGGCCTAAAGCCAGCCCGTCCTGGGGTGAGAAGAAATACAATCCCTTGCCGAGGGTGTAATCTGCCGGCAGTGGATAAGTTTGCCAGGTAGTGCCGCCGTCGCTGGTGAAATAGGCATAATCCTTTTCAATTTTAAAGGTGGTTTGATCGTGGCACTTCAATGCAATGATCACCGACAAGGCCGAGAAAGAATTCGGTGAGTAGCTGCCGCATGAATAAGAGTCGTACAGAGTGGGTAAATCAGCCGGCGCCGGCAGGTCGATTCGCCTCCAGGTCACCCCGCTGTCCGTTGTGAGGAAGATGTGCGGGGTCGGATCAACTCCCTGTGAATCCCGGGTCAGCCAGCCTGTTTGGGGGTCCACAAAGACCATCCCGGTCTTCGAAAAGGATTGAATGTCGAGATCCGTATATGGGTCCAGAATATCGGTCCAGGTGGCGCCTCCATCAATGGTCATGAAGAGCGCTACGTAAGCATGCATCATGCCTGCGCCGAGATAAACCATCAGCCAGCCATGCTGGGAGTCTGCAAAATTAAACCAATAAGGGCTGAAGGCTTCGCCAGAAACAACGCTTGTATCGATCGAGCTATATGACCACGTGCCCCCACCATCCTTTGTTTTCCAAACCTGGATATATTGCGGCATGCCGCCGGATTCCGGAGGCGGGCCGTATGCCACCCAGGCCGTGTCCGCATTTAAGAAATAACCCAGGGCTTCGATCGAACCACCCGCATCCGGAACAGGCTGTGACGGGGTGACATCCCGCCAGGTCTGACCGCCATCCGCTGTGCGAAAAACGTGGTCGGAAGCCCTCATCAAACCGCCAATGCCCCACCCCTGGTTCACGTCGACCATATGAATATACGTGACATCGATCTTTTGGCCCGCGACAAAGTGAGCGATGGCTGAACCTGACAGGGTGGGGGTCTCCGAATAGGGTACCAGGGGGGTGGATGGTGTATCGGTGTAAGTGACCGTAGGTGGCGTAAAGGGGGGCAATGTGGGGGTGCTGGTGGGGGTGACAGGGGTGGTGGTGGGGGGCCAACTGCTGCGCCGGATCCCAACGGGCACGCACATGCAGCTCAGACTCAGGGTCAGTACAAGGACGGCCATGGGGAAAGCTCTCCGGCTATGACTTACTCGGTTGTCGCTCATGTTCTCCTCCTGTACGATCCACACCTGCTGAATTGGAGCGCGGTATGCTGGTCTCTCCGCTGGATGCTAATAGAGTATCCCAATCTCGGAAATAAATCAAGTGAGCCTGGCACTTAATCCAGCCTCCGCACCGCCTCCAAACGAACCCCGCTGGAACCGGAGCAGGCAGGGGCTGCGACGTTCTCGAATTGTGCGCGATTTGCCAGAATCAGCGCGATAATGAAAGGGAGCCTCACCTGCGCCGTTGAGCCAAACCGTTGGGCGGTCTCGCAGTTTTACAAGGAGGAAACTTTATGCAACTCAAAGCTCGAACATCGTTTCTTCTAAGCCCAAAGTTCCAGGTGCCGGCCACATGGATTTGGAACGCTTTCGGGACGCTCGTGGTCGCCGCAGTTGTGACGCTTGTCTTGCCCAGGAATATCGCCCTCGATCCGTCAGCCTTGACCCAACAACCGTCGCTGGCGCTGATTCCCATCTTTTCCGAGATCATTCTTGTCGGCCTTCTTCCGATCATCTTCTCCATACTTCGAAGGGACAAGCCAGCCGAATATGGCATCACGGGTAAGGGCTTGCTCATGAGCCTGGCCCTGTCCGCGGGCGTGGTTCTGGTCTACTTCGCTTACTTGTCTATTCGCGCTGGGCATCTCACCACGAGCGTTCAATTGCCGGGGCTGCACCAACTCACGGTCGGCAATGTTCTCTGCGCGGGCCTGGGGCTGGTGGCATATGGACCCCTCGAAGTATTCTTTGTCGTGTGGCTGATCCACAACACCGATCGCATCTTCAAGACCGAGGCTAACACCTGGTCATGGGGCCTCCTGCTTACGATCGCCATTTATGGGCTCCTGCATTCGTTCTCTCAGGGGGCGAACGCTCTCGTCATAGCCGCCGAGATGCTGGCCCTCGGCCTCGTGTTCAAGAGCACGCGCAACTCCATCGGCCCGATGCTCGCCTTCATGCTCATGAACGGGTATGCCTGGTTCCTGGCGAAGGTGTTCTTGCAATAGGCTTACCAGTCCTCGCCATGCACCCCAAACCGCCTCCAGCGGACCGCGGCTCCGCCAAAAGACCGTTGAAACCGCAATCATTCAAAGGAGTCATTATGCCTGATGAATTCAAATATTCTCACCCCGGTATTTCTGCCGCTGAGCGAGATAAAGCCTCTCCGGTTTGGGATATGAGCCAAGAAAGAGCATTCCTTGAAACATTGTTGAATCAGCGTTTCAATTTCTTCATGGTTCTATTTTCGCTAATCATCGCTGGATCTATTAACGCCAAGATTCAGATTCATCTTCAGCTTATTCTCACAATTGGTACTATTATTATTTTTCTTTTTTGTTTGGTTTTAATTCGATCCCAAGAAAAGCTGGATCTCGCTCTAAAGGATTTATACACTGACGAGACGCATCCAGCCACGATTATTAATAATAGATCCGAGAAAGGTGGGAGTCGAAGAAGATTGATAGGTGTTTATATTCCTTGGTTCGTGACGATTACTCTTATCATTGGAGCTATATTAGCTTGGTGCAATATTCTTAAAATCCCAAAATAATGGTGGTTATCTTTACTAATCAGAAGTATTGCATTTTTAAGTTATACAATAAGGCGGTTTAAAACCGGTTGAAGCGAACAGTGGTTGCGCCGATAGCGCCGCTGATCCAAACCGTTATGAATTTTACTTTGTGAGTATTTCGCTCCGATAAGGAATCTGACGCATCGCGTTCAACGCAGCAATGACCGCCGAGCACATATTTGAGCGTTTCCGGGTTGTATAATTTAGCAATGCATTCACCAGAGTCCAAAACAAAAGGGAAACAATAGGAATGATCATCTGTCCTTGGTGTGGTACCAACTACCTTGCCTTTCAATCCAACTGTAAAAATTGTGGGGGACCCTTGCAGGCAGTTGAAGAGACGATCGGATCATCGGTTTCGACCGAAAACCTGCCCATGCCTCCCTCGGCTCCACGACCGATCTCCGAAAGTTATGTTTGGCGGCTCTTATCTACCGATGGTTGGTCGATCGCTGCTTTGGTTTTTGGTTTAGTTGGGATTGTTTTCAGTTTGGTAGGGGCAGGTCTTACCATTGGCATCCTCACAGCTTTTGTGGGTCTGCCTTTTCTGTTGCTCGGATTAACATTCCTTGGAGCAGGTGGAGGGGTGTTAATCTGGCGGTATCAGGAAACGCAGAAGGTTGTTAAAGTCCTTCGAGAAGGGGAAGCGACGCTTGGGCAAATTGTTGATATACAAGAAAATTATTCTGTAAGTGTCAATGGACGGCATCCCTGGATAATTCGATATCAATTTCAGGCCAATGGACAGGGTCAGGAAGGGCAGGTAACAACATTGAATCAGCCGGGACAACAGTTGCAGGAGGGGAAAGCCGTACGTGTATTATATTTACAAACTGCTCCACAATGGAACTCGATTTACCCGCACCCGTAAAATAATAAAGGCTGACATCCATGATTTCAATGGAAGAAGAATTGGTTTTACTGGCAGTATTCTAATGCCCAATATTGTCTCCAGCGGATAGCAGCTCCGCCGCTGATCCAAACCGTTGGGCAGCCATAGACAAAAATCCTTATCAAAAGAGGAGACCGTCATGAGCGAAACTTTTCCAACACCCCGCAACAGGATCAAGACACTTATCCTCCTGGCGCTGTGTGGCTTGCTGGTAATTGCCGCTGCCGTTGCAGGCATCAACGATAATCCGCCTGGCGTACTGCTGGCCTTCCTTGCGGCGGCTGCCTTTGTCCTTGCATTCGTCCACCCCTGGCGAACCGCAAGGAAGTTCTTGTTCCTGCTCCTGGCGTCGGTGGTCGGATTTGTTCTCTTCGCCATCCTGAGCATCTTTTTCGATTCTCTCACCCAAAACCCGGCCACCTCGAGTGCGCTCCTGGAACTGATCCAGAGCCCCGCCTTCGAAACCATCAATTTGATCTTCGCTCTGCTCTGCCCTGCAGCCTTCCTGGTTGGCGCAGTCGGTTCCATTATCATGTTCATTCGCAGCCGTCGTCGGCCAGCCTGAATCCGTGAAGCCGCTGCCTGATACAGCCTTTACTCGGACAAGTGCTCTGCTGTTCGCGGACCAGTCACTCCGACTCCTCCTGGCGTGAACCTAAGAATCCGGACTTTTATGCAATTTTATAATTGGATATATTATGGAAAAACTCCTTAACCCAGATAATAAATTGATCGAAAAAGGAAGCCGGGCGGGGCTGGTCATTTCGCGGGTGGCAATTGGTTTTTTATGGTTGGCCCAACTTTTTTGGAAACTACCGCCAACCTTTGGATGCCCGCCAAATTTTGCAGTGACCACCGCTATTAATGCGCGCACGTCGGGCCTTTGCGATTGGGTCGGCCTCATGACGCTTTACTCAAGATGGACGTTGCAGGCATCCCTGGTGAAGAGTCTGGTGGTTCCCCATATGGCTTTGTTTGGGTGGATCATCTTTTTTATGGAGGCGTTTGTTGCGCTGTGCTTGATCCTGGGATTATTCACGCGCCTGGGAGGCCTTGCCGCTTTGGTCCAGGGGATCAATTTATATATCGGCGTAAGTGCCGTTCCTGGTGAATGGCCCTGGTCCTATGTGATGCTCGCCATCCTGGGCTTGATCTTCTTCTCGGTTCCTGCCGGTCGCATCCTGGGTCTGGATGCATGGCTGCGCCCGCGCCTTCAGGCTGGAGCGGAGCGGGGCAACCGGTTGGCGAAGATCCTCCTGTCCCTGACATGATCCCGAACTGGAAGGATGGGGATCATTGCCCATTTTCCCCTCGCAATGCTATACTTTATTCGAGTTCATACTCTGTTGAGCTGCCAGGGAATCAGCGTTGTTGGGAATCGTTTGACATGCATGGTCGACGTTCCGCAGGGATTGCAATCGAAACCGGTTGGCTCTAATAATGCATAATTCAATTCCGCTGCCCGATTCCTTACGCGAGTTTGTGAACGCTTCAAAGTGGACGTTCGCCAAAACGATGTCGGATTGGCCCCACGAGTATATCGTTCGAGGGCGGGTGGACGAGGATCTCTTTGTGGAGTTGGTTCAATTCGTTCGTGCCAACGGATATAAGGGAAAATTCTATAATATGCCTATTACCTATTTTGACGATGGCGGGCTGGTTTATTGGACGATGGGAGCACCGCTTGAAGAAACGACCATCCTCAACCGTTGCCGGAAAGAGGACACCTACGAGCAGCGCCTGCTGAAGGGCACGCTGCCAGATCGGCGAGTCTAAACCATGACCGATGATGAGACCTTCAATTTCACGATCCCAAAACAACCTCCGGGCAAGCCCATCTCGGCGGAAGAGGCTGAACGCTTGTTGCTGGAGAAACTGAAAAAATGCGAGGGCGAATTCCAGGCGGCACTTTGGGACCTGGCATACTTTTACAGCCGGACGGACCGTCAACAGACCGCTCAAGAATACCTTGAACGTTATATCGCCAACACCGACGATCCCGAGAAGCGCGCCAGTGCATTTTTGGGCCTGGGGCAGCTCATGGAGCAGACGGAAAATTACGAGGCGGCGATATCCTTCTACCGCCAGGCGTTCTCGCTCGAACCGGAAAACACTCCCACCTGGTACCTGATCAACAACAACCTGGGCTACTGCCTGAACCAGTTTGGCCGGTTTACCGAAGCCCAGGGCTTTTGCCAGAGTGCCATTAAAATTGACCCTGAACGCCATAACGCCTATAAGAACCTGGGGATTTCTTTGGCGGGTCAGGGACAATTCGCTGAGGCGGCGCGAAATTATGTGAAAGCCTTGCGGGCAAATGCCGCCGACCCGCGCGCCCTGAAACTGCTGGAGCAGCTCTATGAGCAGCACCCGGAGATTGCAGGTGAGATCCCCGACATCCGGGCTCAAATCCAAAAGTGCCAGCAGGCCGTCAGCGCCATCTCCGATTATCGCAAAAAGATGAACGGATCACAGTAACACAATATCCAAGCATGGGCTGTCGGATGCTTCCTTCGGTCCCCTGCGCTGCGCCCCTGGGAGGCTTCGCGAAGCCTAATTGTTTGGCAGCACCAATCCCTCAATTTGTGAAACGAAGGAGGAACCAGCATGCCTGAAGAAGCCAAAAGAGTGATGTATGATTTTGCCGCTGCTGCGTCTTCTCACGATGCAGAGAAGATGGCATCCTGTTTTACAAAAGACTGTTTCTATGAAGATAAAGCCCTTGGAGAAGTCATGCGCGGTAGAGAAGCTGTGGAGGCTGGGTACCGTGAACTCTTCGCTGCCATTCCTGATTTCAAAGTGGAGATATTATTTCTGTTCATCGCAGGTAATAGGGTTGGCAGTGAGTGGGTCATGACCGGCACATCCACCACGGGTAGGAGCTTCTCAACTCAAGGTGCGTCGATCAGCGAGTTGGAGGAAGGGAAGATCAAGCGAAACACAGACTATTATGATCCATCTTCGTATCAACAAGCAACTCGCTGATTTTGAATGTTTATAATTTAATTGCCCCCCAACACCAGATCCCGACTGAAAGCAGCTCCGCTGCCGAAGGTCCCCGCAGTACCCGGAAGGGGTACAAAGGGGGCTGCCGTTGTCCCCTTACGTGGACAATATACAACCCGAAACCTATCCGTTGGGCTGCATTTGAAGGTGGAGTTGAGATGAAGATCAGCGCAATTGGCATCTATCCCGTAGAAGAAGCCCCCGAGCCTTGCCACTTGGTCGAAATTCTCATTGAGGACTTCCAAGGCGAATTAAATCTTTTAGAATTTACACAGGAAGTTGATGAGATACCCAAGGACAATTGGCAGTCGCCTTGGAATGAATACGTGTTGACCAACGATGGATTGTCGGGACAAGTATCTCCCTTTCCTAGTCTACTAAAAATCAATGGCTCCCAAAGATTGGCCTTCTTCTTTCATTACCTCGATCCATCCCTGCTATTCATGACCCCTCTCGGCCCTATCGCATTACCAAAGGCAGGCCCGCGACCTAGCCGGTTGGCTTTCATCAAGTACGTGGCGCCGGATTGATCCTTTCCAACACTGGCTGGCGGACCGGGCTGCGCCAGTCCCGCCGCCGCTGCTAAGCCAAACTGTTGGGCGGTATAAGAATATATTCCTTGAAGAATAAGGACTATAAAGCATGTCCGAGGAAACCACGATTGGAAGAAAATCAACACCTAATTGCCTGCTTGGGGCTTTGGCAGGAGATGTGATTGGCTCAGTATACGAGTACAATGCCCCCAAGAGCACCGAGTTTAAACTGTTCACACCAGGCAGCCAGATCACGGATGACAGCATACTGACCATAGCAGTTGCGGACGCGATCGTAACGCATCGCAGTTATCTGGATTGCGTTCGTGAATACGCATTAAAGTACCCAGAAAGCGGTTATGGTGGGATGTTCCGTAAGTGGATGTACTCTAAAAATCCTCAGCCTTATAACAGTTTCGGCAACGGCTCAGCAATGAGGGTCAGCGCGGTTGGATGGGCATTCGATACCATCGAAGAGACTTTGCGTCAGGCCGAGGCAAGTGCAGTGATTACCCACAACCACCCGGAAGGGATAAAAGGCGCGCAGGTTGTGGCTCTGGCAATATTCCGAGCCCGAAATGGCATGAACAAAGAGCAAATTCGTAGCGAGATCACAACGCGGTTTGGATATGATTTATCCTTTACACTGGACGAAATCCGCCCGGCTTACAAGTTCGATGAGACCTGTCAGAATACGGTCCCCCCTGCT
>Ga0209048_10003916_pt1 | contig 14332 bp, 13 predicted proteins | sample FrelakmetCRP12CR_FD_187146 | JGI IMG/M metagenome (GOLD analysis project Ga0209048, IMG submission 187146) | Freshwater lake sediment microbial communities from the University of Notre Dame, USA, for methane emissions studies - CRP12 CR (SPAdes)... | ecosystem: Environmental > Aquatic >... | reverse complement strand
TCCCGCCGGTTTGCTGAACCCCGACAAGGCGATCCCGACGCTGCATCGCTGCGCCGAGTACGGGCGCATGAAGGTCACTGGCGGCAAGCTGCCGTTTTCCGAGCTGGAGCGGTTCTGATGAATTCCCGCTTCGGCATCTTCCCCTCTCCCCCTGTGGGAGAGGGTTGGGCAAAGGGGCAACGGCCCACATCAGCGCGCCGCGATCACCTTTTCCCCGCACCCCTCTCCCTTGAAGGGAAAGGGCGATCAAACGCCGTGCGATGAACCACGCAATCGACGTGCTGATCGACCGCGTGCGCGCAGCCGCAGCCGCAAGGACTCCCCTTGCGATCCGCGCGGGCGGCACCAAGGATTTCTACGGCAACGCGGTGCAGGGCGACGTGCTCGACCCACGCGGCTGCGCCGGCATCGTGGCGCACGAACCGACAGAGCTCGTCATCACCGCACGCTGCGGCACGCCGCTCGCGGAACTTGAAGCCGCGCTCGATGCGCAGGCACAGATGCTCGCGTTCGAGCCGCCGCACTTCGGCAAGACCGCGACCGTCGGCGGCTGCATCGCGGCCGGGCTCTCCGGGCCGCGACGGGCAACGGCGGGCAGCGTGCGCGACTTCGTCCTCGGCACGAAGTTGCTCAACGGCAAGGGCGAGTTGCTCTCATTCGGTGGCACGGTGATGAAAAACGTCGCCGGTTACGACGTTTCGCGTCTGCTCGCGGGCAGTCTCGGCACGCTCGGTGTGATTATGGAAGTTTCGCTGAAGGTGCTCCCGAAGCCGTCCGCCGTGTTCATGCTGAGCTTCGAGATGGATGAAGCGACGGCGCTGCAGCGCATGAATGAATGGGCCGGGCAGCCGCTGCCGATTTCGGCCACCGCGTGGCGCGGCGGCACGCTTGGAGTGCGGCTGTCCGGTGCGCGCGCGGCCATCGGCGCCGCGCGCGCAAAGCTCGGCGGGGAAGGTGTCGAGGAGCCGCAGGCGTCGTCGTTCTGGCGCGGCATCCGCGAGCACACCGATCCGTTCTTCGCCGTGAACGCGCCTTTGTGGCGCCTGAGTCTGCCCTCGGCGGCAGATCCGGTCGCACTCACCGGCGACCAGATGATCGAATGGGGCGGCGCGCAGCGCTGGCTGCGTTCCACGCTTCCTGCGCACGAAATCCGCAAGCGCGCACAGGCGCTCGGCGGACATGCCACGCTCTTTCGCGGCGGTGACCACAGCGCCGGCGTGTTCACGCCGCTCGCTGCCCCGATCGCCGCGATCCACACGCGGCTGAAGGCCGAGTTCGACCCGGCCGGCATCTTCAATCCCGGCCGCATGTATTCCGACTTCTGACGTGCAGACCAACCTCGCCGACTTCGTCAAGCACACGCCGGAAGGCGCAGCGGCCGCCGAGATCCTCGGCAAGTGCGTGCACTGCGGTTTCTGTACCGCGACCTGCCCGACGTATCAGTTGCTCGGTGACGAACTCGACGGCCCCCGCGGCCGCATCTACCTGATCAAGCAGGTGCTCGAAGGGGAAGCACCGAGCGAAAGGACGCAACTGCATCTCGACCGGTGCCTGACCTGTCGCAGCTGCGAGACCACGTGTCCATCCGGCGTGTCGTACGGGCGGCTACTCGATATCGGCCGCAAAATCGTCGACGATCAGGTTCCCCGCTCAATCGGCCAGCGCACCGTTCGTTTGGCGCTGAAGGAGGGTCTGACGAGCCCCGGGTTTGCACCAGCGATGAAGCTCGGGCAAATGCTGCGTCCGCTGCTGCCGCCGGTTCTCAAGAAGAAGGTCCCAGCGAAGCAGGATGCGGGTGCGTGGCCGACGCGCCATCATGCGCGCAGGATGCTGCTGCTCGCCGGCTGCGTGCAGCCCGCGATGCTGCCCAACATCAACGCCGCGACCGCGCGCGTATTCGATGGGCTCGGCGTCGAGCTCGTCGTGCCGAAGGCCGCCGGCTGCTGTGGCGCGATCCGCTACCACCTGAACGATCACGACGGCGGCCTGGCGGATGCACGACGGAACATCGACGCCTGGTGGCCACACATCGAGGCCGGCTGCGATGCGATCGTGATGAACGCCAGCGGCTGCGGCGCGCAGGTCAGGGAGTACGGCCACATGCTCCGTCTCGACACCGCGTACGCGCAGAAGGCGAAGCACGTCAGCGAACTGACCAAGGATGTGGCGGAGTTGCTGCCCGCGTTGATCGCCAAGAACGGCACCCAGCTTACGCTGCGCGATAGCGCGCGTGTGGTCTTTCATCCGCCCTGCACGCTGCAACACGGCCAGCAGATTCGTGGTGCCGTCGAAGTGCTGCTCGCCTCGCTTGGCGCCGAGGTGTTGCCGTTCAACGAGCCGCATCTATGCTGCGGCTCTGCCGGCACCTATTCGATTCTGCAGCCGGAGTTGTCGATGCAGCTGCGCGACCGCAAACTGGGGAACCTGCAGCAGCCGGGGCCGGACTTGATTTTCTCGGCAAACATCGGCTGCATCACGCACCTGCAGAGCGGAACCGAGACGCCGGTGATGCACTGGATCGAATGGCTTGACGCGCGGCTAAGGACACGCTGACCGCCCGCTTCGGGATTACGGTGCAAAGACCAGCGTAGGTCCAGCGGAGCCGGTCCGCAGGTAACGCCCGGGCAAACTCACGCGACGCGCTTCTGTCGCTTGCGTTCGTACATCAAGGCGTCGGCGTCGCTCAGCAGATCATCGATCGATCGGTGCCGGATCGGATCGTAGCCAACGGTCCCGGCGCTGAAGCGAATTTCATAACCGCGCTGACTGGCGCGGTTGTACTGCTCCGCAGCCTGCTGCAACCGTTGCAGCGCAACGGTGCTGTCCGCTTCGGTGCAGTTCGTCATCAGCACGACAAATTCGTCGCCGCCATGGCGGCCGACCACGTCCGAGTCGCGAAATACCTTCGTCAGCAGCGACGCAAAGCTCGCCAGTGCGCGGTCGCCCTCGGCATGGCCGAACCGGTCATTGATCGGCTTGAAGCCGTCAAGATCGAAGAAGAACATGGAGGCGGGCTTGCCCAAACGCGCACACAGGCTGAGCGCGTGCTTTCCCAGCGCCAGGAAACCACGCCGGTTCGACAGCTGTGTGAGCTCGTCCATGGTCGCCAGCTCAACGGCAGCGATCTCCTGCACCGCCATGCGCGCCAGGTCTCGCAGCAAATTGCGGTCGTGCTCGTCAAGTTCGCGCGGCTCCTGATCGATCAGGCAGAGCGTGCCCAGCTTGCTGCCATTGGCAAAAGTCAGCGGACAACCCGCGTAGAAACGGATCTTCGGATCGTTGACGACCAGCGGGTTGTCGCGGAAGCGTTCATCGAGCAAAGCATCGGGGATCATCAGAATGTCATCGCCGAGGATCGCGTGGCCACAGAATGAAACGTCGCGCGGCGTCGCGCTGGCGTTCAGCCCCTGGCACGATTTGAACCATTGCCGGTTGGCGTCGACCAGGCTGATCAATGCGATTGGCACGCCGAACAGCCGCTTGGCGAGTCGGGTCAGGCGATCGAACCGCTCCTCGGGCGGGGAATCGAGGATGTTCAGCGACCGCAATGTGTCCAGCCGTGCTGCCTCGTCGACCGGAACAGCTGGTTTGAGCATTGGATATCCGTGCCTTTGACGTGCCGTTCAACAGATTACGGCTCGACGCGTCCAGGTTCTTGGCGGAAATGAGCCGGACTAATGGCCCATCCCCTTGGTTTAGCGTGCGCGCGCCGCCGTTAGCGCCGTTCGGCGCCGATCGCGGTTCAGGCAGAACGGGCGGCGTCGACGTCCACCGTCACATCGAGATCGATCCGTCGCGGAAATCGGTCCGGTCGAGCCAGACATTGACGAGCACCGGCCTGCCGCCGCGCGCGATCTCGCGCGCCTGCTGAAGAGCGGCGGGTACATCCGCGGTCTTCCGTACCACGAGGCCAGCCGCACCGAATCCCTGCACCACTTCGTGATAGTTGCTGCGCGCGAGCACGGTGCCGACATCGTCGTGCAACAGCTTGACCTGTTCGCGCGCGATCTGCGCCCAGCTCGCGTCATTGCCGATGACCGCGATCACCGGCACACCGTGTCGCACCAAGCTGTCGAACTCGACCAGACCGTAGCCGCTCGCGCCGTCGCCCCAGATCAACCAGACCTCGGTATCGGGGCGAACGAGCTTCGCGCCCAATGCGAAGCCGGCACCGACGCCGAGCGTGCCGAATGCCCCGGGATCGAGCCATGCAAGCGGCCCACGTGGCCGCACGATATATGAGGCGGTGGCAACAAAATCGCCACCATCTGCAACCATGACGGCGTTGTCGCCCGCCGCGCGGTCAAGTGCGCGGAAAAAGGCGATCGGATTCACGTGCGCGCCCGCGATGCTCGCCTGGGCGTCGATCTCGCGCTCGCGCACGTCATCGCGTGCGCGCAATTGCGCCACCCACTCGGCTCGGTTCGCGCGCTCGCCAATGCGCTGTCCGAGCGACACCAGTGTCAATCCGGCATCGCCGATCACGGCGATCGTTGGACGGCGATTCAGCCGTGCGTCCTTGCGGCTTCGATTCGCCGCGATCAGCCTCGCGGATCTGCGCACGTGTCGCCCGTAATCGAGCCGGAAGTCGCACGGCACGCCGGCCAGCAGCACGCAATCCGATTCCCTGAGCGCACTGCGTCGCGCATGGCGCATCTGCAGCGGGTGCTCGCGGCCGAGGAGTCCGCGCGCCATGCCCGACAGATAGACGGGAACGCCCAGCCGCGTGACTGCGTCGGCGATCGCCTGCGCCTGATCGGCCAGCAGCAGCGCCTGACTGCCGATCACCAGCAGCGGTCGCTGCGAGCGCGCCAGTGCATCGGCGGCGCGCCCGATGTCGCCGGCTGCGGCGCGTGGCGCAGCGACTGACGCGACCTTGGGTGCCGGCGTCTCACTGCCCCCGGCAAACATACGGTTCGCGTGCCGATTCAGGTAGAAACGCAGCAGCCGCCCGCCAATCGACGTTGCCTTGCCCGCGGCGTCCGCGTACCACTGGCGGATCAGCGCTTCGTCGTAAAGCAGGTCGATCGCACACTCGACATACGTCGGGCCCGGCACACCGCTGGCCGCGACCGTCATCGCTTCCTCGATGGCGGCATCCAAATCGCGCACGCGCTTGACCTGCCGCACCAGCTTCACATGCGGTGCCACCAGCGGCTTCTGATCGATGTCCTGCAGCGCGCCGCGCCCCTGCAATGCGGTCGGCGCCGCGCCGCCGATAAGCACCACCGGGCTTTGCGCGAGCTGCGCATTCTTCAGCGCCGTGATCGTGTTGGTGAGCCCGGGGCCGGCCGTCACCGCGGCAACGCCCGGCACGCCCGTGAGCCGCGCGACCGCATCGGCTGCGAACACGGCGGTAGCCTCGTCGCGCGTGTCGATCACGCGGATGCCGCGCGCCTTGGCGGCGATCAGGATCGGCGAGATGTGCCCGCCGCACAGCGTGAACAAGAACGGCACCCCGTGCGCACCCAGGACCGCGGCGACGCGTTCGCCGCCGTTCATGCGTGCGCGCCCGGTTGACGTGCCGACTGCGCTGCCACGAGGACCTTGAAGTCGATCTTGCCGATGCGCGTCTTGGGCAGCTCACGCCGGAATTCGATCTCGCGCGGGCACGACCACTTGATCAGGCGCTCGCGGCAGAAGTCGATCAACGCCTGCGCGGTGGCTTCGCTTTCCTGCGCCGCGTCCTTCAGCACGACCACGGCCTTCACGCGCTCGACCTGCGCCTCATCGGGCACGCCGATCACGCACACCTCGGCCACCAGCGGATGCTGATACAGCACACTTTCCACCTGCGCCGGATAGACATTGAAACCGGAGGACTTGATCATGCGCTTGGCGCGCACGGTGAAGTAGAAGAAGCCGTCTTCGTCGCGCTTGCCAAGGTCGCCGGTATGCAGCCACGTGCGGCCGTCGGCGTGCAACTTCAACGTCTGTGCGGTGGCTTCCGGATCGTCGAGGTAGCCGAGCATCACCGCGGGGCCGGCGATGCAGATTTCGCCTTCCTCGCCCGGCGGCAGTTCGTCGCTCGTGCCGAGTGCGCAGATCGTGGCGTCCATGTCGGGAAACGGAATGCCGATCGATCCTTCGCGGTATTCAGTCACCGGCATCGCCATGATGCCGGTCACCGCTTCGGTAAGCCCGTAGCCTTCCAGCAATCGCACTTTGCCGCCGCGCGCAGCCACGAGTTGCTCGAAGCGTTCCTTGACCGGCCGCGGCAGCGTGTCGGCCCCGGAGAAACAGGCACGCAGGCAGGACAGGTCGGCCTTGGCGAGCGACGGATCTTTCGACAGTGCGTCGTACAGCGTCGGCACGCCGACGAGAAGGTTCGGCCGCGTGGTGCGCAGCAGTTTCGCGACGATGTCGGCCGAGAACTGCGGCACGAAAATCGACTTGCCGCCGGCCATGAATGCCGCGTTCACGCAAACGCCGAGGCCAAAGCCATGGAAGATCGGAAGGCACGCAAGAATCGAGGCACCCGGGCCCATGCCACCCCAGGCTGCCGCCTGCATGCCTTGGGCGATGAAGTTGCGGTTCGACAGCACGATGCCCTTGGGCACACCCGTGGTGCCGCCGGAAAACAGGATCGCCGCGGCATCGTCGGTGCCGGTCTTCGCGCCCGTAACCGTCGGGTGGGTGGCGTTCATCAACTCGGGCCAACCGCGCACGCGCGAGTCCTTCGGCACCGCGGCGATCTTGCGCCCCCTGGTCAGCCAGAAGCCAAACCGCTTGAGCGGCGACAGGTAATCGCCAATGCGGGCGACGATGATGTGTTCCAGCGGCTGCCATGGCTTCAACTGGGCGAACACGCCGTAGAACGCATCGAGCGTCAGCGCGACGCGCGCGCCGCTCGCGTTCAGGTAGTGCTCGATCTCCGGTGCCGTGGACAGCGGATGAACCAGCGCCGGCACGACGCCCAGTTTATTGGCCGCGTAGAAGGTGATCACCCCCGCTGGCGCCGTCGGCATCGAAATCAGCAGCCGGTCCGTCTGCTTAAGTCCCAGTGCAGCCAGCGCATCGGCGCATTTGTCAATGGAGGCAAGCAGGTCGCGATACGTCGCGGTCGTGCCGAAGAAGTCCCACGCGACCGCCTCCGGAGCCGTCCGCGCCGAGGCCTCGATCGCGGCATACAGCGTGACCGGTGGGTAACTGATGCTATGCGGTACGGCACCGTAGAAACGGAGCCAGGGGCGCTTTGTTTTCGAGGTCATGGGTCCGCGCGCTGCACATGCCTGCGCGAACCATGATTGTGTTCCAACTTCAGCGGTGCAACCGAACCGGCGCCGCCTATCTTTTTCTTGACCTGAGGCAAACCGAGATAGCGCACATCCCCGGGACATGGTGGCACTTCACGCGCGGATGAAGGCGCCGTCAGTCCGAAGGAAGCTTGCCGTTCAGGCGCGGCAAGTGAAACAAATCGCCACGGTCGGCGTTGCATGAGAATCGGCCGCGAGTGAACCGGTTATCCGATTGCGGACGACGGCCGCGCGATGACCCCTGCCGCCGTCAACTCGGTGCGCGCGCGCCCGAGCGAGCCGCCGCTGTCGATGGCGCGGCATGCGTCCTCGATCAACATGGCTTCGAATCCGGCACGCCGCGCGTCGAGCAGACTCCACGCGACACAGAAGTCAGTCGCCAGTCCGACCGCGTACACGGTGCGAATTGCGCGTTCGCGCAGCAGGCCGGCGAGACCTGTTCCTGTGATTCGATCGGCCTCGACAAACGCTGAATAGCTGTCGGTGTGGGCATGATAGCCCTTGCGCACGATCGCCTGCGCGTGCGGGATGTTGAGCGCCGCAGCAAACTCGGCGCCGTGCGAGCCCTGCACGCAGTGATCGGGCCACAGGGCCTGCGTACCGTACGGCAGCATGATCGTTTCGAACGGTCGCTTTCCTGCGTGGCTCGAAGCGAAAGAAACGTGCCGCGGCGGGTGCCAGTCCTGCGTCAGGATTACGTTGGCAAAGCGTGCGGCAAGCTGGTTGATGACCGGAATGACCTCGTCCCCCCTCGGCACGGCCAGAGCGCCACCGGGAAGAAAATCGTTCTGAATATCGACCACCAGCAAAACCGAATCACGCTCGAGCATCGTCGATTCCTCCACGTTCATGACGCCGTCGGCGTGCGCAATCGCGTACGCACCATGTCGATGTGGCTGCGAAGTGCATACAGCTCATCCGCATACGACAGCGGCACGGTGACGCGCTCGGCCCGGGCGTCGAGCGCATCAAGCTGTTCCAGCAGACGCGCCGGCTGCGCGTCGGCCGCGGTCGACGCGTCCTCGATTTCCCGCAACTGCCCGTACCACCGAAAGATGCGCGAGCGGATGCGGAACTCGTACAACGGTGGCACCACGCGCGAAAGCGGAATCAGAACCGCGATGATCGAGACCAGCACGACCCACATGCGGTCGATCAGGTTGGCGAGCCAGAACGGCAGATGGCGCTGCAGGACAGGTGGGCCGCTGCGATAGAAGCGTTCCGCTTCACGGGCAAAAGGGAACTCGGTCACCGCGGCATTGGGGAATTGCCCGACCACGCTGAACCAGGACGTGCCGCCATGAATGCGTGCGCCGCCTGCACGAAGAGCTGGATCACGGCCGGGTGCGTCGCTTCGCGCGCGACCAGCGTCGAGGTCGGTGCGACCAGGTGCACATCGCGCGGTGGAATGTCGCGCGCGAGATCAACGACGCCGCGCGGCAGACGCATCGCGTCGACGAAAGCGAAATGCCGTGCATACGCATCAGCCTGCACGAAGTCGAGCAAGCCGATTCCAGGCGTCTGCAGCAGCATCCGCACCAGCGGCGACTCGGGCGCGGAAACGAACACGAGCGCATCGATCTCGCCCGCGAGCAATGCAACGACCGCCGGCGTCGGTTCCAGCTGGCTCAACTTCAGTTCGGACTGCTCGATGCGATTCGCATGCAACAGCTTGCTGACGAGATTGGCAGCACCGCTGCCCGGTGCGCCGACGTTCACACTGAGCCCTCTCAGTTGCGTCAGCTGCGTCAGCGTCGTTTCGCGCCTATCTTTGCCGAGGACGCGCTTGGCCGCATCCTCGCGATAGAAGAGCCACACGGGCTCATAGAATAGGTTGCCGAGGGCGACCAGTCCGGCGTCCTTGTCCGCATCGTCAATCGCGTAGATGGCGTCACCCGCGCCGCCCTGCGCGAACGCGAGATCGACGCCCGACGCCGGGTCGCGCAGCAGGCGCAGGTTCTCCGCCGCGCCCTGGGTGGCGCGCAGTTCAACCGCGATACCGAAACGATCCAGCTCCTCGGCGTAACGCTTGCCGAATGCGGCATACGCGCTCTGCTCGGGGCCGGTCGCGAGCACGACCTTGCTCGGCGGCGTCGGCTTGAGCACAGCGTACGCGCCCCATAGCAGCAGCATTGCCAGCAAGGCGAACGGTCCGACGCTTACCAGCAGATCGCGTGCGGAAAGCAGCGTGTTGCGCAACAGGCGCGGCATTGCCATTTCCGTCAGCCGCCGCGGGCGCAGGCGTCGCGTCTAGACCGCCTTGCCCATCTCCTCGATGACCTTCTTCGCATCACCGAAGACCATCATCGTCTTGTCCATGTAAAAGAGATCGTTGTCCAGCCCGGCGTAGCCCGATGCCATCGAGCGCTTGTTGACGATCACCTGGCGCGCCTTGTACGCCTCCAAGATCGGCATTCCGGCAATCGCCGACTTGGGATCCTTGGCAGCCGGATTGACGACGTCGTTGGCGCCGAGCACCAGCACCACGTCGGTATCGCCGAACTCGGGGTTGATGTCTTCCATCTCGAAGACCTGGTCGTACGGCACCTCCGCCTCGGCCAGCAGCACGTTCATGTGCCCCGGCATGCGGCCGGCGACGGGATGGATTGCGTAACGCACATTGATGCCCTTGGCGCGCAGCTTGTCCGACATCTCCTTCAGCGGATGCTGTGCGCGCGCCACTGCAAGACCGTAGCCCGGCACGATGATCACGCTCTCTGCGTTCGACAGCAGGAATGCGGCGTCGTCGGGCGAGCCGCTCTTGACCGGACGCTGCGCCGCGCCTGCGGCCGGACCCGCGACCTCGCCACCAAAGCCGCCGAGAATGACGTTGAAGAATGAGCGGTTCATTGCGCGGCACATGATGTAACTGAGGATCGCGCCGCTCGAACCGACCAGAGAACCCGCAATAATCAGCATCGAGTTGTTGAGCGAAAAGCCGATGCCCGCCGCCGCCCAGCCCGAGTAGCTGTTCAGCATCGACACCACCACCGGCATGTCGGCACCGCCAATCGGAATGATGATCAGCACGCCGAGCACGAATGCGATCGCAAGCATGATCCAGAACGGCATCCAGTCCTGCGTGGCGACGAACCAAACGCCGCTCGCGATCATCGCGAGGCCGAGCGCCGCGTTCAGTATGTGCTGGCCCGAGAAGACCACCGGCGCGCTGGCGAACACGCGCAGCTTGTACTTGGCGGACAGCTTGCCGAAGGCGATGACGCTGCCGGAAAAGGTGATCGCACCGACGAAGGCACCGATGAACAACTCCACCTTGTTGCCGGTCGGGATCCGCCCGCCCTTCTCGACGATCGAAAACGCCCACGGCTCGGCGACCGCGGCGACCGCGATGAACACCGCCGCCAGGCCGATCATCGAGTGCATGAAGGCGACCATCTCAGGCATCTTGGTCATCTCGACCGTGCGCGCGATATAGGTGCCGACACTGCCCCCGATCACAAGGCCGAGCAGGATCCAGCCCATGCCGAGGGTCGCGATCTGCGGCGCCAGCTTGTAGATCAGCGCCACCGTCGTGACCATTGCGATCGCCATGCCCACCATGCCGAACGCGTTGCCGCGGCGTGAGGTGGTCGGATGCGACAGGCCCTTGAGCGCCTGGATGAAGAAGACCGAGGCGACGAGGTACAGCAGGATGACGAGATTGATGCTGAGCGACATGGCGGCTCCTACTTCTTCTCGGCCGAGGTCTTCGGCTCTTTCTTCTTGAACATCTCCAGCATCCGCCGCGTGACAAGAAAGCCGCCGAACACGTTGACGGCGGCGAGCGCGACCGCCAGTACACCCATGCTCTTGCCAAGACCGGTCTCGGTGAGCGCTGCGGCCAGCATGCCGCCGACGATGATGATCGCGGAGATCGCATTGGTCACGCTCATCAGCGGTGTGTGCAGCGCCGGCGTGACGTTCCACACCACGTGGTAGCCGACGTAGATCGCCAGCACGAAGATGATCAGGTTGATGACGGTGGGGCTGACGGTTTCCACGTGGGTCTCCTAGTTTTTGCGCAGGACTTCACCGTTCATGCACATCAGACAGGCGACTACGATGTCGTCTTCCTTGTTGACGCTGAAGTTGCCCTCCTTGTCGAAAACGAGCTTGAGAAAATCCAGCACGTTGCGCGCGTACAGCGCCGAGCTGTCGGTGGCCACCGTCGCCGGCAGATTCGGCTGACCGATGATGTGCACGCCGTGTTTCGTCACCGTCTTGCCGAGCTCCGACAGCGCGCAATTGCCGCCCTGCTCGACCGCCATGTCAAGGATCACGGCGCCGGGCTTCATGCTCCGGACCATATCCTCGGTGAGCAGCACCGGCGCCTTGCGGCCGGGGATCAGCGCGGTGCTGATCACGATATCGGCAGCCGCAACGCGCTTGGCGACTTCGGCGGCCTGACGCTGCATCCAGGCCGCCGGCATTGGCCGCGCGTAGCCACCGACACCTTTCGCAATCTCGCGCTCTTCGTCCGTTTCATAGGGCACCTCGATGAACTTGGCGCCCAGCGATTCAATCTGCTCCTTCACCGCAGGTCGCACATCGCTCGCCTCAATGACCGCACCGAGCCGCTTGGCCGTAGCGATGGCCTGCAGGCCCGCCACACCGGCGCCGAGGACGACCACGCGCGCAGCCTTGAGCGTCCCTGCGGCAGTCATCATCATCGGCATCAGCCGACCGTAGGTGTTCGCAGCGAGCAGCACCGCCTTGTAGCCGGCGATATTGGCCTGCGAGGACAGCACGTCCATGCTCTGCGCGCGCGTGGTCCGCGGTGCGGCTTCGAGCGCGAAGGCGGTGAGGCCGGCAGCGTTCATCGCGTTGATGCCGTCGGCACTGAACGGCTCGAGCATGCCGACCAGCACGGCGCCGCGCTTCATTTGCGCGAGCTCACCGGCCGTGGGCGTGCGCACCTTCAGCACCATGTCGCAGCCGAGGGCGTCAGCCACCGAGCCGATGCTGGCGCCGGCGGCAACATAGGCATCATCCGGCTGCGCGGCGGCCACCCCCGCCCCTGCCTGAGCGACAACCGCGTGTTTGCCAGCGACGAGTTTCTTGACGGTCTCCGGAGTTGCGGCGACACGTGTCTCCCCCGGCCGCGTTTCGGTCGGTATTCCGATGCGCATGACTGCCCCCAGACCTTCCAGCGGCGGCGAATTCGCCGCAGGTCCGTCAGTAGAATGGTCGGGTAGCTTACCGAAAACACCCGCATGCCGCGAATGGCGTGTCTCACCCCGTGCCCTCCTCCGTCTGGAAACCCGCCGTCACCGTCGCCGCCGTCGTCGAGCGCGACGGCCAGTTTCTGCTGGTCGAAGAGCAAACTCGGGAGGGCATTCGTATTAATCAGCCGGCCGGGCATCTTGATCCCGGCGAGTCGCTGGTGCACGCGGCGGTGCGCGAGACACTTGAAGAGACGGCGTGCGAATTCGCGCCGACTCATTTGCTGGGCGTCTATCTGTGGCGCGCGGCAAATGGTGTGACGTACACGCGCTTTGCGTTCGTCGGCACGATCGGTGCGCCCAGACCGGGGCGCCCGCTTGACGATGGCATTCTGCGCGCGCTGTGGCTGACACCCGAAGCGTTGTCCGCGCGCGCGGCCGAGCACCGGAGCCCGCTGGTGATGCGCTGTATCGAGGACTATCTGGGCGGGCAGAGGTTTGCGCTCGAGGCGATCTACACCCATCCGAACGTGTTGGTTCCGGCATGAGCAGCAAGCGGGTTGTGGTCGGAATGTCCGGCGGCGTCGACTCGTCCGTCGCCGCATACCTGCTCAAGCAACAAGGCTACGAGGTCGTGGGTCTCTTCATGAAGAACTGGGAAGACGACGACGATGACGAGTACTGCTCGACGCGGCAGGACTGGGTGGACGTGGCGTCTGCCGCCGATGTGCTCGGCATCGATATCGAGGCCGTGAATTTTGCAGCCGAGTACAAGGACCGCGTGTTTGCGGAGTTCTTGCGCGAGTACTCGGCCGGACGCACGCCAAACCCCGACGTGCTGTGCAACGCCGAGATCAAGTTCAAGGCCTTCCTCGAGCACGCGTTGAAGCTGGGCGCCGCGCATATCGCGACGGGGCACTACGCGCGCGTGCGCGAGGTGAACGGCAAATTCGAGCTGTTGCGCGGCGTCGATCCGAACAAGGATCAGAGCTACTTCCTGCATCGTCTGAATCAGCAGCAGCTTGCGCGCACGCTCTTTCCCGTCGGCCACCTGTTAAAGAGCCAAGTGAGGGAGATCGCCCGCTCCATCGGCCTGCCGAATGCCGCAAAACGCGATTCCACCGGCATCTGCTTCATCGGCGAGCGGCCGTTCCGCGAATTTCTCAACCGCTACCTGCCGTTGAAGCCGGGACCGATCCGCACGCCGGATGGGCGCGTGGTCGGCGAGCACGTCGGCCTGCCCTTCTACACGCTCGGCCAGCGCCGGGGAATCGGCGTTGGCGGCACGAAGAATGGCAGCGGCGAAGCGTGGTTTGTCGCGCGCAAGGACATGCAGGCCAACACGCTGTGGATCGTGCAGGGGCATGAACATCCGTGGCTACTCACCAATCGCCTGGTCGCGGCCGACGCGTCCTGGGTCGGCCACGCGCCCGCACCCGGCACGCGACTGACGGCAAAGACGCGTTATCGCCAGGCCGATGCGCGGTGCAACGTGTTACCAGCGAACGGCGACCGGTTCGAACTCGTGTTCGACGAGCCGCAATGGGCCGTCACGCCGGGTCAGTCGGCCGTGCTATACCAAGGCGAAGTGAGCCTCGGCGGTGGCGTGATTGAAAGCGCCCGCGCTCTCACATCTCAAGCAGCACCCGTCTCAGCGTGAGGCTGGCTTGCCGCGCGCGCAGGTTCGGCCGCGGTTCGCCGCGTCGCCCGCGGTTTCTGTCGCTGGCCCGATCGACCGTGACGGCGGCGACGAGATCTGGCGGCTGACGGTGAACTCAGTACAAGGGGCAGCGCCAGGTCCGGATCCCCGCTGTCGCGGAGAGGACGCCGTGACGCGCGGTTGGCGCACTTCCTTTGGGAATAAACAAATCCGAAGCGACGGTCTGTGATCGCCCGACGGACGCCGTCGCCGAC
>Ga0209048_10003915_pt1 | contig 14336 bp, 12 predicted proteins | sample FrelakmetCRP12CR_FD_187146 | JGI IMG/M metagenome (GOLD analysis project Ga0209048, IMG submission 187146) | Freshwater lake sediment microbial communities from the University of Notre Dame, USA, for methane emissions studies - CRP12 CR (SPAdes)... | ecosystem: Environmental > Aquatic >... | reverse complement strand
TTCGGATGGCCCAAAACAAAGCCCAGGCCGTGCCGATTAAGGCACACAACGTCCAGAGAACTCCCAGAGACATCGACGCCACCATCACCGTGGTTTTCCAGGGGCGCCGCGTTTTCAGATCGGGCTTCAGGTGAGGGTTAAGCGGCTGAAGTACGTTCAGATCCTGAAAGATGTTCATCGGGTCCGTGAAAATCCCATAGTGAGATAAGCCCAAATAGCCATGGGCGTGTGCCGCGCCAACTTGAGATTTAAAGGCCTCGGGAGCCTTGAATAATTGGGCGTCATGCGCTTTCACCGAAAAAAGGTCTTGGTAATCCATGTCACAGTCCCGGCCATTGAGCCAAATCGTCCGGGCCATGGCGTCTTTCACGCGAGTGCTCTCCCGATGACTATAGAGCATCAGGGCCGAAGGAAGGACCAAACTGAGAGCGCAGATAGTGACGAAGCGTTGCCAGGTCCAGGCACCCCGCGACCAGTAGAAGGCCAGGATAACGAAGACCGCGGGAAGCAAGGCCAGAAAACTGTATTTGCTCCAAATTCCAAGGGCCAGGGCCAACCCGAGAAAGGCTGCGTTTTTCGCCGCGGACCGTTCCCCAGACAAGACCCTTTCGAAAAGATAAAGCACCAGGACAAACACCGGAATCGTCATCCAATCTGTTCCGAGGGCAACGGCGTGGATGACTCGGACGGGGAGGAAGGTCAGAAAGAAAACAAGGGCCAAATGAACGACAGACGATTTGAAGCGGCGCTCCGAGTAGAGAAAAAAACACCACAGAGCCAAAGTATTGATGGCCGCCTGGACAATCGAAAGAGTGACGACAAACCCTTCTCCGATGAGCCAGAAGAGCGCGTGACCCAGCATAATGTAAATGGGTGGGTCAGCCGCCGAGAACTCGAAGTACTTCGCGTAGATCATCCGCAGGATATGAAAGCTGTAATCGGGACCAATGTAACCGCCGCGAAAAGCGGCCAGGACCGAGAGAAGAAACGAAACCGCCAGGGCGGCAATCCAGAGAACGCGTTTCTGTCCCCCGATTTCTTCGCCCAATTTCTGAAACTGATATTGAACGCATTCTAACAGTGCTTTCAGGACAAGAGGGAAAGGATATTTCCTGTCCCCAATTCCGCGCACGGAAATCAATGAAGCCGCAACAAACAAACTTCCTGGCAGCCAACCGAAATGGAAAAAAACCAGCGCAAAACCGACAAAATCCAGGAGCGAAACAAACAGCAGGTCCCTCCCGTCCCCTGCCTTCGGAAGTCCAAACCAAATCATTCCGAGCATGGGAAGACAGACCGCGAAGATCCCAACCGCCCACCAAAGCAGGCTGTCGGGGTTTGCCAGACTCAAGATCTGGATTACCGCAACAAAAGAAGCTGCGGCTAGCGCCCCCGCGACGGCATTTCGTTCCTTGGACACGATGACCTTCCTTTACAGAAGACCAATGACTGCGTCGAGACTCAAAACGTGCTTGCTCACGCCACCCTCTACCGCGGACGTGGTCTCGCCGGAGTTCGATCCTCCAACTTCGGCTCAGAATCTAATTTCTGTCACGCCTCCGGCGGGATAGTTTACGTCCCTGACGAGCTATCTTTGTCGAGGCTGCTTTTCCGGGCTACCGCAAACAAATTCAGGCCGAATTTGTGATACGCTAATCGAATCTGACTCGGCTTGAAACCAGATCGGACGAGGATCGGCCAGAGGTCCCGCTTGCCGTAATACATTTTGTGATCGTCCATCTCGACTTTCGGACTGAGACCGATCCGGAAAGCAGAGAACTCCAGGAACCGTTTTCCGATCCACGTCGGAACATTGATCAGCAGCAGACCAGAGGGTTTGAGTAACCGCCAGGCGGAGGTGAGAATGGCGTTTGGTTCGGCCAGATGCTCCAGGACCGAGATAAGCAGGACCACATCCATGGTGGCCGGTTCCAGCTTCGGCAAGGTCTCCTCGATTGTGCCCTCGTAGAAAGAGAATTGTTCGAGCGATTTCAACTCCGGCGCAATGCGGAAGTCCACGCCAATGCCTCGCTTCAAGGTTTTATGCAAGGCAACTAACTGGGTGGCGCGGTAGCCACAGCCAAGTTCCAGGACTTCAAGGTCGTTCCGCCGGGGCAGGTATCGGCTAATCGCCCGCCGGGACAGCCACACACCCAGCCGATCGGCCACAGTTAACCCCTCCTGACCGTAACTCTCGTCCTTTCGCTGGCTCATTCGCGGAAGGTCGAGGCGACACGTTGGGCCATTTCCATGAGCAAGGTGAAACAGAAGGTCTGGAATCCGAGAACGAGGAGCAAAAGTCCGAGGATCGCCGGGTGCGAGATAGCTTCCAGTCTGAGTCCATGAATCACATAACGGTAGACCAAAGAGCCAAGAAGTATTACTCCGACCGTGACGCAGGTTGTCGCCATGAGCATCCCCCGGTCATAGGTCAGGAAACTTTGCGCCCGTTTAACCAGCCCGGGCCGAAGCCCATGCATGACGCGCGCAAGTATTCCGATTTGGATGGAGCTGTATCCAAGAGTCGTGCAGGTCACGCCAAAGAGCATCCAGTACAGCCCAAAGCCGATGTTTCCAATTAGGACAGGTCCGGCCGCCAGGCCAAAAGAAAGCAATAAGCCAATGGCCATTAGGGCGAAACCGGGGTTGAGCAGGAATGAGTCCGGGGTATAAACAAGCATCACTTTCAGGTTCAACCAGCCTGCGATCCAGGGCGATAGCCATCCCATCCGCCGGTGATGACTGACGCGACCCTCCCGATCCTTATAAAACTTCACCGGCACTTCCGCCGTGACCAGGCCCAGTCGCGCCGCCTTCAGGACCATTTCACTGGCGTACTCCCACGACTGCGACTTAAGGTCGATTTTCTCCAGGGCGGAGCGCGTTAATCCGCGCATGCCGCAATGAATGTCCGAATAGTGGCTGCGATAGATGCGATTCAGAATCCAGGTCGTCAAAGGTGTGCCGAAGTAACGGTGTAACCCTGGCATCGCTCCTTTCTCGATGCTGCCTCGGAAGCGGCTCCCCATGACAAATTCGGCTCCCTTGCGAAACTCCTCCACGAACGGGGTTAATTCCCTAAAGTCATAGGTCAGGTCGGCGTCACCCATTACGATCCACTTTCCGCGGATATAAGGGATGGCATCGATGTAAGCCCGGCCCAGTCCTCGCTTGGGTGTCCGAAGGACTTCGCCGCCATGCTCGAGCACTATCTTCGAGGTGTTATCGGTCGAGCTGTCGATAATGAGCACCTGACCGGTCACACCGGCCCGTTTCAAGCCTTCCTTGCACCACTCGACGAACTCACCCACGGTGATTTCCTCGTTCAAGGCCGGGACAACGAGACTTAGTTCTACCCTGTCGAGCGCCGCGCCTTTCGGCACCAGATGCTCAATCACGGAACACGGAGCCGTGCTCGCGGACTCAAGATCATTCGACATTCAATTCCTCCAGGAGGGTCCTCGCCTCGCTTACCTTAACTGATGACAGCTCACTATGCATAGTCACACTTTCCGGGCCAGAACCTGGTACTGGGCGCCCAACGGTACCTTAATCAGCTGTCGTTCCAACGGGCGAAGCCAGGTGAAGTACCCGGGGAAAAAAAACAAGTAGTCAGTCCGGATTACCTGAAACCGTCCTGAACTAACAAGCCGGCGTGACTCCGGGGGTGGGACCGGAATTGCATTCTTATCTATCTCCGAATGCTTCATGGCAAAATTATGAATCGGATTCCATGGATTGTTTTCCCAGAGCGCAAAAATACCGCCGGGCCGCAGGCTGCGATAAATGTAATCGACCGCCCCGGATCGCTCCTCCAGCGGGATATGATGGAAGACACCGTTGCAAAAAACCAAGTCCATATCCTGCTGAGGTAGATAGGCCGCGGGGGTGGCAAGCTGCACCGGCCGGCTCCCGGCCGATTCGCGAGCCACCGCCAGAGATTCCTCCGATGGGTCCAGCCCAATAACCTGTTCCGCCTTGAGCGCGTCCGCCAGCAGGGAAAGGCACATTCCAGTCCCACAACCAAAGTCCATCACCCGTTTGGGAGCGACTTTCTGGTCACGCAAAACACGCAACAACCAGTCCATCCTGGACTGGGCAAAATACTCGCGAGGAGCTCCGGCGACCTTCAACCACGGCTTGAACAGTGCCTCATAGGAGCGAGCGGACCTGTCGAACTCGGGCTCATTCTCGTTCGCGGCGTTCATTTTCAGGGCGCCCTCCGGACGAAGGGATGGTACGGGCAAGCAGTCTCCAGGCTAAGCATTTTCAATCTCTTTTCGCATGGCCTCCATCCCATCGACCAGCGCTTCCGCGGAAGTACGGCGGTTTCTCCAGCCCAGGGCTTTGATCTTGGAACAATTAAACCGCACCACCGGCACATCCCCCTTCCAACCACGATCACCACCGGTGAATTCAAAGGCGACTTTGCCCGGTTCAAGACCACAGACCTGGACGGCGAGATCGGCGATTTCGCGAACCGTGATGTAATCGTCGGTCGCCACGTTAAAAATATCGTAGCGCACCGTCACGCGCTCTCCTGCGGTTGCGATTGCGGCCAGGACGTCATCGACATGAATGTAACTCTTGCGCTGGGAACCGTCGCCCAGGATCCGAAGGCGCGTCGGGTCGGCTTTCAGCCGCCGCACAAAGTCGTAGCCAACTCCGTGCGTTTGCCGCGGGCCAACCACATTGGCAAATCGAAACGCCCGCGCCTGCAGCGAAAACATGTGGCAGTACGCCGCGATCAACCCCTCACAGGCAAGCTTGCTCGCTCCGTAGGTTGAGATCGGTATGCATGGTCCGTAATCTTCCGGGAAATCTACCTCGGGGTTTTCGCCATAAACGCCGCTGCCAGATGTGTAAAAGATTGTCCGCGCACCGGTCAATCGCATCGCCTCCAGGACATTCTGGGTCAGGTAGGTTCCCTCCCAGAAGTCGATGTCCGGTTGCGTGACTGCCTTGGCGATATCCGGATTCGCCGCCAGGTGGAAGACGGTGTCGCACCCCGCCATGGCCGCCGTAATTGCGTCCACGCTTTTCAGGTCACCCTCCACGACGCGCAAACGCGCATCGCCCGCTGCGAACTCGAGATAGGATCGCTGACCCGACGTAAAGTTGTCGAACACCACGACCGACTTGACGTTGGCGTCCTGAAGCAGCCGATGAAGAAGATGGCTCCCAATAAAGCCTGCTCCTCCTGAAATAAGAGCATTCATGGAATTACGGGCGCGTTCAACATTCGGCAGCCACGGTCAGCAGCGATCAGGCCGTGAATATACGCAGGGCCGGCTCCAGGACCCCGGATTCGCCCGCTTATTATGTCCAGCCTTCCGGCGACCGGGACTGTGGATTCTTCGAACTCGTTTCTCATAGACGCGTTCTGCTTTACCACGTTCGTTCGGGGTTTCTACCCTATTTACTTCAACCGAAGACGCGGCAGAAGCTCGTCGAGGATCTGGCTCACGGATTCCCGGGGTGACTGCTCGTGCGTATGCACCACGATTTCCGGGTCCTCCGGTGGTTCGTACGGTGCGTCAATCCCGGTGAAACCCTTGAGTTGTCCGGCGCGCGCTTTTTCGTAAAGGCCCTTCGGGTCGCGTTCCTCGCAGACGGCCAACGGGGCGTTGACGAAGATCTCCACGAACTCAGCCCCAGCTTGCAAAGCGATTTCGCGCGCCAGCCTGCGATCGATCCGATAGGGCGAAATAAACGACGTGATCACCACCGTCCCGGCGTCAGCCATCAACTTCGCCACCTCGCTGACCCGCCGGATATTCTCGGCGCGATCCTCCGGAGCGAATCCAAGATTCGAGTTCAAGCCGTGGCGCAGGTTATCGCCATCCAGCACGTAGGTTTGCATCGAACGCTGGAAGAGTTCCTTCTCGAGCGCACCCGCAATCGTCGACTTCCCGGCCCCCGAAAGTCCGGTGAGCCAGACGACGGCGCCGCGGTGTCCATTTCGAGCCGCCCGCCCTGCCGCGGTGATGTCGCTTTCGCTCCAGAAAATATTCTCGCTCTTGATCTGTTTGCGAGCCGTGTAGACCGCGCCAAAAATGATCCCACCGCCCACGAGATTATCGCCACTCGCGAGAACGAACCGGCCCAGGTTTGGAATGCGTTCGTGATTATCGAACACGAGCGGCGCTCGCGTTTGCAGAGTGACTTCACCGGCTTCGTTCGTTCGCAGTTCGGAACGTCCGGCCGAATCTGAATCGAGCGTGGCCGCATCGATGACGTTCGCAACGGCCACGACCTGGCACTCGACATCCTGAGTGACCAGCTTGAGCCGATACCGCGCGCCGGCCAGAAGCGGCTCACGTCCCATCCAAAAAATCTTTGCATGCACCCGATTTGACTCCACCGGTGCGTCGGTCTCGTGCGAAGCAATGTGTCCGCGTTCGATGAAGATGTGGTCGCTCAGCGTGATCCCAATCGATTCGCCAGCACCGGCGAACTCCCTGGTTGCCGTTCCCCAGCGTTCGATTGTCGCCACTCGAGCGGTCTTGTTGTGAGGCGAAAACAGCAGTTCCTCGCCGGTTCGCAGCGTCCCCGACTCAATCCGGCCCGCGAAAATGCGGCGATTCTCCATCCGGTAAACATCCTGGATGGGGAAACGCAGGGGCAGATCGGAGGCCGAGCCCACGACCTCCAATTTGTCCAACGCCGCCAGCAGAGTAGCTCCCCTGAACCAAGGCATCGCACCACCGCCATCAGTAATTACATTTTCACCGCTGCTCGCCGAAATCGGAAGAAAAGTGCGCGCGGTCACTCCGAGAGTTTGCAGGAAAGCCGCATAATCCTTCTCGATTTGGCGAAACCGTTTTTCGGAAAAGTCCGCCAGATCCATTTTGTTCACCGCCACAATCACCTCACGAATGCCGAGCAGATTGAGCAGTTGTCCGTGCCGGCGACTTTGCTCGCGCACCCCTTCATCCGCCGCGATCACTACGACTGCGGCATCGGCATTAGCCGCCCCGGTGATCATGTTCTTCAGGAATTCCTGGTGCCCGGGCGCGTCGATAATCACGTAGTCACGCCGAGCGCTTCGAAACTGAATCTGGGTCGTATCGATCGTGATGTTTTGCTCCTGCTCCTCGGAGAGCGCATCCAGCACAAAAGCGTATTCGAAGGCCCGGCCTTGCACCGAACACTCCCTCCGAAGGCTCTCAATTTTCCCTTCCGGCAGCGAACCGGTCTCGGCCAGGATCCGGCCGATCAGGGTGGACTTACCGTGATCGACATGACCGACGAAAACGATCTTCAGACGCGAAGCGTCAGCCGAAACCGGATTGCGGATTGCGGATACCGGAAAGGAAGAGGATGCGTCGCGAGAACTTGATGCGGACATTCTTAATTCTTTGGATTCTTTAGCGGCGCGCCGGAATGCCTGGTTGTGTCTTGCTGATTCTTTCCGGTTTCCGGTTTCCGCAATCCGAAATCACATAAACCCCCTGGCCCGCAACTTCTGCATGGCATGGGGCTCGTGGTGATCCTGGGCGCGCCCGGCGCGCTCGCTCGTGCGTGTTCCTTCAAGCTCGGCAATGATCTCGTCGATGGTGGCGGCATGGCTCGTAATCGGGTGCGTGATCGGGTGACAACCTAACGAGCGGAAACGCTTTCCCTCCCGCGCAAAGTACAAGTTCGGGATGGGGATTTTCTCGCGTTGGATGTAGCGCCAGATATCGACTTCGCTCCAATCGAGCAACGGCTGCACCCGCACATGTTCCCCTGGAGCGTTGCCCACGACGAATTGTCCCCAGAATTGCGGCGGCTGATCCTTGTAATTCCACTCGGAATCGGTATTTCGCGGCGAAAAATAGCGCTCTTTTGCGCGCGTGGCATCCTCATCCCGCCGGATGCCCGTGATGAGCGCATCCCAGCCATGTTCCGCGATCGCCTGTTTCAGGGCGACCGTCTTCAGCTCGTGCGTCACGGTCACCGGATCGTGCGTCTCGTAGCCGACCCCCCGGGCGCGGGCCTCGGCGTTTATTTTCACAATCAACCGGATGCCGTAGTGGGCGACGGCCCAATCACGAAAGGCCAGCATCTCCGGAAACTCGTAGGTGGTGTCGATATGCAGGAGCGGAAAAGGGATTTTGCCGAAGAAAGCCTTCAGCGCCAGCCAAAGGAGCACGTTCGAATCCTTCCCCATCGACCAAGGCATGGCCATGCTCTTGAAGCCATGATTTGCCTCGCGGAGAATGAAAACACTCTGATTCTCCAGCGTGTCGAGGTGCGAATTATTGCCTGTCATCAACGTGCCCATTTACAGAGGGAATTACCCATGACAAATGGCGATGAACAAACTGTAGCCGCGGTCGCTGACTGTAGCCGCGGTCGCTGACCGCGGCCGATGTCCTCCTCGTCCTCGTCCTCGTGCTCATGCTCGTGCTCGATCATGAGGGAAACGAATCGACCCACCTCCTGAAACACCGGCCCTGCTCCAATTGATCTCAGCCGCCCTTCTCCTCCGGCCCGAAGCGCTGGCCACACGCTCAAGATGTGACCTTTTCGGGTTTCCGGCGGTTTGCCAGCAAGACGCGACGCGACGATTTGTAAGGGTATGCGACACTTCTTCGACAAGCGCGGTCGGTTCAAGGCATGCCCGCTCGAGAAGGCACTAACGCGGCCATCGCGGATCCCAATCTCCAAACAAACGTGAACCGGCTCATCCTTTTTCTTCTGGTCACGGGCGGAGCGGCCTCGGCCGGTGCCAGCCCCGCTCCGGCGCCAGCTGGTGCAAGCACGTTCTATGTTTCACCGGCGGGAAATCACTCCAATCCAGGTACCTTGTCTCAGCCTTTTCTAACCGTTGAGGACGCGCGCCAGGTGATACGCGGCTCAAATGGGAACATGGTCGAAGACACAATTGTCTATCTCCGCGGTGGGACATATACTCTTTCTTCCACGCTGAATTTTGATCAACTGGATTCCGGCACGAACGGCCACGATGTAATCTATAAAGCCTATCCGGGAGAAAGCCCTATTCTATCCGGGGGACAAATCATAACTAACTGGACCGCGGTTCCAGCCACTTCGCTCTATAAAGCATCGGTTACCTCTTCCCTGCGTTTTCGTGATTTTTATGTTAACGGCCAACGGGCCATACGCGCCCGTGACCCCAATGCGGGTCGCTACTATTTTACCCGGAAGTGGAATGACCATGACCGAACCATAGTCATCCCAAAAAATCAGATAAGTAACAAGTTGCAGAACCTCAATCAGGTTGAGATCGCGATTCAATCGTTTGGAGGAGTAGATGCCAAGCTCCGGATCGCCTCAGTGGTTCCTGCTGGAGGCACCTTCTGGGGCAACTGGCGAGGCGAGACAATTATCACCCCGATGGAACCGGAGCGCACCCATGTATTTGCTCAATCTCCCTATCCGCCACATGCTGGCGGCCGGCCGTTCTATTTCGTTAATGCTTTTGAGTTTCTTGACAGTCCAGGGGAATGGTATTTGGACACTGTCACCAACACCCTTTACTACTTGCCGCGGCCCGGTGAGAACATGGCTTCGGCGGAAGCTGTCGCACCAAACCTTGAGACCCTCGTCAACATCCAAGGCACTCTGAGTGAACCAGCTCACAATCTGGTCTTTCACGGCTTGACGTTTGCCTACACAAATTGGACGGAGCCGAGCGCGACAGGATATGTCAAGGATCAGGCCTGCATCAACTTTGCCCAGAATGAACCCTTACCCGCGGATCAAGTGACCTCTTATCCGGGACGGCGAGTGCCTGCCGGTTTCGTGATCGATTCCGCTCATGACATCCTTCTGCAAAGGAATGTGTTCGAACATTTCGGCGCCACCGCGATTAATCTCTACAAAGCTGCCAGTTACAACACGCTGATTGGCAATGTCATCACGGACACATCGGATAGTGGCATTTGCGTCGATCTCAATTTGGAAGGTTGCCCCGGTTTGGATGGTCATCCCGGTGATTCCAGAGTGTTATCGCCACACAACACCATCAAAGACAATTATCTCTCGAAGATTGGACAGGAATACTATGGCGCAACGGGCATATTCGTCGGGTATACCGACGGTTCCATCATCGAGCACAATACGCTGCATGACATGCCTTCTCATGGAATAGACGTTGGCTGGGGTTGGGACTACGGAGCAAACGGCGCAAAGAATAACCTGATCCGTTACAACAGAGTCTATCATGTGATGAACCTGATCTCGGACGGGGCAGGCATTTATACTCTTTCTCAACAGCCTGGAACGACGATTGACGAAAACTATCTGCACGATATTTACCATTCTGTTACCGCCGGCTACGACAATAACGGTATGATGTTTGATTCTGGCAGCAGTCTTATCAGTGCAAGTAACAATGTCTGCGAGAACATCCCGGATGGTTGTATTCGATTCAATACCGATCCCAACGGTATCGCCCTTATTAACAACAGTGGCCATTCATGGGCGACAAAGAACAACGCCGGGATCGAACCGGCTTATCGAGACATTATTCCGGGTGCAACCCCTACGCCTGCCCCCGGCACTCCAACGCCAGGTGACAGAGGCGAATAACGAACTCGGAAGACTTTCGAAGTTCAGTGTTCAACGCTCCAACTCTTCAACGCTTCATCCGTCCTTCGTCATTTCCTCCCCTTCCTCATTCGGACCCGCCACCCGGACGATCTGCAAACGAGGTGGCGACGTCGCCGTTGCGGCTTACTTTCTTGTTTCGAGTCCCGGAATTAATACGCTGGATTACCGTCAACGTTGCCGGCATGATCACATGCGGGGCAGCTCGCCATTCTCCAGCGACAGGACCATACAACAACCAACAACAGAAAGAACGTCTCCATGAAATTCATGATCACTTGGAAACTTCATCCCGGAAAATTCAACGACGCGTTGGCGCACTTTTCGCAAATGACGCCGAAGCAAGACCAGGCGGATCGGGGCAGCAGCATCAAGCAGATTGGCCGCTGGCATGACCCTGTGGGTGGAACCGGCGTCGTCATCTGCGAAACCAGCAGCACGGAGGCCCTATCCAACTGGATCATGAATTGGAACAGCATCATGGATTTCGATATTGCGCCCGTTTTGGATGACAACGAGGCCCGGGCACTCGGTAAGAAGCGAGCGAAAAAATCGTAGCCGCCGCCTAAACCGGCTGCAGCAAACCAGGGCTATTGGCGCAGACACATCCGAGATCACCGCACGCTTCCGCGACCCTGCCGGCAACGTTTTCGGGCTCTATCAAGAACCTAGTAACTCCTCGAGTCCCGTTCCACCCGATCGCTGACCGTTCTATCGCGAAAATGTTAATTTGCGCTGGGCTGCTTGTCACCGGATGAACTTGATTGTGCAACCGGTGTCGTTCGCGAAGATTACATCCACCGTCGTTGCGGTTATTCTGATTGCGACGGTAACCTGGCTGCGAAATCAGCCGCGAGCCAACAACGCTGTTTCGCGGCCCGCTTCTGAAGTATCCCAGGCCGCCGCAGGCTACGATCTTGGTCGCGACGAACAGCTTGGCGGCCACACCCTCAGGCGGCATGTCGGCCGGACCGACCAACAACTGATCGAACGCCTGGCCCAGGAGCCGGACATCAGCGCGGCCTCAACCTACAACGACCGCGTGACTGCGGAGAAAACGGTCGCCTCGGCTCTCGCGGAGAATCGTGATCGGGTCGAATCATGGCTGAACCGGCCTGATTCTCACCCAAACCTGGCCTTCCAGTTTCACGGCAACGAGCCGATTGGCCGCAGCATTCGTCGAGGGGACCATTCGCCGCAGCCCTCTGACGACGCCGCCGTTGTTCTCCGCTGGGACGGGGATCACCGCTTTCACGTCCTCACCACCTATCCGGAGCCAGCTCGTGGCCGATAATACCGATCGCTTGGGCCCGGAGCCGATGTTTCGGGATTCTGATCTAAAAGCCTTGCGGGTTTTTGTCGGCGGCTACCTGCATCAGGATTTCGTGGCCGAGCACAAGACTCCCGCCGGGGCCCTGGACGCTTACTGTCGAGAAACGGATCGCGCGGGAATTCTGGACCTGGAGAGTGATCTCGACCGCTTCATGGCCAAGACCAATGCCCTGCCGTTCGTCGCGGCGAGAGAGATTTTCGTCCGCGAACTCCATTCCGGGTGGTCACCGCCAAACCGCGCCGCCCTCGCCCACCTCTTGCGGATGGTGCGCTTTCAACTGCTGAATAAATAGAATCCAGTCAGGGTTGCCACAGACGCACACGTACAGCGATTCACGCCAGGGCCCACAAAGGTTAACGAGACGGTTCGTAATGAGCGACTGCTTCGACGCATTTGTCAAAACGGTTTCAAGCTCGGGCAAAAAGTTTTCAATCCTTGACCGGCTCAGCCGCCATCTGCCAAAGCGCGCTCACCGGCACGGCATGAAGGTTCGGTCCAAACGCCACAGTCGCCGAACCGGTGTAGAGCAAAATGCCGCGCAGGAAGTGTTTGGCGGTCTGGTGGGCCAGATGACGCAAGCCCTTGAAGTCGCTGCTGGTCGGGCTGGCCGTCTTCTTCACCTCGATTCCGACCAACCGCCCGCGCGCATCTTCCAACACGAAATCGACCTCTTGCTGCGTGTGCGTCCGGTAGTGAAAAAGTCCCGGACGCGTTTCACTCCACGCGATTTGCTTCGTCAACTCGCCCGCCACGAAACATTCCAAAGCCGCGCCGGTCATCAAGTCGTCCGCCCGTAACCGCGCTGCATCCAGGCCGAGCAGGTGACACAGCAGCCCCGTGTCGCCGAGCAGAACCTTTGGCGTCTTGACCAAGCGCAAGCCGAGGTTTGCGTGCCATGGCGGCAACCCGCGGACCAGAAACGTCGCCTCGAACAATGCCCAGTAACGTTGCAGCGTCGTCTGCGGCATTGCTGCGTCACGCGATAAATCGGCGAAGTTCAGCAAACCCATCGTTCGCGAGGCTGCCAGTCGCAACAGACGCGGGAGGTCGCGCAGACCGGCTACGTTAGCCAGGTCGCGCACGTCGCGTTCGAGAATCGTGGTGATATAAGAACCGAACCACGCCTGCCGCCGTGTGGCTTCCGTGCGGGTCAACACTTCAGGATACCCGCCGGCCACGATGCGCTCCGTCAGCAACGGCCAACCCGTGTTGCGGAACGGGCCCGGCTTGAACTCCCGCGCGAAACAAGCGTCCACGAAGCCTTCTTGGCGTCCGGCAATTTCGCCCCGGGAGAACGGCCAGAGTGTCAACATCTCCATCCGACCGGCCAGCGACTCGGATAGTTTGGGCAGCACGAGCGCCTGCGCCGACCCGGTGAGGAGAAAGCGTCCCGGCTTCCGCTTCGCGTCCACACTGCGCTTGATGGCGCGGAACAACTCCGGCACGCGCTGCACTTCGTCGAGGATTACGCGTTCTGGCAGCCCCGCGATGAAACCATCCGGGTCGCTTTGCGCCGCCGCCAAGGTGGCGGCCTCGTCCAGCGTGAAATAATCCGCCTCGTAACCGTCGTCGCGCAGCACCTGGGCGAGCGTGGACTTGCCTGCCTGCCGTGGCCCTTGCAGGTATACGACCGGCGTGTCCCGCAATGCGGCCAGAATTTGGGGCGCGAGATTCCGCCGGTTCATGGCGGATATTCAACCAGATTGTGGTTGATTTTCAACCACAACTTTGCGGGCGTTAACGCCGAGTTCGCCGCTGCAGGCGTGGTCGAGCACGTCGGCCGGGTCGAGTCGGTGCTCGTCGCGGCCGCGGCTTATCAGCGACCTCGGCGAGAAATGCACGATCATATCGGTGCGAATCGCCACCTTAACGCTAGCGAGCAACTCGCGACTGAGGCGGTCCGATGCGCCATTTTGCTGCAGCTCGACAATGCCATCCGTCAGCGACACCAACGTAGCGTGATGGCTCCGGTGCCGCAGCGTGAATGCGCGGACAAACGTCCGGTGAACGCTGCGTGAGCGCTGCGATGTCTGGGCGTTGCTTATCAGATCAGAAGCGGGTCAGCAGCAAGTCAGAAATTCCTTAGAGATCCTAAAGCGTCGCAGTTCACTTTTGGGAATCGGTCAGCGATGTCTATATCGATGCCAATCTTCTCCCATTCGTCGTCAGAGAAGTATTTTCTTATGCCTTCCTCCATTGAAGACCCGTCCTCCTTCGCCTTGGAGGAGCATCTGGAGGACTTTCTGGTTAAGAACTGGTCGCACACCGAACTCGGCAAGGATTTCGACATTTACGAGGAGGATGGCGAGAAGGCCCGGCAATACCAGACCGATACCGGCCCACTCGACATCCTCGCTATCAGGAAAGACAAGAAACAACTGCTCGTGGTGGAATTGAAAAAAGGCCGAGCCAGCGATGCGGTGGTCGGACAGACGCTCCGCTA
>Ga0209048_10003914_pt1 | contig 14337 bp, 11 predicted proteins | sample FrelakmetCRP12CR_FD_187146 | JGI IMG/M metagenome (GOLD analysis project Ga0209048, IMG submission 187146) | Freshwater lake sediment microbial communities from the University of Notre Dame, USA, for methane emissions studies - CRP12 CR (SPAdes)... | ecosystem: Environmental > Aquatic >... | reverse complement strand
CGCCTGAAGAGGTGTCTATCTGGATGAGCCTGGGCTCGATTGTCATCCTGCTGTATTTGCGCTTCCGGAAGTTTTCAAAATGATCACCGAGTATCGTCATGCCGTTCCTGGAGTTGAGGATTTTCACCTTGCCCCTGGCTACTGTCGTTTCCTCTTCCCTGAAGTATGTCAGCTCGTCTGATGTGAGAATTGATGCGGTGTCCTCAACAGATACCGTAGTATCAAAGTAAGCTTTTTTCTGGTTCAGAAAATATTTCCCGTGCACCGAACGAAGCGTCGTTCCCGGCTCCTCGAGCAGAACCCTGTCGAAAGCCTCGGCAACACGGGTGTCCCCGTAATAAATTCCCCGGTTGCCCACCATCCTCATCGTGTCGTCACGCACCTCCACCACTCCCTCCATCGTAAAGCGGTTGGCATCGATATACTGGACAGCCCGCTCGCAGGTGATTACCGTTCTCCCCTGCCTCAGCTTCACATGCCCTATCAGCTGCTTGATTTTCTCGCCGTTGATCTCAGAACCCACCAGGCTGTCGGCATGCTCTACCACAACCAGCTTCGCCTGCTCTTGTGAAAGGACGACCATACTCGAAGCAATCATCAACTGTAGATATGCAGCAAGATACCCCAATATCTTCACTCTGCTCGGATCCTCTTTATTCCTTCTCTTTTGCCTGGCCAGTCACCCTGAAAATTGTATAGTGCTTCAGGCCCTGGTCTGATTCAAATCCCTGTCCCTGGATTTTTTCGGTCGGCGATGTAATGTCAACGAAAGCCTGAGTGTGAACCTTCTGCGTCGCATTCGTCCAGTACAAGCTCTCCGTTTTCATGGTTGTTCCGCTGTCGGAGGTGACCACCACGTTCTCATGTGCCTCAAAATCATGTGTTACGTCGTTCACCAGACCGCGCCTTGCCGTAAGGACGGAAGTATGACGCTGGTGTTCGTCAAAAAAATCCACGGTGATGTTGGAATCGAGCACTGTGTATCTGCGGTCGGAGAACATTGCTATATGCCCTGAATGCAGGACGCCTGTTATCCGCCCCGAGTCCGTGAAAGTTATTGTTGCATCCCAGCTTTCCTGGGCGGGCACATCACGCCCAAAGCCTGCCGAGGAAACGGAGGGCTTTAACTTTTCCTCGCAGCCTGTAAAAAAAAACATGAACAGAATAAAAAAGAGAGCTCCCTCCAGAACCTTCACTGATTTTCCCCCCCCAGACCTGCTTTCACAAGCTCGTGAATGTGCACCATCCCGATCGGGCGGCGCGATTCATCCACGACTACAAGCTGCGTTATGTTGTGAGCTTCCATCTCCTGGAGCGCCACGGCAGCGAGCATGTTCGGCGCTATGGTTTTTGGATGCCTTGTCATCACCATCTCGGTGGTTATGTGCGCCACGTCTGTTGTCTTCTGTAGAAGCCGTCGGAGATCCCCGTCCGTCACTATCCCCACAAGCTTGCCGTCGTTATCAATCACGCATGTGGCTCCAAGCCGCTTGGATGTGATTTCAAGTATCGCATCCCGTACCGGTATGTCTTTCTTGACTTTCGGCACTGAATCCCCCTTCACCATCAATTCCTCGATTTTTAGGAGAAGCCGTTTGCCCAGGTTTCCCCCCGGATGGTACATAGCAAATTCCTCGACAGTAAAATTTCGCTTTTCCAGGAGTGTCATGGCGAGGGCATCGCCCATTGCGATGGCCGCGGTGGTCGATGAGGTGGGGGCCAGGTCAAAGGGGCATGCCTCCTCCTTGACTCCGACATCCAGCGTAATATCCGCCATCTGCGCCAGCTTGGAGGTTTTGTTCCCGACAAGGCAGATTATCGGAACCCCGATGCGCTTGAAAATAGGAAGCAGGTTCTGGAGTTCGGGGGTGTCGCCGCTTTTAGAGAGGCAGACCACCACATCTTCCAGGCGCACCATTCCAAGATCCCCGTGAACTGCATCGGAGGGGTGAAGAAATATTGCCGGGGTCCCGGTCGAATTCAGGGTAGCCACGATTTTTCTAGCGATGATGCCGGATTTTCCCATCCCCGTGACCACGACGCGCCCCTTGCAGGCGTACACAGTTTCTACCGCCCTGAGGAAGTTTTCGTCGATTCGCGCCTCTAGAGCGGCTACAGCATCCGCCTCGATACGGATGACGTTCTTTCCCTTCTCAATCAAGGAATTCATAATTCATAAGAAATTCGTTGGAATATTTTTCGCCGTTTATTAAACCGGGTGAATCTTCCGAGTGCAGGTGCAACAGGAAGGCCTGCCATTATCAATACCAGGCTTATATAAGTTTCTTTGCCTTCAATATTGCGTCGATGAGCTCGCGCAATGCGCCGTGCCCGCCTGCCGATTTTGTGACATAATCGACCTCACGCCGAACCGACTCGATTGCATCGCTCGGAGCCGCACTTATACCGACCTTCCGCAGAAGCGGAATGTCGAACTCATCATCGCCGATGTAGCAGAACTCGGAGTCGATCAGCCTGTATTTCGCCTTAATCTTCTTGTAGACAGTTATCTTTTCTTCGTTCCCCTGGTAAACCTCAGCTATCTTCAGCCTTTTAGCCCGGATGGCCGTTACCTTTGAAATCCGGCCTGAAATTATTCCCATCAGGAGCCCCTTTGACAGTGCGCGGGATATCCCGTATCCGTCGTGTACATTGAAGCATTTGTATTCAATCCCGTCCGAACCGTAAATAATCCGGCCGTCTGTCATCACGCCGTCGACGTCAGTCAAGATCATCCGCACTGCCCGCAGCTTAATTGTCAGGGAGGAGGGGGATTTTTGCTCAGATTTCAAATTTTTCCTTCACAATTCTGTCTATTGAAATAACTTGCTTCAGCAGGTCTTCAAGCAAGTCCAGTTTGAGCTGGCTGTCAGGATCGCTCATGGCGCGCTTCGGATCCGGATGAGTTTCAAGGAAAAGACCGTCTATTCCTACTGCCGCCCCGGCCCGTGCAATCGGAAAAATGAACTCCGGCTCACCTCCCGAACGCCCCCTTCCGCCCCCCGGGAGCTGAACCGAGTGCGTCGCGTCAAGTATGACAGGATAACCGAAATCCCTCATAATTTTCAGCGATCGCATGTCTACCACCAGGTTATGATACCCGAACGTCGCTCCCCGTTCGGTAAGCATAATGCTCTGATTGCCTGTCGCTGCCACTTTATTCGCCTGGTGCACCATATCCTGGGGAGCCATGAACTGTCCCTTCTTGATGTTAACTCCCTTCCCTGTGCGGCCCGCCGCCTGGAGAATATCCGTCTGCCTGCACAAGAATGCCGGTATCTGCAAGATTTCCGCAACCTCCGCGGCGCTCTGAGCCTCCAGTTCGGAATGAATGTCCGTCAGGACAGGAATGCCCAGCTTTTCCTTCACCTCGTAAAGGACCGAGAGAGCCTCATCTGTGCCGATGCCGGTGAAGGAATTGCCGCTCGTGCGGTTAGCTTTTTTATATGATGCCTTGAAAATCAGGGGTATGCGGTGTTTCGCGGTCAGTTTCCTGAGCCGATCCGCTATCCGAAGCGTGATTTCCCTGCCCTCCACGACGCAAGGTCCGGCGATCAGGACAAGGGGTTTTCCATCCCCCATCAGAATTTTACCAATTTTCACCATTTTATATCTCTTTCGAATCCGTAACTCGGATTTTATTTCGTTAAAGTACGAAAAAAACACCTTACCTGCAATGAACCGAAGTTTGATTGCATATTGCTCATATTTCTGTTATTTTTCAAAGTGCAGATCAAGATATCGATAAAATGACCAGAAAAGCATACGCGAAGATAAATATCGGGCTGCGGATACTCAAAAAAAGGCAGGACGGCTACCACGAGATTGAGACCGTTTTCCACCGGATCAATCTCTTTGACGAAATCGCTGTGGTTCCGTCTGATTCGATTTCACTCGTCTCCAGCCACCCCACTCTCCCCGTGGACGATAACAACATATGCCTCCGGGCTGCCAAGAGACTGCAGGAACACTTGGGGATTCAGAAAGGTGCTACGATTTCGCTCGTAAAAAATATCCCCATGGGGGCAGGGCTTGGGGGAGGAAGCTCCGATGCTGCAGCAACGCTCCTATGCCTCCTCAGTATGTGGAAAGTCGGGATTACGCACGAGTCCCTGCTCTCTATCGCGCTTGAGCTCGGCTCAGATGTCCCTTATTTTTTAAAAGAGGGAAGCGCATATGCCACGGGACGGGGCGAAAAGCTGGAATATTTCGCCTTGGAAGTACCTTATTGGATAGTATGCGCATACCCTGAAATCCACATCTCGACCGCATGGGCATATTCTCAAACAAGCGTCCGGCCTGAGAAAGCCGAAACACCACTGAAACAAATTATCCTTGAAAAAATCCGCAGGCCCGCCGAGCTCTCCGGCCTGATAAGAAACGACTTTGAGCCGCTCATCCTGCGTACTCACGAACCAGTCATAATCGCCAGGCAGGCGCTTTACGATTCCGGAGCTGTTTTCGCACAATTATCCGGAAGCGGTTCTGCCGTATACGGATTTTTCAAGGGGGAAGCCGAAGCGCTTGAAGCGGCCGGCGGTTTCCCTGAAAAGCACAGGATATTTATCACACCCCCGGGATTCAGTCCTGTCTAATTTTCTAGGAAAGCCTGTTGATTCTATGCGCGCTTTTGTCTATATTTTCTGAAAATTTTTATACCTGATGAAAATCCCTTCCTCCCTATTGCTTCTTGCTGCAGTATCCATCGCCGCTCAATTTCAGGATGCAAGAGCTCAGGTGGAACCCGCCGATTCAGTGGCAGCATTCCAGGAAAGAAACCCTGGTACCGACACCCTTACAAGAACATTTATCAGACCCATCCCTCTTGTCGGTTCAATAGACAGAGCGCTGCCTGCCCGATATGCAGTTACCGATTCCCAGATAAATTTCAGGGATTACAGGTATGCGGGGGATCTGTTGAACGCGTCGCAAGGGGTTTTTACCAGGGAATTCGGCAGCGCGGGCCAGCCGAGTGATGTCATTATCCAGGGACTGGGCTTTAGAGAGACAGCCTTTCTTAACGACGGAATACGCCTGAATGACCCCCTCTCTGGGATATTCAATCTTTATTTGTATCCTACCGAACAGATCGAAAGGGTTGAGTTCGTCCCGGGCACCCGCGCCTTCCTTTACGGCCTGAACAGCACGGGGGGGGCGGTCAATTTCATCAGCAAAAGCAAGAAGGCCATACATCCTTACTCGCGCATAAGATACAGCGAAGCCGCCTACGGTTCCAGTTTTGTAGACGGTATGGTCAGTCAGGACATCAGCCGCGGCCTGAACATAACTGCCGGAGCCCAGCACGTTACATTCGGCGAGCGCTTCCCCAACGACAACTACGACGCATGGGACGGGAGGATGAAAGTCCGCTACAATCTGAACAGCGAGATAAATTTTTTCGTATCAGAGATCTACAATCAGACACAGACGGGGTTAAACGGCGGCGTAGATGTTTCCCAGACTCCGGATTCTCTAAGATATGAGCGGCTCCAGGCAGTAATGCACAACACCGACTCTTACGAAAAAATCACACGCAACGACCTACAGGTAGGCGCGGCTTCGCGGTTTCTTTCTGATTCCGATGCGGTAAGCACGCTTACGTTCTACCTTTCCTCAAACCTCAGGGAATACCGCGACGAAGAAAACCGCCCCAGCCCGAACGGCCTCTTCATCCAGCAGGATCACCGGTCGCAGTGGATGGGAATAAAACTTGCGCAGCACAGGACACTCACTACAAACCAGGTGGACTATGGGGCGGAAGTGCAGTCTCAAAGTGCACTTACCACGCCCGCCACCATAGAAGGCAGGGAGACTTCAGTAAGCATCTTCGGAAAAGCCGAATCGGAGATAACCGATTTCTTCACCCTCTCCCCTTACTTGCGATTCGACAGCTACCGGCGGAAGAAATTCCTGGCGTACGGCGGCGACGGAAGTATCAGGATAAATTCCTGTTTCGAAGCGTTCGGAGGATATTCTCACTCTTATCGCTTTCCTACTTTTCAGGAACTGAACGGGACATATCCTGTAATCTCCCCCCTCAATGAGGATATCTCCGCCGAAAAGCATGATCTGTTTGAAACCGGGGTCAGATCCTCCCCTCCATGTCCGTACACACTGGAGCTCAAGGCTTTCCACAGGACAATCAAAGACCTCATCGCGCCAGTTCCACAGACAGCTTATGACAGAACCGAGCCTTATGCATTCGGCTGGGGCGGCCATGGGGTCCTGAGAGGTTTTAACCTCTCTTGTTCAGGCAGGATCGGCTCATTTTTTGTCGAATTCGCATGTCATTTTCTAGAAATGAGCGAGAACGGCAACATGCAGACATTCTTACCTAAATGGTCTGGGACGGGCGGCGCGTATTACTGGGACAAGTTGTTTGAAAACCACCTGAACCTGAAGGCCGGCTTTCGCAGTAAATATTTCAGTTCATTCCACGGCAGGCAGTTCGACCAGCAGGCGCTCGTTTACCTGCCGGAAAATGGATCTTTTTACATCCGCGGCTTGGCAAAGGTCGATTTCGTGATAATCGCCCACATCGGGAACGCATATCTGCATTTTATCTGGGATAATCTTACAGACCGCCAGTATGTAATGGAGACATTTTACCCCATGCCCGAGCGTCAGCTGAGATTCGGTGTAAGCTGGGATTTTACTGATTGATGAGCTGCACTTGACACTATCCATAAATTTTTGTAAAATCCTGCGGATCGCCGGGAAAAGAAGACAAATTCAAATCAACATTAACTGACTTTTAAGGAGGACCATGGAACCTACAACTGTTCAACCGCCCCCAGGTCAAACACCAGCCGCACAGCCGCCTGTTATGAGCTATGCAGGCTTCTGGAAACGGTTTGTCGCATACCTCATCGACCAGATCGTCATATCCATCATAGCGATGATCATTATTTTGCCAGCACTTGGCGTGCTCGGCCTCAGCCTCTGGTCGCAGGAATTTGACCCATCCGAAGGTTTTATATTCGCGATAATAGGCGCCTACTTCATGACCATCATGCTGATAGTGGTGGCAGAGTGGCTTTACTTCGCGCTGTTTGAATCGACCAAGGGAGCAACGCTCGGCAAGATGGCACTTGGAATAATCGTTACCGACCTGAGGGGCAACAGGATATCTTTCGGAAGGGCTACCGGCAGGTACTTTGGCAAGCTCATTTCCGGCCTTATATTCTGCATCGGATACATTATGGCCGCATTTACACAGCAGAAGCAGGCTCTCCACGATATCATGTCGGGGTGCCTGGTTATAAACAAGTAAAATTCAAAACATAGGCTGCAGGATCTAGACAGGAGTCTGCGTTTTTTTTCAAACCCCCTCTACCCGGGCACTCTTGCCAGGCGTGGCACTCCTGGCACAATTTCAGATTGCCCGGGGCTGTCTGCCCAGGGGATTAAATCAATTTCACCGGGATAATAAAATGTCATTCGCAAACCGCATTTTAAACCGATCATATTTTATCCTTATCCTGCTGGCGGCCTCTACTCTCAGGGCCCAGCCGGTTTTGTTCCAGAAGCCGCTCAGCCCCAGGATTGCCAACTACGACATCGACGTGAGCATGGATCCAAAGAGCCATCTCTTGAAAGGGCACGAACTCCTCACCTGGTACAACAAATCATCGGACGTGATAACAGCGATACCTTTTCACCTTTACCAGAACGCCTTCCGGAACAACAAATCCACATTCATGAGGGAATCGGCCGGATCTTTCGGGGTAAAAGACGTTAAGGAGGAGGAACTCGGATACATCGAGATAACATCGATAAAGCTCCCCGGCGGAGAAGACATCACAAAGAACATGAGGTTCATACAACCGGACGACGACAATGCCGAGGATAAAACCGTCGCAATCATACCGCTTGCCGCCGCTCTAAGGCCGGGGGAGTCAGCAGTGCTCAGCTTCGATTTTACAGTTAAGTTCCCCCAGCCTCCCAGGGCGCGCTCAGGGATAAAAGACGAATACATTTTTGCCGGGCAGTGGTTTCCGAAGGCAGGCGTTTACACGGACGGCAAATGGAACTGTCACCAGTATCACTCAAACACGGAATTTTTTGCGGATTTCGGGGTTTACAATGTCCGCATAACGGTTCCCGATAAGGAAATCGTGGGCGCCACCGGCATTGAATACAAGGTCGTAAACAACGGCGACGGCATCTCTACTCATTACTACCACGCCGAGGATGTGCATGATTTTGCCTGGACATCAAGCCCCGAATATCTTGAATTTAAGGGAAAAGCGGAGAATGTCGATATCCGCGTACTCTTGCAACCGGATCATGCAAACCAGGCCCAGAGGCACCTGGATGCCCTTAAAACCGCGATCGAGTATTTCCATAAACTTTACGGTGATTACCCCTATTCCAATTTCACATTGGTTGATCCCCGCCGGGGCGCCCTGGGAACGGGCGGCATGGAATATCCGACACTGGTAACTTCTGGGACCGCCTACGGCATGCCTGAATGCCTCCGCTTACCTGAGATGGTCATCATACATGAATTCGGGCATAATTACTGGTACGGCATGGTTGCTTCGAACGAATTCGAGGAGAGCTGGCTGGATGAGGGAATAAATTCATACAGTGAATACCAGATCATGAGCGAAAAATACGGCCCCGATGCAGATTTCCTCGATTTTGCCTGTTGCAGGATCAACGACATCCAGTTCGGCCGCTCGCAATATATACTCGCGCCTTCTACAGATCCGGTGATACGCTACGGCTGGGAGTACTATTCCGGCGCCAGCTACGGCGTGAATTCCTATATGAAACCGGGACTCATACTGACGACGCTGCAGAATTACCTGGGCAAGGAAACCATGCTCAAGCTGATGCGCACATATTTTGAAAGGTGGCGCTTCAAACATCCGAAGACAAAAGACTTCATAGCTGTGGCAAACGAGGTCTCGGGTGAGGATCTGAACTGGTTTTTTGATCAGGCTCTCTATTCCAACGCAACACTGGATTACAGCGTGGAGAAGGTCACTACCACCGATCTGCCCGCTGACAAGGGGTACGACTTCAACCGCGCCGTTGAAGGGGCTGTGCCTCCTTCTACTCCTGCCCAGAGCGAGAAAGCAGACTCGGCCAAGACCGGTGGGACTGTAAAAATGTATTTCAGCCAGATCGATGTCAGACGGATCGGCACATTCAAATTCCCCGTTGAAGTCGAAGCCACGTTCGAGGGGGGCGAAAAAGTGCGCGAGAAATGGGACGGCCAGGATTTATGGAAGAAATTCAGATATTTAAAACCCGAGCGGCTGGTCTCGGCTTGCGTCGATCCGGACGGAAAGATTCCCCTGGACGCGAATTTCACGAACAACAGCAAAACCGTACAGACGCAGCGCCTGGGCATCAACAAAACATCGGCGCAGCTTCTTTTCTGGGTTCAATCACTGTTTGATATGCCGGAGCTTTTAAATTTAGTGACGTTCCTGACAGCTTTGTTCTGATAAGTACCGTGATTTATACCACAAAAAGCATGGCAACAGAAAGGTTATCCAAATGATTTTCTCGGCAGCAAAAAAAGGGGTCATAGATGTATGGCAGACCAAACGGATAATTATTGTTTATTACATGGCAAGCCTGCTTACGGGACTGCTCGTCGCCTACCCTTTCAGCATGATAGTCGGCAACTTTGCAGGCAACAGCCTGATGGGGAAAAAGCTGGGGGGCGGTATCGATTTTGATTTCCTCTTCGAGTTCTTAGGGAAAAACTCAGGGGCTCTCAGCGCCTTGGGCGGGTTGATCATTATTGCAGCGGCCGCATTTGCACTGAGCTTGCTGTTTCTCTCCGGGGGTGCTCTCACTGTATATGTAAGCGGAGAGAGGTATTCTCCCGGCCAATTCTGGGGGGGCGCCGCGCACTACTTCGGCAGGTTTTTCAGGCTCATGCTGTGGAGTCTACCACTGCTTGCGGTCTTTTTCTGCCTGCAGTTTTTGGAAACCCTGTTTGTAAGGCTTTTTTTTGGGAGCGATCCATATCAGAGCATCACCTACTGGGGCGGCTGGGTCAGAATCGGGCTTGCCTTTATCGGGATCCTTCTGTATTACGTTGTTTTTGATTATGCCCGCATTCATGTCGTCGTCTCGGGAGAAAGAAAAATGAGATTGGCGATCCTCGAAGGAATTAAATTCGCGTTCCGGCACTTTTTTTCGGTATTCTTGTTGGCCCTCCTGCTATTCGTGAGTGGCCTGCTGCTTCTCGCGGCCTATAATTTAATATCAGACAAACTGACTGCACCCAGCGGTTTCATACTCCTGCTCTTGATAGCGGTCCAGCAGTTATATGTGTTTTTCCGTATGTATCTGAGATTGACACTCCTTTCGGGCCAACTTAAGCTCTATAGTCAGCTCGCGGGCCAGATCTTCCTTTAGCCCGGCAGATCCGGCATGTTCAATCGGGCCCGGGAGGCTGAGCTATCGAGCTTTCTCAAGTGTTCCTCCTCTCCATTTACTCCCTGGGGCAGTCCCCCTCGAAACCCCGCCATTTTCCTCAAGCAACTTGAAGTATGCAAAAAATTTTCGTAATCTATTATCATTAAAAGCAATTCCACAAAGCTGCTGAAAATCAAGGTTAATAACAGGATTTCAACTTTATTGGATAATTCTATGTTCAGGTACTTCCTCCTTCTAAGCGCGATTGCGCTATTTGCAACAAATCCAGCCATTTCACAGGATCAGAGGGATCTTCTGGATCCGAAGACAAGAGACATAATCAACCGCGCCCTGGACGGCGAGAAGGCGAAAGAGCACGTGCTTGAAATTGTCAAATACCACAGAGTCCAGGGATCAAGGGAGTATAGGAAAGCTGCAAATTATGTTCTAGACAGACTAAGGAGCTACGGTTTTTCGGAAAAAGACGCGTACATCGAGTCTTTCAAATCGGACGGAAGAACTTTATACCAGACCTGGCAGTCCCCTTCCGGCTGGGATATTACCTCGGCAGAACTCAGCATGGTAGAACCCGAGCCGGAGATCATTGCAAGTTATCCTCAGGTTCCGCTCAGCGTGATGACTTATTCAAATCCCGGCGACGTGACAGCCGAACTCGTCTGGGCGGGAACGGGGACAAGCGAGGGTGATTACAAGGGGAAGGATGTCAAAGGCAAAATCGTGCTGGCCACCGGTTACGGAGGGGATGTCCACCGCCTGGCAGTCCTTAAATACGGTGCCAAAGCGGTGGTATGTTACCTGGCCGACGGTAGGGTGAAGGAGCACCCCGATATGGTTGGATACAGCGGCATCTGGCCGCGCCAGGAGGAGCTGGACAAGGTGAAGTTCGGGTTCAACATTTCCAACAGGCAGGGCGAAAAGCTGAAAAACATGCTTCTCGGGGGGGGTAAAAAGGTAGTGCTGCGGGGCTGGGTCAAGGGGACCGGACTTGAACCTTTCTTCATGGATGTTGTCGTCGCTCATATCCGCGGCACGCAGAAGCCCGACATGGAACTAATCTGCAGTGCCCACCTGGATCATCCGAAACAGTGCGCCAACGATAACGCCAGCGGCTCGGCTGCCATGTTGGACATGGCAAGGGCGTTTAAATCACTCACAGACAGCAGCAAACTTCCGCTTCCTAAGCGGTCGCTCAGGCTTCTCTGGGTCCCGGAGTGGAACGGAACGATGGCCTATATAGACGCACACCCTGAAATTGCAGGCCCGGAGATAGGGGGCGGTTTTCTGGCAGGTATTAACCTGGACATGGTCGGAGAAAACCTCGAGATGCTCCACTCAAAAATGTACATAACCAGAACACCCGAATCTGTCTCATCCTGCCTGGGGGATGTTGTGGAGAACATGGCAGGAATGGTGGACAAGATGAACATACGCACCCCGAACGGAAGCAAGTCAGAGTTTAATTACAGGGTCGTGAAATACAGCGACGGGAGCGACCACATGATGTTCATAGACCGGAAGATACCGTCCGTAATGCTGGGACACTCCGACTACACGCACCACACCTCAGAGGACACCCCGGACAAAGTGGACCCGACAGAACTGCAGCGGTCCGAGATGATAGCATCCGGAACGCTCTGGTACCTTGCAAATCTTAACGGGCCCGAGGGGCTGGATCTCCTGGAACTCATACGCTCAAACGCCGGGCAGCGCCTCGGGGAAATCAGCCGCCTGATAAAACCGTATCTCGACGGGCTTTCACCCGAGAGACTGCCCCTTGCCTGGGCTGAAATGGAATACATGATAAACTCGGGGATGATCAGGGAAACCAATGCCGCAAACTCCGTGACATACTTCAACAGCGCTCCCGAAATCAAGGACCTGGCCTCCGCTCTGCGGCCCCACTTCGGACGCCGTTTCGAGTACCTCTACGGCCAAGCGCGCCTTACTGTGGAGGCCAACGGCCACGCGTCGGATACACCCCCACTTATACCAGAAAATCCCGATGCCCGTGTTCCGGTGAGGCTGAGTCGCGGACCGCTGGATTTTGGCCTGCCCGAGAGCAAGCTTCCCCCAAAGGAAGCCGGATGGTACAAGTCAAAGGAATTTCCTCTCGACGGCGATGAGCGCTTCGAGCTTGTCAACTTTATCGACGGCAAGCGTACCGTATCTGAAATCTGGATCGCCCTGATCGGGGAATTTTCGGCCTTCCCCCACGATGCCGTCCAGCGCTACATCTCAGACCTCGTGAAAACCGGCGTCGTGAAGTGGAAGTGAATTGAAAAAATATACGATAAAAAAAACCGCGGACGGGCTGCAGATCGTTCATCCGCGGACATTCCGGATCGATTATAAAAGGGAGCTCAACCAATCCCAATACGAAGCCGTTACATCGGTAAACGGACCCCACCTTGTAGTGGCGGGCGCCGGGACAGGCAAAACCAGAACAATCGTTTACCGCGTCGCCTACCTGGTTGAGCTGGGCGTCAAGCCGGAGCACATCCTGCTTCTCACCTTCACGCGCAGGGCTTCCCAGGAAATGCTGCGCCGCGCTTCCCTTATTCTGGACAACAGATGCGAAAAGGTAGCGGGAGGGACATTCCATTCATTTGCAAACGGCGCCCTGAGAAGGTACGCCCCCCTTACCGGCTACGACAGAAATTTCACGATTCTAGACCAGGGGGATGCCGAGGATGTCGTAAACCTGATACGAACCCGCCTTAAACTGGACACAAGAGAGATCCGGTTTCCCCGAAAGGAGACCCTGTACGACCTTTACAGCCGGTCGATCAGCACGGTAACACCCGTAGATTCACTGCTCGCGGCCGACTATCCACAGTACGTGAAACTGGAGAAGGACATCGGCAATGTTCACTCTGCATACGAAGAATATAAGAAAGCCCACAACCTGATGGATTACGACGATCTGCTGGTAAATTTCAGAAACCTCCTCCAGAAGCATGAAAGCGTAGGGCGTGATTTATCCGCAAAGTACAGGTACATAATGGTTGATGAGTACCAGGACACAAACAGGCTGCAGGCCGATATCGTAAAACTCCTGGCCCGCACCCACAGAAACATAATGGTCGTGGGGGATGATTCTCAGTCGATCTATTCATTCCGCGGTGCCACTATCCGAAACATCCTGGATTTTCCCGAGGAATTCCAGGACTGCAAGACCGTGAAACTCCAGGAGAATTTCCGCAGCACGCAGGCAATTCTGAACGTGGCCAACGCAATTTTAAACCGCGCCCTGGATTGAACCTGGCAGGCATTATTATGCATAAGTATTTATTTTCAATATTGTTTGTTTCGGTTTTATTTTCAGGCTGCCCATCCACCAGAGAGACGGAAGGGGGAAAACCGACCCCATCACCCCCGGTCGTCGAGAAAAAGCCTCCCAGGCCCGAGATGACTCTACGCGTTGCGGGCCTGAACCTTGCAAAGCATTCCAAAAAGATCGAACCAAAAGACATAGAACGGTTTGCCGCCTCGCTGAAGCATGACACCATCGAAATTCTCATGATGCAGGGGATAACGCGCTATCCGGACTTAAAAACGAGAAGCGACATCGTGGAGGAACTTTCCGTGCGCTCGGAAATGCGCCAGACCTTCGGCGAAACAATAAACATTTTAGGGAGGCAGCAGGGGAACGCCGTTTTTTCCTCCCTGCCCATACGCTCAAGCGAAAACACACCCTACGACGGGCTCCGCTCATCCGGCTTCGAAGCTGCCCTGCAGGCGATCATCGACTGCGGCGTAAGAGAAATTGTAGTAGTAAGCACCGCACTCCCCGAGAAATCCTCCCTTGAGGAGCAGATGTCCTGTGCGAGCAAGCTGGCATCCTTCAATAGTTTTTACATAAACCACCCTATTATCATAACGGGTAATCTCCCGGGTTCTAAAAACATCCGGTCTATGGCACAATACGAG
>Ga0209048_10003913_pt1 | contig 14345 bp, 13 predicted proteins | sample FrelakmetCRP12CR_FD_187146 | JGI IMG/M metagenome (GOLD analysis project Ga0209048, IMG submission 187146) | Freshwater lake sediment microbial communities from the University of Notre Dame, USA, for methane emissions studies - CRP12 CR (SPAdes)... | ecosystem: Environmental > Aquatic >... | reverse complement strand
CGCTCTCGCCCGCAATGAGGCGATCTGGGTCGCGCTCACCTGGGCAGCCCTTGCCTGGTGGCAGGGCCCCGTGAGCCGCGCAGAGCGGGCGCGTCTCGTGCTCGTGCCGGCAGTCGTGGCCTTCGCCGTCGTGGCACCCTGGCTGGTCCGGCAGGCGATCACGTTCGGCAGCCCGCTGCCGGGCCAGGCAATCACCAACGCGTGGTCGATCACCGGCTTCGAGATCTTCGCCTGGAAGGAGCCGGCGACGCTGGCTGGCTACCTGGCCGCGGGTCCCGCGGCATGGGTGGGCGATCGCGTCGGCGGTTTCTCGCACAACCTCCTGAACGTGCTGGTGCTGCCCGGGATGCCGATCGCGGCCGTTGGCCTTGTGTGGCTGCCGTGGGTCGCCAGGAGCCGGGCACTTCGCCTGCTGGTGGTCTCCGCCGTGGCGACCTTCGCGATCACGACGCTGGCCTTCCCGGTCCAGACGACCTGGGGCACCTACCTCCACGCGGCGGCGCCGGCCGACGTCCTCTTGCTGGTGAGCGGGCTCGCCGCTCTCGATGCCGGGCTGGCATGGGTCGGGCGGCGGCGCGGCTGGACACGCCCGGTCGCCTGGCTGGGCCCGCTCTTCGCCGGCTTCGCGGCCCTGCTCTTCATGTCCGCCGGGATCCCGACCTATGCCGCGCAGGCCGGCGGGATCGAGGCGCAGTACGCGGCGCTGGCCGGGCGCTTCGCGGCGCTGGGCGACCCGCTGGACCCGGCCGTCCCGGTCATCGCAAACCACCCGATGTGGGTCGCAGAGGCGAATCGAATCCGCGCGCTCGCGCTGCCCGACGAACCCGTGGCCAGCGTGCTGGAGATCGCCCGGACCTTCGGGGCACGCTACGTTGTCCTTGACGGGCCGCACGGAACCTGGCCGGCCCGGCTGGCCACGGATCCCGACGCCCGCTGCCTGGCCCCGGTGTCGCTTCCCGGTGCGGGGGCGGCGCCCGACCCGTTCCGCGTCTACCGGGTCGCGTGCCCGTGATCGGCCCGTATACTGGCCGCAGATGAGCGCTGAGATCGGTGCCGGGGATACCGGGACGGGCCGCTTCGACAGCTTGTACGCGGAGGCCAAGTCCGCGCTGGGCTATGCCGCCAACACGCTGCGCGCCCTCACCGAGCGCTACCGCGAGGCCTACCACGCGGATCTCGCGGCGTGGCACGTGGGGCATGACGAGCTGAACGGCGCGGAGCTGGACGCGCTCGCCGCGAGCGCGTCCGGCGGGACCGAGCCCGACGCTTCCGCGCGGTCCGGCGAGCTGCGGCGCACGGTCGCGGTTGGGGCCAGCGAGCTGGGCGAGCGCGGGACGGAGCTCTCGCGACTGGAGCTGACGGTGCGCGGCCTGGAGCGCACGTGGCTTTTCATGGAGCGCGGCGACGCCAGCCTGCTGGGGGATCCGTCCGCGCCGGACCTCCCGGATGACCTCCGGATGCGGCTGGTGGAGGCCCGCGAAGCGGAACGTATCCGCCTGGCCCAGGAGATCCACGACGGCCCGGCCCAGGCCCTGGTCAACGCCATCTTCCAGGCCGATTACATCGAGCGGGTCCTGGACACGGACCCCGGCAGCGTTCGCACGGAGCTGCGCTTCCTGCGAGAGCGCCTGCGTCGCGAGCTCGACGACGTTCGTGCGTTCATCAGCCAGCTGCGCCCGCCGCTCCTGGCCGAGCTGGGCCTCAACGGGTCCATCGAGGACGGCGTTGCGACCATGCGCGCGCTGACGGGCGCCACGATCGAGACGGATCTTGCCGCGCCCACGGACCAGCTCTCCGACGAGGGCCAGGTCGTGGTCCTCCGGGTCATCCAGGAGGCACTCCAGAATGTGCGTCGGCACGCCGAGGCGAGCCTGGTGCGGGTGACCACCCATGTCGACGACCATGCCTGGATGTTGGAGGTGTCCGACGACGGCCGCGGCTTCGATGTCGACGCGGTGACCTCGCGGGGTCGCCGCAACTTCGGACTCCAGTTCATGCGCGACCGGGCGGAGCTGATCGGTGCGCGCTTCGAGGTGCGATCCCGCCCGTCGGAGGGTACGGTGGTCTGGCTCGCCATTCCCGTCGGGACCGTGAGGAGGTAGGCAGGCGATGTCGTATGGTGGACCAGACCGTCGGCGGGGTGGCCCCGACCGGCGCGCTGTCGGCGAGCGTATCCGAATCCTGCTCGTCGACGATCACGCGCTCATCCGGGTCGGGATGCGCAGCATCATCGAGCGCGAGCCCGACATGGACATCGTCGGGGAGGCCGCCGATCCCCGTTCGGCGCTGGAAGCCGCCCTGGAGACGACCCCGGACATCATCCTGATGGACCTGTCGCTGCCCGCGCCCGGCGGGATCGAGGCGACGCAGCGGATCAAGCGGGAGCTGCCGGCCTGCGGGATCATCATGCTGGCCATCGATGAGGACGAGGACGCCCTGTTCGAGGCGATCAAGGCCGGCGCCGCGGCATTCATCCTCAAGGACGTGGGCCCGGACGACCTGGTCACGATCATTCGGCGGGTGAGCGACGGCGAGTTCCTCATCAACGACAAGGTCTTCGCGAAGCCGGCTGTCGCCAGTCGCGTGCTGAAGGAGTTTCGCGAGCTGGCCGTCTACGGGCAGGAGGCCGCCCCGATCTTTGCGCCGCTCTCCCCTCGCGAGGTGGAGATCCTGGACAACATCGCCCAGGGGATGACGAACAAGCAGGTCGCGTACGCGCTCTCCATCAGCGAGCAGACCGTCAAGAACCACATGAGCTCCATCCTCCGGAAGCTCTCCGTCAACGATCGGACCCAGGCCGTGGTCTACGCCATGCGCCAGGGCTGGATCCGGATGCCGGAGGACTGACCCCAGCCGGATGACGGAGCCCCTCCGCACCCCAGCCGACCTCGCCGCGGCCCTCGACCGGGAGGTTGAAGGCCTGGAGCGCGAGCTTTCCGAGATCGAGCTCCTCGCCGGGCAGGCGCGCAGCGAGTCGGTTCGTCACGAACAGAAGCGCGCGCACCTGGCAGACAAGCTGGCAGCCCTCACTGCGGCGCCTGTGGCGGACCGGCCGGAGATCGCGGACCAGAACGCCCAGCTCGTCCTGCTCACGAAGCGCGCCGCCATGATGGATACCCAGATCGAGGTCCTGCAGGGCAAGCAGAAGGTGCTGCTGCGCTATCGCGACGCCCTCGAGCACCTGCGCGACGAGGTGGCCGGCCTGGCGGGCATCGGCCCGCCCCGAGGGGCGCCGCCGCTGGCCTGGTCGGGAGCGGCCGCGGCCGTGGGGCCAGGCGCCGATGCGGCTGCCGTGCACCGCTTCCTCCAGTCTGCCCAGGAGGACCTGCGCCGCGACATCGCGCGGGCGATGCACGACGGCCCGGCCCAGAGCCTCACGAACATCGTGCTCCAGGCGCAGATCGTGGAGCGGCTGATGGACCGCGATCCGGCGGCCGCCCGCGCGGAGGTTCGCGACCTGGTGGGCATGGTCCAGCGGACGCTCGACGCCACCAAGACATTCATCTTCGACGTCCGGCCGATGGTGCTTGACGACCTGGGCCTTGTCCCCACGCTCCGCCGCGTCGCCCGCGATCGCAGCCGACGGGCGCAGGTCCCGGTGGAGTTCGACTCGCTGGGCCTGGATCGGCGCCTGCCGATGGAGTTGGAGAGTGCTGTCTTCCGCATCGTCGACGAGTCGGTTGCAGCGCTCGCGGCAACGCGGCCGGAACGCGTCACCGTTGCCCTGGACTGGGGCGCAACCGAGCTGACGACGGCGATCCGCGCGCACCCTGCCGCGCGCGATGAGGACTCGGCGCTCCCCCCGCCCTCGGCCGACCTGCCGGCTGCCCTCCTCAGCATGATCGAGTCACGTCGCGCGGACCGAGCGGCCGCCGTCGCGGCGGGCGGCATGCCGGCCGAGGTCCGGCGCGAGATCACGGACCGTGCGACTGCGCTCGGGGGACGGGTGGGCGTGGCCGTCGACGGGCATGCGATCGAGGTCGTGGTCCCGATTCCGCCGCCGGCGGACGAGGCATCCCCCGCCGACCCGGGATGAAGCCGCCGGCGCCCGGTGCAGCCGGCCAGGGGCTGGTGGAGTACACCCTGATCCTGACGCTCGTGGTCATCATTGCCGTGGTCGCCCTGGTCTTCTTCGGGCCGCAGCTGGCCTGGGCGCTCAGCCTGATCGGTACCGAGATCGACAGGGCGGGGTGAGAGTGCGTGGTGCGCGGCTGCGCCGGAAATCGGTCAGCGCAGCACGGTTCACCCGTCGCCAGACCGTGACCGGTACCTTTTGTCTACTGGGATCCGTGGAACCGGATCGAGTAGCGTTGCCGATGCCTCGACCGTTGGGGCGGAATCATCACTGGAGGCCAGCACGTAGCAGGCGGCTCGCTACCGCGGCTGGCGCGGGAGCGCACCACTGGATCGCCCCAGGCCTTGACAGGCCCCGGGGGGATACCTAGCCTTCGGGACGCTGCGGGCGACGCCTGGCTCGGCACCTATCGTCCGTGGCAGCGTCCTCGCATCTTCGGTCCCTCGGGACCACGGCCCCCGCCCTTGCGGGGGACCTTCGTCAGGGAAGGAGGTGAACAACACATGACTCGTCTGTACGCACTCATCTCTTCGCTCTTCGTTCGTGACGAGGAGGGCCAGGGGCTCGCCGAATACGCGCTGATCCTCGCCCTCATCGCGATCATCGCGATCGTCGCCCTGATCTTCCTCGGTGGCAAGGTCAGCCAGGTCCTGAGCACCGTCGGGAGCTCCATCTAGCGTCACGCGTTGAAGGGCCGTCGGGGTCGACCCGGCGGCCCTTCCGTTTCCGCCGGGCGTGGATCCCGGCCCGCAGCACGTGAGCCGGCGCGTCCGCCAGGGCCGTCGGCTGGTGACGTTCCCAGGGGAGGCGCGGGTGCGAGCGCGTCGCGCCGCTCGTGGTTTCTGCCCAAATCCTCCCAACGGTACTGGCCCATTGGTATAGTCGCGCGGGCATCCCACGATGCTACAGTGGTGCCACCTGTCACACGGCTCTTGGAGATAGAACCTTGAAGCGGAGCAACCGGCTCATCCTGCTCATCGGTGTGCTGCTCGCCGCGATGGCGTTTGTCGGGGTGATCATGCTCACCGGGAGCCCCTCGCCCGGCGGCGGCACGGCGTCACCGTCGCCCGTGCCCACGACTGCCAACGTCGTCAGGGCCGCGGTCGACTTCGCGGCCGGCACGAACGTCACGCCGTCCATGGTGGAGCTGGCCGCGGTGCCGATCGCGGTCGCCGGCCCGGACACAATCCCCGACACCGGGCTGGCAATCGGCAGGACGATCCGCCGGGCCGTGACCAAGGGCGAGATCCTGGGCTACTCGATGTTTGTCAGCACGGGCGTCGAGAACAACGTCACGGACGCGCTGCCGCGCGGACTCCGCGGGATGGCCATCCAGGTCTCCCAGGTCACGGGCGTCGGGACGCTGATCCAGAACGGCGACCACGTGGACGTCATCATCTCGCTCAAGATCCAGAACGTCATCGCGGACCCAGTCAACAAGGGCCAGATCATCAAGGTGGGTGATCCGGAAGGGTCCGTGAAGCTGGTCGTGCAGAACGCCCTGGTCCTTGGCACCCTCCTTCCGCTGGCACCGGCAACTGCCCAGCCGTCGCCCACGCCGGCTCCCTCGGGCCCGCCGAGCGGGGGCACCCAACAGCCGCCGACCAGCCTCAACGGTCAGTCCGAGATGGTCCTCGTGGCGGTCACGCCCAACCAGGCCGAGGTCATCCGCTACGCCCAGCTGTACGCGGACCCCGCCGCGGGCGACAACATCTCGCTCCTCCTCCGCTCGCCCAAGGACTACGTCGAGCTGGACGCGAGCGGGAACCCGGTCCTGGACGCGAGCGGGAACCCCGTCATCGTCGTGCCGCCGGTCGAGAAGACGGACGGCGTCGTCCTCAAGACCCTCATCGAGAAGTACCTTGTCCTTCCGCCGGGCCTCCTGATCAAGTAGAAGCCGGTCGGCCGTGATCGGCGCCTGAGACGGCCCGCCCCTCCCGCGGAGGCGGGCCGTCCTGCCACCATCGCCCGCAGACGAGCACCATGAGTGACCAGATCCGCGTTCTGATCGTCGACGACATCCCGGAGACCCGCGATCACCTGACGAAGCTGCTTGGCTTCGAGAAGGACATCGAGGTCGTGGGTGCCGCCGCGTCCGGCGCAGAGGCGCTCCAGATGGCGGCGAAGCTCCTGCCGGACGTGGTCCTCATGGACATCAACATGCCGGAGATGGACGGGATCACCGCGACCGAGCTGCTGTCGGCGCAGGTCCCGACCACCGCGACCGTGATGATGTCCGTCCAGGGCGAGGCGGACTACCTCCGGCGCTCCATGCTGGCGGGGGCCCGCGAGTTCCTCGTCAAGCCGTTCAGCTCCGACGAGCTGACCGCTTCAATCCGCCAGGTCCACGCGCGGGAGCTGGAGAAGCGCGTGCGGTTTGCCACACCCGCTGCGGCCGATGCCCGCGCGGCGGCGGCCGTCCACCGGCCGGGGCGCGTCGTGGCCGTCTTCGCACCCAAGGGTGGCGTGGGACGGACGACGATCGCCGTGAACGTGGCGGTTGCGGCCGCGTCCGAGCCCGGCAGCCGCGTTGCCCTCGTGGACGGCTCGTTCCAGTTCGGCGACGTGGGGGTGCTGCTGAACCTCAACCCGAAGAGCAAGTCGATCGCGGACCTCGTGCCGGAGCTGGAGGCTGGCGGCGAGCCGGAATCGCTGGACACGTTCGTGATGACCCACTCGTCGGGACTCAAGGTCCTCCTGGCCCCACCCTCCCCGGAGCTCGCCGAGTCGGTGACGCCGGCGGCCGCGAAGCGGGTCGTGGAAGTGCTCCGGGGCCGATACGACCTGGTGATCGTGGATTGCGCGTCCTCATTCAGCGACCCGACGCTGGCCATCCTCGACGCGGCGGACACGATCCTCACGATCCTCACGCTCGAGATCACGAGCATCAAGAACCTGCGGCTCTTCCTGGAGGTGGCCGACCAGCTGGGCTACGCGGCGGACAAGATCCAGCTGGTCCTCAATCGGGCCGACTCCGCCCTGGGGATCCGTGTCGCGGATGTGGAGCACTCGATCGGCCGCAAAGTGGACCACACGGTGGTCAGCGACGGCCGAAGTGTGGTATATGCGCTCAATCGGGGCGTCCCGTTCTTCCTGAGCAACCGCGAGGCCCAGGTCTCGCAGGACGTTCTTCGCCTGGCCCGGTCACTGATCGGGGAACCGGAGAAGGCACGCGACGGAGCCCGCAAGCAGGCTCCGCGCAAGTCGCTGTTCGCGTGGCGCTAGAAGTGCTGGAGATCGTGCCCTCGGGGGCTGAAGGGTTGGTTGGAAGTTGTCCCTGCTGAAGCGAATCGAGAGTGCGCGGCCCGGGGGAGTGACACCCGCGACGCCGACCGCGCCTGCCGGCACCCCCGCTGGTGGTGGGGGGACAGTGCCGACCGCACCCCCGCCGACCAGTGCGCCCAGCCAGCGCCTGGTGTCGTCGGCGCCGGTCCGGGAGTCTTTCCGCGACGTGAAGTTCCGGATCCAGTCGCGGGTCATCCAGGACATGGACCCGAAGCTGGACCTCTCCAACCAGGTCGAGGTGCGCCGCCAGATCGAGGAGATCTTCGGCAAGGTCATTGACGAGGAGGGCCTGGCCCTCACCCGGGCCGAGCGGGTCCGGATGCTGGAGCAGATCACCGACGAGATCATCGGCCTGGGCCCGCTGGAGACGCTCCTGCGAGATGAGACCATCACGGAAGTGATGGTCAATGGCCCACGCCAGGTCTACATCGAGCGGAGCGGGAAGCTGGAGCTGACGAACGTCGTCTTCCAGAACGACGACCATGTCATGCGGATCATCGACCGGATCATCGCCCCGATCGGTCGCCGCGTGGACGAGTCGAGCCCGATGGTGGATGCCCGGTTGACCGACGGGTCGCGTGTCAACGCGATCATCCCGCCGCTGTCCCTGGTGGGCCCCGTGGTCACGATCCGGAAGTTCGCCGCCTCGCCCTTCACGGTCGACGACTTGATCCGGTTCGGGACGGCGACCCCGGACATGTTCGACTTCCTCAAGGCCTGCGTTGAGGCGCGCCTCAACATCTTCGTGTCCGGCGGGACCGGCTCGGGCAAGACCACCACCCTCAACGTGCTCTCCTCCTTCATCCCGAACGATGAGCGGATCATCACGATCGAGGACGCAGCCGAGCTGCAGCTGCGCCAGGAGCACGTGGTCACGCTGGAGGCCCGCCCCCCGAACATCGAGGGGCGCGGCGCCATCCCCATCCGCGAGCTGGTCAGAAACGCACTCCGGATGCGGCCCGACCGGATCATCGTGGGAGAGTGCCGCTCGGGCGAGGCGCTGGACATGCTCCAGGCCATGAACACCGGCCACGACGGGTCGATGTCCACGGGCCACGCGAACAGCCCACGGGACATGCTCGCCCGGCTTGAGACCATGGTCCTGATGGCTGGCGTGGACCTGCCGCTCCGGGCGATCCGAGAGCAGGTCGCCTCCGCCGTCGACCTTATCGTTCACCAGGCCCGGCTCAAGGACGGCACGCGGCGCGTCACCCACATCACCGAGGTCCAGGGCATGGAGGGTGACGTGATCGTCATGCAGGACGTCTTCGTGTTCGAGCAGACGGGGGTCGTCGAGGGGAAGATCCAAGGTCGGCTCAAGCCCACCGGGATCCGTCCGAAATTCGTCGAGAAGTTCGAGGTGCAGGGGATTCACCTTCCGCCCGGACTCTTCGGCTTCGTCTTCTAGGGCGCAGGCCGGGAGGCTGTATCGTGCCGCCTACGATCCTGGTCGCCGCTGTCGCAGCGCTCGCGATCCTGCTCATCGCCCTCGGCATCGCGACGTCCGGCCGCGGCACCGGCGTCGCGGCCCGCCTGGAGCGGTACGCCGCGGCACGCGAGGAAACGGCGAAACCCGCGTCCACCGGCCAGGGTCCCATCAGCGACCTGATCGCGCAATCGGCCGCGATCGCCCAGCTCAACCGGGTGGTTGAGCAGCGTGACTTCGCGACGAACATCTCCCGCGAGCTGGCCCGGGCAGACCTGAAGCTCAAGGTCAGCGAGTACCTCTTCATCTGGGCCGGCTCGATCGTCGGGATCCCCGTTGCGATGTTCATCTTCGGGTTCTTTGCCCCGGCCCTGCACAACCCGATCATCCTGCTCATCGGAGCGGTGGTGGGCTTCTTCCTGCCGCGCTTCTACGTCAAGCGACGCCAGGGAGGGCGGCTCAACGCGTTCAACAAGCAGCTGCCGGACACGATCACGCTGCTTGCCAACGCGCTTCGGGCAGGATCATCGTTCCTGCAGGCAATCGAGCTGGTGGTCCGCGAGTCGCGGCCACCGATCTCCACGGAGTTCCAGCGCGTGATCCGCGAGGTCAACCTGGGTCTCCCGTTCGAGCAGGCCCTGCAGAACATGGTCCGCCGCGTGGAGTCCGAGGACCTGGACCTGATGGTGACGGCGATCTCCATCCAGTACCAGGTGGGCGGCAACCTCGCGGAGATCCTGGATTCGATCGCGTACACGATCCGCGAGCGGGTCCGGATCAAGGGCGAGATCCGCACGCTCACCGCCCAGCAGCGGATATCCGGTTACGTCGTTGCGTTCCTGCCGATCGGCCTGGCCGGCCTTCTCTTCGTCATCGCGCCGGGCTTCATGACCCCCATGTTCGACCCCGACGTGAACATAGCCGGGATCCCGACGGGCATCATCCTGTTGTCGATCGGCGGGACGATGATGTTCATCGGCTTCATGATCATTCGAAGAATCGTGGACATCGAGGTCTAACGCGATGGGCCCGCTTCTCACCGTCGTCATCGCGGGAGCCGCCGCGCTCGCGATCCTCCTCATCGCGCTGGCGCTTGGGGGCGGCTCCGCCGTGGATCCCGTCCAGGCGCGGCTGACCCAGCTGGGGACCATGCAGGCCAAGAACCTCGAGGAGATCGAGCTTCGGCAGCCGTTTCTCGACCGGACGCTCAAGCCGCTCGCCGGCCGCCTGTCGGGCACGGTCTCTCATCTCACCTCGGCGTCGTTCACGCAGACCACGGAGAAGCGGCTCGCGATGGCCGGCAATCCGGGCGAACTCCGGGTTGCCGACTGGCTTGGGATCAAGGCGGTCTCATCGGTCGTCTTCGCGATCCTCTTCTTCCTGGTTTTCACGTTGCTGCTCGGCACGGGCCCGGTGCTGGGCGTGCTCCTGGGCGCCGCCGGCATCGCGTTCGGCTACATCGCCCCGGAGTTCTGGCTGGGCCGGCGCGTCCGCGGGCGCCAGAAAGCGATCCTGCTCCAGATCCCGGACGCCCTGGACCTGCTGACGATCAGCGTCCGGGCCGGCCTGGGCTTCGACGCGGCGCTGGCCAAGGTGGTCGAGAAGATGGTCGGCCCGCTGACGGACGAGTTCCGGCGCGCCCTCGTGGAGGTCCGGATGGGCAAGGCGCGGCGCGACGCGCTCCGGGACATCGTGCCGCGCACCGAGGTGGGTCCGCTGACCAACTTCATCGGCGCGATCATCCAGGCCGAGCAGCTGGGCGTCTCGATCAGCAAGGTGCTCCAGGTCCAGTCGGAGCAGCTCCGCATCGAGCGTCGCCAGCGCGCGGAGGAAGCGGCCAACAAGGCGCCGATCAAGATGCTCTTCCCACTGGTCGGGTGCATCTTCCCGTCGCTCTTCGTGGTCATCCTGGGACCCGCGATCATCCTCATCGTCAAGAACCTGGGCGGCCCCTCCGGCCCTGGTAGCTGATCGCCCGGTCCCGGAAGCTCATCGTCGGACGCCACCGGGCCCGCCTCCGTGAGCGAACCCTTCGACGAGGATGGCGCGGGCCAGCTCGTGTTCCGCGCCCACAACGTGACGCGTGGCACCCAGATCGCGGGCCGGGTCGAGCTCGCCGATACGTTCGGCGCACGCTTTCGGGGCCTGATGGGCCGGCCGTCGCTCCCGCCGGACGGCGGGTTGTGGCTGACCGGGACCTCGAACATCCACATGTTCTTCATGCGCTTCCCGATCGACGCGATCTTCGTGGCGCGGCCAACGGCAGACGGGACGCGGCGGGTCGTCGCGGTTTGCCCCGGGCTTCGGCCGTGGACCGGGATCGTCTGGTACGCGCGGGGCGCAGACGCGTGCCTGGAGCTGCCCGCGGGGACGGCGGCCACGTCCGGTACGGCCGTCGGGGACGTGGTCGCGCTGGTCCGCGAGCAGGCCGCGGGCTGACGAACCGGCGGATTGCGGCATCCGGGTCGGCGGGACGGTCCGGGCGTCCACGTCGTCCCTGCTCGTGTTGCGCAGCCTGCAACAGACCGCCGATGTCGGGCCAACGAACAACGCATGCGGCCTCGTGGCGGGTCCGTCCGGACGGATTCGCTGGCTCATCGGCCCCGAATCCCGCCTATCAGCCCCGAATGTTGCTTCAGGGGCAGCAAACGCGCCCTGGCGCTCGTCCGGGGTCGGTCCAGGGCGCCCCCGGGCGCGGCGCAAGCCCGATCTGTTGCCTCCTGCGCCTCCTGCGCAACGGGCGCCGGCACGGGCGGCGGGGTGGGCCGCGCGACGGCAGTACGGGCGCGGGAACAGCGGTCCGGGCCGGCGTCGGCCGGGTCCGGGCGGCTCGGCTTGTCATCGCGGGCGGGCGGTCGTCCCAGCGGCGTAAGTCGGCGTGCAGCCGTGGCCGCTAGCCTGACCGGGTGACCGCTTCGTTCCGTCCGGGCCACCTCGCGGGCCGGGTCGCGGGCCGCCTCCTGGACCTGGCCTTCCCGGCGAGCTGTGCGGGCTGCGGCGCCGAAGGCGATGTCCTGTGCGGCGTGTGCCTGCCCGCGCTCCACGCCCGGCGCGGCACGCCCCCCGGCGTTCCGCTGGGGCTTCCGTCCGTGGTGCCGCTCCCTTTGCTCCAGCTGGAGTGGTGCGCCCCCTACGCGGGCATCGTGCGGAGCGCGCTCCACGCCCTCAAGTACGCGGGCGAGCGCAGGATGGCACTCCCGCTGGGCAGCGCGATCGCGGCCCGTTGGGCGGAGGCCGGAGCGGGCGGCGAGCTGCTGGTCCCCGTCCCGATTCACGCCGAGCGGCTGCACCGCCGCGGCTACGATCAGGCAGTGCTGCTCGCCGAGGCGGCCGCGGCGGGCCTCCGGCTCCCAACCGTCGTGGCGCTCACCCGGGCTCGCCCGACGCGCCCGCAGTTCGAGCTGGGACGGGAGCGCCGGGCGGAGAATGTCGCGGACGCGTTTCGCGTCCAGGACGCGGCCCGCGCGGCGGTGGTTGGACGCTGGGTCGTGCTGGTGGATGACGTGGCGACCACGGGCGCGACGCTCGTGGCCTGCGCACATGCACTCCTTGCGGCCGGCGCTGCGGGCGTCTCCGCCTGCGCGGTTGCCCGCGAAGCATGATCAGCCGAGCGTGGGACACGATCGGCGGAAGCCGGGCAGCGATCATCCGAACCGGGGACCGAAGGGGCCGCGGCTATACTTGCGCCACGCGTGCGGGCACTCGCGCCGCTCCCTGCGTCGCGGTCGCCGCCCACCCTGGAGGTCAACCGTGAGGACGATCGTCAAGGGCAAGAACCTCGATGTCCCGGATGCCGTGCGGCGATATGCCGAGCGGAAGATGCGGCGCCTGGAGCGCTTCCTCGATGACCGCACAGAAGCGATCCTCGAGATCTCCGTGGAGCACCATCGGAGCGCCGACGACTCGCGCATCGCCGAAGTGACCCTGGTGATCGATGGCCAGGCACTGCGCGGTCGTGCCGACGCCGTGACGTACGAGGCGGCGATCGACGAGGTCGTGGACAAGGTTGAGCGGCGCGCGGTGGACTACCGCGAGAAGCCGCGCGTCCGCGCGCGCGCGCCAGAGGAGAAGGACATCCTGTCTCGTATCGCTGACGGGACTTCCGACGGCGAGCGTGAGCGCCGGGTGGTCAAGACGAAGCGGTTCGCGATCGAGCCGATGTTCGAGGAAGATGCGATCGTCGAGATGGAGTCGCTCGGCCACGCGTTCTTCGTCTTCGTGAACGCGGAGAGCGAGCGGGTGAACGTGCTCTATCGGCGCCGCGACGGCGATTTCGGGCTGATCGAGCCGGTCGTCGCCGGCGACTACACGTCGAGCAAGGCACCCCGCGCCCGCTGAGTCACCGCTCGAATCGGCCCCCGGCCCGGGCTTGCCGGGGGCTTGCCGGGCCAGCGGCCGCCGTTCGCGCGCCGTGCCCCCGGGCCTGGGGCCGCCGGGTGTGGCGCCGGGCGCGCGCCGTGCCGCGTCCGGGGCGTGCGGGGCCGGCGCGCGGGAGCGCCGCGTGGGGTGCCGCGACCTTGACACCGGCACCCGATGACGCCCTCCCCGCGGCCCACGCTCCTGTACGATCCGGCAGATGCCCGCCCGACGTTCGGCACCGGTCGCGGCGCCCGCCCCGCCCGACGTGAGGGCGAGCGCGGGTCCGGCGTCGCGGCCGCCCCCGGAACCTCGTCCCGGGCTTCCCGGCGGCCGTCGCCTGGGGGCGCACCTCCCCATGGGGTCGGGGATGGTCTGGGCCGCGGAGCGCGCCCGAACGATCGGAGCCGATAGCCTGCAGATCTTCGCCGACAACCCGACTGCGTGGCGCCGCCGGGCCGAGCTCCCAGGCGAGCTGCCGGCGTTCCGAGCCAGGGTTGCGGAGCTGGGACTCGGGCCGGTCGCCATCCACGCCGCGTACCTCGTCAACCTGGCCGGGCAGGACCCCGACCTCTTCGAGCGGTCCCTGGGCGTCCTGTCGCGGGAGCTGGCGGTGGCACCCGCGTACGGAGCCCGGTTCGTCAACGTCCATGTCGGCTCGCACCGGGGCGCGGGCGTCGAGGCCGGGATCGCCCGGGTCGCCGAGGGCGTCGCCCGGGTCCTGGCGGAGGCGCCAGCGGGTCCCGACGCCGCCACGCTTGTCCTCGAGAACTCGGCGGGGGGCGGCGACGGCCTGGGCACCAGCGTGGACGAGCTGGCCCGGATCCTCGACGCGATCGCTGCCCGGGGCGTCGCGGCCGACCGGGTCGGGCTCTGCCTGGATACCGCCCACCTCTGGGGTGCGGGCATCGCCATTGGCACGGCGGAGGATGTCGACGCGCTGGTGGAGGCGATCGTGGCCCGGATCGGCCTCCAGCGGCTGTCGATGGTCCACCTCAACGACTCGAAGGCGGCCTTCGCGTCCCGGGCCGATCGACACCAGCACGTCGGCGCGGGTGCGATCGGGGGCGACGGCCTGGCGAGGATCCTGACCCATCCCGCGCTGGCCCACGTCGCGTACTACCTGGAGACGCCCGGGATGGACCAGGGCTACGACGCGATCAACATTGGGCGGGCACGCGACCTGGCCGCGGGGATCCGGCC
>Ga0209048_10003912_pt1 | contig 14347 bp, 13 predicted proteins | sample FrelakmetCRP12CR_FD_187146 | JGI IMG/M metagenome (GOLD analysis project Ga0209048, IMG submission 187146) | Freshwater lake sediment microbial communities from the University of Notre Dame, USA, for methane emissions studies - CRP12 CR (SPAdes)... | ecosystem: Environmental > Aquatic >... | reverse complement strand
CATCATTTAGGACAACATCATCAGGAATTCCACCATGACGGATAACCGCCTGCTTGCCGCCTGGCTGCGGCCCCTCGTCGGCCTCATCGCTCTTGCGGGAGTGCTCGCGCTTTCGGCCTGCGGCGGCGGAAGCGGGGCGCCCAACAATCCGTACGCGCCCGGCCCGACCATCCCCGGTCCGCTGGTCGTGCTGCCGCCCTCGGCGACCGTCTTCGCAGGCGTCCCGACGACATTGACGGTCACCGGCGGTCTGCCGCCCTACAGCGCGTATTCGAGCAATGCCGCGATCCTTCCGGTGGCGCAGGCGGTGGCGGGCAGCACGGTGCTGATCCTCCCCTCCAATCCGGGCTCGGACACCGGGGTCACGATCACCGTTCAGGACAGCGCGGCGACAATCGCCACCGCCTCACTCACGGTGCGCGCCGCGCCGCTGTTGCCCAACCTGATCACGATCACGGCCAATGGCGACTGCACGGCCGGTACAGCCCTATGCTCGGGCGGCACGGGTATCGCGTCGGTGAAGGTCACTGCGCCCGGCGGCGCCGGCATCGCCAAACGGCAAGTCCGGTTCGACGTGATCTTTGGCGCCTACGCGCTCCAGACGACCAACCCGGCGCAACCCCTGGCCTCGACGGTGACGCTCGTCACCGACCAGAATGGCGACGTGTCGGCCGGCATCGCGGTCAACGCCACGGCGCCCACGCAGATTGCCACCCTTCGCGCGACCGACGTCACCTCGGGCAACCAGGTCACGGGCAATTTCCTGATCCAGCAGGTGACGGACGGCAGCCAGATCCTGTCCGTCATTCCCACGGGGACGGTCACCATCGACGGTCCGGACGCGAAAACGTGCTCGAGCGGCGTCGTGGTCCAGTACTACATTTACGGCGGCACGCCGCCGTATACGGTCAAGGAGACGTTCCTGGGAGCGGTGACGCTTTCCACCAACGTGGTCGCGACCAATGGCGGCGGCTTCACCGCCACGACCAACGGTGCCTGCTTCGTCAACATGCAATATGCGATCACCGACGCAACGGGCCGCACCATTCCCGGCGGCAGCTCGCCGTTGCTGACCAATGAGGTCGGCAAGGCAGCCGCAGGGGGCGGATCGGCGATGACCGTGTCTCCGGCGACCGTCAAAAACGCAGCCTGTACGGGCAAAACCTTCCAGTTGGTCGTCATAGGCGGAACAGCACCGTACAGCGTGACTGCTGCCCCGGCCACTGGCGTGATTGTGACGTCGCCGGTACTCGCGCCTGGAGTGCCCGTTCCGGTGAGCGGCCTCTTGACCGGGAGCGGTGACACCGTGATCACGTTCGTCGACTCGAGCGCGCCGCCCAAAGTGGCGTCCGCGACGATCACCTGTTCGTAACAAGCCGCTACTGGATCTCACAGCGGAACGGGCGGCGCCTTTGCGGGCGCCGTCTTTCTTTGCACGATCGGTCAGGAGGGAATCGCTGCGCGCAGGTCGACGGCGGAGATGTCCGACCGCACGATCGCGCGTCCCACCGTTTCGAGCAGGACGAAATGCGCCGCGCCGCCGACGGTCTTCTTGTCGCGCGCGATGAGCTCGACCCACCGATCGTAGGCGATGCGCGGCGGTCGAATCGGCAGGCGCGCCCGTCCCAGGAGGCGCGTAAGCCGGTCAGCGTCGTCCGCCGCGAGCCCGGTCACGCGCCGCGACAATCCGGCGGCGAGCACCATCCCGGCGGCAACCGCTTCGCCATGCAGCCACTCGCCATAACCGACCGCCGCCTCGATCGCATGACCGAAGGTGTGGCCGAAATTCAGCAGCGCGCGCTCGCCGCTTTCGCGCTCGTCGACGGCCACGACCTCCGCCTTGATACGGCAGCTCTCGGCGATCGCGTGCGTCAGAGCGGCCGGTTCGCGCGCCGCCAGCGCGTCGATGTTCGCTTCCAGCCAGTCGAAGAATCCACGCGCGCGGATGGCGCCGTACTTGACGACTTCGGCGAGCCCGGCGGCGAGCTCGCGATCCGGAAGCGTGCCGAGGCAGTCCGTATCGATCAGCACGGCGCGCGGCTGGTAAAACGCGCCGATCATGTTCTTGCCCAGCGGATGATTGACACCGGTCTTGCCGCCCACCGAGGAGTCGACTTGCGCGAGCAGCGTGGTCGGAATCTGCACGAACGGCATTCCGCGCTGGTAGATCGCGGCGGCGAATCCGGCGATGTCGCCGACGACACCGCCGCCGAGCGCGATGATCGTGGTCGAGCGCTCCGCCCTCTGCTCGAGGAGGCGCGTCAATACGTCGTGCAGCGTCGCCCAGGACTTGTGCGTCTCGCCGTCGGGCACGAGGAGCGCCTCCGCCGCAATCCCCGCGGCGGCGAGGCTCGCGCGCAACGGCGCGAGCCAGCCGGCGGCGATCACCGGATTCGTGATGATGACCGCGCGCGGCATGGCAAGGTGCGGCGCGAGCAGCGCGCCCGCGTCGCGCAGCGTGCCAGCGCCGATGTGGATCGGATAGCTCCGCGCACCGAGCGCGACGGTCAGGGTTTGCATGGTCAGGGCGAAGCGGCGGCGCCGCGCTCGGAACCGAGTTCGAGCGCGAAGCGGATCACGTGCTCGCGGTCGGACTCGATCACGGTGTCCGCGACCTCGCGATACAGCGGGTCACGCTGCGCATAGAGCTCCGCGAGCCGGGCGAGCGGATCGGCGGCAACGAGGAGCGGCCGATGCCGGCTCTTTCGCGTGCGCTCCCGTAGCGTCGACGGCTCGGCATGCAGGTAGAGAACGGTTCCGTTGGCCTTGAGGCGCGCCCGGTTTTCGGCGCGGATCACGATCCCGCCGCCGGTCGCGAGGACGATTCCCGTGCGCTGCACGAGGTCGGCGAGCGTCGCCTCCTCGCGATCGCGGAATGCGGCCTCGCCTTCGATTTCGAATATCGTCGGGATCGTGACGCCGAGCCGTGCTTCGAGCTCGGTGTCCGCGTCGACGAAAACGAGGCCAAGGCGTCGCGCCAGCATCCTCCCGAGCGTCGATTTTCCGGCGCCCGGAAGTCCAACCAGGAAGAGGTTGCCGCGTTGAAGTTGCACCGCAGCATTGTATTAGATTCGCTGGCCGCGAACGACCGCCAGCAACACTACGCCCGTAAATCCGCACCCGCGGGCAACGGCGAATCCCTCGCGCCGCTGCGGGTCCCCGATTGACGCGGTTCTATCCGCGTCACTTCACCGTGTTGAGCGATTCCTTCACCACGCGCGGCGTGAGGAAGATGAGTAGTTCCTGCTTTTCGCTGGTGCGGCCGGTGGTCTTGAAGAGGTAGCCGAGGAAGGGGATGTCACCCAGCACGGGCACCTTCGTGACGTCGTTGGTGATCGTTTCCTCGAAGATCCCGCCGATCACCGCCGTGTCGCCGTTGTTGATGTGGATCTGGGTAAGTACGTTGCGGGTGTCGATCGACGGCACGCGGAATCCACCGCCCAGATCGACGAACTGCCCGACGTTGTCCTTGCGCACTTCCACCGTCATGATGATGCGGTTGTCCGGCGTGATCTGCGGCGTCACTTCGAGCCGCAGCACGGCCTTCTTGAACGCCACCGTGGCGGGCGAATTCGCGCTGCCGGGCGTCACGTACGGGATTTCGGTGCCCTGCTCGATGTGCGCTTTCTGATTGTCGGCCGTCACCACGCGCGGGCTCGAGATCACCTTGCCGCGCGTGTCCGCTTCGAGCGCGGACAGCTCGAGGTTGATGAGATTGCCGCTGCCGAGGTTGATCAGTGTCAGCGCGAGCTGCCCGGCCGGGTTGATGACCGGCAGGTTGACGTTGAGCTGCGGGCTGTCGGAATACCCCGCAGACGCGATGCCCGACGCGAGCTCGAACGGCGTCTGCGTCCGCGTGTCACGGACGAGCTTGTCGCCCTGCAGACGGACGACCGGTTGCGTGTCGAGGTTGCCGCCCTGTCCGACGGCGTATTTGTTGAACGTGAACCCCGTCTGCGCGCCGAAGCGCACGCCGAGCTGCTTGCTGAACTTGTCGCTTGCGATGACGATCCGTGCCTCGATCATGACTTGGCGGATCGGCGTGTCGAGCTGGCGGATGATCTTGCGCACTTCCTCCAGCACGGCCGCAGTGTCCTGCACGAACAGGACATTGGTGCGCGGGTCGACGAACGCCACGCCGCGCTGGGACAGGATCGAGCCTTGCCCGCCAGTCGTCGCCGTCTGTCCGGCGCCGGCGCCGAACCGCTGCTGCCGGTTCGTCGACAGGAGCTGCTGGAAGTCCGACGCCTTCATGTAATTGAGCTGGAAGGACTCCATCACCAGGGGCTCGAGTTCCCGGATCTGCTGGGCGTTCTCGAGCTGCTGCCGTTCCTTGACAGCCAGCTCCTCGCGCGGCGCGATCAGGACGACATTGCCGTTCTTGCGCATGTCGAGGCCCTTGGTCTGCATGATGATCTCGAGCGCCTGGTCCCACGGAATGTCCTTGAGCCGCAGCGTCAGGCTGCCTGTCACCGTGTCACTGGTGATGATGTTGAGGCCGGTGAAGTCGGCAATGACCTGCAGCACCGAGCGCACTTCGACGTTCTGGAAGTTGAGCGACAGCTTCTCGCCCTTGAATCCCAGCTTCGCGCCCTGGATCAACTTGTTCGGGTCTTCCTGGACGGCCCTGACCTCGAGGATGAATTTGTTGTCGGTCTGGTACGCGGAATGCTCCCACAAGCCCTTCGGCTCGATCACCATCCGCGTGTTGCCGCCCTGGTTGAACGTGTCGACGGCGACGATCGGCGTCCCGAAGTCCTGTACGTCGAGCCTCCGCTCGAGGTTGCGCGGCAGGTTCGTCTTGATGAAGTCGACGATAAGGTTCTTGCCCTGCTGGCGGATGTCGATGCCGGTCGCGTTGTCCGACATGTCGACGACCACGCGTCCTTCGCCGTTCGCGCCACGGCGGAAATCGACGTCGCGAAGTGCATGCGTCGCATCGCCCGGGCGCGCCTCCGCGAACCTCTCGACGACCTGCGTCTTGGCGTCGAGCTGCTGGCTTTGGTCGAACAGCGTGACGAGGACGGTGTTGCCTTCGACGTTGGTCGAGAACGTCTGCGGCTTGTTGAGGTTGAAGACGACCCGCGTCCGGTTGCCGGCCTGGATCACGTTGAGGCTGCGCATGGCCGGATCGTCGATGATCCGTTGCGTGCTGCCGAGCCCGTTCGACGTGTCGAGGAAATCGAGGGCAATCCGCGGCGGATTCGAGATCGCAAAACCGGCAGGCGGATTGGCGGGGGGCGATTTCAGCGTGAACTTGACGATCGTGTTGCCCGACGAACCCTTCGACACCATCAGCGAATCGATGGAGTTGGCGCCCTGCGCCGATGCCGCGCCGGTCGCGGCCAGGGTCAGCGCGGCGGCGAGCCACACGAGCGCCCGGCGGGCCGTTCGCCCGGGGACGATGACGGTGTTGTGCCAGTCGAACGCGCTCATCTTCGTGCTCCCTGTGGTTTGGCATCGGGCTGGATGAGTTGCAGCGTGCTGGACCGCTCGGTCCAGTCACCCGCCCCGTCCTGCACGAGCTCCTTCAGCTTGATCTCGGCATCGGTCACGCCGACGATCACGCCGTAGTTCTGCCCGAGGTAGTTCCCCTGTCGCACCTGGTAGAGATCTTTTTCGGGCGTGCGCACCAGCGCGTACACCGCCTTGCCTTTCTCCAGCGTGCCCACCATGTTGAGCGACTCGAGCGGAAACGCCTCCAGCGGCTCCTTGCGGCGCGCGAGGTCCGGCCCTTTGTTGCCCGCGCCCTTCTGTGGCTCGATCTTGCGCGGCTTGAATGGATCGGGCAGGTCGAAGGCGTTGTAGGCGAACGGCTCATACGGCTTCATCTGCGGCAACGGTTCGAGCTTGCCCTTGACGCCGGCGCCCTGCGCCGCCATCCAAGCGCGAAGATCCTGGTGGCTTTCTCCGCCACAGCCCGCGAGCGCGACAACGGCGCCCGCCGCAATCGTCAGCCAGCGTTTCATCTCTTCGCCTTGTCCTTCTTGTCCTTGGCGTCCTTCGCTGCCTTGCGCTGCTTTGCGACTTCGTCTTCGTCGAGGTAGCGAAACGTCTTCGCGACCGCGTCCATCGTGAGGACGCCCTTGTCGTTGTTCACGGAGACGTCGTTCAGCGTGACGATCCGCGGCAGCTGCGCGACGTCGCTCGCGAACGCGCCCATGTCGTGATAATTACCCGTGATCTTGATATTGATCGGCAGCTCGGCGTAGAAATCGGCGGCACGTTCATTCGCGGCCGGCTTGAACAATTCGAACTGGAGCCCGCGACCCAGCCCCGCCTGGTTGATGTCGGTCAGCAGGGCGTCCATTTCCGCCTTGTTCGGGAGCTGCTTCAGGAGGGCCCCGAACGATTGCTCGATTTCCTGCAGCTGCTGCGCGTAGAGCTGGAAGTTGATCGCCTTGGCCTTCTTCGAGGCGTATTGCTCCTTGAGCTTCGCTTCCTCCGACGTTACGCGATCGAGCGTGTCGTACTGGTCCTTCCAGTCGAGGAGCGCGCCGGCGATCAGGATCGCGAGGAAGACCGCGGCGAGCGCGAGCACCTTCGGAAGCAGCGGCCAGTTGCCGACGTCCCTGAAATTGAGCCGGCGAATGTCGTCGAGCGTCATGCCGTGCCTTTCTTCGCCGGCGGGGCGGGCGGCGCACCACCTTTGTCCGGAGCGCCGCCAGGCGCCAACGGCTTGATGTCGGCAGGCGGCGGCGCGCGCTTCAACTGGAAGGTGAGCGTGAATTCATTGACGCGCGTGTCCTTTTCCCTTGCGCCCGGCAACGGGATGGACTTGATCTCGACCAGCTCGGGCTGGGTCAGCCACGGCGATGCTTCGATGTTGCGCATCAGCGTCGATACGCGCGCGTTGGACTGTGCGTAGCCGACGGCGGTGACCTTGGCCCCGACCTGCTTCAGGTTGCGCAGATAGACCCCGTCGGGCAGCTGCCGGACCATCTGGTCGAGCAGGTGGACCGCCTCGGTGCGATTGGTCTGAAGCGTCTCGACGACCTGCTTGCGCGACAGGAGCGCCTGAGTCTGCTCGCGGAGCTTGTCGATTTCCTTGATCTGCTCGTCGAGCTTGGCGATTTCGTCCTTCAGGAGCTTGTTGCGGCCCTGCTGGTTCTCGATCTGCGTGACGAAGATCACGTGGACGAGCCCGACCACGGCAAGGCTCAGGATCGCGAGGCCGACCGCGACCGAGACGAACTGCCGCTGCCGCGCCTGGCGCTTCTGCTCGCGGTGCGGGAGCAGGTTGATGCGGATCATTCGAAGCTCCGCATCGCGAGGCCGCAGGCGATCAGCAGCAAAGGCGCGTCCATTGCAAGCTGCCGCGGCCGGATGCTGTCCGCAACGGCCATGGTCCCGAAGGGATTGGCGACCACCGTCGCGACCCCGGCGCGCTTCGCCACCAGCTCATCGAGGCCGGGGAGGAGCGCCCCCCCGCCCGCCAGGACGATCTGGTCGACCTGGCTATAGGATGTCGATGTGAAGAAGAACTGCAGCGCCCGGGTGACCTCGAGCGCCAGCGTTTCCATGAACGGTTGCAGCACATCGGCGTCATAGTTCTCGGGCAGGCCCTGGTTCTTCTTGGCCGACTCGGCTTCCTCGGGCGAGAGGTTGAACGCGCGCTGGATGTCGTAGGTGAGCTGGTTTCCGCCGAAGGCCTGGTCGCGCGAGAACAGGAACTGGTCGTTGCGCAGGACATAGAAATGGGTGACGTGGGCGCCGATGTCGACGAGGGCGATGTTCTGGTCGCGGCCATTCGCAGGCAGCGACGGGGCGATCAGGCGGAACGCCTCCTGGGTCGCGTAGCTCTCGACGTCCATCACGCGCGGCCGCAGGCCGGCCGCTTCGGCGATCGCCACCCGATCCTCGACCTTTTCCTTCCGCGACGCCGCGATCAGAATCTCGACTTCCTCCGGGTTGTTGGGCGCCGGGCCCAGAATCTGGAAATCGAGGTTGACTTCGTCCAGGGCGAACGGGATGTACTGGTTCGCCTCGGCCTCGACGGTCAGCTCGAGGTCCTCCTCCTTCTGGCCGGAGGGCACGATGATCTTCTTGGTGATCACCATGGCGGCAGGCAGGGCGAGGGCGACGTTCCGGTTCCGGGTGCCGAGGCGCTTCCAGGCGCGCTTCAGCCCATCGCTGACCTGGTCGAGGTTGGCGATATTGCCGTCGGTGACGACATCCTTGGGCAGGGGCTCGACGACGTACTTCTCGAGCCGGCGGACGCCTTTGCCCGTTTCCGAGAGCTCGACGAGCTTGATCGACGTCGAGCTGATGTCGACGCCGATCAATGCCGGCGTCTTCACGGTGAATATGTCGAGGGCCGAACTGAGCTTTTCAGCGATCATGGCGTCGTCTGCCTAATGCTGACAATTTACATTAAAGGTTGGCAGCAAGTATGAATCTTGTCAAATTGTTTGCCGGGACGGGATTGCTTTGTTGCAACCTTGCCTATAATTGCGGGTCTGACCCCGCCCCTCCAGCAAGTTTTATTCCTTTATGCTAAACCGCTGGCTTCTCTATGTCGGGTCCGTCCTGCTTGGGCTGGCGGTCGTCGGCGGCCTGCTGCTGGCCTTCGTGCTGGCACTCCTTTATCCCACGTTGCCGTCGCTCGAAAGCCTGACCGACTACCAGCCCAAGATCCCCCTGCGCATCGTCTCGGCGGAGGGGGACCTCCTCGGGGAATTCGGGGAGGAGCGCCGCGCCATCGTGACTATCGCCGAAGTGCCGGATGTGATGAAAAAGGCCATTTTGGCCGCCGAAGATGAGCGTTTCTACTCGCACGGGGGCGTCGATTTTCTCAGTATTCTCCGGGCCGCCGCGAGCAACCTCACCAGCGGCACGCAGCAGGGCGCGGGGACCATCACCATGCAGGTCGCCCGGAATTTCTTCCTGACGCGGGAAAAGACGGTCACCCGGAAACTGCGGGAGGTCCTGCTCGCCTGGAAAATCGAGGCAAACCTGACCAAGGACGAGATTCTGCAGCTCTACGTCAACCAGATCTTCCTCGGCCAGCGCGCGTACGGCTTTGCCGCCGCGTCCCAGATCTATTTCGGCAAGCCGCTGAAAGATGTGACCCCCGCCGAGGCGGCGATGCTGGCCGGCCTGCCCAAAGCGCCGTCGGCGTTCAATCCGGTCAACAACCCCCGCCGCGCCAAGACGCGGCAGCTTTATGTCCTGCGGCGAATGCATGACCTTCGCTTCATCAATGACGACCAGTACCGGGAAGCACAAAGCGCGCCACTTGCGGTTCGGCAGGGATTGCGCGAGGCGGTCCCGACCCACGCCGAGCATGTCGCCGAAATGGCGCGGCAGGTCGTCGTCGACGCCTACGGCGAGGATGCCTACACCAAGGGGCTCACCGTCTACACGACGATCCGCAAAGCCGACCAGGAAGCGGCCTACGCGGCGCTGCGGCGTGCCGCGATCGATTACGACCGGCGGCACGGCTACCGCGGCCCGGAGGCGTTCGTCAGCCTGCCGGACGATGTCGGCGAGCGCGAAGCGGCATTGGAGAAGGTCTTCCAGGAAACGGCGGAAAGTGACGGACTAATACCCGCGGTCGTCCTCGAGGCATCGGCCGCCGCCCTCAAAGTCGTCATCGCCGACGGCGAAACCGTCCAGATCAACGGCGACGGCCTCAAGTTCGCCGCGCCCTCGCTGCGTGACAAGTCGCCGGCGGCGACCCGGATCCGCCCTGGCGCCGTGATTCGGGTGGCGCGCGAGGACAAGGGGCGCTGGGGCATTGCGCAAGTCCCGCAGGTCGAAGCGGCGTTCGTGTCCATGCGGCCCACCGACGGCGCGTTGCTGTCGCTCATCGGCGGCTTCGACTTCGAGCGCAGCAAGTTCAACCACGTGACGCAGGCGCAGCGGCAGCCGGGGTCGGCGTTCAAGCCGTTCATCTACTCCGCCGCGCTCGAAAAGGGGTTCACACCGGCAACCGTGGTCAACGACGCGCCGTTCTTCGTGCCGGCCGCGCAGGCCGGTGGCGAGGACTGGGAGCCCAAGAACTACGACGGCAAGTTCGAAGGCCCGATGCGAGTTCGCGCGGCGCTCGCGCGATCGAAGAACCTGGTGACGGTCCGCGTGCTGCAGGCGATCGGCCCACAATATGCGCAGGACTACATCGCGCGCTTCGGCTTCGATCCCAAGCTCCACCCGCCCTACCTCACGATGGGACTGGGTGCCGGCGCGGCGACGCCGCTGCAGATGGTCGACGCCTACGCCGTCTTCGCCAACGGCGGGTATCGCGTCGCGCCGTACCTCATCGCGAAAATCGTCGACGCCCGCGGCAACGTGCTCTCCGAGGCGTCGCCCCCGATCGCCGGTGCCGGCGCCGAGCGCGCCATCGATCCGCGCAACGCCTGGATAATGACCTCGCTCTTGAAGGACGTGATAAAGGTCGGCACGGCGACCCGAGCGCTGGTGCTGAACCGCACCGACCTCGCCGGCAAGACCGGCACGACGAACGAAAACGTCGACGCGTGGTTCTGCGGCTTCAACGCCGCAATGGTCGGCGTGGCGTGGATCGGCTTCGACCAGCCGCGGACCCTGGGCGCCAACGAGACCGGCGCCGTCGCGGCGCTTCCCATGTGGATTTCGTACATGGCGAAGGCGCTCAAGGGGACCGGCGTCGCCGATGTGCCGATGCCCGATGGCGTCATCGCGGTCAAGGTCAACGCCGACACCGGCCTGCGCGACGAGGGCGGACTCACGGAATTCTTCTTTTCCGAGTTCCCGCCGCGCGGCCGCGAGGAGGGCCTGACGCCGTCCGGCGCGCCCGCCAAGGACATACGCGACCAGTTGTTTTGACAGGAGCAGGCCATGCCGCGTCGTTCCGCCGAGCCGGATCCCCGCCGCGACCGCGGTCGTCATGAACGCAGCGGCCGCGAGCGCAACACCGACCTGCGCGCGCGCAACGGCGGGCACGATCGCGAACGCATCGCGCATGCCGCCGCACGGATCATCGCCGAGCACGGTCTCACCGACTGGGCGCAGGCGAAGCGCAAGGCCGCGCGGCAGCTGATGCTGCCCGAGTCCGCGCCGTTCCCGTCGAACGAGGAAATCGAAGCCGCCCTCATGAGCTATCACGCGCTGTTTGCCGCGACGGCCCACGAGGCCAGCCTGCGGACCCAGCGTGAGGAGGCTCTCGCCTGGATGAAACGTCTCGCGGCATGGGATCCGCTTTTGGTCGGCGGCGTGGCGGCCGGCTGGGCGACGGCCCACAGCGACATCCGCCTCGAGCTCGTCGCGGACGACGCGAAGGTTGTTGAGATCGCGCTCGCCAACGAAGGCGTGCGTTATGCGGCGCTGCCGCCGCGCGCATCCGACACCGGTGCGGAGCTGCTGATCGAGACGCCGCGCGCCAGCCTGCGCGTCGCCGTTCTCACGCCGGGTGAAAGGCGCAACCGTCCGCGGCAAGACGAGGAGCCCCGGCTCGCGGCCGGCGCGGTTGCGGCACTCCTGGAAAAGTAAGGACCTACTTTTCGCCCGCCAGCCACTCCGCCGCCGCGAGCGCGAAATACGTGAGAATGGCGTCCGCGCCCGCGCGCTTGAACGCCGTCAGCACCTCGAGCGCGCCCGCGCGCTCGTCGATCCAGCCGTTGGCCGCCGCGGCTTTCAGCATCGCGTATTCCCCCGACACCTGGTAGACCGCGGTCGGCGCGCCGAACGTGTCCTTCACCCGGCGGACGACATCGAGATAGGGCAGCCCCGGCTTCACCATCACCATGTCGGCGCCCTCGTCGAGGTCGAGGCGGACCTCCCGCAGCGCCTCGTCCGAATTCGCGGGATCCATCTGGTAGGTGTACTTGTTGCCGCCGCCGAGATTGCCGCTCGACCCCACCGCGTCGCGGAACGGGCCATAGAACGACGACGCGTATTTCGCCGAATACGCGAGGATGCGCGTGCGCTGGTACTGGCCCCCGTCGAGTGTTGCGCGGATCGCGCCGATGCGCCCGTCCATCATGTCGGAAGGCGCGACCATGTCCGCTCCCGCCTCCGCGTGACACAGCGCCTGGCGCGCGAGCGCGACCACGGTCTCGTCGTTGACGACGTAGCCGGTCGCGTCGATGAGCCCGTCCTGGCCATGGCTCGTATACGGGTCGAGCGCCACGTCGGTGATGATCCCGAGGTCGGGAAACCGCTTCTTCAGTGTCCGCACGGCGCGCGGCACGAGGCCTTTCGCGTTCCATGCTTCCGCCGCGTCCGCCGATTTCTGCTTGGCCGGGATGACCGGAAACAGCGCGAGCGCGGGAATACCCAGCGCTACACACCGCTCGGCGTCGTCTTGCAGGAGGTCGATGCTCTTGCGCGAGATTCCGGGCAACGACGGCACGGGCTCCTCGCGCTTCGTGCCATCGAGCACGAATACGGGGTAGATGAGGTCGTCCGCGGAGAGACGGTGCTCGCGCATCAGCCGACGCGAGAAATCGTCGCGGCGCATGCGCCGCATCCGCGTGCCCGGAAAGCGTCCGCAAAAATCGAAGCTCATGTTGCCCTCATGTTGCATTCATGTTGCAAACGGTCCGCACCGTCGCAGTCGGACCATCGAGCCGTGCATCCTATCGTCAGCAGGCGCGCGGCGGCAAACCCCTGCACATAGTGTTGGAATTCAAGTGCAAAAAAAGCGGGAACTCCGTCACGGGTCGACAGTCTATTTGCATGGACGGCAACGTCTCCCGCTTCCCTCCCTGAGCGGGTGCCCTCGTGGTGTTCAACCTCGCGACGGGCGTTTCGGGCCCCGCGGCACTCCCCTTGTTCGCGGGGCCTTTTCTTTGCTCGACGTCGCCGGGCTTTCCTCGAGGACTGCGTTGCCGTCCCCTTCTCCCAGCCACTCGCGCAACACGGCTTCCGCGGCTTCCACGCCCATGCGCCGCGTCGCCGAAAACGGCACGACCGCAACCTGCGCGGACTGCGCGGGAAACGTCGTGACGAGCGCGCGCACGATGTCCTGTTCCGCCTCGCGCTGCTTCGACGTCGTGAGTTTGTCCATCTTCGTCGCGAGCAGCAGCACCGGACGCCCACTGCCGAGGAAGCTCGACAGCAATTCGACGTCGAGGTCCGCGAGCCCGTGGCGCGCGTCGACGATGAGGACGAGACCGACGAGGGACTGGCGCGTCGCGACGTAGCGTCCGAGAAACCCCTGCCAATGCCGCTTCAGCGCAAGCGGCACCGCGGCATAGCCATAACCCGGCAGGTCGGCGAGCAACGCCCCCGACCGGAGACGGAAAAAGTTGATTTGCTGCGTGCGTCCGGGCGTCTTGCTGGCAAACGCCAGCCGCGTACGGTTCGCGAGCACGTTGATGGCCGTCGATTTGCCGGCGTTCGACCGTCCGGCAAACGCGATTTCCGGCGGACCCGGCGGCGGCAATTGCGCATCGTTGGCGATGGACAGCGCAAATTCGGCTTGTTGCAGCGGATGCTTCAATGCGGGAGTTCCGAGGGAGTTTGCGCGGTTCGCGGCCTTTGGCCGGACGCGCCTCATCCGTTACAATACGATGTTTTGCGCGCCTTTGGACCGGCATCGCGCGGTTCGGACGTCGTTTGTCGCCGGCGCGCCCGTCATCGCTCTCGAGGAGTCACCCCGATGAAACCCCTGTTGCTGCTGGCCATCATCGTCGGCGCATGGCCCGCGGCGGTCGCGCTGGCTGCCGAAGAGGCCGCGGCCAAGCCCGACCTGGCGAAGGCGCAGACCCTGGTGAACCAGGTTTGCGCGGCGTGCCATGGTGCCGACGGCAACAGCCCGACGGCAGTCAATCCCAGCCTCGCCGGTCAGCCGGCCGCCTACGTCGCGCTGCAGCTCGCGCATTTCAAGTCGGGCATCCGCGCAAATCCGGTAATGCAGGGCATGGCGGCCGCGCTCACGCCCGAGGACATGGTCTCCCTCGGCGCCTATTTCGCGCAGCAGACGCCGAAGCCGAGGGCGGCAAAGGACGCCGCGCTCGTCAAGGCGGGGCAAAGACTTTACCGCGGCGGCGACTCGGCGACCGGCGTTCCCGCCTGCGCGGCATGCCATTCGCCAACGGGCGCTGGCCTGCCGAAGAACTATCCGCGCCTCGCGGGGCAGCACGCGGACTACTCCTACGCGCAGCTCAAGTCGTTCAAGGCCGGCGAGCGCGGCGCGGACAAGGACGGTAAAGATGTGAATGGCCGCATCATGGTCACCATCGCCTCCAGGATGACCGACGCGCAAATGAAAGCCGCCGCCGAGTTCACCACGGGACTACAGTAAGCCTCCGGGCGTCCCGGCCGGGTCTAGGGCCTGTTCACACTATGGACGCAAACGCGAACGGGCGGCATGGGGCGCCAATCAAGGCGCCCGACGATGCTAAGACCGGGTGTCTTCGCGAGG
>Ga0209048_10003911_pt1 | contig 14348 bp, 9 predicted proteins | sample FrelakmetCRP12CR_FD_187146 | JGI IMG/M metagenome (GOLD analysis project Ga0209048, IMG submission 187146) | Freshwater lake sediment microbial communities from the University of Notre Dame, USA, for methane emissions studies - CRP12 CR (SPAdes)... | ecosystem: Environmental > Aquatic >... | reverse complement strand
GCCCGCACGACTGCCATACTCGTACATCGACTCGATGCTGAGATCGCGTCCTCCCACGACGGCAATGCCGCCGGGCGTTTCGGACAGGAACGTTTCGGAGGCCGGGTCGCCGTTCAGAATGCTGTTTTCCGCGCCTTCCTCGTAATTCAGGACGAAGCTGACCGCGATGCGCGCGTCACCGGGCCATTGGGCATCCGGCGGGTTCGGGCCATAACCGATCAGGTTGCGGTCAAGGTGATTGTGCATGAGGCCGCCAATCAGGCCGGCGGCCGTTGCCGTTCCTACCATGATCCTGCGCTCGACATGATGATCGACAACGGCAATCATCTCGTGCTGTCCGGCAACGTATCGGTGCTCGCTTATCTAGACGAAATTGGCGCTCGCGATCGTCTGATCGGGCCGGAGCACGCCGAGTTTCCATTTGTCGACCTCGCCACCAACGAACGCTGGACGCTGCGTCCGAACGACGGTCCAGTGCCGTGGTGGATATTCGATTCAGCCCGGCGCGTGCCGGGCACGCGCGCGATCGATTATCTTGCGCTGGCGCGCATGCTTTGGAGCGGGCCGCAGAAGACGATCGGTAACGTCATCGATTGCAACGGAATCCTGTTTCAGCGATTGATCCGGCCATTGCTGCTGGCGGCGCTCAATACCGAGCCGCGCGAGGGATCCGCTGCACTTGCCGCCGCCGTTATTCGCGAGACGCTTGCAGCAGGCGCCGGCAACTGCCGTCCCCTGATCGCACGCGACGGCCTGGGCGGCGCATTTGTGGATCCAGCCCTGCAATTGCTGAGTAGCCGCAATGCCGAGGTCCATTTCGGCCATCGCCTTCGAGCATTGTCCGTCGACGGCGAAAGGGTTACAGCCCTGCAATTCGGGGACGAACCGCTACCATTGCAACCCAGCGACGCCGTTATTCTCGCGGTTCCGCCCTTGGTCGCCGCCGCGCTGGTCCCAGGCTTGCAAACGCCGGACGAATTCCGCGCCATCGTCAACGCCCACTTCCGCATAACACCCGCGAAGGATTTGGCCGCGATCACCGGAGTCGTCAATGGCATGGTCGAATGGCTGTTCGCCTTTCCCGATCGCTTGTCGGTAACGATTAGCGCCGCCGATCGTCTGCTGGAGACGCCACGCGAAGTACTGGCCGAGCAGATCTGGCGCGAGGTCCGCATCATCGCCGGTATCGACTCTGCCCTGCCGCGCTGGCAAATCGTGCGTGAACGGCGCGCGACGTTCGCCGCGCTGCCGAGCCAGAACGCAAAACGGCCGCAGGCCACGACCGCTTACAGGAACCTGGTTCTGGCCGGCGATTGGACCGCAACCGGATTGCCGGCGACCATCGAAAGCGCCATTCGCTCTGGCCATCGGGCGGCCGATCTTGTCGGCAAGATGGCGGCGCACTAGGAATAGCACGGGACATTCGATGAGCGACACAACCACATCTTCCCGTGCAAGCGCTGCCGGCGTCGGCGGCAAGCTCGAAGACTGTATCCGGCAGGCGACGGACGCTTTGCTCGCACGCCAGCAGCCCGACGGCCACTGGGTGTTCGAGCTCGAGGCGGACTGCACGATCCCCGCGCAATACGTGCTGCTCCAGCATATTCTCGACGAAGGGATCGACGCGCAGCTGGAGTCGAAGATCGCTGTTTACCTGCGGCGCATCCAGGGAGCGCATGGCGGCTGGCCGTTGTTCCGCGACGGCGAATTCGACATGAGCGCAAGCGTAACCGCCTATTTTACGCTCAAGGTGATCGGCGACCGGCCGGACGCGGACCACATGCGGCGGGCCCGCGAAGCGATCCGCTCCCGCGGCGGCGGCGCCGAAAGCAACGTCTTCACGCGCTTCCTGCTCGCGCTATTTGGCATTGTGACCTGGCGCGCGGTACCGGTGATGCCGGTCGAGATCATGCTGCTGCCGCGGTGGTTTCCGGTCCATCTCGCCAAGATCTCGTATTGGTCGCGCACCTCTATAGTGCCGATGCTGGTGTTGCAGGCGCTCAAGCCGAAAGCCCGCAATCCACGGGGCGTCACGGTCGACGAGCTGTTCATCCAGCCCCCGCAATCGCTCGGCCCGCCGCGCAAGGCGGCGCATCAGAAATGGTCGTGGTTTCTGTTTTTCCGCGCGGTCGACGCCCTATTGCGCGTCGGCGAGCCGCTGTTTCCCAAACGACTGCGCCGGCGCGCCATCGACAAAGCAGTCGCCTTCATCACGCCGCGTCTGAATGGCGAGGATGGGATCGGCGCCATCTTTCCGCCGATGGCCTACTCGCTGATCATGTTCGATGCACTCGGCTATGCACGCTCGCATCCCCAACGCGCCATCGCGCGCACGGCGATCGACAAGCTGTTGGAGGTCAAAGCCGACGAAACCTATTGCCAACCCTGCGTGTCGCCGGTCTGGGACACCGGGCTGGTGTGTCATACGTTGTTTGAAGTCGGCACTGACGCGGCGCTCGCCCGCGTCCTGCGCGGGCTGAAATGGCTCGAGCCCCTCCAGATCCTCGATCTTAAGGGCGACTGGGCCGAATGGCGGCCGAACGTGCGGCCGGGCGGATGGGCGTTTCAATATGCCAATGCCTATTATCCAGACGTCGACGATACCGCCGTTGTGGCGATGGCGATGGACCGCGCCGCCAAACTCGAAAACGGACCGCAATATCCGAAAGCAATCGAGCGCGCGCACGAATGGATCATCGGCATGCAGAGCCGCAATGGTGGCTGGGGCGCCTTCGACGCCGACAACAACTACCAATATCTCAACAATATTCCTTTCGCCGATCACGGCGCATTGCTCGATCCCCCGACCGAGGACGTCAGCGCGCGATGTGTCTCCATGCTGGCGCAGTTCGGAGAACGGGCCGAGACTTCCCCCGCTATGGCCAGGGCGGTCGAATACCTGCGCCGAACCCAGCGCGACGACGGAAGTTGGTTCGGGCGCTGGGGCATGAATTACATCTACGGCACCTGGTCGGTGCTATGCGCGCTCAATGCCGCGGGCGTTGACCCTAACGCGGCGGAAATGCGCAAAGCCGTCACCTGGCTCGCGACCATTCAAAATCTCGACGGCGGCTGGGGCGAAGACGGCGCGAGCTACAAGCTCGACTACGCAGGCTATGAGCCGGCGCCCAGCACGGCATCGCAGACCGCCTGGGCGCTGCTTGGACTCATGGCCGCCGGCGAAGTCGACAATTCGGCCGTCGCGCGTGGGCTGGACTATCTCACGCGCAACCAAGGCGACGACGGCTTCTGGCGGGAGCAGCGCTTCACCGCTACCGGCTTCCCGCGCGTTTTTTATTTGCGCTATCACGGCTATTCGAAATTCTTCCCGCTCTGGGCGATGGCGCGCTATCGCAATCTGAAAAAGGCAAACAGCCAACGGCCCGCGTCTGGGATGTGACCAGCGGCCAGAAATTCAGAGCATCACGCTAATAGAATAGTTGGACGCCGCGTTATTTCGCGGGGGCCGGCTCTTTCGCCGTCGCCTTCACCTTCGCATCCGGGCCCGCATCTCCATGCGTGTCCACCGTATCGATTTCATCCAGCATCTTCTGGACATGCGATGAATAAACATATTGGGCGGGCCGCTGACGATCGAGCGGGATTTCGGGCGCCATCGGGCCGTCGGTGCGCGCGCCCGAAAAATTCGCCACAATGGCTTTCAGGGGATGTGAAATCGCGTCATTGACTGCGGTTGCTTCATAGCCGCTGTGCACCATGCAATCGGCGCATTTTTCATAATTGCCGGTGCCATAGGCGTCCCAATCGGTATCTTCCATGAGCTCGCGAAAAGTCTTGGCGTAGCCTTCCCCGAGCAGGTAGCAGGGCCGCTGCCAGCCGAACACCGTCCTGGTTGGGTTGCCCCATGGCGTGCACCGGTAGGTCTGGTTGCCCGCCAGAAAATCGAGGTACAAGACCGATTGGCTAAACGACCATTTGCGGCCGCCGCGGCCCTGACGAAGGATGTCGCGGAAAAACTGTTTGGCCTTCTTGCGATTGAGAAAATGTTTCTGATCGGGGGCCCGCTCATAGGCGTAGCCCGGGGCAACCGTGATTCCATCGATGCCCAGCGCCGTCACGCTGTCAAAAAAGCGCGCAACTCGTTCGGGGTCGGATTGCTTGAACAGCGTGCAGTTAACGTTGACTCTAAACCCGCGTTGCTTGGCGGTGTAGATCGCCTGAATGACACGCTCGAATACGCCATCCTGGCACACGGCGTGATCGTGCATTTCACGATCGCCGTCGAGATGCACTGACCAGATGAAGAACGGGTTCGGCTTGTACTGATCGATCTTCTTCTCCAGCAGCAGCGCGTTGGTGCAGAGATAAACGAATTTTTTTCGCGCGGTAATGCCTTGGACGATGGCCGGCATTTCCTTATGCAGCAAGGGCTCACCGCCGACTATCGACACGATCGGCGCGCCACATTCGTCAACGGCGGCGAGAGAATCTTCCACCGAAAGCCGCTGATTGAGAATCTTGTCGGGATAATCGATTTTGCCGCAACCGGCGCAGGCGAGATTGCAACGAAACAGCGGCTCGAGCATCATCACAAGCGGATAGCGCTTGCGCCCCTGCAGCCTTTGTCGAATGATATAGGCGCCGACATAAGCTTTTTGTAGCAAAAGAATTCCCACGTAGACCTCTTTTCGATCAATCCGGAAGAATTTGTCGAGATTATGCGCGGCCGAAAGCGTCGACCGTTGTTACATCCGCAACTTCGGCTGGCAGCCGAAATTGCACAGTCTCTTCGCGGCCATCAAGTGTCGAAATTTCGACCGGTCCAAACCGCCGCAACGCGTCGATAACCTCCTCGACCAGGACTTCAGGGGCCGATGCGCCTGCCGTCAGCCCGATGACGCGGGCACCGCGGACAAACTCAGGCTTGAGCTCGCTTCCGTCCGCGATCAAATAGGTTGGCTTGCCGGCTTCCTCACCGATTTCGCGCAAACGGTTGGAATTTGAGCTGTTGGTCGCGCCAACCACCAGGATCACATCGACGAGAGCGCTGAGACTCCGCACCGCAGATTGACGATTCTGGGTCGCGTAACAGATGTCCCGCGTATCAGGCCCCTCAATGTCGGGGAAACGGCGCTGGAGCGCGGCGATGATGCCGCGCGTGTCGTCCACGCTTAACGTCGTCTGCGTGATATAGGCAACCGGCGTATTGGGTGGAATGTTCAGCTTTTCCACATCTTTCTCGGTCTGGACCAGCAAGACCGGCCCCGGCACCTGGCCCATCGTGCCCTCGACCTCCGGATGACCGGCATGGCCGATGAGTACCAGCACGCGGCCCTGCCCGACATAGCGCTTGCCCTGATTATGGACTTTGCTGACCAGCGGGCATGTCGCATCCAGAACCGGCAGCCCGCGTTTTTTCGCTTCTACCTGCACGTTTCGCGAAACGCCATGCGCGCTGAAAATCGTCACGGCGTTGGGCGGAATCTCCGACAGGTTTTCAACGAAACGCGCGCCCTTGGCCTTTAGCGTCTCAACCACGCGCTTGTTGTGAACGATCTCGTGGCGGACATACACCGGCGGCCCATATTTCTGAAGCGCGCGTTCCACAATTTCGATCGCGCGCACGACTCCGGCGCAAAATCCGCGCGGCTGAGCCAATATCACCCGCATCGGGGTGGCTCCATTTTGCGTATTCGGAACGCTTGAATGATTCATAATCGGCGTCGTTTATCTTGTTATTGCGATTCGGTGATCGCTGCCTAGCGCTTCGAACGCCTTTGCTGCGATGCCTTTGGCATCGAGACCGGCCTTGGCATACATCGCGGCGGGCGAATCCTGATCGATAAATATGTCCGGCAGAACCATCGTGCGCACCTTCAGGCCGCGGTCGAGCAGACCATGCTCAGACAGAGCTTGCAGCACGTAGCTGCCGAAACCACCGACGGCGCCCTCCTCGATCGTGATCAGCACTTCATGCTCGCGCGCGAGCCGCAGCACCAGATCGGTGTCGAGCGGCTTGGCAAAGCGCGCATCGGCGACAGTCGCCGACAAGCCGAAGGAGCCGAGCTCGTCGGCGGCCTTGAGACATTCGCCAAGCCGCGCGCCGAAGGACAGCAGCGCGATTTTGTTGCCTTCACGCAGCACGCGACCCTTGCCGATCTCGAGCGGCTTGCCTTCGGTCGGCATCGCCACTCCGAGGCCGTCGCCGCGCGGATAGCGGAAGGCGGACGGCCGGTCGTCGATCGCCACCGCGGTCGCCACCATGTGGACGAGTTCCGCCTCATCGCCCGCCGCCATCACCACGAAGCCGGGGAGGCAGCCGAGATAGGCGACATCGAACGAGCCGGCATGGGTCGGTCCGTCGGCGCCGACAAGACCGGCGCGATCAATCGCAAAGCGCACTGGTAGCGACTGGATGGCGACGTCGTGCACCACTTGATCGTAGGCGCGCTGCAGGAAGGTCGAATAGATGGTGGCGAAGGGCTTGAATCCTTCGGTAGCGAGGCCGGCCGCGAAGGTGACGGCGTGCTGCTCCGCGATGCCGACATCGAACATGCGCGTAGGAAATTCCTTTGCGAACAGATCGAGCCCGGTACCAGACGGCATCGCGCCGGTGATGGCGACGATCTTGTCGTCCTTTTTCGCTTCCCGCACCAGGCTTTCGCCGAATACTTTGGTATAGCTCGGCGCGCTCGACTTCGTCTTCGCCTGCGCGCCAGTGGCGACATCGAACTTGACCACGCCGTGATATTTGTCGGCGGAGGTCTCGGCCGGTGCGTAGCCCTTGCCCTTCTGCGTCACAATGTGAACGAGAATCGGGCCGCTTTTAGCGTCGCGCACATTCTTGAGCACCGGCAGAAGGTGGTCGAGATTGTGGCCGTCGATTGGGCCGACATAAAAGAATCCCAACTCCTCGAACAGCGTACCGCCGGTCCAGAAGCTGCGGGCGTGCTCGACGCCACGGGTAATGAACGCGTCGATGCGTTTGGGCAGATGGGCGGTGAGCTGCTTGCCGACATCGCGCAGGGTCCGGTAGGCTTTGCCGGAGATCAGCCGCGCCAGATAAGCCGACATGGCACCGACCGGCGGCGCGATCGACATGTCGTTGTCGTTCAGGATCACGATCAGCCGCTCGTTGCGTGCGCCGGCGTTGTTCATCGCTTCGTAGGCCATGCCGGCCGACATCGCACCGTCACCGATCACGCAGACAACATTGTTTTTGCGGCCGTCGAGGTCGCGGGCAACGGCCATGCCGAGCCCGGCGGAGATCGAGGTCGAGGAATGGGCGGCGCCGAACGCGTCATAGGGACTTTCGGCGCGTTTGGTGAAACCGGACAGCCCCCCACCTTGACGCAATGTGCGGATTCGATCACGTCTTCCCGTGAGAATCTTATGGGGGTAGGCCTGATGACCGACGTCCCAGATTATCTTGTCCTGGGGCGTGTCGAATACATAGTGCAATGCGACCGTGAGCTCGACGACTCACAGTCCCGCACCCAAATGCCCTCCGGTTTGCGAAACCGCCTTGATGGTTTCGGTGCGCAATTCGTCGGCAACTTGTTGCAAGTCTGACTCATTAACGCGCCGGAGGTCAGCAGGTATGCAAATGTTTTCAAGCATGTCGCACGATACCTTACCAGGAGGACATTAGGCGATTTGACGTACCGGTCTGCACTTCGTGAAAGCTCTAAACACCGGATCAGGTTCCATTCCAAACATTACAGTCGCAGCCGAAATATCCTATTTTGCCCGCAAAATAGCCAACTCGATTCTTACCAGTTCCAGACACTCAGAATCGGAGCCTTTCGACAGACCGATAAGTTAGAAACAGCCGGTTAGACCCGTTTTGACCATAACATACGCGTAAAAGAATGGTAATCTACTCATGTTGGCGCGGGCAGTACTTAGAACAATTGACTTCGCTATTCGCCGTGCCTGGTTTGTGGTGGTCATCTCGATTTCGCTGACCCTGGCATCAATCGTCTATGCCACAACCCATTTCGCCCTTAATACCGATATCGATACGCTGATTTCTCCCGATTTATCATGGAGGAAGACCGAGACCGCGTTTGCGGCGGCGTTCCCGCGCTTCGACCTTCTGCTGGTTGTGGTGAGCGCCCCGACATCGGAACTCGCCGAGCAGGCCAACTCCGCACTATCGGAAGCCTTATCCAAGCGAACCGACCGCTTCCGCTCGGTCAGCCGCCTCCCCGTCGGCGAAGGTTATTTTGAGCGCCAAGGGTTGCTTTTCCAAAGCCCGGAGGAACTGGCGAACACAACAAAGGAATTAATTGAGGCCGAGCCCATCATCCACGATCTTTCCGCCGATCCCAGCTTGCGCGGCATCACCGATGGGCTGACGGACGCCATCATGGGAGTGCAATCTGGGAAGTTGAAGCTCGACGCCCTCGCCTACCCGATGAACAAAGCTGCGGACACAATCGAGGACATCCTAGCAGGCCGTCCGGCGAGCTTTTCATGGCAGGCCCTTGCGCAAGGACGGCCTGCGGAACCGCGCGAGCTGCGACGCTTCATCAACGTACGCCCGATTCTCGACTATGGGGCGCTTGAGCCGGGTCTGGTTGCCAGGGAAACAATTCGGCAGACCGCCGCCGAATTGGATCTCAACTCGAAATATCAGGCGAATGTGCGAATAACCGGCACGGTGGCCTTGTTCGACGAAGAGTTTGCCACGGTCAAGGAAGGAGCCGCGCTGAATGCAACCGTAACCGTTGCCATCGTCCTGCTGATTTTGTGGTGGGCGTTGCGATCGGCACGGATCATTTTTGCCGTATTCGCCAACCTAGTTGTAGGGCTCTCAATTACCGCGGCCGTTGGCATGATGATGACCAGCACACTGAGCTTGATTTCGGTCTATTTCGCGGTGCTCTTCGTCGGCCTCGGAGTCGATTTCGGCATTCAGTTCAGTGTCCGCTATCGCCACGAACGCCACAAAATTCGAAAACTTCGCCCGGCGCTGCTTGAAACGGGAAAGCGTGTCGGCGCGCCGCTGACGCTTGCCGCTGCTGCGGTCGCGGCCGGATTCTTCTCTTTTCTGCCGACCGACTACCGGGGCGTTTCCGAACTTGGGCTTATCGCCGGCTTCGGCATGTTGATCGCTTTCTTTACGAGCATCACGTTGCTGCCGGCTTTGCTCGCGCTGCTCAAGGCGCCCGCCGAGGGCAAGCCGCTTGGCTTTTCCGCGCTGGCGCCGGTCGACCGGTTCATGGAGCGCCACCGCATTCCGATCATCGCAATAACCGGCCTCGTCGTCGTGGCCGGCCTGCCGTTGCTTTACTGGGTGCGCTTTGACTTCAACCCGATGAATTTGCGTAGCCCAAAGGTCGAATCGGTGGCGGCCTATCTCGAACTGACCAAGGACCCGGACGCAAAAAACAATACGATTGAAATGTTGGCGCCTTCGCTGGCGGACGCCGATCGAGCGGCCGTCAAGCTAAGCGCGATACCGCAGGTGTCGGGCGTTGCAACGCTCAGTTCCCTTGTTCCCGATCGTCAGCAGGAAAAACTGGCGCTGATCAAGCAGATTGCGAACAAGCTCAATTCGGCCCTTAAGCCGCCCGATGCCCAGCCGCCACCGACCGACGCGCAGAATATCGAGGCGCTCAATGACGAGGCCGGACGGCTGACGGAAATCGCCGAAGGGCAGAATGGCCCCGGAGCGGTCGCGGCACGCCGGCTCTCCGTGGACCTCGCCAAACTCGCCAGTAGCGATCAGCAAATGCGCGCCCGCGCCAGTGCGGTTTTCATCGCCCCATTGAAAACCGCATTCCAGCTGCTTTCGAACTTGCTGAAAGCGCAGCCCGTCAGCGTGAAGACGCTTCCGTTGGACATAGTGCGGGATTGGCAGTTGCCGGATGGCCGTACCCGTGTCGAGGTCACGCCGAAAGGCAACGTCAATGATGATGACAAGGCGCTGGAGGACTACACGAGAGCGGTGCTGGCGGTTGAACCGTCTGCAACCGGAGGGCCGGTAACGATTCTGGAATCCGGCCGTACCGTCGTTTCCGCGTTCATCCAAGCAGGCTTTTGGGCGATCCTGTCGATCGCTACCTTGTTGTGGATCACGTTGCGTCGCATCGGCGACGTCCTGCTGACCTTGGTACCGTTGGCGCTCGCTGGTGTCGTCACGCTGGAAGTTTGCGGGCTGTTCGGCCTGCCGCTCAACTACGCCAATATTATCGCTCTGCCCCTGCTACTAGGCGTCGGCGTGGCCTTCAAGATCTACTACATCATGGCCTGGCGAGCCGGGCAGACTAACCTGCTGCAATCGAGCCTGACGCGCGCCGTCACATTCAGCGCGCTCGCGACTGCAACGGCGTTCGGCAGCCTCTGGTTTTCAAGTCATCCCGGCACGGCGAGCATGGGAAGGCTGCTGGCGCTGTCACTGGTCAGTACCTTGGCGGCCGCCGTCTTGTTCCAGCCGGTGCTCATGGGCAAGCCGCGCGACACGTCAAACCCGACATTACCCGCGCGCTCTAGCGTGCCGCGGGCGCGCGCGGCGCGGGTGCATTTGTCGGGCGCGCGGCCGCGGGCAGCAAAGCGGGGGCGTGGGCGGCGATAATCGAACGGTCGACCTGGGCCAGGGCGGAATCCGGCAGACGATGCCAAGTACGATTTTGGCCGAACAGCGAAATGCCGAGATATCCGCGCACCGTGAGTATTTGGTTGTCCGGACTCAATTGCATCACGGCGTTGTAAACGTTTCCGTTGCGTGGATCGAGAATGGCTCCGTCCTCGTAATTCATGCCATTGCGGCGCATGTGTTTGATGAACGTCAGTCCCAGAGTCGGCGCATTTCTCTGGTCACCTTGGCAATTATTGCAGACCGGATTCGGGTCTTCGCCGGGCTTTATGAATGTTTTCGCGATCACCCCCTCGTAGACGCCGTTGGTCTCGTAGATGAGGAACCAGCCCTCGCTTTTGCCGGTTGCGTCGTCGATCTGCTGCCATAGGCCTGTGGCTGTCGGCGGCCTTTGCTGGGCTGCACCGTTATTTGCGCCCAAAATCGAAAAACATGCCAGGAACAGCGCCAAATTTTTTGCTCGCATGAACGGACCTCCGACCATGAACCGCCGCCTGCCTGCCGCAGAAATGCCAATACCGTATAACTATAACTTGCTATTCTAATTAGTCACGCGCCCGGTCGGCATTAAATGCTGCTGCCGTGCGGCGGTTGGGTTTCGAATCTAGGAAAATTCACTAGGGAGGCAAGACAATGTTCAGCAAGGTCATTTTTGCGGTTGCCATCGTGCTCGTTGCGTTGGCGACGCCATGCCGCGCTGAAAGCCGTAATCAGGTCAGCGGAATCGCCACCTCGCAAGAAGACGCTGCGTGCCGCCGCGATACGCGCCGGCTTTGCCGTCATGTAAAAGTCGGAGAAGGCGACGGTGCTTTTCTTTCCTGCTTGCAGCAGCAGCGAGCCGAACTGAGCAAGGCTTGCAGGGCGGTCCTGGAATCGCACGGGATGTAAGCGTCGGGCCGTGCCGCGCTGGCGGGACAGCCGCGCGCCAAGGAACTTGGCCGGCCTCAGGTGGGCCGACGTCTACGGCCACGAGGGGAAAGTTCAAAAAATTTTGCACCTCAAGGCGGCGTACACACGAAGGGCGGCCGGACGCGCGACGTGTTCGTGTCGTCGCCCGCGCTGCGGTGCGTGCTGGAAAATACGGCGAGCGTGACTGATTGGGCAGCGCCAGGGCGTCGCACGCCGCGCTGCCCCCGAGTCAGAAGGGCGGCCCGATGACGGCCTGCTCGATGGCGCGCTTCCTCAAGACGCTCTATCGGGAAGCCGGCATAGCCGACGCGTCCTCGCACAACGGGCGGCGTACGCTGATCACGCGCTTAGCCGAGCGGGGCATCGACTTGAAAGCAGACATCGCGCGAACTTGTCGCCATGTCCGTATTGACCCAGAGCAGAAATCCCGATCTGGTCGTTTATTGAGGGCTTCAAGTTGTGGACGATGAAGTATCGGTGCACCCGCGTGTGCTAGTCGTCGATACGATCTCGCGATCGAGACATTTCTCTCAGAAGTTAACTCGGTGAATATGGTGCGTCGACACGTTACATGCATCCGATGCTGCGCATACCTACCGAATTTCAGTAAAGGAGCAATCGACGTGTCTTACGAAGTTTTTGATTCATTGCCTTACGGTGCGGAAAAAACAATTCTAGACCGCGCACAATAGTGGCCCCGCGCATAGCCCGAGGCTCTGGTGCTTAACCGCTCAAAGAATTTTAGCGGTTCACGTTAAATTTGTAGACCACTTCAGTGGTGACGGTCTGCACGACCGGCTTAAACATGATGCTGGCCTGAAGTGCAGGACCCATATCCGGAAGGGTTCGGGTGTCGTAACTGGCGTAGCGGTATTCGCTTCGCCAGAACCAACCGGGAGCAACAGCAACAGCCTTTTCTACGCCGCCACCAACGAACCAGCCGTTCGCACTGAACGCCTGCGTCGAGAACGGCGTAGCACCGCCCGTAACGGTGCTGACCATGTTGGCGCTGGAGAAGCGCGCGCCGGTGTATCCGACATTGGCATAGGCCAGTAAGGCAGGGGTCACCAGCCACCCGGCGCGACCGCCTATCGCCCATGACCCCGTCTGTTTGATATCACCGGCGAAGAACGGAATTTGATCCTGGATAGTGCCGCGCAAACTTGAGATGTCGTAATCGCCAAACAAGCCCGCCACGATATTGGACGTGAACTGGTAGTCGAAACCGCCACCGATTCTTCCCAACCAGCCCTTGCCGCCTTGGGTCTGCGTCACCGGCAGACTGGGTACTCGGTTGACTGTCGCTGTATCTGCCGACCAAATTCCATAACCGACGCCGCCATACACGTTAAAGCCTGTCCAGGTCGTGGGGGCGACTGCGGCTGGAGCGCTATAACTCGGCGCCGCAATACCGGGATTGAATTTATAGATCAGTTCGGTGGTCGCGGTCTGCACCTGCGGCTTGAACTTGATGCCGGCCTGCGGTCCGGGTCCGTTATCCGGTACGGTTTCGTTGCCGTAACTGGCGTAGCGATATTCAAGCCGCCAGAACCAGTTTGGAGCAATCGACGCTTCGGTGCCGCCGCCGAGGAACCAGCCGTTCGCATTGAACGCCGGCGTCGAGAACGCCGTTGCACCGCCCGTAACGGTATTGACCATGTTGGCACTGGAGAAGCGCGCGCTGGTAAATCCGAGGTTCCAATAGCCAAGGACGGCGGGCGTCAGAAGCCAGCCGGCACGCGCGCCGGCCGCCCAAGATCCGGTCTGATTGATATTGCCAGCAAAGAGCGGCGTTTGATCTTGAATGGTGCCTCTCAGATTTGAGAAGTCATAACTACCAAACAAGCCCACCACGAAATTGGAGATGCCAAGACGCTCGAGAGCGCCCAGGGTGAACTGGTAGTCGAAGCCGCCGCCGATTCTTCCAAGCCACCCCTTACCGCCTTGAGTCTGTGTTGTCGACAGACTGGGGATTCCGTTAATTGTCGTTGTATCAGCCGCCCAGGCGCCATAACCAACGCCACCGTCCACGTAAAAACCGGTCCAGATCGGTTCGGCAGCCACTGGCGGTGCATTGTAGATTGGAGCCCTGGCGGGCAGATCAGCAGCTGAAGCCGCCTGCGCCGCAGCAAAGCCAAGAAAGGCTAGGTAGAGACGACGCATGAACTACTCCAACATCAAAGCGACGGCGAGTGGCGCGCGTCTAACGCTGCATAATTTGCCGCTATCATTACGTAAGACCAACACAAAGGGTAATGGTCATCTTAATTCTCGCATCGATCGCTGCTAAAGATAAAGACCCGTTCCAGGCAAATGTTCATAAATCGAACAATTGTGCCTGAAATATCGGAGTTTTTTGCATTAAGTGGCATTTTCGCAACAAGGCTTTATGCTGGCGTCGGCGGAACCCATGCGGCAGTTTGTACGCGGGCCGCGTCATCAGGTTTTGGAAGTCTCTGATCCATTTGTGATTCCGGAAAGAGATATTACAGACTGCGCTTGGCTTTTGTGGCGTCATGGGAACGGAATATTTGTGGCCCTTTGGGGCCAAAAAACGTGCCCCCGAACGATGACTGCACGCGATCAGACTGACCTACTTCCTTCCGGCGGCGAACCCCTCGAGCGCCCCCATTGAAAATCGTTGGCTTTAGACGATCGAGGCTATCCCCGCGCGCGGCTTTATTAATTGCGAGGCAGCATAAAATAGGTATAGGTTTTGTTCTTCGAGAACTCGCGAAATTTTCTCTTGGGATTTGCGGAATTGGACCTTTCGGGCCGTAAAAGCCCTAGAATTAGGTCTAAGCTACAGATTGATGCCTATCCGGTGAGGCTCGAGGTGACCAGGTATTTTCTTATCCTGACCGGACTTGCAGGG
>Ga0209048_10003910_pt1 | contig 14355 bp, 13 predicted proteins | sample FrelakmetCRP12CR_FD_187146 | JGI IMG/M metagenome (GOLD analysis project Ga0209048, IMG submission 187146) | Freshwater lake sediment microbial communities from the University of Notre Dame, USA, for methane emissions studies - CRP12 CR (SPAdes)... | ecosystem: Environmental > Aquatic >... | reverse complement strand
CAGCCGGTACTGCGAAACCGATCGACTCATGCCGATCGCCTGGAAGCTTTTCGGAAGCTCGCCGACCGGTTGGGGCCGGGTCCAGGCAATCTGCGACTTCGTTCACTCGCACATCGCGTTCGGGTATGCGCATGCGCGACCGACCAAGACCGCATGGGAGGCTTATCAGGAACGAACGGGCGTCTGCCGGGACTTTGCGCATCTGGCCGTCGCGTTTTGCCGATGCATGAATATTCCGGCGCGCTACTGCGCCGGATACCTCGGCGATATCGATGTGCCGGACGTCGATGTACCCATGGATTTTGCCGGCTGGTTCGAGGCCTTCCTCGACGGTCGGTGGTATACGTTCGATCCCCGCAACAACACCCCTCGCGTCGGGCGTGTGCTGATCGCGCGCGGGCGCGACGCGGCCGACGTGGCGATGAGCACGACGTTTGGCCCCAACACGCTGCGGAGCTTCAAGGTGTGGACCGACGAGGTGCGCACGCAATGACCCCATCCTTCGGGTCTGCAAGGAGCCTGTCGTAGAATTGCCCCGTTCTCCATCGCCATGCCACCCTTGACGACCGTCCGCACCCGCTTCGCCCCGAGCCCGACCGGATTTCTCCATCTGGGAGGCGCGCGCACCGCGCTTTTTGCGTGGGCATACGCTCGTCGCCACGCCGGCACGTTCATCCTGCGCATCGAGGACACGGACGTCGAACGTTCGACGCCGGAGGCGGTGCAGGCGATCCTCGACGCGATGGCGTGGCTCGGCCTCGACTACGACGAAGGCCCGTTCTACCAGATGCAGCGGATGGACCGCTATCGAACGGTCCTGAGGGAGATGCTGGAACGCGGACTGGCCTACCACTGCTACATGTCGCCGGCAGAGCTCGACGAGCTGCGGGCGGCGCAAATGGCCCGCGGCGAGAAGCCGCGCTACGACGGTCGCTGGCGGCCGGAGAATGCCGTCGGCAGGACGCCTCCCGTCGGCGTGGCGCCGGTGATCCGGTTCAAGAATCCGCTTGCGGGGAGCGTGGTGTGGGACGACCGCGTCAAAGGCCGCATCGAGATCGCGAACGCCGAACAGGACGATCTCGTGATCGCGCGCCCGGATGGCACGCCGACCTACAATTTCTGCGTCGTCGTCGACGACCTCGACATGCGGATCACGCACGTCGTTCGCGGCGACGACCACGTCAACAATACACCGCGCCAGATCAACATCATCCGCGCGCTGGGCGCGGAGCCGCCCGTCTACGCGCACGTCCCGACGGTGCTGGGCGAGGACGGCCAGAAGCTGTCCAAGCGCCACGGCGCGGTCAGCGTGATGCAGTACGAGGAGCTCGGCTACCTGCCCGATGCGGTGGTCAATTTCCTCGCGCGACTCGGATGGGCGCACGGCGACGACGAGGTGTTCACGCGCGACGAATTCGTCGCGTGGTTCGATCTGGACGCGATCAGCCCGGCGCCCTCGCGGTTCAACGCCGACAAGCTCAAATGGCTGAACCAGGAACACATGAAGCGCCTGTCCGACGACGCGCTCGGACGCCGGCTCGCGCCGTACCTCGAGCGGGCGGGGCTGGATCCGGCGACGGGACCGGCGCCCGGCACGGTCGGCGCCCTCGTCCGGGAGCGCGTCGCGACGCTTGCCGAAATGGCCGACGCCGCGCACTACTTCTATGCGACGCCGCAGCCGGCGGCGGAGCGGCTCGCGGAGTACGTCAACGACACGAATCGTCCCGCGCTGTCGGAACTTGCGGCGGAGTTCGAAACCGTGACGTGGACGCGCGAGGCCCTCGGGGCGGCGATGAAGGCCGCGGCGGCGCGTCACGGCCTGAAGCCGGCGCAAGTGATGATGGCGATGCGTGTCCTCGTCTGCGGCACGCGCGAGACCCCGGCGATCGACGCGGTGCTTGCGGTGCTGGGGCGCGACGCCGTGCGCGCGCGACTTGGCGATTGTTTACGTTCCGCCCGTCCGGTAGAATAGGGATTTCCGGAACTTGTCGCCCATGCCCAAGTTCGTCTTCGTGACCGGCGGCGTCGTTTCTTCCCTGGGGAAGGGCATCGCCGCCGCTTCACTTGCCGCGATCCTCGCGTCCCGCGGCGTCCGCGTCACCCACCTCAAGCTCGATCCGTACATCAACGTCGACCCTGGAACGATGAGTCCGTTCCAGCACGGCGAGGTGTTCGTCACCGAGGACGGCGCCGAGACCGACCTCGACCTCGGCCATTACGAGCGGTTCACCGACGTGAAGATGGCCCGGCGCAACAACTTCACGACGGGCCAGATCTACGAGAGCGTGATCCGCAAGGAGCGCCGCGGCGACTATCTCGGCGGCACGGTCCAGGTGATTCCGCACATCACCGACGAGATCAAGAGCTGGATCATGGCCGCCGCCCGTCTCGACGGCGCGGAGGCCGAAGTCGTCGTCGTCGAGGTCGGTGGCACGGTCGGCGACATCGAGTCGCTGCCGTTCCTGGAGGCGATCCGGCAGATGGGCATCACGCTCGGCCGCGACAACGTCTGTTACGTTCACCTCACGCTGGTGCCCTATATCGCGGCGGCCGGCGAAATGAAGACCAAGCCGACGCAACACTCGGTGAAGGAGTTGCGCGAGATCGGCATCCAGCCCGACGTCGTGCTCTGCCGCGCCGATCGACCGTTGCAGGATGGCGACCGGCGCAAGATCGCGTTGTTCACCAACGTCCCGGCCGAAGCGGTGATCCCGGCGCTCGATACCGACTCGATCTACAAGATCCCCGCTGCGCTGCACGCCGAAGGCCTGGACGCCATCGTGTGCAAGAAGCTCCACATCGAGCCGCCGCCCGCGGACCTGTCCACGTGGAACAGACTGGTCGAAGCGCTGGAGCACCCCGAGCATGCCGTCCACATCGCGATGGTCGGGAAATATGTCGACCTGACCGAGTCGTACAAGTCGCTGTCCGAGGCGCTGACCCACGCCGGCATCCACACGCGCAGCAAGGTGAATATCCACTACATCGATTCGGAGGCGGTCGAGCGCGACGGCACCGATTGCCTTTCCGCGATGGACGGCATACTCGTTCCCGGAGGCTTCGGGAAGCGCGGTGTCGAGGGCAAGATCAAGGCGATTCGCTTCGCGCGCGAGAACGGCATCCCGTATCTCGGGATCTGCCTCGGCATGCAGCTCGCGGTGATCGAATATGCGCGGCATGTGGCGGGGCTCGAAGGCGCCAACAGCACGGAGTTCGATGCCGACACACGGCATCCGGTGGTCGCGTTGATCACCGAGTGGCAGAATTGCGACGGCTCGATCGAGCGGCGCGCTGCAAATTCGGATCTGGGCGGGACGATGCGCCTTGGCGGTCAGCCCTGCGAGGTCGTGCCCGGCTCGCTCGCGCACCGCATCTACGGCTCGACGACGGTCGCCGAGCGCCATCGGCATCGCTACGAAGTCAACAACCACTACCTGCCGCGGATCGAGGCGGCGGGTCTCGTCGTCGGCGCGCGGGCCCGCAGCGAGGTCGCCGGCGATCTCTGCGAGATGATCGAGCTCCCGCAGCACCCGTGGTTCTTCGGCTGCCAGTTCCACCCCGAGTTCACGTCGAACCCGCGCCGCGGCCATCCGCTGTTCATCGGGTTCATACGCGCCGCGCTCCAGCATCAACAGAGCGCGCTTGGCAACGGTTCGAGCGATGCCGTCGCCGAGCTCGTCGCGTCGATCTGAAATGAACGCCCGCCACGCTCACGATGTTCGCCTGCTCCCGGGGCGCGCACTGATGCGCGTCCAGCGATGAAACTGTGCGGTTTCGATGTCGGTCTCGACCGGCCGCTCTTCCTGATTGCGGGCCCCTGCGTCGTCGAATCGCGGCAGCTCCAGATGGACGTCGCCGGCGAGCTGAAGGAACTCTGCGCAGCACTCGGCATTCCGTTCATCTTCAAATCGTCGTACGACAAGGCCAACCGCAGTTCGGGAACGTCGTTTCGTGGCCCGGGGCGGACGGAAGGACTGCGGATCCTGGCGGAGGTGAAACGCCAGATCGGCGTTCCGGTGCTGACCGATGTGCACGCCGAAGCCGAGGTGCCGGAGGTGGCGGCGGTCGTCGACGTATTGCAGACGCCGGCGTTCCTGTGCCGGCAGACCGATTTCATTCACGCGGTGGCGCGTGCGGGCAAGCCGGTCAACATCAAGAAGGGTCAGTTCCTCGCCCCCGAAGACATGAAGCAGGTCGTGGCCAAGGCCCGGGCCGCGAGCGGAACCGACAACATCATGGTCTGCGAGCGCGGCGCGTCGTTCGGGTACCACAACCTCGTTTCCGACATGCGCAGCCTTGCCATCATGCGCGAGACGGCCTGCCCGGTCGTGTTCGACGCCACGCACTCGGTGCAGCTGCCCGGTGGTCTGGGAGTGGCGAGCGGCGGCCAGCGCGAGTTCGTCCCGGTGCTGGCGCGCGCGGCGGTGGCCGCCGGTGTCGCGGGTGTGTTCATGGAAACGCACCCCAATCCGGAGAAGGCGTTGTCCGATGGACCGAACGCGTGGCCGCTGGCCCAGATGCGGGGGTTGCTGGAGACGCTGATGGAAATCGACGCGACCGTCAAGCGCGCAGGCTTCCCCGAAAACACGATGATGGCCCGACCCTGAATCCCCGTGTCCGAACTGTGGGGGCCGGATTGGAGCCGCAGAGGCTTCCGCCCGTTGAAAACGACCGATATCTGAGGAAACCCAAATGAGCGCCATCGTCGATGTCATCGCCCGCGAAATTCTCGATTCGCGCGGCAACCCCACGATCGAGGTGGACGTCGTTCTCGAGTCCGGCATCTCGGGCCGCGCGGCCGTGCCATCCGGCGCCTCGACCGGCTCCCGGGAGGCGATCGAACTGCGCGACGGCGATGCGGCGCGCTACTTCGGCAAGGGCGTGCTGCACGCGGTCGAGAACGTCAACACCGAGATCTGCGAAGCGATCCTCGGCCTGGACGCGAGCGAGCAGGCGTTCATCGACAAGACGATGATCGGCCTCGACGGCAGCGAGAACAAGTCGCGCCTCGGGGCCAACGCGATGCTAGCGGTTTCCTGCGCCGTCGCCAAGGCCGCGGCGGACGAATCGTCGCTGCCGCTCTACCGCTACCTCGGCGGGGCAGGGGAAATGCAGCTGCCCGTCCCGCAGATGAACGTCATCAACGGCGGCGCGCACGCGAACAACAAGATCGACTTGCAGGAGTTCATGCTCGTACCGGTCGGCGCGCCGTCGTTCCGTGAGGCACTTCGCTACGGTGCCGAAGTATTTCATACGCTGAAGAAGCTGATCGACGAGCGAGGAATGCCGACGACCGTCGGCGACGAAGGCGGTTTTGCCCCGAACCTGCCGAGCAACGAGGCGGCGTTGCAGCTCCTCATGGAGGCGATCGACAAGGCCGGATATGTGCCTGGCACCGACATCGCGCTCGCACTCGACTGCGCCGCCAGCGAGTATTACGAGGACGGCGTGTACAACCTCGAAGCGGAGGGCGCCAAGCTGACGCGCTCGCAGATGGTCGACTATCTCGCGACCTGGTGCGACAAGTATCCGATCATCAGCATCGAAGACGCGATGTCCGAGGATGACTGGGACGGATGGAAGCTCCTGACCGATCGGCTCGGGAAGAAAGTGCAGCTCGTCGGCGACGACGTTTTCGTCACCAACACGCGGATTCTGAAGCAGGGAATCGCGAAGGGCATCGCGAACTCGATCCTGATCAAGATCAACCAGATCGGCACGCTCTCCGAGACCTTCGCGGCGATCACGATGGCCAACCGCGCCGGCTATACCGCGGTCGTTTCGCATCGTTCGGGCGAGACCGAGGACAGCATGATCGCCGACATCGCCGTAGGCACGAATGCCGGTCAGATCAAGACCGGTTCGCTGTCGCGGTCCGACCGGATCGCAAAATACAATCAGCTTCTGCGCATCGAGGAGGACCTCGGTGAAGCGGCGAGCTACCCGGGCCGCGCGGCCTTTTTCCAGCTGAAGTGACTCGACTTGCGCTCGCTCGCCCTCGCGTTCGTCGCCCTGATTGCCGCGCTCCAGTATCCGATGTGGCTGGGCAAGGGGGGATGGCTGCAGGTCCGCGAGCTCGACCGTCAACTCGCCGCGCAGCGCGACGCCAACGCTCGGCTCAAGGCGCGCAACGACGCGCTCGATGCCGACGTGCGCGACCTGAAGAGCGGGCGCGAGGCCATCGAAGAGCGCGCGCGTTCGGAGCTCGGGATGGTGAAGCAGGACGAGGTCTTCTTCCAGCTTCAGCAGAAGACGGAGCAGGGTGCCGGGACGCCGCCAGCGCCAGCGACGGGACCGCCGAGCGAAAACGCGCCCTTGCCGATCCGACCCGCGACCCGTCCGACCGAACGACGCTGACCGTCGTCTCGGTCCGGCGGCCAAGCTCGTACCGGCGATCCGCCATCGTGCAGCGCATCACTTCACGCCAGAATCCCCGCCTGCGCGAGGCGACACGACTCATTGCGTCGTCGCGCGACCGGCGCAAGGCCGGCAAATGCGTGCTCGAAGGGGAGCACCTGGTCGCCGTCTACGCGGCGCGTTGCGGCGCGCCCGAGTGCCTGATCGTCACCGACGAAGCGCTGGCGCGGCCTGCGGTGCGCGCGCTGGCGGACGAGCATGAGAGCCGCACCCTGATCGTTCCTGCAGGGCTCTTCGACGAGCTTGCGACGCTGCCGGCCGGGGTTGGTCTGCTGGCGGTAGTCGCGACGCCTTTGGCCATGGCCCGTGCGCCGGGCGATTTCTGCCTGCTGCTGGACGACGTGCAGGATCCCGGTAACGTCGGTTCGATGCTCCGTTCCGCCGCGGCGGCAGGTGTCGCGCAGGTGCTGCTCTCGAAGCGGTGCGCGTTTGCGTGGTCGCCGAAGGTGCTGCGGGCGGCGCAGGGCGCACACTTCTGCGTAGAGCTCGTCGAGGACGTCGATCTGCCGCGCTGGGCGGCCGACTATCGCGATGCGGGCGGCGAGGTGATCGCCATGGTGGCGGAGGGCGGGACGAGCCTCTATGCGACGGCCCTTTCCGGGCGCGTCGCCATCGCCGTGGGCAACGAGGGCGCCGGGCTCTCGGCCGCCCTTGCCGCCGAGGCGACCTGCCGCGTCACGATTCCGATGCCCGGGTCCGTCGAATCGCTCAATGCGGCCGCGGCCGCAGCCGTCTGCCTGTTCGAATGCGTGCGGCAACGCTCCGCAAGCGGCGCGGCTATTGCTTGACGCCGGCCAGCCGGCCGCGCTCGACGCAGCCGCCGCCAAGGTTGGCGCGCCAGTGCGCTTCGATGCCGTCGTCGAGTTGGCGGATGCTCTCGATCTCGGCGATTGTATTGAGCCCCGTTGCGCACTGGTAGCTGGCGCTCGACACGTAGAGGACCTTGCCGTTCTGGATGGCGCTGCCCTGCATCGCGCAGACGAACCGGCCCAGATTCGTGGTGTCGGCACCCGAGAATTCGATGCGGACATTGTTCGCAATCGTCTGCTCGACACGAATTTGCATCGCGATGCGGAAGCTCGCCGGCGTTCCCGTCGGACAGGTACCGGAGACGGTTCCCGAAATGCCGCCGATGTAGATGTCGTTGACCGACATGCCGACTGTCGCCTGGCGCTCGATGCTCTTGGTCACGGTCACGGTGTCGATACGGTAGCGGAGCGCGCCGCGAACGCTGTTGGTCGCGACGAAGGTCGCATCGCCGACCACGACCGCGTTCTTCTGCGGCACCGGCGGAAAGACCGGGGCGCCGAACCACGTGCCGGTCACCGCATAGACGGGTCCGAAGAACGTTTCGCCGCTGGTGCGCGACATCTGTGCCGTATACCAGACGGGCACGCCGTTCGGATCGTAAATGAAGAAAGTGACGAAAATGAAATCGCCGGTCTGGGCGAAATTCACGCCCCAGCCCGATTCGGTCCCGCCGACGGCCCACCAGATGTCGGTGTAGTCCACCTTGGCGTGCGCTGCAGGCGCGAGCGCGAAGGCCGCCGCGATCAGCATGGTGGCAACTGTGATGCGAAGACGGGATGGCAACATGGCGTCTCAACTCAGGGCTCGGGCGACGATGCCCGATTCTATCGTGACCGACAGTTCGCCGATCGCGCCGGCCGCGGGAAGCGCCGACTGTGCGCCGTTGGATTGGCAGGCGAGCGATCCTGCCGCCACGCCCTCGGCTAGCGCGCGCGGCCACGCGGCCCCGCGGTCGAGTGCCGCTGCCAACGCGCCGGTGAACGCATCCCCGGCACCGGTCGTGTCGACGACTTCGACCGCCGGTGCTGTCGCATGCAACCGTTGCCGGTCGGTGGCCGCAAGCGCCCCCCGCGCTCCAAGCGTCACGATGGTGCTGCAGCCGTGCTGGCGACGAACCGTGTCCGCAAAGGATTCGGGCGCGGTCGGCATGCGGAGCCCCCGGGCCAAGGCAGCCGCTTCGTGTTCATTGACGATCAGGACATCAACGGAAGAGAGCAGCGCCGCCGGCAGTTCCTGCGCCGGCGCGGCGTTGAGCACGACGCGCGCGCCGGAGCGGCTTGCGCGGGTCGCAGCCTCGCCAACGGCGCCAAGCGGTACCTCGAGTTGCATGAGCAGCGTCGTACCGGGGCCGAGGTGCACGTCGCGAATCGCCGTGGCGAGCGCTCGAGCGTTCGCGCCCGGAATCACGGTGATGCAGTTCTCGCCCTGCGCATCCACGTGGATGAGTGCGATGCCGGTCGGTACCTCCACACGTCGGACGCATTCGAGCCCGACGCCGGCGGCGAAGAGCTCGGCAAGCGCCATCGTCGCGAAGACGTCGGTCCCTACCGCGCCCGCCAGCATGACTGCCGCACCGGCGCGGCGCGCGGCAAGGGCCTGGTTGCCGCCCTTGCCGCCCGGCAGCGCGGCAAACGATACGCCGGTGTGTGTCTCGCCGGGGTGCGGAAGACGTGCGACGCGGGCGACGAGGTCGAGGTTGACGGAACCGAAGACAACGATCATCGCGACGACGGCCGACGATCCGTTCCGCCCGTCGGCACATAGCGGTTGACGACGCCCTTGACGAGCAGGATGTTGCCGTAGGGCCGCAACTCCCCTGTGCGCACGAGCGCGAATGCGCGCCTGGCACGATCGTAGAACGCGTAGCGTCCCAGGTTGCCGATTTCGCAATCGGCCAGCTGGTGCTCGGTGAAGACCACGGCGAAGTCCGCCACGCATTCCGGCACGGCGCCCGGGTCGCCGACAACCTCCATCGTGTACGCGGCCGGGACGATCTCCATTTCCAGCGGGAACAGCGTCAGCACGGCGTCCAGCACCTCGGGCGACGAGGCCCCGCGCAGCTCGATGAGTCGCGGGCCGAGATTCGCTGCGGGAAAGTTCGCGTCGACGATCGCGATTTCGTCGCCGTGGCCCATCGCGGCCATGGCGTGCAGCAGATCGGGCGACAGCAGCGGATGGACGCCGTTCAGCATGATTGTCTCCTGGACACGAATCGCGATCAGCCGCCCTTGACGCCGCCGTGCGTCAACCCGACGACGATTTCCTTCTGGATCAGGATCGTCAGCAGCAGCACCGGCAGCGTGACGATGATGGCGGCAGCGGCCAGGGGACCCCAGGCGAGCTGCTCGAAAGTCAGCACGTTGTACACCGCAACGGGCAGCGTGCGCGTCTCGCGTCCGGCCAGCACGGCGCCGAAGACGAAGTTGTTCCACGAAAAGATGAACGCGAGGATGGTGCCGACGACGATCCCGGGGCGCGCGAGCGGCAGCGCCACGTAGCGGAACGTCGACCAGACGCTGCCGCCGTCGATCAGCGCGGCTTCCTCGAGCTCTTTGGGCAGCGTCTCGAAATAGCCGGCCATGATGTAGACGATGATCGGGACCGTGATCACGAGATGCGTTATCACCAGTGCGGTCAGCGTGTTGTTGAGCCGCAGGAACTGAAACACGGCGAACAGCGGAATCAGGTACGACAGCGCCGGCGTCATCCGGGCGATCAGGATCAGCACGGTCAGCCGCTTCGCCCCGACACGGGCGATCCCGAAGCCGGCGGGAACGCCGATCAGGAGCGCCACCAGCGTCGCGCCCCCCGAGACGAGAATGCTGTTCCACAGGTAGCGCCCGATCGAGTTCTGCTCGAACACCTGCAGGAAATTGCCGAATGTCGGCGGGCTGGGGATGAGGACCGGCGGGTATGCGAGATTGTCGATTTCGTTCTTCAGTGACAGGGACAGCATCCACAGGAAGACGAGCACCGCCGGCGAGACGATGACGGCGACCGAAAGCCAGAACCCGGTCTTGCGCAGCCCGCGCCTCCACCGCGCGCGGGACCGATGGGTGTCTCGAAGCGGCAGCGCGGTCATGCCTTCAGCTCCACTTCGTCTTCTCGCGCACGTGCAGCAGGAGGAGGGCGAGCACCAGCACGATCACGAAGAACACGACGACGACGGCCGACGCGTTGCCGATGTTGTAGAACGCGAATGCCTGCAGGTAGAGATAGAGATTGATCGTCTCCGAAGCAGTCCCCGGACCGCCGCCGGTGATGACGTAGATCGTGTCGAAAGTCTTCAGTGCGTCGATGGTCCGGATGACTGCGGCGACAACGAGAAACGGTGCGACCAGCGGCAGCGTGATGTAACGAAAGAGCTGCCATTCGGTGGCGCCGTCGAGCCGCGCGGACTCGTAGGGTTCGGTCGGCAGCGCCGCGAGTCCCCCGAGGACGATCAGCATCACGAGTGGCGTCCAGTGCCACACCTCGACCAGCACCAGGCTCGGAATGACGAGCGTCGGCGAGTACACCCACAGCGACGGCGGCAGGCCGACCAGCGACAGCAGGTAGTTCAGCACGCCCTGCTGCGGATGGAACATCATCGTCCACACCAGTGCGACTGCCACGGGAGTGGCCATCATGGGCATGACGAAGATCCCCCGGAGCACGCCACGGAAGGGGAATTCGCGGTGAAAGATCATCGCTGCCGCCGTGCCGAGCACGAGCGGCACGGCGACGGCAAGCGCGGTGAAGTAGAACGTGTGCAGTATCGATTCGAGAAAGCGCTGGTTGCCGAGCAGCTTCTGGTAATTGCCCAATCCGACGAAGTGCGCCGTCGACCCGATCGTCCAGTCGAACGCGCTCATCCACAGCGTGAATAGCCACGGAAAGACGATCACCGCGCCGACGACGACCAGTGCCGGTACGATGAACAGGTAGTAGCTGCGGCGGCGGCGCGCGAGAAATCGCGCACCTCGCGCCGGCGGCATCACGATCGCGGGCATCGGGTGTGGATGGGGATGCGCGTTCCGCGACGGTGCGATCGCCGGGTCGCCGGTCGACCCCCCCGGTCGCGCACGGCGCGGCTACGTCTTCTCGCTCTTGTCGAGTATCGGCTGGAACTCGGCAGTCGCCTTCTTCAACTCGGCCGCGGGGTCGGCGCCGTTGATCATGTTGGTGAGGGCGATGCCGAAGATGTCGCGGAATTCGGTGACCGGCGCAATCACCGGCAACCCGGGCAGAGCGATCCGTGCCGAGGTCAGCATGCACTCGATCCACTCCTTCGGCGCCTTGATGTCGGTCGACGACTGCGCGGCGAGGTAGGCCGAGTTGCGCACCGGGGCGCCGGCGGCCGCCTGCAGTATGCGGAACTGGTTCGCCTTGTTCGCCGCCCACTGCAGGTAGAGCCACGACGGTCCTTTCTTCTTGCTGAAGGACGAAATGCCCTCGCCGTCGCCGAACATCGCCGACACCTGCGCCTTCGGGCCGGGCGGCATTACACCGTAGCCGACTTTGCCGACGATGCGCGACTTGGTCGGGTCCTCGAGCGGCTGCGCGAAGCCGATGCCGTCGAGCCACATCGCCGCCTTGCCTTGCAGGAACAGGCTCTGCGCCTCGTTCCAGTTGAAGCCGGCGACCCCTTGCGGGCCGTACTTGGCGAGCAGCGTCTGGTACATCTTCGCGGCGTCGACGGCAGCCGCGGTGTCGGTCGCGAGCTTGCCGTTGGCATCGACGAAGGTTCCGCCGTAGCCGAGAAGGAAGCTGGTCCAGACCGGCACATTGGCATTCTTGAGGCCGCGCGCGACGAAGCCGCAAACGCCCTTGGCTGGATCGTTCAGCTTGGCCGCCGCGTCCACGATCTCGGGGAAGCTCTTCGGGTACGCGATGTTCTTCGCGTCGAACAGTTCCTTGTTGTAATAGATCACCCAGGGATCGATGTTGAACGGCAGGCTGTCGATGCGCCCGTCGGGCTGCGTCGCCCACGCCATGCCGCCCTTCGAGAAGTCGGCGAAGTCGAGATTGGGATCGGTCAGTGACTTGTCGGCAAGCAGCGGGCGCACGTCCTCCATCCACTTGTTCTTGCCGAACAGCCGCTTCTGCACGTGGTAAGAGATCGCGATCACGTCGAAGCTCGTGTTGCCGGAATTGAATTCGATGACCGCCTTCTGGCGCTGCTGCTGCTCGGGAATCATCTCCGAGCCCACGGTGATTCCCGTCAGGTCCTCGAATTCCTTGTGATACCTGGTCAGCAGGTCGCCGCGCGGGCTCTTGACCAGGAACACCTCGATCTTTTCGCCCTTGAAGCGCTTCCAGTCGAACGTGCCCTGCGCCTGTGTGGCCAGCTGTCCGGCGCCGGGGATGGCGCCGAGCGTTGCCGCCCCGAGTCCCGCCTGCAGAAGGCGCCGGCGTTGCTGTGCGGGGCCCTTGTCGTATTCTCGATCTGCCATGGTCTTCCTCCCTTGACTTCGCGTACGTGGATTCACCCGGGCCCGGCGTTCGTCGGCCGGCTGCTACCCGGAATCATAGCGAAGTGCGGCCGCAAAGCAACGCATGCCGTTGCCGAAGTCAATCAGCGCTTGCGCTGTCGCGTGCGGGGTCGAGCCCGGTTGCGGCGAGGCCGGCGAGAAGTGACTGCGTCGCGCCCGCGTCGAGGGCGACCAGCGGCTCTCGCACCGCAAGCCAGCCCTCGTCGCCCGTTATCGAGGCCTGGATCGCCTTGAACGCGGGGAACAACGAATATCCGTCGAGGAGTGCGACCAGCCGGCCGATCCGGTCGAGCTCCGCGCGGCGCGCCGCCTCGTTCGCTGCGTCGAACAGGCGGCGCAGTGCGCGAGGGTAGAGATTGGCGATGCCGCAAATCGTGCCGGCACCACCGGCGGCCACGGCGGCGGGCAGGTGGGGCTCGAAGCCGACGAAGATGTCCAGGCGCGGAAAGCGGCGCAGCAATGCCTGCTCGTGGTCGAGATCGCAGGAGCTGTCCTTGATTCCGGCGACGACAGCAGGAAACGCTGCAGCGAGCCGCTCGATGACACCGGCGGAAATGGGAACGGCCGTGACCTGGGGAATGTGGTAGAGATAGAGCCGAAGCCGATCGTCGCCGACGCCCTCGACGATGCGCGCATAGCTCGCGTAGACGCCTTCGTCACTCACGGCCTTGAAGAAGAACGGGGGCAGCACCAGCGCTCCGGCGCATCCGCAGGCGACTGCGTGGCGTGTGAGCTCGATCGTTTCGGGAAGCGCGGCGCAGCCGGTGCCGGCGAGCACGCGACGCGGATCGATGCCGGCGGCGATGAGCGCATCGAGTCCGTCGCGACGTTCGCGGAGCGCGAACGATTGGCCCTCGCCGGTCGTGCCAAAGAGCGCAATCCCGTCGACTCCCGCAGCGAACAGGCGTTTCACATGCGCGGCGAGCCGCCGCGTGTCGATCGCACCGCGCGCGTCCTGCGGCGTCAGCGTGGCGCACCAGATGCCGCGGGGAGGGCGAACTTCGGTCATGGGCAGGCTCCGATCCGGCGAAATGCTAGCATGCGCCGGCGGTGCTTCGCGCGACAATGGATGGATGGCCTTCGAGTGAAGATCGACGACGTGGGATTCGGATTCGGCGGCGCGCCGCTGGGCAATCTGTTCTCGTCGATCGCCGACGGGGATGCCACCGCGCTTGTCCGTCGTGCATTCGATCGCGGCATCCGGTATTTCGACACGGCACCGCATTATGGCAGCGGCCTTTCCGAGCACCGTATCGGCGCCGCGTTGCGCGGCGTCCCGCGCGATGCCTACGTTCTTTCGAGCAAGGTGGGACGTCTGCTGGCGCCCGATCGCACGGCGCCGCGCGACCAGCACGGGTACGTCGACGTGCTGCCGTTCGTGCAGCACTGGGACTATTCGCGCGACGGTACCCTGCGCAGCATCGAGGACAGCCTGCAGCGGCTCGGCGTTGCGCGGCTCGACTACGTGTTCATCCACGACGTCGCGCGCGACGCGCATGGCGATCTGCAGCCGCAGCGGTTTCGCGAGGCGATCGACGGCGCCGTGCCGGCGCTGGCGCGTCTCAAGGCCGAGGGAGCGATCGCGGGCTACGGCCTCGGTGTCAACGATTGGCGGGTTTGCGTCGAGGCACTCGGGCACGCGGACCTCGACGTG
>Ga0209048_10003909_pt1 | contig 14355 bp, 11 predicted proteins | sample FrelakmetCRP12CR_FD_187146 | JGI IMG/M metagenome (GOLD analysis project Ga0209048, IMG submission 187146) | Freshwater lake sediment microbial communities from the University of Notre Dame, USA, for methane emissions studies - CRP12 CR (SPAdes)... | ecosystem: Environmental > Aquatic >... | reverse complement strand
CCTGGTCCGCCCCTCGGTGGCCATCCCCGGCTACGGCGGTCTCGTCGTGACGATGGCGGCCCTCGAGGTCACCGACGAGGAGGTCACCGCCCAGGTCGACCGGCTCCGGGCGACGTCGGGCGAGCTCGTCGAGGTGACCCGTCCGGTGCTCACCGGCGACCAGGTGACCATCGACATCCGCGGCACGCGGCCCGAGGCCGACGCCGACGGGGACGACAGCGACCTGACCGCCGACGACTTCCTGTACGAGGTCGGCTCGGACGGCGTGATCCCCGGGCTCGACGACCAGCTGCTCGGGACGAAGGCCGGCGACACCGTCACCTTCGACGCCGTGCTCGAGGCCCTCGAGCAGACCGTCTCGTTCACCGTCGCCGTCAAGGACGTGAAGGTGCTGAAGCTCCCCGACGCTGACGACGAGTGGGCGTCCGAGGCATCCGAGTTCGCCACGTTGGAGGAGCTGCGGAGCGACATCGCCGAACGGCTGCGCCAGCGTCGGATCGTGGAGGCCCAGATGGCGCTCCAGCAGAAGACCGTGGAGGCCCTGGTCGAGCTGGTGACCGAGGACATCCCCGAGCAGCTCGTCCTCGAGGAGCTGCGCGAGCGCATCCACGACCTCAATCACCGCCTCGAGGGCCAGGGCATGAGCCTGGGGCAGTTCCTCGGGGTCACCGGCCGCAGCGAGGAGGAGTTCCTGGACGAACTCCGCGCCGGTGCCGTCCAGAGCGTCAAGGCCGATCTGGCCCTGCGGGCCCTGGTCGTGGCCGAGGTCATCGAGATCTCGGACGAGGAGCTCGACGAGGAGCTGGCCGCCATGGGGAGCCGTCTCGAGATGGACGCCGACCAGGTACGGAGCCAACTGGAACAGGCCGGACGCCTCTCGGCGGTACGCTCGGACCGGAGCAAGGCCAAAGCGATGCGATGGCTGATGGATTCAGTCGAGTTGGTCGACGAGAACGGGAAGCCCGTGTCACGGGACGACCTGTTGGTGAACCAGGGCGAGGAGGACCCGGAGTGAGTTTCACAGAGGCAAGCAGGTCGATCGACGCGCAGGCGTACAGCGTGCCGTGGGTCGTCGAGTCCACCAGCCGGGGGGAGCGCAACTACGACCTGTTCTCCCGCCTGCTCCGTGAGCGGATCATCTTCCTGGGCACGCCCATCAACGACACGGTCGCCAACCTGGTCTGCGCCCAGCTCCTCTTCCTGGAGTCGGAGGAGTCCGACAAGGACATCCACCTGTACATCAACTCGCCCGGTGGCGACATCACGGCGCTCTTCGCCATCTACGACACCATGAAGTACATCAAGCCGGACATGTCCACGTTCTGCTTCGGCCAGGCCGCCTCGGCCGCCGCCGTGCTCCTGGGCGCCGGCACCAAGGGCAAGCGCTTCGCCCTGCCCCACGCCCGCATCCTCCTCCACCAGCCCTTCGGCGGCGTCGAGGGCCAGGCCAGCGACATCGAGCTGCAGGCCAAGGAGATCCTCCGCATGCGGGAGCTGCTCAACGGCATGGTGGCGGACGACACCGGCCAGACCGCCGAGCGAGTCGCCAAGGACACCGAGCGCGACTTCATCATGACCGCCGCCGAGGCCGTCGACTACGGCCTCATCGACGAGGTCATCTCGGCCCGCGACGCGCTGCCGATGGACGCCATCGGGGCGGCCTAGGAGGCTGCTGGAGTAGCTCACCAACCCTGGCGCGCCGTCCCATCGGGAGGGTCATGTTCGTCCTCGACGATACGTTGCGAGCCACGGGAACGATCTCCGGGGACTGTGGATGACAGAGCATTCCTCGAAAGCCCCCTACTCGGGAGTCACCTGGGGGCGACGGTGAGGTCCGGTCGGCGTCACCCCAGCCGCTAGGGTTGGTGGTCCGGGCGGGACACCCGCCCACGCAGGCCCCTGCGAACCGGGACGACCGGGCCCGCGGGACGAGTTCACCAAGGCACGCAGTTCACCAGGGCACGCAGTTCGTTCGGTCGAGTAACAGGGACCGCCGACAGAAGGACACGAGGAACCGACGTGGCGAAATTCGGAGACGGTGGCGATCTGGTGAAGTGCAGCTTCTGCGGCAAGTCCCAGAAGCAGGTCAAGAAGCTGATCGCCGGTCCCGGCGTCTACATCTGCGACGAGTGCATCGAGCTCTGCAACGACATCATCGCCGAGGAGCTGGCCGACACCACCGAGCTGAGCTTCGACGAACTGCCGAAGCCCAAGGAGATCTACGAGTTCCTGAACGACTACGTGATCGGGCAGGAGTACGCCAAGAAGATCCTGTCGGTCGCCGTCTACAACCACTACAAGCGTGTCCAGGCCGGCAACAACGGGGCCCATGACAACGACGTGGAGCTGGCCAAGTCCAACATCCTGCTGCTCGGCCCGACCGGCTGCGGCAAGACCCTCCTGGCCCAGACGCTGGCCCGGATGCTCAACGTCCCCTTCGCCATCGCCGACGCCACCGCGCTCACCGAGGCCGGCTACGTGGGCGAGGACGTCGAGAACATCCTGCTGAAGCTCATCCAGGCCGCCGACTACGACGTCAAGCGGGCCGAGACCGGGATCATCTACATCGACGAGATCGACAAGATCGCCCGCAAGTCGGAAAACCCGTCGATCACCCGGGACGTCTCCGGCGAGGGCGTGCAGCAGGCGCTGCTCAAGATCCTCGAGGGCACGACGGCGTCGGTCCCCCCTCAGGGAGGGCGCAAGCACCCGCACCAGGAGTTCATCCAGATCGACACCACGAACATCCTGTTCATCTGCGGCGGTGCCTTCGCCGGGATCGACACCATCATCGAGAGCCGGATCGGCCGCAAGGGCATGGGGTTCCGGGCCGAGGTGCGCAAGGCGTCCGAGCGCGACGACTCCGAGCTGCTGCGCCACGTCCTCCCCGAGGACCTGATGAAGTTCGGGCTGATCCCCGAGTTCATCGGCCGCCTCCCCGTGGTGAGCGCCGTCTCCCACCTCTACAAGGAGGCGCTGATCCGCATCCTGGTGGAGCCCAAGAACGCCCTGGTCCGTCAGTACAAGCGGACCTTCGAGCTCGACCACGTGGAGCTCGAGTTCACCGACGACGCCCTCGAGGCGGTGGCCGAACAGGCCCTGCTGCGGGGGACCGGTGCCCGGGGGCTGCGCGCCATCCTGGAAGAGGTGCTCCTCGAGGTCATGTACGACCTCCCGAGCCGGACCGACATCTCCAAGTGCGTGGTGGACCGGGCCGTCGTGCTCGACAAGGTCCACCCGACGCTGGTCCCCCTCGCCCCTCCGGCCAAGGCGAGCCGCAGCCGCCGAGCTGCCTCGTAGGGAACCCCGCTCCGGGCTGAGCCGGAGCCCGGTCCGCACCTGTCTTCCCTCGTGACCTTCTCCGACCTTCCCGAGGCCCTCGACTGGCTCGACGGCCACATCGACTTCGAGTCGGCGATGCCCACCCGGCGCACGCTCCCGTCGCTCGACCGCATGCGGGCACTCGCCGCGCTCCTGGGCGACCCCCAGACCGCCTATCCGGTGATCCACATCACGGGCACCAACGGCAAGGGCTCCACGGCGGCCATGGCCACCTCGCTCCTGGCCGCGATGGGACTGACGGTCGGCACCTACACCAGTCCCAACCTGGCCCGGGTGAACGAGCGGATCGCCCGCAACGGCGAACCCATCGACGACGAGGCGTTCACCGACGTGCTCGACTCGTTGGCCCGAATCGAGGGCCTCATGGACGAGCCGCCCACCCGGTTCGAGCTGCTGACCGCCGCTGCCCTCACCTGGTTTGCCGACGAGGCCGTCGACGTGGCCGTGGTCGAGGTCGGGCTCGGGGGCACCTGGGACTGCACCAACATCGTCCACGCCGCCGTGTCCGTGGTCACCAACATCAGCTACGACCACACCGAGGTCCTCGGCCCCACTCTGGAGGACATCGCCCGGGACAAGGCCGGGATCTTCACCTCGGGTGGCCGGGCGGTGGTGGGGGAGACCGACCCGACGCTGGTGGCCCTGTTCCGGGCCGCGGCCGAGGCGGCGGGCTGCCAGGAGTTCTGGGCCCGCGGCATCGACTTCGCCTGCACCTCCAACCGGCTGGCCGTGGGCGGCCGACTGGTCGACCTGCGGACACCCGGAGCCGCCTACGGCGAACTGCTGGTCCCGCTGCACGGGAGCCACCAGGGCGACAATGCCGCCGTGGCGCTGGCCGCGGCCGAGGCGTTCTTCGGGTCGCCGCTGCACGAGGACGTGGTCGAGGAGGGCCTGGCCTCGGTCCGGGTCCCCGGTCGGCTCGAGGTCATCGGCCGGCATCCGCTGGTGCTGGTCGACGGGGCCCACAACGCCGCCGGCATGATGGTCCTGGCCCGCTCGCTCAACGAGGAGTTCACCACCGAGGGCGAGACCGTCGCCGTGGTCGGGATGCTGACCGGCCGGGACCCCACCGCCATGATCGACGCGCTGGTGTCGGCCGGCGTGCGGTCGGTCATCGCCTGTGCGCCCGACAGCCCGCGGGCACTGCCCGTGGGCGACGTCGCCACCGCGGCGGCCTCGCTCGGCATGGAGGTGGCGATCGCGGCCACACCGGCCGAGGCGGTCCGCCGGGCCGTCGAGCGGTCGGAGCCCGACGACCGGGTGGTGGTGTGCGGCTCGCTCTACGTGGTGGCCGACGCCCGGGCCGCCCTGCTGGCCGAGCCGGGCTGAGCCGGACATGGCGGGCCGCGCGCACGGGCAGCTGCAGGCGCTCCGGCGCCGGCCGGTCCCGACGTGGTGGCGCCACGCCAAGCTGGGGATCTTCGTGCACTGGACGCCGGCCTCGGTTCCCGGCTTCTCCCCACGCGGCGCCACCCTCGGCGACCTGCTCCAGTCGGACGAGCCGGACCCGCTGAAGGACTCGCCGTACACGGAGTGGTACGAGAACTCGCTGCGGTTCGCCTTCCGTGCCACCGGGGCCGGCTACGTGGTCTTCGTCGCCAAGCACTCCGACGGGTACAGCCTGTGGCCCACCGACGTACCCCACCCGCACCGCGACCGGTGGCACAGCGAGCGCCATGTGGTGGGCGAGCTGGCCGAGGCCGTGCGCGCCGCCGGCCTGCGCTTCGGCCTCTACTACTGCGGCGGGTTCGACTGGAGCTTCGACGACACGCCGATCGGCACCATGGCCGAGGTCCCCCGGGCCGTCCCCCGGGGCGCCTACCCCGCCTATGCCGGCTCACGTGGGCGAGCTGATCGGCCGCTACCGGCCCAGCGCACTGTGGAACGACGTGGCCTGGCCCGGGGAGGCCGGGGAGCTGTGGCCGCTGCTGGCGCACTACTACGCCACGGTGCCCGATGGCGTGGTCAACGACCGGTGGATGCCGTGGAGCCCCCTGTTCGCACTGGCCCGCTCCTCGACGGTCCGCCGGGCCCTCGCGGCCGCTGCCCGGCGCACGGCACGCGGCGACGGGGGCCTGGTCCCGCCCCGGCCCCCGCACTTCGACTACCGGACGCCTGAGTACGTCACGTTCCCGGGGATCGAGCGCACCCCGTGGGAGTACGTGCGGGGGATGGACCTGAGCTTCGGGTACAACGCCAATTCGCGACCCGAGGACTTCGTGTCCCGCCACGAGCTCCTGTGGCAGTTCACCGACGTCGTGGCCAATGGGAGGGACCTGCTCGTCAACGTGGGCCCGCGCGGTGTGGACGCCTCGATCCCGGTCGTGCGGCCACCCGGTCGTGCGGCCACCCGGGTGGAGCGGTTCGCCGGGGGAGCGGTGGCGTGGCGGGACGAGCCGGGCGGACTGGTCCTGGAGCTCGGTGCGAACTTCAGCGGCGAGGGACCGGTCGTCGTCGCCCTGCGGGGCGTCGAGGCGGCGTAGGGGCACCGGCGACCCGCTGGCGCGGCAGTCACCGGATCACGACACGCCGGCGTGACGGGACCGCGAACGGGCACTGCCGTGCCGGGACTCCTCGGGTTGTCGGCTAGCCTGCCCCGCTTGTGGGACGAACCCTTGTCATAGCCAAGCCCGACGCCGTCGAACGCGGTCTGTCCGGTGAGATCATCAGCCGCCTCGAGCGCAAGGGCCTCCGCCTGGCCGCCGCCGAGCTGCGGACCCTGACGGCCGAGGTGGCCCAGGCGCACTACGCCGAGCACGACGGGAAGCCGTTCTTCGGCGAGTTGGTCACCTTCATCACCCGGTCGCCGGTGCTGGTGATGGTGGTCGAGGGCCCGGACGACACCTTCAGGGTGGTGCGCAACCTGATGGGTGCCACCAACCCGGTCGACGCCGCCCCCGGCACCATCCGGGGTGACCTCGCCCTGGAGATGGGCGAGAACCTGGTGCACGGCTCGGACTCGGACGAGTCGGCCGCACGGGAGATCGGGATCTTCTTCCCGGGGCTGTAGTCCCGACCCGCCGGGTTGCCCCGCCGAGCCGGGTTTTGCCCGCTCGCACTACCGCTGACCTGGGAATGTGCCGTTCCGGCCGTGCTCGTCGACCGGTCCGCCCTTGTGCCGCCCTGCCGATTCCCGTAGCCTGTGGGGCACATGCCAGCTGCCCCGAAGTGCCTGCGCGGCGGAAGCCCGCCCTGGTCACGCGCCCTCGTGTCCTCCAGGCCGATGAACGACAGAGGAGTGCATCTCTGATGCGCGACAACCGTTTCTCCCTCCTGGGACGCGACATGGCCGTCGACCTGGGTACCGCCAATACCCTGGTCTACGTGCGCGGCCGCGGCATCGTGCTCAACGAGCCGTCGGTGGTGGCGGTCAACACCAAGGACGGCCGGCCGCTGGCCGTCGGCGCCGAGGCCAAGCGCATGATCGGCCGGACCCCCAGCCACATCCAGGCCATCCGGCCGCTGAAGGACGGGGTCATCGCCGACTTCGAGATCTGCGAAAAGATGCTCCGGTACTTCATCCACCGGGTCCACCAGCGTCGCTTCGCCAAGCCCCGCATGGTCATCTGCGTTCCGTCCGGCATCACCGGAGTCGAGCAGCGCGCCGTCATGGAGGCCGCCGAGTACGCCGGCGCCCGTAAGGCCTACATCATCGAGGAGCCCATGGCCGCCGCCATCGGCGCCGGCCTGCCCGTCCACGAGCCCACCGGCAACATGGTGGTGGACATCGGCGGCGGCACCACCGAGGTGGCCGTCATCTCGTTGGGCGGCATCGTGACCAGCCAGTCGATCCGCATCGGCGGGGACGAGCTCGACGAGGCCATCGTCTCCTTCGTCAAGAAGGAGTACAGCCTGGCCCTGGGTGAGCGGACCGCCGAGGAGATCAAGATCGCCCTCGGGTCGGCCTACGAGCTCGAGGAGGAGCTGCACGCCGAGATCCGCGGACGCGACCTGGTCACCGGGCTCCCGAAGACGGTGGTCATCTCCACCCAGGAGATCCGCCAGGCCATCGACGAGCCGGTCTCGGCCATCGTCGACGCCGTCAAGGTCACCCTGGACCGCACCCCGCCCGAGCTGGCGGCCGACATCATGGAGCAGGGCATCGTCCTGACCGGCGGCGGTGCGCTGCTGCACGGGCTGGAGAGCCGGCTCACCCAGGAGACGGGGATGCCCATCGTGGTCGCCCGCGACCCGCTGAATTGCGTTGCCATCGGCAGTGGTCAGTGCCTCGAGGAGTTCGAGGCCCTGAAGCAGGTCCTCATCACCTCGTCGGGTCGCTGACCGCCGGGGCGCCCGCACTCTCGTGGCGATGCCGCGGCGCTCACGCCGCCCCCGGACGACGCTCCTCCTGCTGGTCCTCGCCGCCGTAACCATCATCACGCTGGACGCCCGCGGCGGGCTGCACGTGGTTACCTCCGGCGTGCGGTCGGCGGCGTCCGACGCCTTCTCACCCATCCGCTCGGGCGTCAACGCAGTGGTCGAGCCCATCGGCAGCTTCCTGGCCGGCTCTGTCCACTACGGAGCCGTCCGCGAGCAGAACCAGAAGCTCCAGGCGGAGATCGACCAGCTGAAGATGCAGCGGGCCAGCTCGGCCGACCAGATCGAGTCCCTCAAACAGCTGTCGGCCCTCCTCAACCTGCCCTATCTCGGCAACCTGCAGACCGTGCCCGCCGAGGTCACCGACTTCGGCTCGAGCGACTTCGCCGCCACCGTCGACATCAACGTGGGCCGCAGCGACGGCGTGCAGCTCGCCATGCCCGTCGTGGGGGCCGGCGGCTTGGTCGGCCAGGTGGCGTCGGTCAGCCACCACACGGCAACCGTTCGGCTGATCACCGACGGGCAGTCGGCCGTCGGCACCCGGTACGGCCCGTCCCCGGGATCCCTGGCCGTGCTGAACGGCACCGGCTCGGGCAAGCCCCTGAGCGCCGACCTGGTCCCGTCGAACACCCCCCTGACCAACGGCGAGGTCTTCACCACCAGCGGGCTCCAGGGGGCGCTGTACCCGCCGGGGATCCCCGTGGCCCGGGTCCGGGCCTCCCACACCGGGAGTTCCTCCTCCCAGGAGACGGTCATCCTGCAGCCCGAGGCCGACCTGGCCCATCTGCGCTACGTCACCGTCGTGCTGTGGGGGCCGAGCGCGTGACCGGCCGGGACGCGGCCCGGCTGTCGCTGGTCGTCTTCCTGTTCGTGGTGGTCCAGGAGACGGTGATGCTCGACATCCGGATCGGCGGGGTCCACCCGGACATCATGGTGCTCCTGCCCATCGTCGCCGGCATCATCGGCGGCCCGTCCCGGGGGGCCACCATCGGGTTCGGTACCGGACTGGTGGCGGACCTGTTCCTCCCCACCCCCTACGGGCTGTCAGCCCTGGTGGCCTGCCTGGTGGGCTTCGCCGTGGGCCTGGCCACCATCGCCCTGGACCGCACGGCGTGGTGGCTGGCACCGTTGGCTGCCCTGGGGGGCAGCGCCGTCTACGAGCTCACCTACGGGGCACTGGGATCCGTCCTGGGCCAACCCCAGATGCTCCACGTCGCCCTGGCGCGCATCGTGGTCGTGGTGTCGGTCACCAACGCCGTCCTTGCCCTCCCGGCCATGCGGCTCATGTCGTGGGGGATGGCCCACTCCTCGACCGAGGGGATGCCCACCTCCGACGTCGGGGTGGGTGCCGCCCGGTGACGGCCCCGGGCGGCACCCGCGTACCGTTCGCCCGGCCGGCTTGGGATACTGGTGTGCCGTGAGCCGATCCCTGCGCCATCCCTTCGGCGAGAAGCGCATCTTCCGTTCGCCCGCCGGCGCCAAGCCGGGCCGGGCCAAGACCCGCCAGCCGAGGATGCGCCCGAGCCGGTTCTCGGTGGAGTCGATACTCGACGCACCCGACTCGACCGAGGCCCGGCCCGGGCTGCGCCTGCGCATCGTGGGGATCTCCATGGTCGGCCTCTTCGCCGTCCTCGGCCTCCGCCTGTGGGCGCTCCAGGTGCTGCAGGCCCCGGCGGCCGCCCAAGCGGTGACGGCCAACCAGATCCGGGCCGTCCCGGTGACGCCCACCCGTGGCCTGATCCTCGACCGCAACGGCTACCCGCTGGTGAACAACGTGGTGACCGAGGAGATCACGCTGTCCCGGGTGGCGGCGCAGCACGACCCGGCGGTGGTGGGCCGGCTGGCCGCCTTGGTGGGAGAGTCGCCGGCCAAGGTCCAGGCGGCCATCACCAACCAGCAGTACAGCCTCTACAAGCCGGTCCCGATCCTCAACGACGCCCCGCTGGCCGACGTGATCTACATCAAGGAGCACCAGTCCGAGTTCCCCGGTGTCTCCTCGCAGCAGACCACCCAGCGGAACTACCCGCAGGTGCAGCTGCCCGGCCCGGCGGACGGGACCTACCCGGCGGCCCAGGTGCTCGGCTACGTGGGGACCATCAACACCGCCGAGCTGAAGTCCCGGGCATCCCAGGGCTACCTGGCGGGCGACGCCTTCGGGCAGGCCGGCCTCGAGTACCAGTACGAGACGGAACTGCACGGGACGCCCGGGAGGCAGGAGCTCGAGGTCGACCCCAAGGGCCAGGTCGCCGGCATCCTCAAGTCGACCCCGCCGTCGCCGGGGGACGACATCGTCACCAACATCGACACCAACCTCCAGCAGGTGGCCGACAACGCCCTGGCCGCCCAGGTGCAGAACCTGCGCAAGACGTTCGACCCGGCGTGCAACAACAAGGCCGGCTGCTATCCGGGGGCGACCGGCGGGGCCGTCGTGGTCATGAACCCGCAGAACGGCGCCGTCTACGCTCTGTCGTCGTACCCCAGCTACAACCCGTCGGTGTGGGTCGGGGGGATCGCCCAGGCGGAGTACGCCACCCTGTCCGACCCGGCCAACAACCAGCCCCTGCTGAACCGGGCCATCGACGGCCTCTACACGCCGGGGTCCACCTTCAAGCTCAACACGGCCACCGCCGCCCTCCAGACCGGGCTCATCACCCCCGGCTTCACCTACAACGACTCGGGGTCGTTCATGACGCCCGGGTGCCAGTACAACAGCACCACCTGCGTGTTCCACAACAGCGCCGGTGACCCGGCCGGCACCTACAACGTGTCGTCGGCCCTCACCGTGTCGAGCGACGACTTCTTCTACAACCTGGGCTACCTCTTCTACTCCCAGTCCGGCAAGTACGGGGCGACCCCGATCCAGGACCAGGCCGGCCAGTACAGCCTCGGGCAGCTGACCGGGATCGACCTGCCCGGCGAGGCCCAGGGCCGGGTCGACAGCCAGTCCCAGCGGGTCAGGCTGCACACGCTGGCCCCCAAGGCCTTCCCCAACACCACCTGGTACACCGGGGACAACATCGAGATGGCGTTCGGCCAGGCCGGTACCTACATCACCCCGATCGAGCAGGCGACGGCCTACGCCACCTTCGCCAACGGCGGCACCCGGTACGCACCCCAGGTGGCGGCGGCCGTGGTGTCCCCGTCGGGCCAGGTGGTCACGAAGTTCGCCCCTCAGGTCGTCAGCCGCGTGGCCCTGTCCCCGTCGACCTACCAGGCCCTCATGACCGGGTTCACCGGGGCGGTGCAGAGTCCGAACGGCACGGCCTACGGCACCTTCCAGGGCCTGAACTTCCCCGGAGGGCTCGCCGGGAAGACCGGCACGGCCGACACCGTGGCCGGCAAGGAGCCCACCGCCTGGTTCGTCGGGTTCGGTCCGACCGCCAACCCCCAGTACGTGGTGGTCTGCGTCATCGACCAGGCCGGGTTCGGCGCCACGGCCGCCGCGCCGGTGGTCCGGGACGTCTTCAGCTACCTGGCCACCCACCCGGTGGGCCCGGTGGCCGTGCCGCCGACCTCGGCGGCCTCCCGCAGCATGACCCCCCTGGCCCTGCCCTCGAGCCCGTCGGGCCCCGCCACGACGTCCACGACCACCACCACCCTGCCGGGCTGAGCCCCGGGAGGCGGCTGACGGCATCGGGGCCCGTGTCCAGGGCCGTCCCGGGGTGGCCCTAGGATGGAGGGGGAGATGGAGTCACTCTGGCCACAGATCGAGCCGCTCCTCGCCCAGGTCACGAAGCCGGCCCGCTACATCGGGGGCGAGCTCGGCGCCCAGACGGTGGAGCACACCGCCGAGGCGGCGTCGTGGCTGCTGGTCTACCCCGACACCTACGAGGTCGGGCTGCCCAACCAGGGCCTCCAGATCCTCTACGAGATCCTCAACGAGCGGCACGACGCCGTGGCCGAGCGGTCCTACGCCCCGTGGGTGGACATGGAGGCGGCCATGCGGGCGGCCGGGATCCCGCTGTTCTCGGTGGAGAACCACCTCGCCGCCGGGGCGTTCGACGTGATCGCCTTCAACCTGTCGGCCGAACTGGTCTACACGAACGTGCTGAACCTGATCGACCTGGCCGGCGTGCCGGTCCGGGCCGCCGACCGGACGGCAGCCCATCCGGTGGTCATGGCCGGGGGCCACTGCGTCTTCAACCCCGAGCCCCTGGCCGACTTCGTCGACTGCTTCGTGCTCGGCGACGGCGAGGAGGTCGTCAGCGAGATCAACGAGGTGCTGGTGGCGTTGCGGACCGGGGCCGGTCGGGCCGCCCCCGGCGGCGCCACAGGCCGTGAGGACCTCCTGCGGACCCTCTCCCGGGTCCCGGGCGTCTACGTCCCGTCCTGCTACGACGTGGACTACGACCAGGCCACGGGGCGGCTGGCCGGGATCACCCCCCGGTGGGCCGACACCCCGGCACGGATCGAGAAGCGGACCATCACCGACCTCGGCGACTGGCCCTACCCCCGTCAGCAGCTGGTCCCGCTGATCGAGGTGGTCCACGACCGGCTCAACGTCGAGCTGTTCCGGGGCTGCACCCGGGGCTGCCGGTTCTGCCAGGCCGGCATGATCACCCGCCCCGTGCGGGAGCGCCCGGCCGACCAGGTGCGGACCATGGTCAGCGCCGGACTGGACCGCACCGGCTACGACGAGGTGGCGCTGACCTCGCTGTCGAGCGCCGACTACTCGGGCATCGAACAGACCGTCACGGCCATCATCGACGACCCGGCCTGCTCGGGACAGGTGTCGGTGAGCCTGCCCAGCCTGCGGGTCGACGCGTTCACCGTCGGGACGGCAGCCCAGATCCAGCGGGTCCGGCGCACCGGGCTGACCTTCGCCCCCGAGGGCGGGACGTGGCGGATGCGCCAGGTCATCAACAAGCTCATCCGCGAGGAGGACCTGTACGCCGCCGTCGACGCCGCGTTCAGCCAGGGGTGGAAGCGGGTCAAGCTCTACTTCCTGATCGGCCTCCCGACGGAGACGGACGAGGACACCCTGGGCATCGTCGCCCTGGCCAAGCAGTGCGTGGCCATCGGCAAGCGCTACCACCCGTCGGTCACGGTGACCGCCTCGGTCGGCGGCTTCGTGCCCAAGGTGCAGACCCCGTTCCAGTGGTTCGGGCAGAACACCATCGAGGAGCTGACCCACAAGATCCACCTGCTGCGGGACGCCGCCCGGCCGGTCCGGGGGCTGACCATCCGCTGGCACGACCCGAAGGCCACGGCGGCCGAGGGCATCGTCAGCCGGGGCGACCGCCGGATGGGCCCGGTCATCGAACAGGTGTGGCGCAATGGCGGCACCTTCCAGGAGTGGTCCGAGTACTTCGACCTCGACCTGTGGACCGATGCCCTCGAGGCCAACGGGATGACCCTGGAGGACGCGGTCTACCGCCACCGCACCGAGGAGGAGGTCCTGCCCTGGGACCACGTCTCGGCCGGCCTCCACCGGGACTTCCTCTGGCAGGACTGGAAGGACGCCCTGGCCGAGCACGGACTGCCCGACTGCCGCTGGACCCCCTGCTACGACTGCGGGGCCTGCACCGGCTACGGGGTCGAGCACGTGGTGGCCTCGGCGGTGCCCCCGGCGGGCGGCAGCCAGGGGACCGGGCAGGATCTCTCGTCGGGAGGCCAGGTGCCGGTACGATTCCTGTCCACGGCGCCGTCCGGCGCCGACCCGGCCCCGGGGCCGGGTGGGAGCGCCGTGGCGCTGGTGACCGAGGGGAGGAGCTGACGTGCGCATCAGGTTCCGGTTCTCCAAGCTCGGCAAGATCCGTTTCACCAGCCAGCGCGACGTCGCCCGGATGTGGGAACGGGCCCTGCGCCGTGCCCGCCTCCCCCTGGCCTACACCGAGGGGTTCTCCCCGCGGCCCCAGCTCAGCTTCGGCCTGGCCCTGCCCACCGGGGCGGAGTCCCTGGCCGAGTACCTCGACGTCGCCCTCGACCCGGTCCGTGCCGTCGACGACGGTGTCGACGTGGCCTCGCTGCCGGGCGTGCTCAACGCCCTGCTGCCCGAGGGGCTCGACATCGAGGGGGCCGCCGTGGTGGAGCGGTCGAAGGACTCGCTGCAGCAGATGGTGTCCTCGTGCTCGTGGACCATGCGGCTGGTCGGGGTCACCCGTGAGGACCTCGGGACCCGGGTCGCTGCCCTGCTGGCGGCCGACGCCGTCCCCATCATGCGCGAGCGCAAGGGCCGGGAGGAGCTCGACGACCTCCGTCCGTCGGTACTCGCCCTGTCCGTCGCCGGTGACGTGGCGGACGACGACGCAGACCCGACCGGTCGCACGGTCGGGCTGGTGGCGGAACTCTCCACCCAGCCGCGCGGGGTGCGCCCGGTGGAGCTGGTGCGTGGACTGATCGCGGTATCGGGCGGGCAGTCCGACCGATCGTTCGAAGGGGCGGCCACCGACGGCCGTACCGGAAGTATCCCGGTCCTCGACCGGGCCTGCAGGACACAACAGTGGATCGAGCGCGACGGGCTCCGTCAGGAGCCGCTCCTCGGCCGGGTCGTCCCGGCCGGAGCAGACCGCGCCATGCACGCCTGGGAGCGTGCGTCGTGAGCAGTTTCAGAAGGGAACTCGATGTCAGAAGCACCTATCGGGCAGACGCCCGGGGCGCAGGCGCCCCCCTCGTCGCCGACACCCCCAGCCGACAGGGCCCCGGCCCGTGTGCCGGAGGCGCCAGGCACCGCTGACGTTCCGGTGACCGGCGGCG
>Ga0209048_10003907_pt1 | contig 14366 bp, 12 predicted proteins | sample FrelakmetCRP12CR_FD_187146 | JGI IMG/M metagenome (GOLD analysis project Ga0209048, IMG submission 187146) | Freshwater lake sediment microbial communities from the University of Notre Dame, USA, for methane emissions studies - CRP12 CR (SPAdes)... | ecosystem: Environmental > Aquatic >... | reverse complement strand
ACGCGCGCGCGTGTGCGCCGCGCTCGCGCGGCCGCGCGAGCGCCGCAAGCACGCGCTCCACAGGCGCTGCCGACGCTCACCACTGGGCTGAGCAGCGTTAGCGCTGCCGGCGCCAATCACGAAGGGAGCGAGCGATGACGACACAGGCGATTCGTCCTGGGCTACCGGCGTGGGAGGAGCAGCCCGCCCCCGGTGATGAGCGCGTGCGCGTGCTGATCGCCGACCAGGACGGCCTCGCGCGATGCATGATCCGCGCCGTGCTGCAGCAGGCAGATAGGGTCGCGATGGTCCTTACCGCCGGCGACGCGTGCGAGGCGCTCGAGCTCGCGCGCTACTACCGCCCCACGGTGCTGATCCTCGACACGGCGCTGCCGCCCGTCGGCGGCGTCGAGCTGATCCGCAAGGTGCTGGGGGTCGTGTCCGCGGTGCGGATCCTGACGGTCTCAGCCACGGACGACGATCAGGCCGCGGTGGCGGCGCTGCGCGCGGGCGCGGTCGGGCACATCGACAAGGACGTCGACCCGGACACGCTCGCGCGCCTGGTCCTCCGGGCCGCCGACGGCGAGGCGATCGTCCCGAGACGGCTGACGATGCCGCTGCTGGGGCTCTTGCAAGAGCTGCCCGACGCCGGCTGGCGACCATTGCACAGCCGCCTGACCACCCGCGAATGGCAGGTCGTCCAACTACTGGCCGAGGGCGCTTCGACCCAACGGATCGCCGAGCGCCTCGTGCTCGAGCAGACGACCGTCTACAGCCACGTCAAGAGCGTGCTGCGCAAGCTCGGCGTCCACTCACGCCGCGATGCCGTCGCTGCCGCCGAGCGCCTACGCCGCGAGGAAGCACTGGCGAGAAAGGCCTCCGATTTCGTGCGAGCAAGTCGTCCCGTGTCGCTGGCGCCAGGCGGAAGCTCTTGAGATCAGCAGGCAAACCGCTGGCGTCGACAGCGAGCGCGGGAAGCATCCGCGTCCCGCACAACACCAACAACGCTCTCGCAATGGGTCGGGCTGGCCGTGTCAACGATCACGAGAATTCCCCGGTTGTGATCATGGAAAGTCCCTAACTCGTGGATGGCGATTCCGGCTGGGAAATTCCGCTCCCCGCAAGGGCTGAGTCCTGACTCGACCGTCGCGCCGTGCGCTGGTTGGGCGTCGAAGTCGAACTGCTCGCGCGGCTTGTGAGCGGGGAAGTTCGCGAACCGCAGGCGTCCGTCGAGCCGGCGCTGCTCGGTTGCGGTCACTTCGACGTCGAGCAGGTCGTGCAGGAACCGGGTGTATGAAGGCTTGTCGCGTTCGGCTTGCTCGAGCTACACGTCGAACACAACGGTGGCTGACATCCAGTGGAATCAGCGTCGTTCAGCGCGCGCAAATTCGACCTTCGCCCTGCACGCGAGCGAGCAAGGACCTGATCGCCTGCAACGACCAGGCTAGTTCGGCACGGCCGGCCCCGCGGCTAGCTGCTGACCTAACGGGCGCGCGCCGCGTGAACATCGCTCGCCTCGCCCTTAGGGCACGGCTCAGCGACGCCCACGCGTGCTCACCCACTCACCGGGAGGCGATGCGCCCAACCAACTCGACGCAGGTCAAATCTTACGAGGCTAGAACCGTGTGCGATCTGCTTGCCGAAGCGTCGTGGTACCTCTCGCCGTCGGCCCTGACAGCGTCGTTTGGGGCTGGGGCCGGGTGAACCTCGCCGCGTTGCGCCGGCGGGGCGAGCTCCTCCCGATGCGCGCTGGCGAGCGTCAGGTCGACGCGGGAGTGGCGAACGGCGAGCAAGGCTCCCGCGCGCTTGCACAGCAGCAGATACATCAAAGTGGTTCCGGCGGCGGGAAACAGGAGTATCACGGTGCCGGTCGCGCCAAGCAGGACGTCGACGACGCTGGCGGTCCGGACGCCGAGCCCGACCAGGTGGAGCTGGACGATCAGCGATTGCCACGCGCGGGTGACATAGCCGGGGGCGTAGACGACCATCGCGACAGCCATCGCGGCGAGCACGGCGACGGCCGTCAGAACCCAGGTCGTGACGGCGGCGCGCGCCCACGGCTTGAGCTCGGTGACGCGCGGGCCTGGTTGCCGGCCGGGCAGCAGGCTGGCGATCACCGGCTTGATCCGGGCGAACAGGTCGGAGACGCCGATCAGGTCACTGACGACGTGGTAGCCGTCGAGGCGTAGCCATGGAATGAACTGGTCGAGGATCACCACTTGCTGCATGACAACGAGGATCAGCAGCGGCTCATAGCCCGTCGCAAAGTAGGCGGCGGCGGCAGTCAGCGCGAACAGGGCGTTGAAGTAGACGCCGCCGAGATCGGTCCGCAGGCGGCCCGCCTTGGACAGGCGGTAGGAATCCGTGACATCGGTGTACATGCAAGGGACGACCAGGTAGATGCCGACCCCGATTCGACCCGGGCGCGCTCCGCCATAGCGGCACGCGGCTGCATGCCCGCACTCGTGGACGACCATCGAGACGATCAGTACGGCGAACAGCGCCAGCCCAAGCGCGGGGTGGTAGAGCAGGGTCCGCAGGCCGGCGCCGATGCCGTGCGAGGTCCCCAGCCACACGTCGCAGGCCAAAAGCGCGCCGAGCGCTGCGATCACGACGGGCGGCACAAACAGCGCTCGCAGCAACCCGGCGAGCATGTTGACCGCGCGATCGGAAACGATTCCGACGCGAAACATCAACCCCAGCAGCGCTGTGCGACGCTCAAGGGTCGGCGCGCTACCGTCGCGGTGAGCGACTAGACCCAACGGAGCAAGCTTTTGCTCGGCGACATACGCGACCTGCTCAGGCGTGATGCGCACATCCAGCCGATCGCCGACGGCGTCGGCGATCGCGGCGAGCTCGCGCCCGTCCATCTGGCTCGCAATCACGTACAGCAGCCGCGAGAGCTGGACGACCTGACCGTCGCAGCGGCGCACGAGGTACGGCGGCTCACGCAGGCCAGATCCCGCGGCTTGGCCGATCGGCTCCGTTCCCTCTAGCAGCCGTGGCCAGGTGACAGGTTCATCGCCGGCAGGGCAACCGTCCCTCGGCAGCGCGTCTCCAGAAGCCCGTTCGATCGCCACGCTCATCGCCTAACTCCAAATCGTAATCGCTCGAGCCTCATCCTTGGACAGTCCAGATGGGGTGACCCAATAGGGCCACCCCGTCTGCATTCCTAAACAGAAGTTTGAAACAACTGGTTAGAGGTTGATGTTCAAAGCCACGGCCGTGGCGACGTTCCCGAGAGACAACAGCCTGGTGCCGCGGCCGCCGCCCGCCACTTGGTTGCCCGCGAGGGCCACCGCGGTCGCGCTCTGGCGCACGTAGGTCGGGCTATAATAAATGAACGCCATGAGCTCCCGGGTGGGGAGCTGCTCTGCCAGCTCGGCGTCGAGCTCGTGAAGGGTTAGCTCGTGCATCTTCTCTCCTTGATGGTGAGTGGTGAAGGAGTTAAGCGTCAGCGTGGGGCCCCCGTCGCTTTCGCTCTCCCCCCGAATGGTTCGGCAGCGTGCAGTTTCACCGGACTGGGTTCGAGCGTGTGATGAACTTCATCAAGTCCGAATGAGGATTTTTCTCATCAGCAGCTCCTGTAAAGATGCCCGTCATCTCAGGTGAAGCCTGAGTCACAAGATGATCTGCAGGCTGATGACGAATGTGTTGCCGCTCGCGATCAGGATGCTGTGGTCGGCGGCGATCGCAGTACTTCCTTGCGTGACCGAAGTGGCCTGAATGATGTGGATCAGGTTGGTGAGCCTGCCCAGCCGGCCCATCAGCTCGCGGGCGGGGAGTTGCTCTGCCAGCCGTGCGTCCAGTTCGTGGATGGTCAGCCCGCGCATCGTTGCCTCCTTCGATGGTCCTTCGATGGTGAGTGGTGAGAGCGTTGAGCTGGAGCGTGGGCCCCGTCGCGCTATCGCTCCGACATCTGGGTGATTGCCGGCGATAGTTTCAACGGAAGGGTTGGTGAGGTTGGGTGAGCTTCATCGAGGCCGCATGAGGATGTTTCTCCCCTACGCGCCGCTCGCCGGCAGCGCCTGTCGAGGATCAGCACCGTTGTTGTGTGGGGCGCCGATAGCACGCGAGCTCGAGCGGCCAAGAGAGAGTGGGGGTCGCTGGTGTCGCGTTGATGTCGCGAGCTGTCCGGACGCGGCGCGAATACCGGCTTGTGGGAACCAAAGCCTGAGAGGTGGCTCGCAAGCCTGGGCGGTCAGCTGTCTGCTAGGGTGAATGCTAGCTGGATTGCTAGGTAGGTTGCTAGGGTGCCTGCGAGGAGGATCCGGCGAGTGCGAGGCGAATGAGTAGCGATGCGCCCAGAGCAAGCATGAGCACAAGTCGCGTGATCGCGGTGGCCAACCAGAAGGGGGGCGCCGGCAAGAGCACGATCGCAGTGAACGTGGCGGCCGCTGTGGGGGAGAGAGGCTTGCGCGCGCTCGTCGTCGACGTCGATCCTCAAGCCGACGCCACGACAATGCTCGGGATCGACCCGGACGTCCAGCCGCGCACGCTCTACGACGTGTTCGTCGGGGCCTGCGAGCTGCCGGAGGCGATCGCGCCCGGCGTCGCGCCCGGCGTCGACCTCGCCGTCGGCAGCGAGCGGATGGGCGACGTCGAGCTGACGCTCGCCGGCGAGATGATGCGCGAGCGCTATCTCGCCGACGCGCTCGCCGGGCAGCTCGAGGACTACGACCTGGTCCTGATCGACTGCCCGCCGAACCTCGGGCTGCTGACCGTGAACGCGTTCTGCGCCGCACCGGAGGTGCTTGTCGTCGTCTCGATGACCGATCGCAACGCTTACAAGGGCGCGCTGGCGCTGCTCGCGACCGTCAACAAGCTGCAACGCAAGGGCGTCAACGTAGCGGTGACGGGCATCGTGCGCAACAACGTCGACCGCCACCGCAGCACCTACCGACTGCTCAACGAGGCGCTGGCCGAGGCGCGCCTGCCGCTGCTGCGAACAGAAGTTCCGCTGCGCGCCGGTTTTCAGAACGCCGTCACCGCCGGCGTCCCGCTGGTGCACTTCAGCCCCGACCACATCGGCGCGCAGGCGATCCGCAACATCGCGGGCGAGCTCGCGCCGCTGACGGCGCGTCCGAAGGTGGCGGCCTGATGGCGCAGCGGCTCGTGCTCAGCACGGCCGGGATCAAGAGCCCGCTTGACATGGGCGAGAACGAGGAGCCGGCGCGCGAGACGCCGCCGAGCCGGGCAGCTGATTCGCGCCAGACGAAGCCGCATCCCCGGTCGTCGGCCGAAGACTCGCTACGGGCGGAGGCTGAACCGGGGCATGCGCCCTTCTACGGCACCGGGCGGCCGCTGCAGACCTCGGTCGCGCTCGACGACGACTGCGCCTCGCTGCTGGACGAGCTCGCGCGTGCCGCCGGAGTCTCGGCCACTGCGCTCGCCGTCGCGGCGCTGCAATCCGGTCTGCCCGCGGCGACCGACGACGCGCGTGCCGTGATCGTCGACGAGCGCGTGAACCGAGCGGGTGTCCGCACGGCCCGGATCGAGCGCAACCTGCGCCTGCCAGAGCATCTGCGCGCTCGGATCGACGAGCTTGCCGTCGCGGCGCGTGGCCAGCTGCCGCGAGCCACCAGGTCAGATCTGATCAACGCCGCGCTCCGTCGCGGCCTGCCCGCAGACGCACAGCGCGCCGCCGCGCTCGTCGCCGATCACGCCCGGTGCGTCGAGCGGGCTGCTGCGGTGTGAGGACCGCGCGCGTCAGGGACGGCAGGTGGGGAGCAGCAGCACGCGACCGCCCCGGGGCCGCTCGGCGCGGAGTACGTACGAATCGGCAAGCCGTTCGACCAGCAATCGGGCATAGCGCGGATCATGCCCGGCAATCCGCGCGGCCGCGCGAGCCACCGATTGCCGGCGCTGGCGCTCGTGCGCGGCGGTGACCCCCGAGCTGCTCGTAGAACTCGTCGCTCAGCTCCACGACAAACCGTTCGGTGTGCCGAGTAATCGGCTCGAACTCGGCCGCGTGAGCCGCCAGAAAGATTGCGAGTCGTTTGGCGATGCCGCCGAGCGATCGGAGCGTCTGCCAGCCGATTGCCGCAACGGTGTTCGCGTCTAAACTGCTCGACGAGCCACGAGCTGAGCCGTAGCTCGACCGTGTCCGCGTTGCGCTTCGCATCCTCGGACATATCCTCGTCCATGTTGAGCTCCTGGATGATCCGCCGCCGACCGGACGCGCGCCACACAGCCCCCGCTCGTCGATCGTCACGACGCTGAGGTCGATGCTCACGTTGTAAAGGCCGTCGAGGGCCTCCCGAACGTCCACGTATTGCTTGCCGCCCTTACGCCCACCATAAAGGGCGTAGGTGATGTCGCCGAACGTTGCCGCGAGCCGGCCGTCCGCAGGTCGGCCACTTTGATACCAGCGGGTGATCGCCCAAGTCAGGAGATCGAACTCAAGCTCTCCAAGCGGCGCCTTCCTTGTGCTGGCGAGAAAGTCGAGCAAGTTCGGATCGGGACGCGCAACGCGCTGTCTCGGGGTGCGCGTGCCCATCTGCCAAACAGGGCTCGTCGCCAACGAGCGCTCGACGTAGCCGACAGCGTCGGCATCGTCGGGGCGCAGCGCCACGGCGGGCAGTACGCCAGGATCAGGCTCCAGTCCCATCTCGGGCGCCACGATGCTATGGAGGGCTGCGGACGGACTGACGCAAGCGCCAAGCGCGCGTCTAAGGCCAGACCATCCAGCGTTGTGCGAGCCAGGGTTGGCCAACGCCCTACTGCGGCGCGGAAACTCAAGCGCGCGCTCAGGGCCAGACCCGGCGCGCGCTCAGGGCCAGAGAAACGCGCGCTCAGGGCCAGACCGCGCGCTCAGGGCCAGACTTCCGCTCAAGGCCAATCTGACCTAGCGTCGAAGCGTGACGATGAGCGACGCTCGACACGGCATCATCCCGGCCGATCTGGATCGGCGCCTGCACGACCAGGAGCTCGATCTCCCGACGCGTCATTTGGCGAAGCTGCTTGCGCGCGAGCTCGACGGCCGGCCGCCGCTTGGCGCGGCCTCGCGCTTGCGGGGAGACCTGTGCGAGGCGTGGGGGCGAGAATCGATCGAGCGGGCATTGGTGGCGCTCGATCGCACCGGCTACGGCCGCCCGTTCCCGCGCAAGCCGCGGCGGCTCCGGGGCCACGGTGCACGTCTAGAGCAGTCAGAGCGCTTGAAAGGGCTTGTCGGGAAGCTGCCGCGCGCGCTCGCACTGAGGTTGCCGATGACGTCGAACAAGCTGCTGTCTGGCCGCCGCGACGGCCGGGACGTGTGGGGCGAGGTGCGCTGCAATCTGACGTTGCGCGACGGCGCGCTCGGTCTGTTGGCGATCGCCGGCGGGCTGTGGGTGAAGTTCTCAAAGGCGGAGGAGCGCCACGTCGATCTGACCGCCGGCGAGGCCGCGTACCTGTTGCGCGCGCGCCGGCGCGCGTCGAAGCGCACTTCGGGGCGTGACATCGCGTGGGTGTATGAGCAGCTGGCGCAGCTCGACCGCCTTGAGCTGCAGGCGCGTGGCGGGGGAGAGGGGCACGAGATCCCCTGCTCGCCGGTCGTGCGCGTGCTCAGAAGGCTCGACGGGGAGTGGGTCACGCTGGAGCAGTACGCGCAGCGCGCCGAGCAGGGCGCGCTGCCGCCGGCGGGGGCGGGCGACACGATCCGGATCGAGCTCGCCGACTGGTTCATCGCCGAGCTGCGCCACGAGAAGCGCCGCCCGGTGCTGGTCGACTTCTGCGTGTGGCGGCAGCTGCGGCCGCTAGCTAGGCGCCTGTACGCGATGCTGCAGGGCACCAGCCGCGCCGAGCACGACCCCGACCGGCTGTACATCTGGCTTGCGCCCGTGGCGCGCACCGACGGCAAGCAGGCGGGCGGCTCGCGCGCGTTCACGCTCGGATTCACCACGCATCGCCTGGACAAGATCGCCGCGCGCGTGCGCACCGCGATCGCGGAGCTGCGCGAGGTCGACGAGCGCTACGAGGGCTACGGCAAGCAGACCACGCACGGCAACACGCGGTATCCGGCATTCACGATCAAGGTCAAGGCCGGGCAGGCCAGCCGGCCGCGGTATCCCGAGCGGACCGGCCGTGCGTTTGACTGGTGGGCGACGGTCGATCCGCGGGAGGTTGCGCGCGCGATCCGCGGGTCGCTCGCCGACGCGAGTCAGCAGCGCGAGGACCGCGCACCGCCCGGCGAGTAGGCCCGCGTAGGGCCCGGCTCGCCAAAACCCAACTGCTTTCCTCGGGGGGCGCTCACCGGTGCCCCGATACGGCTCCTGAGCCGCTTCTGAGCGCCTCCAACAGTCTGCCTGGTGTCCGCAGAACCCGACCTGTCCGCCGGGGCCCTTTGCCGCGCACGACGCCGCAGTCTTTGCCGGGTGCGGGCGTCCGTCGGCCCGTGCGTTCGCGGCCAACGCCTCCTTTGGCCGGTGTGAACGCCGCCACAGCGTCTCGACGTCGTGCCAACGCGGCCACACCGGCGCGCGCGAACGGCGGCGGCGGCGGCCGACCTCCGCTCAGTTCGGCCCGCGCAAACGCGCCTCGCCCACCCGGCGTCGATCGCCGTCGGCGCAGGCGATCGGCACTCTTCGCACGCCCAGGAAGCTAGGACCACTGAGGCGTTACTTCAAGCGTTAACGGTAGTTCTAAAAGCTAGGACCATCCCGGCGAGCATGGCGACCCCAAAGGTGTTGAGAAGCCCGAGTACAACAACAGGCACCGAGAACAGCCAGGTCCGAGCGTCTGAGGAGGTGCTTTGAGCCGTTCAGTCGTTGAATCAGCTGCGCTCGTTTTCAACGAGTCGGAGCTGTCTGCTGCTCGGCGTTCGCGTGAGGGTGACGGCGCCTTCGAAGATCTCGGGTTCGAGGAACGCTTGCATCAGCTTGTGGTGGGCGCGATGGCGCAGCGCTTGGGTCTCGTGGTGAACGGCGGCGGCGTACTCGACGGGGTCCGTTGGACGCTCTTCGGGGAGGCGGCGGGCGAGGATCTGCTCGGCGGCCCAGGCGTAGACGGCGTTGGCGGCGGCCTCGACTTCGAGCATCCGGTAGGGGACGTACTCGGGGGCCCGTTTCTTGCTGTAGCCGGCGCGGCGGGCGGCGCGCTCGAGCTCGCGGAACTCGCGGCGGCCTTCGTAGACGGTGACGACGCCTGTCTCGGGGTCGAATTCGGCTTCGGTGAGCTGGTCCTCGTTCTTGCGAGCGATCTCTCTGACCCAGCCGGAGGCGTGGTGGCGGACGATCACGATTTCGAGCTCGGCGGTGTGCTCGCCGGCGGCCGCGAGCACCACCAGACGCGAGCCCGGCTCGACCGTCACCTTCGCGCGGATGCTCGCGGACACGGCGCTGAGACCCCGGGCGCCCGGCTCGGCTATCGCATCGTTGTGCAGGGTGACCGTCAGGCCGGGGTCGGCTTCGATCTCCAGTGCGGTGCCGGGCGGCACTTGTGTTGGGTCGGCGAGCAGTGTGACGGAGCGCTTCTCGCCCGGATGAAGTCGGACCGGGGATTGCTTGAACCACAGCGCCCGCGCCGGCGCGGCTGGTCGCGCGGGCGGCTGCTCGCCGGGCGGCTGCTCGCCGGGCTCCTCGGGAGCGGTCGTCGCTTCGGGCTCGTGTTCTTGCTCGGCTGGCTGGACGGGTGGCTTCTGCGCGGCGCCGCCGCCGGGCTCGGCGGCGGCGCTGCCGGGCTGATCAAACGCGGCCTTCAGGAGGTCGTTGAGCGCGCGCAGTCCGACCTGGTCGCGGGCGCTGACGGCTCGAGGCGCGCCGATCAGGTGCGCGCCGGCGCGGCGCTCCTCCGCGGCGACGATCGGCCGCAGCACTCGGTCGATCGCCGCATACAGCCGTGCCACGATCGGGTGATGTTCGTTTAGCCCCGCGCGGTCGACCTTGACGACCAGTTCGGGTCGTGGCTTGTCGAGCGCGTCGCGCTGCAGCTGCTCGATCGCCTCGCAGAACACCTCGCCGTACAGGTGCCGGGCGCCGGGGCGGCCTTCGAAGCTCGCCAGCGTGGTCTCGTGCGCCGCCCGGCCAGAGCGGATCACCAGCCCGCTGCGGCGCGTCGCACGGGAGAAACCCTGGGAGAGCGGCTCCTTCGCGCGGCGCACGACGATCCTCGCCGACACGTTCGGCGCGACCTGGACCTCTGAGTCGAACAGCACCGGCCGCTCCGGGTCGGGCTCGGGCGTGGGATAGGTGATCAGCTGTGGCGTCTGCCCGGGTTGTTCGAGATAGATCGCGCGGGCGGGGTCCTCGAGGATCGGCCGCAGCTGCACAAGTTGGGAGACCAGCGTTCGCAAGCGCCCCGCCGCCGGCAGCCTCGCCGCCGACAGCGGCACCGTCACGCGCGTGCCCGAAGTCGCGATCCCGAGCGCCTTGAGGTCCGCGGCGCTCGCCGGCTCGTCGCGTACGTGCATGAACGCGTAGGGCTCATCGCCCGAGGCGGGAAAGAACCACGACTCCACGAAGCGGCCGGAGCGCACGCCCTCGATCCGCCCCGCGCCCTGCGCCAGCCACACGTCCCGCAGGCCGCGGCCGAACAGCCCCCGTTGTCCCGCTCGGGGCGGCTCGACCCCGAGCGCGCCCAGACGCTGGTCGACCAGCGCGCTGTCGACCCCCTCGCCGTCATCAATGCAGCGCAGCTCGTGCTTCCAGGAGGGCAGCGCCGGGGAGCGCAGCGACCGCATCCGCGAGCGCCACAGCGACAAAAACTCCCGTTCAGGGGTGGCGATCGCCAACACGATCCGCCCCGACGTACGACCGCAGGCGGCGATCGCCGCGTCGGCGTTGGTCACCAGCTCCGGGATGATCTGCACCAGGTCGACCCCGCCCTGCGCGAAGTTCTCGCGAAAGTAGCGCCCCCGCGCGCGGCCTAGCCGCACCGCCGAGGGATCAAACGCCGCCGCAGGGCTCATACGCCCGCGAAGTGTCGCCCACAGAGCGGACAGAACGCCGACGCAACCGTCAGCGCTCCGTCCGAGGCTGCTCCTATCGTCCCGATCACGATGAGCGAGCCAGCCCAGAGCGTGCGGGTCTCCAACTCAGAGCTCGCGACCGTGCGCGCAGCGATGCGCGAGCTTCATCGCCTGCTCGCCCAGCTCGAGCAAGGTGAGCTCGACAAGGTCGTGCTCACCCAGCGCAACCAGATGCGCGCCGTTCTGATCACGCTCGAGCGCTACAGCGAGCTCGAGCGCGGCGCCGCGTAGCCGTGGGCGCCGGCAGCCATCCGACTCCGGACGTCGAAACCTAAGCCGCCTCGTGAAAGCTCGCTGGCGAGAGGACCAGCTGCTCAGCGATGCCTGGATTTCGACTTCCAGCTCCTGCGCGGCGGACCACGACCAGCCGACCGGGGGCGCTCTTTGCTGCGTGGGCCTCGAAGCGCTCGTACGCAGGATCGGCGTTCATGATCCGTTCGCCAGCGCGGTTCAGTGTGCGTCGTCGATCACGGTCCTGGCTGGCGTGGATGCCAAACGCTTGATAGGCAGACTCGTCGAGGAGAAGCTCTAGGCCCTCGAACTGTGGACGCTCGAGTAGCGGCGTGAACTGGAAGCGGGGTGCCGCAAGCTGAATCCACAGGCTTTGCGCGACGCCGTGTAGCGATCGCAGGCGGTCCCAGTCGAGCGATACGACCTCAGCTGTTTGGATCCGCTCCGCGTAGGCAGGATGAAAGCGCCAGCGCATCGTGCTCTGGCCTCGGGCACCGCCGATCCGCTGGCCGATGCCGTCGCGGCCGCGCAGCTTGCCCTCGAAGATCCTCTCGAGGTCCTCGTTCCACACGAGATCGATCAGCAGGCGAGTCCGCGAATAGACCCCAGGTGTCGGCTGGCCGGTGGTCACGTCAAATCCCTCGATGGTCAGCTCGCCGCGAAAGAGATCGTGCGCGGCGCGTGCGATCAGCCTGTATGCCTCGCCTCCGGCGCCGCTTCCGTAGATGAGGCGCGCGAGCTTCGTCAGCGACGCTTCTGCAATGCCGTCTCGCCCGCTCTCGACGTAGAACATCGTCAGCGCAATCAGAACATGGCGATGCGTCTCCCCCCACGTTGCACCAACGATCCTCGTCGTCGAAGCGAGAATCTCGCGGCCGTTGAGCCGCACGCGACCCGCTGGGCCACCCGCTAGCTGGCTGACACTGGCGGCGACGTCCGGATCCAGATACCCCACCTGAGGTCTTCGCACCGTCCGCACGCTAGCTCTCGGCTCGGATGGCATGGCAAGCCTGAGGCAGTTCGCGATCTGCCGCCAAACGGCCTCCAAGCTCCTTTCCACTCTCAAGCGCGAGCGCTCTTCCACTCTCAAGACCAAAAATCGTGCGAGCGCTCTTCCACTCTCAAGCGCGAGCGCTCTTCCACTCTCAAGCGCGAGCGCTCTTCCACTCTCAAGCGCGAGCGCTCTTCCACTCTCAAGCGCGAGCGCTCTTCTCCGCTTAAAGCCCGCACCTACCGAAGATTTGCGCTTCGCTACGAGCGCGCAGCGGCGGTGGCGACCCATGGCAGCGCGAGCGCTCTTCCACTCTCAAGCGCGAGCGCTCTTCCACTCTCAAGCGCGAGCGCTCTTCCACTCTCAATTCGAAGCGCGAGCGCTCTTCCACCCTTGAGAGACGTGCCTCTCGACGGCAAGCTGTTGTCAGCAGAGCGTTATTTGCAAGCCCTTTTTGTCAGAGAGGCGGATGGCTTTCAGCCACATCAATGCGGACGTGTCGAGCCCGGTGCCCGGAGGCGATGAGGACTGCCCGTGCGGGTCTGGGCGAGAGGTCAGGCGCTGCTGCGGAGTTGACCGCTGGCGGGTTGTGCCGTTGCGCGGCCGGCGGCGTGGGACGGTGCCGGCCGATCTGGCGGAGCGGGTGGATGATCTGGCCAGCGACGATTGGACGGTTCGGTTCTTGGCGGCGAAGCTGCTGCCGGCGCGGCTTGACGGGCTGGCGCCGGCGGCGCTCAGCTCGGGAGAGCGCGCTGAGCTGTGTGAGCTCTACGGCGGCGAGCTGGGCGGGGCGGGCGTTGAGCGGGCGCTCGCGATCCTGCAGCAGGCGGGCTATGGCCGGGTCGGCGTGCGGCGCCCGCGCGCGGAGCAGGCGCACGGGTCGCGGCGCAGCGAGCAGATCGGGCAGATCCGGGGGAAGCTGCCGCGGTCGCTGGCCAAGCGGCTGCCGACGTCGGCGGACACCCATCGGTCCGGCCGCAACGACGGCGAGGACGTGTACGGGTCGGTGTCGTGCTCGGCGACGCTGCGCGCGGCGCACCTGGCGGTGTTGGCGGCGGCGGGCGGAATCTGGCATTCGCGAAACCCGCAGGCGCGGCCGTATGCGGCGACGAGCGCCGGCGAGCTCGCGCAGCTTGCGACCGGCCGCCAGCGGCTGGGCGGCAGGGACGTGCGCGACGTGCACCGCTGGCTGGACGAGCTCGAGCGCCTGGAGATATCGGCGAGCGTGAACGCGCCGCCCGAGGGCGGTGAGCCCCGCAAGGAGCTGGAGATTCCCGGTCCGCCGGTGGTGCGGGTCGAGCGCCGACTGCCAGACGGCCGCTGGGTGTCGGCCGGTGAGTACGCCAGCGCGCTCGAGGCGCTCGGGGACGAGGACGCTGTGCGGACCGCCGAGGCGGACGCGGACCCGCAGGCCGGGGATGAGGGGGCGACGATCAGGATTCACCTCGCGGAGTGGGTGCGGCGCGAGATCGCCAATGGCCGCCCGACGCTGATCGACTTCCGCGTGTGGGCGCATCTGCGGCCGGTGGGGCAGCGGCTGTACGCGTGGCTTCAGGCATCCCACCGCGACGGCTACGACGACGCGATCCAGTTCTACCTTGGTCCGCCGCTGCGCTACACGCTCGGGCTGCGCGGCCGCCAGCACCGCGCCGCGGCGAGCGTCCGTGCGGCGCTCTCCCAGCTCTACGGGGCGGATGTCCGCTACCACGGCGCGCAGAAGTGGAGCGTCCGCGGCCGCTGGGCGAACACCGGCCTGCCGGCGTTCCGTATCGCGCCGCGCCGGCAGGCCTCGGCCCCGACGCCGCGGGTGCTCAAGCGGCGCAAGTGCCACGCCGAGCGGCCGGCAGCGCTGCGCGGGCTCACGCTGGCACAGGCACGGGAGCAGAACGAGCTCGTGCGCCAGACGCTGCGCGACGCGGCGGCGCCCCCACCGCTTCCCGGCCCGCCGCCTGGGCAGGACCGCTCAGGGCCCTAAGCCGGCAAGCGACTCGCAGCGAGGTCAACGACGGCGCCGATCTGTGCTCGTCGACGCCCATAGCGGCTCGCGGTGAGGAGATCAGAGCTGCTGTAAGCCGGCTGAGCGGCTCACAGCCCGTCCACGGTCTAGTCCCAACGGGTGCGGCGGCGGCCAGGGAGGAGCGTCCTTGTCATGGGGCATGGGGTTTGGCGGCCAAGCGCATGAGCACCCGGGGTGTGGCGGCCACTCCAGAGCCCTCTGCG
>Ga0209048_10003906_pt1 | contig 14367 bp, 14 predicted proteins | sample FrelakmetCRP12CR_FD_187146 | JGI IMG/M metagenome (GOLD analysis project Ga0209048, IMG submission 187146) | Freshwater lake sediment microbial communities from the University of Notre Dame, USA, for methane emissions studies - CRP12 CR (SPAdes)... | ecosystem: Environmental > Aquatic >... | reverse complement strand
AGAGAGGAGCCATACGCCGCTTTGCCAGGCTGATGCTCGAGCTCTGCCCTTCGCGCCCGGCAGCTTTGACCGCCTGCTAAGCACTTTCGTCCTCGATCTGGTCCCGGCGGCAGAGATCCCAGACATTTTAGAGGGTTTCTGGAAGGTACTCAAGGAGGGCGGCCGCATGGTCCTGGCGGGTTTAACGGAAGGGGTAGATTTGCCAAGCCGCCTCCTGGTTGGTGTCTGGAAGGCAGCGTATTCCATCAGCCCGGTGGGTTGTGCAGGCTGCCGTCCGCTCCAGCTAGCCGATCTTGTCCAAAAAGCCGGGTTTCACAAAGTCGAACGAGAAGTGGTTGTCCAAATGGCCGTACCGAACGAGATCCTGGTTGTAGAAAAATGAGAGCCGCTTATCCTTTTCCTCTGCGCAACGGGATCGACGGTAGGGCTTTGATCTCCTGTTTGCTCAGCTTCAAATAGACTTCGTCGTCATTAATTTGGTCGATTTGTGATACGGCGATGGTGACGTCCTTCTGACCCCATAGGTGGCCTTCTCGCAGTACGAGATGAGTGATACTACCGCTCTGCGGCTCAACTACGAACTCATCTACCTGGCCGACCCGCCCATCGGTGGCGTGCACGTGCGCCCCGCGATGGATGGCAAGCTCATCTAATGGGATGCGCTCGTGTTCCATGATCAGGTACGGCGATTCGGGAGAAGAATAAGGCCAGACCACGCTGGAGGCCATACTGGGTTCCGCCAGACCGCCGGGGATAAATTCCGTTTCAATAAAGGGCTTCATTGTCCTGAATTCTTCCCAACTGCAGGCCAGACTGATCAATTCGGGTGTGCCTTCCTGCACGTGGCTCAGCGGCACCAGACGCTCGGTTTCCAAACCTGTTGTCTCTTTAACCACCAGGTGGGTGACTTTATCCGATATGGGATCCACGATAAAGCCGACGCAGTGCCCGCAAAGCCCTTCGGCGCATTTCACTTCGGCGTTCAAGCGAATATCCATTGGATCGTCTCCTTGTCAGCGCTTGAAAGCGCCTCAAACGTGGGATCTTAATCACCAAGGTGATAAATATTGTCCAGGTCCGACTGGCTGACTAGCCTTGTTGGCCCATAGTGTAACACAGGATGAACTTATAATGCAAAAAACCTTGCTTATACCGTTCCACTGCTCAAGCGGTAAAGATAGGATGTGGATGAGCTAACGCCCTTCACGTGCCAATATTGTGCGATGATTGCCGTCCATACCCTGGGAACTATGGAAGGTCTACCCAGAATGTTTGGTATGGTCTCAACGTATAAGTAGCGGCAAATTGTGTTTGGTCAGTGACGTTATGGATACATAGGGTACGCCTGTCACCACCAGGTGAAGTGCGTAACACAGAAAAGATACTCCGTCCCATATCCAATATTTCTTGGTTGCTGTGCGGATTAAACGTGGAGGTTGCGGCGCGTAGAAGAAGAAGTTGGCGATAACGTACAAAAACCTGCGACCGAAGTGAGGTTGGATCGACAAGTTTGGATTCGAGTTCGGCGCACTCCAGTTTTTGGCGGTTAATTGTGCGATTGTGTTTTGTGAGATTTACACCTTCAATCCAGTTGCGTGAACCAAACAGGCTATGGAAATAAATCCCGGGCACGCCACGCAGAGATAACATAATAGCCTGTGCCGCCATGAAGCGATTCACTTGTAATCCAAGCGGTTCGTCGTCAGTTGGATTGGATAACGCGTCGAAGTAATTGATATTCAACTCATATGGGCTCTGCGTGCCGTCTGCGTTTTGTTTGTATGAAATCAATCCTCCGTGGTCATGTGTCTGCGCGACCAGCCCTACAATTTCGTTGGGAGATATAATTCCGCGGGCAGGATTCAGCCCGATCCCATCATGCGAGGCAAGGAAATTAAAAAACGTGGTCCGGTCTGAGGGTAGTTCCAGGTCGGCTGCCCACTCCGAAAGAATAGACGCGTCCCCGGTGCGGAAGGTATGCAGAATTAGCGGCGGAAGAGCAAAGTTGTAGATAAGCTGGGCCTCATTCTTCCCATCGCCAAAATAGGAAATATTGTCTTCGTGCGGGACATTTGTCTCTGTGATGATGTGTACGTGCGGAGCCGCTTCATCTAAAACTGCCCGTAGAAGGCGAATAATGGCGTGAACTTGCGGCAGATGAATACAGGTGGTACTGGTCTCTTTCCACAGGTAAGCGATTGCATCCAGACGGATAAACCGAGCGCCGCGTTCGGCATACATGAGCAGGACGTCAAAGATATCCAGTAGGACATCAGGATTGTGATAATCCAGATCTACCTGGTCGGGGCTAAAAGTTGTCCATACTTGGCGTGGGCCGGAAGCCGTTTGAAATTCAGTCAATAGCGGCAAGGTGCGTGGGCGAACAACTTTTGTCAGGTCGAAATCCCCTTTGACCGTCAAAAAATAATTGCGGTACGGGGCTTCATCTCGTAAGAATGCCTGGAACCATTCTCCCTGTGCGGAAGCGTGATTGATGACGCCATCGAACATAAGATGAAAGGAACGACCGAGCCGCTCCAAATCGCCCCAGCTCCCGAGGGAGGAATCCACCGTACGGTAATCTTTGACTGAGAAGCCATCGTCAGAGGACCAGGGGAAAAATGGCAGGATGTGAATCCCACTGATCGTAGCGCGCAGGTGAGCTTCACAAAAATCTGCCAGAGTCTGCAAAGGTGCCTGACCTTCCTTGCGTACCTGGTCGGCATACGTAATGAGAATCGAATCGCGTTCCGTTAAAGAGGAGGCTGCGGGCACCTGGATACGTCCGCGATAACTATGAACCAGATTCCGTAAGCGCTGTTCAACCGAGGCGGCAAGTTCCGTTTTGTAAATACGCTTCAATTCTGTGGTATAAAAAGTATGCTGCATCGAATTTATTGTACTGCAAATTATTCACGAAGACCTTTTATTGATTGGGAGACCCAACATGACACCATCACGACGAATTGGATTTATCTCTACTCGCTTTGCGGGTACGGATGGAGTCTCGCTCGAAACCGCTAAATGGGCGTCTGTCCTTGAGCGTATGGATCATGAATGTTTTTACTTCTGCGGCGAATGTGATCGTCCACAGAAACAGAGTTATGTAGTACCCGAAGCCTTATATCGCCACCCGAAGATTGATGACATCAATCAAGCTGTCTTTGCTGGAACATGGGGTCGGATTCATGAAGATTGCAAAGAACATACTGAAATAAAAGAGCTGCATCAAGATTTCTTCTCGGTTTTTATTCGTCCTGTTTGCCTTACGAAGCAGGTGCAGGAATTAAAGGAGTACTTAAAGGAACATCTCTACAAATTTGCATACCAGTTTCGCCTGGAAGCGCTCATCGTCGAGAACGCTCTCGCGATTCCCATCAACCTGCCCCTTGGCCTCGCAATCACCGAATTCATCGCTGAGACAGGCTACCCTGTCATCGCGCATCACCACGATTTTCACTGGGAACGCCAGCGATTCATGAATAACTCCGTGCGAGATTATATCGCGGCCGCCTTCCCTCCCAACCTGCCGTCGATTCGACATGTAGTCATCAACTCGGTGCAAGCCAACCAGCTTGCTTCACGGATCGGAGTGGGAGGGATGGTTATCCCCAATGTGATGGATTTTGATTCTCCCCCGTCACCGCCCGACGACTACGCGCTTACCGCGCGCGCGGATCTTGGGGTCGCTCAGGATCAATTTATGATTCTCCAACCTACAAGGATCATCCAACGCAAAGGCATCGAGCATGCCATCGAGCTGACTCGACGGCTCGGTCTGCCCGCCAAGCTGGTTATCTCCCATGCTGCAGGAGATGAGGGCACCGATTATGAAAAACGCGTGCGCCAGTTCGCGGCATTGCTCGATGTGACGGTCAATTTTGAGTCGCACATCGTCGGCGCGTCGCGAGGACGCACCCCGGATGGGAGGAAAATCTACACGCTCGCAGATATTTATCCGCACGCCGACCTGGTTACCTATCCGTCTTCTCTTGAAGGGTTTGGGAATGGTTTCCTGGAGGCCATCTATTACAAGCGCCCGCTGCTGGTGAATAACTATTCTATCTATGAAGCGGATATCAAACCCAAGGGGTTTCAGGTAATCGAATTCGACGGCTTTATCAGTGATAAAAACCTAGAAGAGGCGCGCGCCATTCTTACGGACCCAGAAAAAACCTGCGAGACTTGCGAGCTCAATTACAAACTTGCCCGCCGCTATTACTCGTATACCATGCTGGAGCGACGCCTGGGATTGTTGCTGGCTGACTGCTTTGGAGAGGTTGTATGAGGATTGCTATACTGCATTATTGTTCGCCGCCCATCGTTGGAGGCGTTGAGAGCGTGCTTGCTCACCATGCCCGCTTGATGACCGAAGCCGGACATCAAGTTACGATTCTAACGGGCCGCGGTGAAACCTTTGATAGGCATATTCCTGTGCGTGTACTGCCGCGATTTGATTCTCGCCACAGTGAGGTCATGGAAGTCAAGGCCCTCCTCGACAAAGGAATCTATACGCCCGTATTTGATATGTTACGAGATGAGATCAAAAAAGAAATCTTGGTTGAGCTAGAAGACTTTGAGGTTTTGATAGCCCACAATGTCGCTTCTTTGCATAAAAACCTGCCTCTGACCGCCGCCATCTATGAATCGTACAAAATGCCAGACTTCCCGCGCCTGATTCTGTGGCATCATGACCTGGCTTGGACCACGTTGCGTTACCACCAGGAAATGCACGATGGCTACCCGTGGGACCTGTTGCGTGCACGCTGGGAACCCGCTATGCATGTAGCAGTATCTGAGCTGCGTCGCCAAGAATTGGTTGATTTACTCGGTATCCCGAGAGAAGCCATCCGTGTCATTCCCAACGGAGTGGATTTAAAAACATTTTTCAAAATGGAGCCGAGGACCATTCAATTGGTGGAAGAGTTAAAACTCTTCGAAGCCGACCCACTCTTCCTCTTGCCAGTCCGCCTGACACCGCGTAAAAATATTGAACTCGCGCTGTGGATCCTGGTCGAGCTGAGGAAAGAATTCCCGAAGGCCATGTTATTGGTCACAGGGCCAGAAGGACCACACAATCCTGACAACGCGGCCTATAAGCAAAAACTGTTTGATCTTCGCGACGAGCTTTGCCTGCAAGGCGCTTCGCACTTCCTGGCCGAGGTGACGCCTGAGTTTATGCCCGATGCGGTTATTGCTGATTTCTTCCGCCTGGCAGATGCTTTGTTATTTCCAAGCCTTGAAGAAGGCTTTGGCATTCCCATCCTCGAAGCGGCCTGCAACTCTATGCCTATCTTTTGTTCCAATATCCCTGTCTTACACGAGCTGGGCGGCGAGGACGTCAGTTATTTTGATCCAGACACCTCGCCGGCCTCCATCGCGGGGCAGATTGCACACCGGCTGAAAAGCGAAGCCACCTCGCGCTGTGCGCGACGCGCGAAGCACGGCTACACATGGGATTCGATCTATATGCGTTACATTGAACCGATAATTCAGGAGGACATAACATGAGCGCTCCTTTGCTAAGAATCAAAACCGCGCTGGTTCCCGTCGGATGTGGCGACATAGGACAAACCGCGCTTGTCCTTGCGGAAGCTATCGCCGATGAAGTTATCCTGGTTGGTGTAGTATCTATTGCGGAGGGAGAACCTGTCAGTGCAGGCGCGCAGACCGCGCGGCAGATCCGGAAGAGGCTGCTATCCTTGAGCAATTCATCCACCACGCGTTTTAAATCGACCGTAATTGTTTCTGAAACGCCGTGGAAAGACCTGCAAAACGTCATTATCTCCGAAAAACCTGATCTTTTCATCACGGAGTGGGAGGACGGACCGTTTTCGTGTGCCATTCCTGTGACGGATGTCCTTTCCAATTCTCTTTGTAATGTTGCTCTCGTGCGCGGAGCAACCCAAGTTAAATTTGATCGGACACTGATCGCCATGCGCGGCGGGCCACACGCTGAGCTGGCGCTCCAGGTTGGATTGAGTTTGAAGCCTGCACAGTTGGATGTGCTGCACCTAGCCCTGACAGGCGCAGAGAACGATGCGCCCTTCAAAGGTCTAAAACATATTCTGCCCCAAATTCCCGAAGTCAAGCTCCGTTCTATTGTTACTGACGACGCCTCGAAAACCATATTTGAGGAATCAAATCGCTACGACTTAGTCGTTTTGGGGGCAACAGCCAGTAAAAGTATGGGCGGTTCATCCATTGGCCCTGTAGCCGAGAAAATATTGCGGGAATCTCGAGCTACAGTGATGGTTGTGAAAACCCACCAGCCTATTTCAGATTTAATGTTCGACGAACGTGCGAGCGTAAAGGCAATCTCTATTCTCGTGGATAAATGGTTTGCCGAAAATACCTTCCGCGCGGATGAATTCTCGGATTTGGATCAGCTTATGGCGCTTAAAGAGAAACAAGGATCGACCATCAGCCTGGCCCTACCTGCTTTGAACGAGGAAGAAACTGTCGGCAAGGTAATTTCCACTATCAAAAACGCTCTGATGGATCAGGTACCGTTGTTGGATGAGATCTTGTTGATTGACTCGAATTCGACCGACCGGACGCGCCAGATTGCGGAAGCTATTGGTATCCCTGTCTTTATCCACCAACATTTGTTACCCGAATGTGGGGTGCGGTTTGGCAAAGGTGAGGCCCTTTGGAAGAGTCTCCTGGTGACCAAAGGAGACATCATCGCCTGGATCGACACAGACATCGTAAACATTCACCCCCGCTTTGTCTATGGCATCCTAGGTCCACTCTTGCTCAACCGGAACATTCAATTCGTAAAAGGGTTTTATCGCCGTCCACTCAAAGTAGGAAACAAGATGCAGGCCGGAGGCGGCGGGCGAGTTACTGAGCTCACGGCGCGACCCCTGCTGAATCTATTTTACCCCGAGCTTTCCGGGGTCATTCAGCCGCTTTCGGGTGAATATGCGGGACGCCGCGAGTCACTTGAAAAAGCCGTTTTCTTCTCAGGCTATGGCGTAGAAACAGGCTTGTTGATTGACATTTTTGAACAACATGGCCTTCGCTCCATTGCGCAGGTGGATCTGGAGGAACGTATCCATCATAATCAAGAGTTGGAAGCCCTGAGCAAAATGTCTTTTGCCATCATTCAGACCGTGTTGCGCAAGCTCGAAACCCGCTATGAACGTGCCATCATCGAAGATGTCAATAAGACCATGAAACTGATCCGGAGTACCAATGGCGAGTATTTCCTTGAAGTGGAAGAAATTGCTGAACATGAACGCCCACCCATGGTCAGTTTGCCGGCTTACCTGGAATGCCATAACCGATGACGCGATTCTGCCTCATCCGTCATGGTCAAACTGACTGGAACCTGGCCGGACGTTACCAGGGTCAAAGCGACGTACCGCTCAACGAGGCTGGCCGCGATCAGGCATACGAGCTTGCCTACCAATTGCAAAGCCAATCCTTCAAGGCGATCTACTCCAGCGACCTGAAACGTGCGAATGAAACCGCGGAGATCATTGCGACGTCTCTTCACCTCCCCGTAATGCTTGAACCGCGCTTGCGAGAGATCAACCAGGGTGAATGGGAAGGCCAGCTAGTCGATGCCATCAAAGTCCGTTATGCCGAGTTATGGCAATTACGTACTGTGAATCCCTCCAATGTCTGCCCACCTGGCGGCGAAACGGTTGGAGAGGTTGCGAAACGCGTGGTGGAGGCGCTGGATGATATTGCGCGCGCCTGCCCGAATACAAATGTCTTGATCGTTACTCACGGATTTGCACTTGCCACTATTATTTGTAAAGTGTACGCTATCCCGCTTGGACAAGCGTATCATGTGATTCCTGATAACGCAGAACCAGTTTGGGTAAATTGGGAATATCAGGATAAAGAGAACTAATGGGTAGGATGGCGTTCGCAGAGCGCTAAACCGAGGAGGCGGCAATGGTCGGGATCGATATAATTACCAAGTTGTTTTCTTACAACTATTGGGGCAATGGGCACATCTTGGAATGTGCAGCCAGGCTGACTCAGGAACAACTCGAGGCGGAGGGAGGTGAGGGGCTGCGCAGCCTGCGCGAAACCCTATTCCACATGTTAGCCACCGAATGGATGTGGCGTTCCCTAACCCAGGACCACGAGGTAGACGTGACGGCCTTTCCGAGTAGGGAGGAACTGCAAAGCGTGGACAAAGTTGATTCGCGCTGGCAGGAAGAAAAGAAGGCGATGTGGGCTTTCCTTTCCATACTGAACGACGAAAAACTGGCAACGCCGGTCCAAATCAAGAACCGGAAAGGCGACCTCAAGCCGATGGTCCCGTGGCAGATGCTCATGCACCTGTATACTCACAGCATGCAGCACCGTACTGAGGCCGCTGCACTACTCTCGCGCTACGGTCAGTCGCCGGGTGACCTGGATCTGATCTTCTTTTTAGCGGAATGACCCGTAACTGAAACCAGTCTACCAGAATCATCCTTAACGGGACCAGTGCTGCTCCTTCTGACAAAGCCAACACGACGGTCCTTTTTGGTCTACGAAGGTCTCGACGACAATGTTCAGAGCAATAGGCTGGCTGCCAGTCTCTCCCAGGCCGAAAAGGTTTCCGGCTCCATCACGCAGCATCCAGTTACTGTTGTAATTGCCGGTTTGGTCCGGTGTTACGATCAAGAGGCTCAAATCCACGGTCTCTCCTGGTTTGACTTCCGCCGGCATTGGGACCGGTGCCTGGCTAAAGGACAGATTGGGTCCTTTGGAAAACACCAAGGTGTAGGAAGTCGTCCAGGTGCAAGTGCCGGAATTCTTGATTCGCCATGCCTTGGTGAAGAGCATACCGGTCTTAACCACCGAATTGTCTGATATTGTGAGGTGCTTGACAAATTCCGCCCGGTTGGTGCAGGCCTGGCTTGCGACACTGAGAGGGGTGGATGTTGGAACTGTTTCTTGAGCGGTCGAAGAAGGAGTAACGGCTTGAGTTGGAATGGAAGGAGAAGCTTGAGCGACGATTGGAGCTGAGACGGTAGGCTGGGAGGGTAAATCCTATTTTTTCACTGCGGCCTGGGTTGGATTTTGGGGATCGTTTTTCGCACTGACACCATTTTTTGGTCCGACTTGCCCGCATGCATTGGTTGTTAGCAAGGCAAAAAGCGCTAACACGAATAGGACAGTATATTTTGGGCTCATTGGTAAGAAATCCTTTTTAATAGAGGGAAAATCGGTCAGGAAATTTGATATCCCAATCCGGCCACTGCTGCGCGAATTGACTGCTCGCTAATACGTTTTTCGTCAAACTCTACATCCATGCGCTGCTTCTGGTAGCTGGCTTTGATTGATAAGATACCATCGAGCTCATCTTCCAGGCCTTCTAGGTGCATCACGCAAGCAGGACAGAACATGTTTGGGATGTTAAATGTCGAACGCGCCATTGCCTCTCCTTTGTGCCGGTTTATTTGAACTGGAATACCCCGGTGTACATACCCATTGAGCACATGAAATCGATCGTCTTTCCCGCTTTCTGAGCCGGGATTTGGATGACTTTTTCTCCGGTTGCTGGCAGCAGCTCCTGAACACCCAACTCAGGGATCACAAATGCCCGTGAACAAGAGCGAGTATGGTTGGTGATCAGGTGCAGTTCGATGGGTAGATTGGCGGGTAATGCTAAATTATCTGGCAAATATCCAGAGTTTTCCACATTGATTTGAGCGATAACGGCCGCGGTGGGTGGAGGGGGTGCTACTACGCGGTTGACGTCTGATGGAGGCGTATCTGAGGCAGTTAGCGGCGAACCGGGAGCAAGTTCCGCTGAGACGGAGGAGGCTGGCGCAGCAGGGCTAGGGGCGACCGTGGTGGCGGTGACTGAGACTGGCGGGTCAGAATTGAATGCCCGCAGGATTTTGGCCGATGAGACTGGAGAATCGACCAGCACCAGGCCGCCATTAATGGCATATAAACCCAAAACCAGGACGGTCAAGGCTACAAAGCGGTAGAAATACTTTTGAAACATACCACCCAGGCTGGTAACAAGCCAGGAAACGCCTATGAATGTGGGACTGGTCCCCAGGATAAAGGCGAACATAATCACAGCCCCTGTCAAAGGGTTGCCAGTGCCGACAGCGACCGCCATCATCGACTGCGTCACGCCACAAGGAATGAGCAGAGTCAGAGCGCCCAGGAAAAGCGGCGTTGCCCAGGATTCGGCTCGTTTGCTTACTCGCCGGATGTAGCGGGTCAGCTGGGAAGGGGGCTCGAAGCTGAAATAGCGAAAGATCGGATGGACATTGAGCATCCGCAGCGCGTTACCAACCAGGAAGATGCCGATCGCAAGCTGGATAGCGCCCTTCAAGGAAGATGAGAAAGAGAACAACGATCCAAGCAAGCCAAGAAAAAAGCCCAGGATAGTATAGGCAACAAGCTTGGCCGTAGTGAATAGCAGGATTGGCTGGATCATGCCAGCAGGCCGTTTTGGATTGGCTGGCTGGATTCTCCTACCATTGTTTTTCTTCTTTTTGGAAGAGGAGGCAGTCTTTCCACTAGATTGGGAGGTCGATTCAACCTGTTGGGCGATTGATCCGGTCAGCAGGCCTCCCTGCACTGCAAAACAACTCAAGCCGCCAGCCGTCAAACCAGTAATAAATGCAACGAGGATTATATTGTCCATTAAGTATTGCCACTTTTCCAGATTTTTTATAACCAGGGAGCGGTTTTATATAATGATGAAAATATAAGCGCTTTTTGATTAAGTATCCAGCGCCATTCAGCCTGATGCAGTATAGGTCATTTGGCTTATATTCGTTCTGGTTAAAAATTCGCAAAAAAGCAATTTTGCCGATAAATAAGGCCAGGAAGGGCGTTGGATGCCTCTCCCGGCAGGCAGAGGTATTGAAAAACCCGAGCTTTTGGACGATAGGCGATTAAGCCAGCAAGGGCCAGATCACATGCCAGACTATGTCAGTCCAGAAATGGATACCGATCGCCGCGACCACCCCGTCGCGCATGAAGCGCTGACCAGTTACCAGACCTAAAAGGCTGTTTAGTAGGAACACCTCGACCAGGATTGATGGAGGCAGGGCAGAGGGGCTTGAAATACCCAATAAGATCATGGGCGCAGGTAGATGGCTGGCGCTGAAGGCCAGGGAGGGATTGTTGGCGAAGGTGAGGATTCGGCCTGGATTGGCGAGATCTGCTCAGATGGAACGACAAGTTAGGTGAGCATCGCCAACAAGGCATAGATGCCCACAAACAGGGCTAAGACAGAAAGCTGTTTCTTTATGTTCAGGGGCATTATGTGATATGCAGGGCGCAAACCTGATAGTAGTTATTAGGTGCGTACAAAGAGCGAATCACAGCCTTATAACCAACGGGCGGACAAGCCCCCAAGTTTAACAATCCGCATTGCAAACCATCAAATTATCATAGCTTAAGTTCGCCGTGTCGTTCTGGTTGCCTATCTCCAATCCCAGGCCTATCGAGCCGCCATTGTAGGTGAGGTTCCTTGCCGTTGCCTGGAGCTTGTCATTAATGTAAAACCGGTAGGTACTGCCCTCGGCCTTTACTTCCAAGATGTTGGGCAGGTTCGGTTTCAGGTCTTTTGTTACCTGCCGGGAAACGATGATGTAGAATTTTTGATTGACCGCCATCAGCACACGGAAGCGTCCGCTTTGCAGGACCTCGAAATAGTAAAAATTATTCGGGTCTTTAACGCGGAAGAGCAGACCATAACCCATTTCGGCAGGGCTGGAAGCCACCTGGCTGGTGGCTTTAAACACGAAAGTGCTTGGCAACACAACCGGTGGGTTGTAGTACGTAAAGTGAAAGGAGGGCTGCCTGGTATCCAAGACCGACCACAGATAAGCGCCGTTAGCAACCCTCCGGTCGAGGGTGATCAGGCTGTCGTCGACGGTACCGGTGCTCCAGTTCGACGGAGCGATGTCAAAGTTCTCCTGGTAGAGGATAGGACCGTTTGGCGCTGGAGGAGTGAGCGGGACGCTGGTCGCCATTGAGATCTGGGCGGGCGATAGCGAAGGCGCTGGGGTGGTCTGCGGATTGGCAGGCTTGGAAGCCGCCTGGATCGAGACGACCGGTGAACTGAAGAGAGCTGTGGCAAGAAAAGCCAGGCAAAAGAGAATGCGTAAAGAAAGTGATGCTGTATAGCTTGTTTTCATGAATATTTCCTCCCCACATGGTGGGTATTTATGAACGGTGCGGCGATTTAACAAGTCGTGCCGCAAACCGTCAGATTATCGAAGATCAGCGAAGCCGTCTCACCTGGGTTGAACAGCTCAGCGACCAGGCCGATGTTGCCCCCACTAAAGCGAGAATCGGCCAGGGTGGTTTGCTGCTTTTCGTTGATCAAGAATTGGTATGAGCCACCATTGCCGATCACCTCCAGTTTGTCATTGCCGTTGGCGAGCAGGTCATTCGTGGCTGTCTTTGGCACCAGGGTAACCCACTTTTCGTTCACGAGGGCTAAAACATCGTAATTGCCATCCTGCATGACTTCGAAGTAGTAGAAGTTGTTGTGGTCCTGCTCGCGGAACATCAAGCCATAGCCCATGCCTGAAGGGCCATGGACCACCTGGACGGTGACGGAGTAGTGGAAGGCTCCAGAAGGCAGGGGGATTGGCGGCTCGGCGAACTCCTCATTTACCGAACCCTGCTTGGCAGTCAGGTCCCAGAGGTAGCCGCCGTTGACGATCTGGGTGTTGCTGGTCATGTACTGGTCGTCGTTGGTGCCAACGTTCCAGTTAGCGGAGGGGCCATCGAAGGTCCCTGTGTAGAGCAAATCGCCGCTGGAGACAGGCTGGGCGGTAGCAGGCAGAACCGGGGCGGGAGGGTTGAGAGCCGGTTGTTGGGTTGTCAGCGGAGCGCCGGAGGATTGGACGGTGGAGAGATCGCAGCTCGCGGAGCAAACCTTCAGGTTATCGAAGATCAAGGTGGCTTTGTCTCCTGCCTGGAGCATCTCTACACCCAGGCCGATGTTGCCGCCTGAGAAGCGGCTGTCGGTTAAAGACTTCTGCGGCTTGTTATTGATGAAGAACTGGTAAGCTCTGCCGTGGGCTGACACCGAGAGCATGTCGGAGCCTTGCGCAGCAGGGTGCAAATCCTGGGTTGGAGTCTTTGGGATTAGGATAGACCATTTGTTATCGACCAGGGCCAGAACGTCGTAGCTGCCAGCGCCGCTGGCATCACGTATGACTTCGAAGAAGTAGAAGTTGGAGCCGTCCTGGACTCGGAAGAGCAGGCCGTATCCGACGTCGGCCGAGCTATCGGCAATCTGGACGCTGGCACCATAGAGATAGGCACCATCAGGCAGGCTGACCCTGGGGACGGAGAACTCTTCATTCACCGAGTCTTGCTTGGCAGTCATTATCCACTGGTAACCCCCGTTGGCGATCTGGGTCTGGACGGTCATGAACTGGTTATCGGTGTTGCCGGTATTCCAGTTGGAGGGGGCCGGGTCAAAGCCTTCCTGGTAGATGATGACGCTATCGACAGTGGGCATAGCTGGCAGGTTGGGGGATTTGAAGTCGGGCGTGCCAGCTGGCGCTGGGAGCGGCGGCTGGGTTGCCTGTTCGGTCGGCTGACCGCCGGTATTCGAGGTAACGACCGGGGCAACACACAGATTATCGCAGGTGGCGGTAGATTCAGCAACAGCCGTACTCGGCTCGGGAGTACTCAGTCCAACATGAGCAACGGCGTTACAGGCCAGTGAGGCCAAGAACGCCAGGCCAATGATCAAACGCAATAATAATGAACGGTAACGAGGGAAGTTAATCATAATATCCTCCTCGGCATCAGCCAAAACTTGGAAGGGACCGTGCGAGAAATCCCAGCTTATTCCCCTAAGGCGCGATTGCCATCTGCTCTATCCTCTTCGGGAGTATAACCAGGTATCCTGATAACTTCATGAAGGGGGGGTTAAAATAGGATATAAACGGTCCAATATTGTCAACTCTTAACAATATATTGCCGATAATAGGGGAAGAACCCGTTGGGAAAGAAGCGAGATGGGTTTTAAGGGGAGGCGGCGGGTAATGAGCTACCCGCCGCCACAAGTAATGGGCCTATTGTACGCTGGCGGTCATAAAGGGCTGGTCGACGTAAATGTTTTTGGAACGGCAGTAATACAGGTTTTGATCATCCCAATTGTGGTACCAGTCCTGGTACCAGCCGTTGGAATCGAAAGGAGTGGAGTAGTAATAGCCGGTGTAGCCGCACCACCAGATGTGCATCCACTGGGGGCGGGTAGGGTAGAACTCCACATACCAAAGCGGTTTGATGAAATTGCCGCCATAGGGCATGACCGTGCCGATCCAGTAAACCCCTCGGGAGGCGTTTGTGACCCGGAGGGTGTAAGGGCGCCCCGAGACGGGGACGGCAGGAGGAGCGGCGGCGGGCTGGGTA
>Ga0209048_10003905_pt1 | contig 14367 bp, 15 predicted proteins | sample FrelakmetCRP12CR_FD_187146 | JGI IMG/M metagenome (GOLD analysis project Ga0209048, IMG submission 187146) | Freshwater lake sediment microbial communities from the University of Notre Dame, USA, for methane emissions studies - CRP12 CR (SPAdes)... | ecosystem: Environmental > Aquatic >... | reverse complement strand
CGCGCAGGCCGAAAGCAGTGTTGTGTTCGGCCTGGGCGCCGTCCTCTACCAGGAGAACAACCTGAAGAACGGGCGCATCGTCGAATCGAACTTCCACGACTTCCCGCTTCTGACGATTGCCGGGATGCCGAAGGTCGAGACCGTGCTCGTGCCCACTGGAGGATTCTGGGGTGGGCACGGCGAACCAGCCATACTTCCACTGGCCCCTGCCGTGTGCAACGCGGTCTCTCGCGCCACCGGCAAGCGAATCCGCACGCTACCGCTGAAGCACTACGACCTACGGAGGGCATGAGTGCTTGTCGTCACCGCGGCAGCCGTCTGCTTGTCGACAGCGTTGCCGGGATTCCGCCTTTGTCAGAGCGCCATGAGTGGATCAGTAGTCGAACGAGGAGTCGTCCCGCCTGATGAACAATGCGGTTGACAGGGAAGGCCGGATGGTCCGACGAGTGCGCTCTATGACTGCTTTGGCGCGTTGCGCGGTGTGACCGCAGATGGCCGGTCGGTTGCGAAGGGCGGGTATTCGGGACGCCAGTCGTAGTCGGTGGTGACTACACATTCGTCCGTGCTCACGCTGTGTTCGAGGCCGCCGGCTTGTGAGTCCATGGGCCGCTCCGCCAAGGGACAGATCGCTCCGGAATGATAGCGAGCGGCGGCGTCAACCGCCCGCGCGTTTGACCTTGTGGCCTAGAGCTTCAGCAGCTCGAGCTTCATTTGCCCGATCACACGCTCGACATGGTCGAGGCGCGGCTGGACCACGCCATCCTTGAAGGTGCCGCCCGAGCCGCAGGAGATGCGCAGCCACTTGCCGAGTGCGGCCAGCGCGGTGGCGTCGAGCGACACGCTGCGCACCAGCGTCACCGCCTTACCGCCGCCGCCCTTGGTCTCGCCGCTGACACGCACCACGCCGTCGCCGGCCGACACGCCCTGCGCGGGGTGCGGCAGGTGCAAGCGCTGACCGGTCGGCGACAGACCAGGCACATACGCCCGCTATCGGTCGAATAGACGTGGCCGCAGGCGGTGCTCTTGCGCATCGACTGCATCACACTCAACCCCAGGCACCCGGAAGACCGGCCCAGTGTCGTCCTGGGTCAGCGGGCGAGCTTGTCGCGGCACTGCTCACGCGCTTGCGCGTCGGCAAGCGCCGCGCAACGCGCCGCCGCGTCATCGATGCCCCCGGACGGGGCAGGCTTGGCGCGGGGAGGCGGCGTCAGCACCGACTTCGCCGGAACCTGCCCGGCGTTGTTGAGCGGGATGGTGATCTGCGGCGTGACGCGACGCTCGGGCCGCAGATCGCCGGGCGCAGTGGCGCTGTCGCGCGACTCGGACGGCGTCAAGTTCTTCTTCTCGGGCTTGCCGACTGGCACCGCCGAAGCAGCGATGCTCGGCGGCGGTGCGACCGTCTGCGCAATTGCGTAAGGCAGCGGGACGGCCGCAAGCAAGAGGCTTCCAATGACGCCGAGACCTTGAATTCGTTTCATGGCAAACCAGGGTTAAAAGCAGGCGTGCAGCCTACTGACCGGCCCTTCACTTCAAGCTGCGGCCGATCATCCAAGCCGCGAACGATGCGACCGACTCACCACGTGCGCACCCGGCCGGTATCAAGGTGCACGAATTTGTCGCGCGGGTAGAAGCCAACGCCGCCGCCACGCAGCGTGAGTGCTGCATCGCGCAGGTCAGTTAGGGAAACGCCGGGCAGGCGCACGTCAATGGCTCGGCCCTCCATGTGCAAGCTGTGCGTGGCCACGCCACCGCCCCGCGTCTCGCGCAGGAGCGTGTTGGTGGCGGCGCAGCGATAGCCCGAGATGACCTCGAACGATCCCGTGCTGCCGAGCGCCTGTTGAACGCGGTACAAGAGGTCGAACACCCGTGGGTCGATCAGCCCGATGTCGCCGGTGTAGTGGTCGCGCAGGAACTGGTTCAGCGAACTCAGCGCGCCAGGAACATACCGTTCATCAACGGCGTACACGAGGTCAATCTGCTCGTGGGTGTGCGCGTGCACCAGCGCCAGTCCGCGCGTGCCCGCCAATGCTGCCCTGGCGGGTGCCGAAAGCACCGGCAGGGTGCCGACGGCCGCGAGGTGAGCCGTGTGACGCAGGAAGCGGCGGCGGGTGGAAGCTAGAGTGTCTGTCATGATCATTCAGTTCACTGTCTGTCGTTCCATTGCGCGCTGCTGTAGCGCAATATCGAGCAGGCGGTCTTGCCGGTAGATATCGTCGAAGAAGTAGATGCGACCCTGTTTAACGAGAGTGGTTCCGTAGGCGATCAGCACGGGTACCGGCTCGGCGAGTCGCAGGGTGGCCGATTCGCCCTTACCCATGGCTTGCCGGATGCGATCTTCGGTCCACTCCGGCATGCCTTGCAGGACGAAACTCGCCAGTGCCACGGGCTGCTCGACCCGAATACAGCCGTGGCTGAAGTCACGTCGGTCGCGCTCGAACAGTTGGGTCGCCGGCGTGTGATGCAGATAAATGTTGTCGCGATTCGGAAACACGAACTTGATGTCGCCGAGGGCATTGCGCGGCCCCGGCCGTTGGCGGATGCGCAGCTGGCCGGCCCTCACTGCGTCGAGCTTGGCCTCCGAGAGCGCGGCGTCCACGCGGCCGTCTGGGGCTACGAATTCGAAACCCTCGCGATCGAAGTAGCCCGGGTCGCGCCGTAACCGCGGCACGGTCTCGGCTCGCGCTATCGACGGCGGCACGTTCCAATACGGGCTGAACTCGATGAAGCGCATATCTTCGTCGAACAGCGGTGTGCTCGTATCCAGCGCCTTGCCGACGATGATCTTCATCTCCAACAGGACCTTGATGCGGCCGTCGCGCACTTCGTAGGCGCGCAGCACGAACTCGGGAATGTTGACCACGATCATGCGCGGACCCCGCATCAACGGGGTCCAGCGCAGGCGCTCGAGCGTCAGCTCGATCTGACGCACGCGAGTGGCAGGGGTCACCTGCAGCTGTGTCAACGTGGCCTTGCCGATCACGCCGTCGGCGGCCAAGCCGTGGCGCTGCTGGAAGCCCTTGACGGCTTCAACCAGCGGCCCTTCGAAGCGTGGCGACACGGCCAACCCCGGCGCGAGGTCGCCGAGAGCAATTAGCCTTTGCGCCAGCAGTTCCAGGCCTGCATAGTCCTGCCTTGGCTCCAGCTTGCCGTCCCTGCCGCGCTGACCGACCGGTAGCGGCGGCAGCGTCCGCCGCCATGCCGGGTGGTCGACCAGCTTGCGGTAGCGCGCCAAGTACTCGCGCAGGTGCTCGTAGAGTGGCATGCGCGGGGCGACCTCGCGCGCAGCCTCTGGAAGACGACGGGCTGCCAGCGCCGCCTGCAGGTAGGCCGCGGGGTCGAACTCGTCACGGCGCGGATTGAACCTTTGGTCGACTTGCCGCGGGCTAATCCGCCCGCCGTGTACGTCCGCCAGGTAGCGCTGCATCGCCGAGGTCAGCGCCTGCTCCAACTGCGCGATCGCGGCCGGCTCTGGTGGTGGACCCTGCGTTGCCTGCGTGACGGCCTGCTGCAACGCGACAGCCGCATAGTCTTGCGGTTCTAGCCCGTGGCTTGCCGCGGCAGCAAGCACCTCCACTGCTTGGCGCGCCTGGGAGCTGGGCCGATCACCGTCGAACCAGAGCAGCCCATCGGCGGCAGTTGCGCTGCCGGAGCATAGCCAAGCAGTCAGTGTCGCGCCGCAGACGAACCATGATACCGAGCTCGCCAGTCGCATCGCAGGATTGTCGACCATACGAGAATGGCGCTTGTGGCGGTCATCTTGCGGAAGCCAAAGTAGCAGCCGGCCGTGATGCGCGCCCAGTACGGCTCGTGACGTGGCTTGAGCTTCGAGCGGGCCGCTACTGTGTGGATGCTCGCTGCAATGTCCGAATCCCTCAGTGCACCGAGTAGGGTACAAATGGGGTAAACATGGGAGCAATTCTAGAGACTATATTGGATGATCTCCATAGGCAAATTGAATCCAACGATGTCCAAGAAGGTCCCGAAGCCCGGCCCTCCGAAGGCAGGGGTCGCTGGTTCGATCCCAGCCAGGCGCGCCATCGAGCCCGAACGCCTCAGGTGTGACGCGTGAACCAGATCGTAGGCGCGCCAACGACGCCGGCGCCCTTCATCGCAGCCTTGAGTTCACTCGAACCCGCGAATGCCTTCGCGGCTCCTATGTCGTCGAAGTCATGCCACGCCGTGACATCGTTCGCATCGTCGACATCCCTGTATACCGCATGGCCCCGCGCACGGAGTTTGGTCCGCGTCGGCTCGAAAGCGTCGTAGCCCTCGCGCCATGCGGCGTAGTCGGTCACCTTGTGCTTCACGAACATGCGAATCATGGTTGCGGCTCCCTTTCGATCAGAACTCCGGCGATCTCCCCACCGGCGGGGCATCCTTCGCTAGCTCGTTCTGCGCCTAAGTCAGTAGCGGGCGCAGCTTCCGAGGTGATCAGGGATCACCGGCGAGCCGGTCGCGCTCTGGCCTGTAGCAACCCGGACCCGCCGCGGCAGAAGTCCCAGGACATGCTACGCGCAGCCCAGCCAGGCCGTAAGAACCATGCGCGCGGTGAGGTCAAGCCACAGATGCGGCAAGCGGCTGACCGCCTTCTCGACGCGGCACGAAGCGACGCAGCAGACACAGGCGGCGCAACCGCCGCAGTAGTGGGTCGCGGCCCAAGTCGACACCTGAGGCCGTGCCCGATCTCGCGGTCTCCCGCTGCGGACCGCGAACGGTCAGGGGCGTCGCAGATTGCGCAACGAATGCAACAGGTTGTCCCGCGCTCGCGCCTCCAGTTCGGAATGCGCGACGTCGGTGCGGTAGACGCGAATCCGGCGAAGCATCGCAGCCACGAAGTCGGCACGCGATCGGGCGAATGACTCGTCCGCAACGTGGGCGTACTCCAGACGCACCTGGCACTCATACTCGTCGAAGCGGGCCCGCTCGGCTCCGAGTATCGCCACGTCGATGTCGAGCATCAGCTCCAGTCCGCCGACCCTCGTCGCCCGCGCCTGGGCGCCCGGCGACGAGTGCCGGGTCGCCCGGATGAGCTTGCCAATGCGTTGTGCCGCATCCTCGGTCGCCCCCACATCCTTCAGGGCCTCCACCGCCCACCTGGCGCTCTTGTTCTCGTTGTCGTCTCGCGTCGGGTCGTAGACGGCGTCGTGAAACCAGAGCGCGATGCCGACTTCGTGTCGCGCGGCGACATCCTTGCCCCAGCGGTCGAGCGTCTGCAGGCACTCGTGGAGGTGGCGCAGCGAGTGGTAGTGCCGGTGCGGCTCGGTCCACGCGTTGATGAGTTGCGACAGCAACGACATGGGCGGCTTTCCGATTCCTATGCCACTGGCGTGCTCCAGCCAGAGTGGCCGAAGTGTCTCGCGGAAGTCATCCATGGAGAGCCCATCCACCCGCCCGGACTGCCTGTGCGGGCCGCTCCCTGTGTGCCTTGCTGACACTTGCGCAGCGCTCGGCCGGCGCCCTTTGGCCACGACATCGGAGCCGGTCGCGCGGCCCATCGGCGACCATGCTCTTTCGCAGCGGACTCCCGCCCATGTCGTTCACGCAGCCTCAGGTGCGCCCCGAACCGCGCGTTGCAGCGCGGCTCGCGCGAGCAAGCGCGTGGAGTCGAGCGTCGGCAGCGGAGAGTTCGAATCGTTCATGATCAACGGGATCTCGGTGCAACCGAGCACGACGGCGTCGCACCCCTCGTCCTTCATCCGCCCGAACAACCGCCGGAAGCTGGCGACGGCCTCGGGCTTGAACACGCCACCCACCAACTCGTCCATGATGATGCGATCGATTGCGTCGCGCTCGGCAGCGTTCGGGCGCACAAGTTCCAGGCCCCGCGCGTTGAGCTTGTCCGGATAGACGTCGCTGTCGACGAGCCAGCGCGTGCCGGCAAGACCGAGCCGCTTGAAGCCACGCTCTACGGCCTTTGCGGCAACGACCGCCGCGATATGCATCCAGGGCAGCGGGGACCGTGGCTCGACGTGGGCAAGCGCCTGATGGATCGTGTTGTCGGGGCAGATCAGGAAGTCGGCACCGGCGTTCGCGAGCTTGTCCGCGGAGCAAAGCATCAGTTCGCCGACGCCCTTCCAGTCGCCGCTGTAGATGCAATTCATGTACGCCGCGAGCGAGTAGGTGTGCATCGTGACCTCGGGGTGCGCGTGCTCGCCGAGAAGCTGCGCGCCTTCCGCGCAGATGGTCCGATAGCAAAGCGCCGCGCCCTCGGCGGAGCAGGCAACGATGCCTATGTGCTGGGCGACGATAGTTTCGCTCCTAGAGTAGGTACCGACCAATCCGTGCACAGCCGGCCGGTCCGCCGACGCCCAGCGGATGGCTGATGCTCTGGTTCGGGCCGACGCCTTAGCCATCGATCGAGAGCGAGAACGCGTGCACCCTGAGCCTGGACATGCCGCGACCGTGCGCGTTAGACTGATCCGGCATGCGCGGCCTTCAATGCGTCGATGTCGAGCTTGACCATCTTCATCATCGCATCCGCAGCGCGCCTGGCCTTCGCGAGATCCGGGTCGACCATCATCTCGCCGAGGACCTTGGGCACGATCTGCCACGACAGCCCGAACCGGTCCTTCAGCCATCCGCATTGCTCGGGCGAACCGCCGTCGAGCAGGGCGTTCCAGTAGCGATCGAGTTCGGACTGATCATCACAGTTGACGAGGAACGATACCGCGTGATTGAACGGGTCGAGCGGCCCGGCGCTCATCGCGACGAAGGACTGTCCGAACAGCTCGAACTCGACCACCTTCACCGAGCCGGGCGGGCCGCTCGGTGACTCGCTCGGCATTGTCGCGACTCGCTTGACGCGTGAGTCGGGAAAGATGCTGACGTAGAACCTGGCCGCTTCCTCAGCTTGATGGGAGTACCAGAGGAACGGAGTGATTCTCTGAACGCTCACGGCGAATCTCCATTCTGTGCCGAGCGACGCGGGCACCCTGCCAGCGTTGCCATCTTCGCTTCGATCAAGAGCCGCTTGCATCGCCAGGCAGCGAAGACTATCGCACGCTCCAGTGCTACTGCCGGTGCTGATGGGCGATCCGACGCGGCCTAGCTTGCTCGATTGCGAGCGCCGACACTGCGCGGCGCGACTGAGTATCGGCGGCCGTGCGGCGAGGCGCTCAACTGCTCCGGTTCGGCTCCACGATGCCGCTACGGGTCATGCGTCGATAGACCGTCGACCGGCTCAGGCCGAGGCTGCGCGCCGCGGCGCTGACGTTCCAGTGGTGCGCATGAAGCGCCTCCAGCAAGGACGTGGCGGCGCGCAATTCGGCAGGCTCAGCGCGATCCGGGCTCTCGGCCCAGCCAAGCGACGACAGGCGCTGCGGCGGCAGCAGCGGGCGTGTCGACGCCAGCAACTCGGCGGGCAGGTGTTCGAAATCGATCTCGGCGCCGCCGCAAAGCGCAAGCGCCGCGCGCAGGGAATTCCTCAGTTGCCGGATGTTGCCGGGCCAGTGATGGCTCTGCAGCAAGGCGCTCGCGCGGGGCGACAGACGTGGCGCGATGTCTGTCCAAGACGCAGCCTCCTCGGCCAAGATCGCGTCGATCAACGCCGCCCTGTCGGTGCGCTCGCGCAGCGCCGGCAAGCTCAGCGTCAACCCGTTCAGGCGGTAGTAGAGATCCAGCCGAAACCGACCCGCGCTGACCAACGCATCCAGATCGCAGTGCGTGGCGCATATGACCTGCAGGTCCACCGGCACCGCGCGTTCGGCGCCCAGCGGCATCACCTCGCCCTCGGCGAGGACGCGCAGAAGCCGCGTCTGCAGCGCTAGAGGCATGTCGCCGATCTCGTCGAGAAACAGGGTGCCGCCATGCGCCTGCGCGAGTTTGCCGCGCGCCCCCTTGGCACGCGCGCCGGTGAAGGCGCCCTCGCTGTGCCCGAACAGTTCGCTCTCGATCAGCGTCTCTGGAATGGCCGCGCAGTTCAGCGCGACAAACGGCGCTGCAGCGCGGCGGCTGGCGGCGTGCATCGCCTTGGCAAAGGCCTCCTTACCGGTGCCCGACTCGCCCTGTAGCAGCACCGCGATGCCTCGGTCGAGCACGCGCCGCGCCTTGTCGGCATTGGCTCGCATGCGCGGGTCGAGTCCCGCCAGTGCCGCGAGCGCATCGCCCGCACCGGCCACCGGCGTGCTCGCCGCGGCTTTGCTGCGCGGACGGACGGCGGGCAAGGGTTGCCGCGGCCCACGCGCCAGCGCGAAACACTGGCTGCCCGATTGCAGCAGGCGCAGCCGGATCGGCTCCGACGGCGAACTGGTGGCGGCTGCGGCCAGCGTCTCGAAGTGCACGCCGAACAACTCCTCGATGTGCAAGCCTCTGAGTGAAACCGGGCTGCGTCCCGTGTCGTGCAGAAAGCGCTGGTTGGCCGCGACGACATGGCCGCCCCCGTCGAATGCGATCAACCCCTCGGTGGCGACCTCGAGGAACTCGCGCCGGCTGCTGGTGCGCAGCACGAGGTGCCGTTCGAACTGGCGCAGGAACTCGGCGTTTTCGATCATGCGTGCGGTGGCGTGGACCATGTTCAGCACCAGGTGCTGGCTGCGCCGGTCGTCGGGTGAATGCAGCGCCGAGGCGTCGAGCACGGCAAGCAAGCGACCGTCGGCGGCGAAGATCGGCGCTGCACTGCATGTCAGCAGCCGGTTGGCGGCGAGGAAATGCTCCTCGTGGTGCACGGTGATCGGCAACTGGTCGATCAGCGCCAGACCGACCGCGCAGGTGCCCTCCTGGTCCTCGGTCCAGCGGCCACCGGCGGCGAGGCCGGAACGGCGCGCCTCACGCTCGACGCTCGGGTTGTTGATGAACTCCACCGCCACGCCATGCGCATCGGTGAGCAGCACGACGTAGCCGACGTCGCGGATCTGCAGGAACAGCGACTCCATGCCGCTGCGCGCGACGGTCAGCAGCGGCTCTAGAGGCCCGCGGTGATCGAGCAGCGTGCTGCGTGACAGGACGCGTTGGCGGGCATGCGCGGGGTCGAGTCGGTGCACGTCGAAGGAGCGCTGGCGTGAACGTGCGATCAGCGCTTCGGTACTTGCTGCGTCCGGCACGGGCCAGAGGCCGGGAGGCGTGGCGATGAGCGGGGCTTGCGATGGTGTCATCGGGTTGTCTCCACACTGCGGCGTCGTCGCGCGCCGTTGCTGCATGGTACTCGCGGGTATGGCCTTGGTCGTGGCATCGATGTTGCTCCATCGATCCGCGACGCCACGCCGCCGAGCATTTCGCCATGAACCGTGACCCGCTTCCAGCCGTCGGTGTGATCGCCAACCCAGCGTCGGGGCGCGACATGCGCCGGCTTCTCGGCTGGGCATCGGTCTTCCCGACGGCAGAGAAGGTCCACGTCGTGCTGCGGCTTCTGTCGGCGATGGGCAGCCTCGGCGTGCAGCAGGCATGGATGCCGCCGGATGCCGCAGGCATCGCCGAGCGCGTGCGCGAGGCCGCCGACCTGGCGCGCACGAGGCGCGGCTTGGCGATGCCGTCCGTGCGGGTGCTCGACATGCGCCGCGGCGACAGCGCCGCCGACAGCACCGAGGCCGCCGCACTGATGCGCGAGCATGGCACTGCCTTGATCGCCGTTCTCGGCGGAGACGGCACCCACCGCGCGGTCGCCAAGGGCTGCGCCGACGTTCCGCTGGCCACGCTGTCGACCGGCACCAACAACGCATTCCCCGCGTTGGGCGAAGCGACATCGGTCGGACTGGCGAGCGCGCTCGCGATCAGCGGGCGGGTGCCCGACGCGATTGCGCTGCGCGGCAACAAGCGCATTCGCCTGCGTGGCCCTGATGTCGACGAACTCGCGCTGGTCGACGTCTGCCTGACGCGGCAGTTGGACATTGGCGGGCGAGCAGTCTGGCGCAGCGAGGATCTGATCGATCTCTACGCCGCGTTCGCCGAGCCGACCGCTATCGGACTGTCGGCGATCGCCGGCCTGGCGCACCCCGTCTCACGCGACGACCGCTTCGGAATTCACCTGCGCTTCGGCGCGGGTCGAGTGCTCGCGGCACCGCTCATGCCCGGCACGGTAGCGCCGGTCAGCGTCGCCAGCGTGCACCGGCTCGACCCCGGCGTTCCGCTACGGCTGCGCGCGCTGCGCGGCACGGTAGCGCTCGATGGCGAACGCGAAATCGAGATCGAGGCCGAACGCGAACTGAGTCTCGAACTCGACTGGGGCGGACCGCGAACCGTGGCCGTCGCTGCGGTGTTGGCACATGCGGCGCAGACGGGGCTGCTGTTCAGCGATCCGGGAGCGATGGAGTTCGGCTCGTGAATGATGATCTCGGCGCGCCGCTCATATCTCGCCACCAAGCGGCCGAAGGTCGCATCGGTTCGACCTCGGCCCGCTCCTCTACGCGATTCGTGCCCGCCTGGGCGAGGAGCCGCGCGTCGTCGAGCGGCCGGCCCTGAGCCGCCACGCCTGCGCATCGACCGGGCGCGCGAGCGCGGTTTCGTTGCAGACCCGCGTGTCGTCTGCGGTGACGGCCGCCGCGGGCGCAGTCTCCGCAATCAGGCGCCGGCTTTGAGACGCACCAGTGGCTGTCCCGGCTTGAACGTCACCTCCTGCGGCACGAGGATCTGCTCGACCACGGCGTCGATCGGCGCGACGATGTCGAAGCTGGTCTTGACCAGCACGACGACGGCCAGGGTCTGGCCCGCCTCGACTCGGTCGCCTTCGTGCACCAGCCACTTGTCGACCAGCGCCTCGGTGCCCGGTGCGACGTCAGTCCACGCCTGGGCGGGCAGCGCGACGTCGGTCAAGCCGAGGCTCCTGCAGGCTGGCGCGCGCCGATCAGGCGCTGCGCGGCGCCGACGATCGCATCGACCTGGGGTATCACGAAGCGTTCGAGCGGCCGGCTGTAGGGAATCGGCACGTCGGGAACGGCGAGCCTCCTGACCGGCGCCTTCAGCGCCACGCTGTCGAGGTTCTCGGCGACGAGCGCGGCGATCTCACCCGACAGGCCGAAGCTGAGGTAGTCCTCGTCCGCCACCAGCAGTCGGCCGGTCTTGCGCACCGACGCCAGTACCGCGGCGCGGTCGAGCGGAACGATCGTGCGCAGGTCGAGCACCTCGGCCTTGATTCCGGAATCCGCGAGTTGCTGCGCCGCGATCAAAGCCTTCTGCACCATCTGGCTCACGGCGACGATGGTCAGGTCGCTGCCTTCGCGGACGACTTTGGCCTGGCCGAACGGGATCGTGTACGCCGCCTCGGGCACCTCGTTCGTGCTGCCCTCGAAGTAGGCCATCCAGGGCAGCCCCATGATGCCCTTGTGGAACATAAAGATCACCGGGTTGTTGTCGCGGATCGCCTGCGTCATCAGGCCCTTGGCGTCGTAGGCGTTGGAAGGCACGACGACCTTCAAACCGGGCATGTGGGCAAACGTGGAGTACAGGCACTGTGAATGCTGGGCGGCGTCGTTGTAGCCGCCGCCGATGGCCGTCATCAGCACGACCGGAAGCTGCACGCTGCCGCCGGACATGTAGGTGTTCTTCGCCAGGTGGTTGTAGATCATGTCCATGCAGACACCGAAGAAGTCGACGAACATCAGCTCGACGATCGGCCGCAGCCCTTCAGCCGCGGCGCCGATCGCCGTGCCGATGAACGCCGTCTCCGAGATCGGCGTGTCCATCACGCGTTCCTTGCCGTACTTGGCAAGCAGGCCGCCCGTGGCGCCGAAGATGCCGCCGTACTTGGCGACGTCCTCGCCGAGCACGAAGACCTCCTTGTCGCGCTCCATTTCCTGCCCGATGGCCTCCGAGATCGCCGCGGCCATCGTCAGCTTGCGTGTGTTGCTCATGGGGTGGCTCCGTTTTCAATGGAAGACGTGCAGCAGCGCGTCTTCGGGCTTCGGGTACGGGCTGGTGCGGCCGTATTCGTAGGCTTCGGTGATGCGGGCACTAATGCGGGCACGCAGCGCGGCGTCGGCCGCGTCGTCGAGCAGTCCGAGCTTGCGCAGGTGAGCGCCGAGGCGGGGAATGGGGTCGTTCTTGCGCAACTCCGCAACTTCACCCGCGGGGCGATAGGTCTCCGGGTCACCCTGGAAGTGGCCGAGGTAGCGATCGGTCCGCACTTCGAGCAAGGTCGGGCCCTCGCCGCGGCGCGCGCGTGCGATGGCCGCGCCGGCGGCCTCATAGACCTCGAGCGCGTCGTTCTGCCCGACGAGCACTCCCGGCATGCCGTAGGCCGACGCGCGGTCGGCGTTCCACGCCACAGACGTCGAATCTACCTTCTCGACCGAGATCGCGTACTTGTTGTCCTCGCAGACGAAGATCACCGGCAGGCGCCACAGCGACGCGAGGTTCAGCGATTCGTGGAACGAGCCCTGGTTGCTGGCGCCTTCGCCGAAGAATGCGACGGCGACCCAGTCCTTGCCGCGCTTCTTCGCCGCCAGCGCGGCGCCGCACGCCGGCGGCAGGCTGGCGCCGATGATGCCGCTGCAACTGAACTTGTGCGCCGGATCGAACAGATGCATGTGGCCTCCCTTGCCGCGACCGAGGCCGGTGTCCTTGCCGAACATCTCCGCCGTCATCGGCTTGAGCGGCACGCCCTTGGCGATCGCGAAGTGATGCGGGCGGTGCGTGCCGACCACCGAGTCCTCGGCACGCAGGTGCGCGCACACGCCCACGGCCACCGGCTCCTGACCTGCCGCCAAGTGCATCTCGCCCGGCACCGGTCCACCGCCGATGTCGAACGCCAGACCTTTCTGGATCGCGGGCGGCAGCTTGCCCTCGAGGTAGACGCCGGCCATGGTCTCCTCGTACTCGCGGATTTCGATCATCTTCTCGTACATCCAGAGCTTGCGCTCGGCGCTTGCATCCATGTCGGGGTCTCCGGTTGTGGCTTCGCAGGACGTGAGCGCTTGCAGATGGTGTGCCAGGTCGAGGCAATGCGCAGCCGCCGGTCGGGAGCCGCGGCGTGCCCAACCGCGGCTTCACGGCAGGTGTCGCTCCCTGGTTGACCGCTGCGACAAGTGTCGCGCTTCATCTGTCGCAAGACGCGACAGGGCGCAACCTGACAACGCGGCTCCGACCTCGCCGCCAACCCTGTAAGCATCTCGCCCGTGGCAGGCCCGGCACAGCCTATGCAACTGTACGGGGATGAGCACCATCGGCCTCATCGCCAACCCGGTCTCGGCGCGCGACATTCGGCGCATCATCGCCAACGCGAGCAACCTGCAGATCGCCGACCGCGTCAACATCGTGCTGCGCGTGCTGACTGCCGCGCACAGCTTGGGCGTCGAGCGCGTGCTGGTGATGCCGGACAACGGCGGCATTCGCGCGCTGCTGCATCGCCATCTGGCGCGCGGGCACAGCCAGCACCAGCAGTGGCCGGTGGTCGAGTTCCTCGACATGGACCCGACCTCGACCGTCGACGACACCTTCGTTGCCGCGCGGCTGCTGCGCGCGGCCGGCGTGGCGGCCATCGTCGTGCTCGGCGGCGACGGCACGCATCGCGCAGTGGTGCGCGAGTGCCGCGACATTCCGATCGCGGGCATTTCCACCGGCACCAACAACGCATTCCCCGAAATGCGTGAATCGACCATCACCGGCATCGCCACCGCGCTGTACGCCACGGGGCGGCTGAGCGCCGCGCAGGCGTTGGCGCCGAACAAGTTGCTCGAGGTCAGCATCAACGACGGTGCGCAGCGCGACATCGCGCTCGTCGATGCAGTGATCTCGACCGACCGCTACATCGGCGCGCGCGCACTGTGGAAGCCCGAGGCATTGAGCGCGGTGTACCTGACCTTCGCCGACCCGCAGGCGATCGGCCTGTCGGCCATCGGCGGCCTGCTGCAGCCGGTCGGACGGCGCGACGCGGGCGGCCTGGCAGTGCAGTTGGCCGACGCGCAGCACGCGGCCACGCTGCGGTTGCTGGCGCCGATCGCCCCGGGAATGGTTCGCGCGGTGGCCATCGCGAGCTGGCAGGCGATGCCGGCCGACCAGCCCTTCGCCGTCGCGCAGCGAGGCGGCGTGGTCGCGCTCGACGGCGAGCGCGAGCTCGGCTTCGACACCGGCGACCGCGTACAGATCACACTGCGCGAGAACGCTTTCCGCACGGTGGACGTGGCCCGTTGTATGCAGATCGCTGCATCCGACGGCTTGCTCCGCCTTTCTTCCACCCCCTGACGCAACTACCACCGGAGACACACCCCATGGCTGGCAATCCCTTCCCGCTGGACAAGCCCGAACTGCTCGAGGTCTACCGCAAGATGCGCACGATCCGCGAGTTCGAGGAGCGCCTTCACGTCGACTTCGGCCGCGGCGACATCCCCGGCTTCGTCCATCTGTACGCCGGCGAGGAGGCCGCCGGTGTCGGCATCATCGGCCAGCTCGGTGACGGCGACCGCATCGCCAGCACCCACCGCGGCCACGGCCACTGCATCG
>Ga0209048_10003904_pt1 | contig 14368 bp, 11 predicted proteins | sample FrelakmetCRP12CR_FD_187146 | JGI IMG/M metagenome (GOLD analysis project Ga0209048, IMG submission 187146) | Freshwater lake sediment microbial communities from the University of Notre Dame, USA, for methane emissions studies - CRP12 CR (SPAdes)... | ecosystem: Environmental > Aquatic >... | reverse complement strand
ACCGCTCAGCGTCGGCGCGCCCAACACCGCACCCGCGGTACCAGCCAGGCCGACAATCGTCGCGACCACCAGGCCGGCGACGGCGAACACATTCAGAACGCGCGAACGAACTCTGACCACGACGCCCGACCTCCCGATGGTTCGTCGGCAAACCCTAACGGCTATCACTCCGCTGGGTCGGGCTCGGTGTCGACGCGCGCCGCGGCGGCTTCGGCCTGGCGTCGCTTGACACCAACCCGCGACGCTCCGACGATCAGCTTGGCGACCACGCCGATGAGCACGAGATCGAGCACCATCTGCAGCGTCACGACCGACCGGGCCGCGCTGGTGACCGGGGTGATGTCGCCGAACCCGACGGTCGTGAACACCGTCACCACGAAGTAGACGCCGTCGAGACGCCCGATCGACTCGGTGAAGTTCGCGGGATTGACGCTCGAGAGCCAGACGTAGACGTAGGCGAACACGAAGACGAACAACGGCACCACCGTGGCGACGGCCACGACGGCCCGCAACTGCGGGTGCTCGGCCGCGATGATCTGCTGGAGCTGGCGAATCACCACGACCACCAGCACCGTGATGCCCCCGATGAGCACGGCGAGACCTGTGTTCGTGCCGTCGGCGCTGACCGGCAGGAGGACGTAGCCGATGGTCAGCACCGCGGTCATCGCGACAGCGCGGAGGATCACGACGAGCACCAGTCGACGTCGTACGCGGCGATCGAGCGCCTGGTAGGCCGCCGTGGTCGCCATCGCGACGTCGTCGCCCGGGTCGCCCCCGACCCCTGACGGTGTGGGCTCACTCGTGGCCATGGGCTGTCGTCACCTCCGGTTCGAAACGATGCACGAGGTAGGGGATGAAATAGCACAGGCCCAGCACGATCAGGCCGCTCGCCAGGGTCAGGCCCGCCCGCAGCTCGACCGCGGTGTCCGGTGAGGTGTGACCCTCAACGAGCAGGACGACGCCGACGGTCATCAGCGCCGAGTAGAGCTGGTAGTTGCTGGACAGGACCGCGGCGGCGATGACGAACCCTAGGCCCACCGCGAGCTCGAGGCCGCGGGTGTGCACGAGTGTGGCGACCACGAGCGCGAGCCCCGACCCGACGATCGTGCCCGCGACCCGCTGGAGTGTCTTCGTCTTCGACACCCCGATCGACGGGGCCATGACGGCGAGGAAGGTGAGGGTGAGCCAGTAGCCGTGGGGAAGGTCGATCGCGGTCACGATCGCGGTGCTGAGGGCGACGAAGCTGCCGAGCAGCGAGCCGTAGAGCCACGCCTGCCCCTTCGACAGCGGGTCGCCCCGCGGCGGCATCGGCAGCTTCAGCAGCGTCAGGACCACGGCGCCGAAGCAGCCGCCGGCGAGCACGCCGAGCGAACGGCCGACGACCGTCGACGTGGCGACGGGCGAGCTCAGCACCGCAGCTGTGATCGGTACCGCCAGGAAGGCCGTCTGGCGGGCCCAGCGGGTGCTCACCCCGGCGAGGAAAGCCGTACCACCAACGACGAGCGCCAACAGGATCGCCTCTTTCGCCCAGACGCCGGCGAAGAACACGGCCACTGCGCCGAGCACTGTCACCCCCACACACCAGCGCGGGCCGTTCTGGCGGCTGATCGATCCGAAGAGCACGAAGCCGAGCAGGAACGCCACCCCGGCGTGGGAGCTGAACACCATGCCCACGATCAGGGACGACGCTCCCACGGCCACGTAGAGGACGACACCCATGACGAGGAGCCGCTCCCACTTCCGCATGTGTGGACCTCCGACCGGCCTCGTCGTGCGAGTCGAGACTAGTGGTGTCGTCTCGCGCGCCCGCCGTTCCTGACGCTCGCGAGCATCACTCGACGGAATCGGGAAAACTCCCGTCGAGGTGTCGATCCGGCGGCAGGCCCGTTCGTCATCTCGTCGAGGACCGGAACCGATCCGGTCGACACCCCTCGGAGGGAGACGACATGCCGACCTACGCTGCGCTGATCTACGGCGAGGACGCCGATTGGGGCGCTCCCGAGCACGCCGGGCAGATGGCTGAGTACGCGGCCTTCGGTGAAGCGGCCGGGCCCGTCATCACCGGCGGGGCCGCGCTGCTGCCTACCAGCACGGCCACGACCATCGAGGTCCGGGGGGGCAAGGGCGGCGATCTGGTCACCCTCGACGGACCCTTCGCCGAGACCAAGGAGGTCCTCGGAGGCTTCTACCTGCTCGAGTGCGCTGACCTCGACGAGGCCATCAGCTGGGCGGCCCAGATCCCCGGTGCCTGGCACGGCAGGATCGAGGTCCGCCCCGTCCTGGCGATGTGACCAACTCGAACGACCGACTCGGCGAGCTGTTGCGGGTCGAGGGTGGCCGTGCCCTGGCCACCCTCACCCGCGTCCTCGGTGACCTCCAACTCGCCGAAGACGCCGTGCAGGACGCCATCGTCGTGGCGCTCGAACGATGGCCGCGCGACGGCGCACCGGCCAACCCGGCGGGATGGCTCACGGTCACGGGCCGGAACAAGGCGCTCGATCGCGTGCGACGCGAAGGCCGACGATCCGAGAAAGAGGAGGCCGCCGTGCGCGAGACCACACCGGGCGAGGCGACCTCGCCGTCCGGGTCGGCGGTGCGCGACGACCTGCTGCGCCTCATCTTCACGTGCTGCCATCCCGCACTCGGCCCGGACGCGCGGGTCGCGCTCAGCCTGCGAACGCTGTGCGGACTCACCACCGAGCAGATCGCCCGGGCCTTCCTCGTACCCGAATCGACGATGGCCCAGCGCCTGGTGCGGGCCAAGAAGAAGATCACTCTGGCCGCCATCCCCTACCGGGTACCCGCCGACCACGAACTGCCCGACCGGCTTCCCGCAGTGCTCGCCGTCGTGTACGCCGTGTTCAACGAAGGCCACACCGCGTCATCGGGGGACACGTTGCTTCGCATCGATCTCTGCGACGAATCGTTGCGGCTGGCCCGGCTCCTCACCGAGGTGCTGCCCGACGAGCCCGAGGTGCTCGGTCTGCTGGCCCTCCTCCTGCTCAGCGACGCCCGGCGGGACACGAGAGTCGACCCTGTCGGCGACCTGGTGCTGCTCGCCGACCAGGACCGCAGCCGGTGGGATCATCGCCAGATCGCCGAGGGCGAGGCCCTCGTCGAGGTCGCTCTGCGTCGTTCCGCCGGCGACCCCGGCGCCTATCAACTGCAGGCCGCGATCGCCGCGTGCCACGCCACAGCGCCGTCGTTCGCAGCGACCGACTGGCACCAGATCGAGCTCCTGTACCGGCACCTCGAACGGCTGCACCCGTCGCCGGTGGTCAGCTTGAACCGGGCGGTGGCCGTGGCCGAGGTAGCGGGCCCCAGCTCGGCACTCGAACTGGTCGACGCACTACCGGGACTCGATCGCTACCACCTGTGGCACGCGACCCGGGCCGACCTGCTCCGCCGACTCGGGCGCGACGCCGACGCCGCCGCGTCGTTACGGGCCGCGCTGGCGTGTCGGCCGTCCGCCCCCGAGCGGCGCTTCCTCGAACGTCGATTGTCCGCCGTGGCCGTCGCTACTGCGCCCGGGTCCGACCCGCGCTGAGCCCGCCGCCGAACGGCACCAACCACACCAGGCGGGCCACGACCGGGCTCGCCAGCGCCACGGGCGCCGAGATAAGGAAGCCGATCGGTGTCACCAGGCTGCGCATACGCAACCGGTGCAGCTCGTCGTCGGGAGCCTCCGGCGGCACCAGCCGATGGCGAAGGGAGGCGTACCACCACACGCCGGCGAGGGTCGCCGACGCGAGCGCGGCGCTGAGCGCGTACAACACCGTCGGCGCGACGAACACCGGGTAGGTGGACAGCACCAGCGTGGAGAAGGGCAGGACCGCGATGGTGAAGAGGTGCACCAGGTTGGCGACGCGGAGGGTGGGGTCCTGGCGGTCGATGAGCAGGAAATGCCGGTTGTGCATCGTCCAGAACAAGCCGATGACCGCGAAGCCCAGGAAGTAACCCACGACATCGGGCGACACCCGGTCGGTGAGGAAGGCCGTCAGGTCGGCCTCGCTGGCCAGCTGCTCCTTGGGCAGCTTCAGCTGCAGGACGAGCAAGGTGATGGCGAAGGCATAGACGTTGTCACTGAAGCTCAACAGCCGGGTCAACGAGCCACTCCCCCGCATCGCCCACGCCAGGGCGGGGGTGCCCGCGCCGGACACCGTGCCGTCCTCGAGCTCCTCGGTGATGGCCGGCAGCGGGCCGAGCACCCGTGCGACCAGCAGTCGTCCCAACGCCAGGGGTACGAGCCAGCCGACGATCGGCCAGTCCTGCCCCGTGAACGACAGCGCCGCGGCGCAGCCGAACGCCAGAGGGAGGACCGCCGCGCGCCACACGAGGATGCGGGCCGCGGACTCCGGAAGGGCCGGCGCGGCAAGACGGTGTCCCGCGGTCGCGTACACCAGCAGCACGACGTAGAGCGCAGCGATGAGGGCCGCCGCCGACGCGAACAGCACGTGCGAGACGGGATCGTCGCGATAGGCGCCGAGCACCTGCATCGGATACGGCAACAGCACGACGAACGAGAGCAGCACCAGGTTCAGCCAGAGACCTCGAACGTCGATGCGCACCAGCAACTCGAAGAGCCGGTGATGGGCCATCCAGAAGTACCCGATGACGGCAAAGGCCCCGAGGTAGCTCACATAGCGGGGCCATTCGTTCAACAGGTAGTGGGTGACCCCGGCGTCGGTGAGCGCCCGCTCGGGGGTCACAAAGGCCACGACGACGATCGTGATGGCCACGGCGAACACGCAGTCGCTGAAGTTGCGCACCCGGTCGAGGTCGAAGTCGGGCGGCGTCCAGGTGGCCCGGCCGGACCCGGTGGTCGTCACCCGGGCGAGCCTAGGGCGAGCCTCAGCGCAGGAAGGTCCACCAGACGCTGAAGGACATGAGCACGATGCCGCCCGCGGAACAGACGACGATGAACGGCACGGACAGCCTGCCGTCCTCGCCTTCGGGCAGCCGACGGCGAACGCGGTGCAGGAGCCGGGCCGCGAAGGGCACGTCTCGGGACAGCAGGGCGAGTCCGGCCGCGATCACCAACCACCCGGGTCCGGGTAGGACGAGGAGGGCCATACCGAGGGCCACGACCAACACACCGGCCACGATGCGGGCCGCCCGAACGACCACGTGGCGGCGGGCCTCCTCGAGGGTCTCGTCGCCGGGACCCGTCTGGAGCTCGGTGACGATCGCGGCGTCGATGACCTCGGCGACGAAGCCGTCATCGTGGTCGGCCCCATTCGGGTCGGGGCCCGTGTCGGCGCCGGTCACTGGTCCACCCTCTGTGGTGCAGGGGCTGTCACGGTTCCTGTCACTCGATGAGGGTCGGGGTGACGGCCGGCGTCGGTCGCCCTTCGAGGGCCACGATGACACCGCCGCCCCCTTCTCTCCGAGGACCGACGACCGGCAACAGAGGGAAGCGCCGCTGAGCGCCAGTCAGTGACCGCCCGGGGGACGTCCTCCTCATCGAGATCGTGCTGCCACGCGACCAAGGAGACGAGATGTTCGTAGGAATCGACTGGGCCTCGGAGGAACACGCCGTGTGCGTCCTCGATGGCGAGGGCCGAGCGGTGGACCGCTTCACGATCGCCCACAGCGCCGATGGCTTCGACCGGCTGACGGCCCGGTTGGCCCGCCACGGTGAACCAGCCGTTGTCCCGGTGGCGATCGAACGGCCCGATGGGCGCCTGGTCGACCGGCTCCTGGAAGCCGGCCACCCGGTGGTGCCGGTGAAGACCAACGCGATCAAGGCCTGGCGCGAAGCCGAAGTGCTCTCCGGGGCGAAGAGCGATCCCGGCGACGCCGAGGTCATCGCCGACTACCTCCGACAGCGGCGAGGCCGCCTCCGCGAGCTGTTGCCCTTCAGCACCGAGACCCGAGCGCTGCGAGCTGTGGTGCGCAGCCGTACCGACCTCGTCGAACAGCGTGTCGCCGCCGCCAATCAGCTCGAAGCGGTCCTCGACGCGTTCTGGCCCGGGGCGAAGGCCGTGTTCGCTGACATCTGGAGCCCCATCGCCCTCGACTTCCTCGAGCGCTACCCGACCCCGGCGTCGGCCGCCCGGCTCGGCGAAGCCCGCATGGCCGCGTTCTGCACCAAGCACGGCTACTCCGGACGGCGCTCCCCTGCCGAGCTCGTCGAACGACTCCGAGCCGCTCCCGCCGGCATCGAGGCCGGACCCGAAAACGAAGCCCGCCGAGACGTCGTGCTCGCCATGGTCCGCGTCTTGCGTGCCCTCGTCCGGGCGATCAAGGACCTCGACCGCTCCGTTACCGCCCACCTCGACGAGCACCCAGACGCCGAGATCTTCCGGTCGCTGCCACGATCGGGGCAGATCAACGCCGCCCAGATGCTCGCCGAGTGGGGCGATTGTCGCGAAGCCTTCGACAGCCCGGAAGCCGTCGCCGCCCTTTGCGGCGCCACACCGGTCACCAAGAAGTCCGGAAAGCACGAAGCTGTGCACTTCCGCTGGGCCTGCAACAAACGATTCCGCAACGCCATGACCACCTTCGCCGACAACTCCCGACGAGCCAGCCCCTGGGCCCAGGCGATCTACCAGGCCGCCCTCGATCGCGGCCACGACCACCCCCACGCCGTGCGCATCCTCGCCCGGGCCTGGATCCGCGTCATCTACCGATGCTGGATCGACCACACCCCCTACGACCCCCAAAGACACGGAGCCATCACACGCATGGAGCAGCCCGCGGCTGCATGAGGTTGACACAGAGGGTGTCATCGCTCTTCCTCGGGGCTCGAGGCTCGACGCAGCACGCGGGCGACGACCTTTCGACCCTCCTCGGCCCACAGCACGGTCGAGGCCACGAGCAGGCACAACGCGACCTGCTCCCAGGTGAGGTCGACCGTGTCGAACAGGCTCTGCAATGGTGCCCAGGTCACCGCGGCGAGCTGCAGCAGCACGACGCCGGCCACTGCGAGCACCAGCCACCAGTTGCGGTCGCCACGGCGGAACACCGAGTGCTTCTCGGTGCGGGCGTTGAACACGTTGACCATCTGGTAGAACACGAACGTCGTGAAGGTCATGGTGAGCGCGACGTCCTGGCCCCACGTGCCTCGGGCGTACGCGAAGAGCCCGAGGGTTCCCGCCGCCATCACCACGGCGACGAACAGCAACCGACCGACCCGCGTGATGCCCAAGATCGCCTCGTCGCTCGCGCGGGGCCGGCGCTTCATGACGCCTCGTCCGGGCGGATCGACGCCCAGCGTCAACGCGGGCGGGCCGTCCGCGATGAGGTTGACCCACAGGACCTGGACGGGTGTGAACGGCACGGGTAGCGCGAGCAGGCTCGCCCCGAGGATGGTCGCGATCGCGGCCAGGTTCGTCGACAACTGGAACCGCACGAACTTGACGATGTTGTCGTAGATGGTGCGACCCCGCTCGACGGCGCCGACGATGGTGGTGAAGTTGTCGTCGGTGAGCACCATGTCGCCGGCTTCCTTGGTGACCTCGGTGCCGGTGATGCCCATCGCCACGCCGATGTCGGCGCCCCGTAACGCCGCGGCGTCGTTGACTCCGTCGCCGGTCATGGCGACCACGTGGCCGTTGGCCTTGAGCGCGCGCACGACCCGGACCTTGTGCTCGGGCGACACTCGGGCGCACACCCCGATGTGGTCGATCTCGGAAGCGAGCTCCTCGTCGGTCATGGCGCCGAGTTGCTCGCCGGTGACGACGCGCCCGGCGATGCCGAGCTCGTCGGCGATGGTGCCGGCCGTGGCGGCGTGGTCGCCTGTGATCATCTTCACGGCGATACCGGCGGTGCGGCACAGCCCGATGGCATCGCGGGCCTCGGGGCGGGGCGGGTCGACGATGCCGATGAGCGCCTCGAGCGTGAGGTCGCTCACCCAGCGCCCGGGTTCGCTCACGGCGCCGGCGTCGTCGAGGGCGCTGCCGTCGAGTCGGCGCGAGGCGACCGCAAGCACACGAAGGCCGCCCCGCGCGAGACGGTCGTTCTCGGCTCGGAGGCGGGTGAGCGACGAGTCGTCGACGGTGACCGGACCCCGATCGCCGTCGACGAACCGGGCACAACGGTCGAGCAGGACGTCGGGTGCACCCTTGACGAACAACAGCACCTCGTCGGGCTCACCCGAGTCGGTCTCGCGGTGGTAGGTGGCCATGAACTTGCTGGCCGAATCGAACGGCACCTCGCCGAGCCGGGGAAGTCGACGGCGCTCGGTGTCGACGTCGATTCCGGCCTTCATCGCGGCCACGACCAGCGACCCCTCGGTGGGATCGCCCACGAGCTCGGCACCGCCGGACAGGGATCGAACCGAGGCGTCGTTGCACAGCGCACCCGGGAGCAGGGCGCGGCCCAGGTCGGGGAGGTGTGCCCCGTCGGTCGGCGTGAACCGGCCGACGGGGTCGTACCCCTCGCCGGAGATCACCAGACTCGACCGGCCGACGCTGAGCGAGCGGGCCGTCATCTGGTTGAGGGTGAGCGTGCCGGTCTTGTCCGAGCAGATCACCGTCGTCGATCCGAGGGTCTCCACCGAATGCAGGCGCTTGACGATGGCGTTGCGCTTCGCCATCTGGCTGACACCGATGGCGAGGGTCACGGTGACCACCGCGGGCAGGCCTTCGGGGATGGCGGCGACCGCCAACGCCACCGCGCCGAGCGTCGCCTCGACCACGTCCGCCCCTTGGATGAGCTGCAACGCGAACACCAGGCTCACGGCGACGATGGCGATCACGGCCAGGCGGCGGCTCAGCACCCCTAGCTGGCGTTGGAGGGGCGTCGGCCCGGGATCGGCCTCGTTGAGGAGTTCGGCCACCCGACCCATCTCGGTGGCCATGCCGGTGGCGGTCACGACGATCTCGACACGACCGCGCACCACGGTCGTGTTCATGAAGGTCATGTTGTCGCGGTCGCCGAGAGGGAGATCGGCGCCATCGGCCTGCGCCTCGATCGCGGCGATGTGCTTCTCGATCGGCAGCGATTCGCCGGTGAGCGCGGACTCGTCGACCGAGGCCGACACCGCCACCAGGACCCGACCGTCCGCGGGGACCCGGTCACCGGCCTCGAGCATCACGATGTCGCCCGGCACGAGCTCGTCGGTGGCGACTTCGTCGACGTCACCGCCTCGCCGCACGCGCACCCGGGTGACGAGCATCTCCTTGAGCGCCGCCATGGCGCTCTCGGCCTTGGCCTCCTGGACGTAGCCAAGCACCGCGTTGATGAGCAGCACCACCGCGATGACGATCGGGTCCTTCAGGTCGCCGACCAGGCCCGCGAGCACCGCCGCCCCGATGAGGATGTAGACGATGCCGCTGCGGAACTGGTCGAGGAAGCGTCTCCATCTCGGGCGTCCGGGCGGTTCGGCGAGGCGGTTGGGTCCATACCTCGAGCGCCGATCGGCCACCTCTCGAGGATCGAGGCCGACCACCGGGTCGACAGACAGATCGCTCAGGACCTCCCCGCCCGACAGCGCATAGGCGGGAGGCGCGCTCACAGCGCGCAGGCTAGGTGCGCCGCCGTGTTGCCCACCGGGTTGGACGGCTGCTGAGCGAGACGACATGGGTGTGCTCCGGTCCGTGGTTCGTGGTGAACCGACCCGCCTGTCTGACGACGGCGAGCCGACCGGAGGTCTCCCCCGCTCCAGCGGGAGCCAATGGCCCCGGGTGCCCGAGGGCACCGTGATGACGAGACCACTGCGTAGGGGTACTCCCCTCGTGGTGATCCCAGTATGGCGCGACGTCGGACCGCTCGCAACGAACGGAATTCCCGAATCCGAGTGTGGGTATCAGCCCACGAGGAGGTGACGGACCTCTTCCTCGCTCTCGTCGGTGACCAGCACGAGCACCTCGTCACCCTCGTACAGCACCGTGTCGCCTCGAGGCACGACGACGCGGTCCTGACGGAGGATGGCCACCACCGTCGAGTCGCGCGGGAAGCCGAGCGCCACGATCTCCTTGCCTTCGGCCGGCGAGTCGGGAGCCAGGGTCACCTCGGACAACCGCACGCGATCGCCCTCGAACGAGAGCAGTCGCACGAGGCTTCCAACCGACACGGCCTCTTCGACCAGCGCGGTGAGCAGGTGCGGGGTCGACACCGAGACGTCGACGCCCCAACTGTCGTTGAACAGCCACTCGTTGCTCGGGTTGTTCACGCGGGCCACGACACGGGGCACCCCGAACTCCTGCTTGGCCAGCAGCGAGATGACCAGGTTGTCCTCGTCGTCGCCGGTGACGGCGACCATCACGTCGGCGCGGCCGGGGTCGGCGCTGACGAGCTCGGAGACCTCACAGGCATCGGCCAAGAGCCAGGGAACCCCTGGCGGCTGTTCGGTGCTCCTGCCCTGCTCGACCCGGTGCGGGTCGACCTCCACGATGAGCACCTCGTGGCCGGCCTTGTGCAACTCGTCGGCGATGTAGACACCGACGTTGCCCCCACCAGCGATCACGACCCGCATCAGTGGTGACCTCCCTCAGGACCCGCGCTCAGGTGCCGGTCGAACGTGTCGATGCTGTCGCCCGCGACGGTCACCCACACCACGTCGCCCTCCTGGGCGACGAGACCCGGCGTGGGGATCAGCGACATCCCGAGTCGGGTGAGACCGGCCAGGCGGGCCGTGCCGGGCATCTCGAGATCGAGCATCGGCGAGCCGGCCCACCCCTCGGGCACCGGACGCTCGACGAGGCAGATCTTCGCGCTCGGATCGATCCACTCGACCCCTCCGGTATCGGGCAGGATTCGGCGCAGCGTGCGCTCGATGGCCCACTGCACCGTGGCGACGGTGGGGATGCCGAGGCGCTCGTAGATCGCGGCGCGGCGCTGGTCGTAGATGCGGGCGACGACCCGCTCGATCTGGAAGGCCTCACGGGCCACCCGGGCCACGACGATGTTCGAGTTGTCGCCGTTCGTGACGGCCGCGAGCGCGCCGGCCTGGTCGATGCCGGCCTCCTGCAGGCGGCTGCGGTCGAACCCGACGCCCAGGACCTTGTGGCCCTTGAAGTCCTCCGGGAGACGGCGGAACGCCTCAGGCCTGCGATCGATGACGGCGATCGAGTGACCCTGCGCCTCGAGGGTCGCGGCGAGGCCCGAGCCGACTCGACCACATCCGACAACCACGACATGCACTCTGCCCTACCTCCTCCGACCCCTCGGGGGCACGAAGCGGCATCCTACGACTCGGTCGCTCCGGCTCACCATTCGCCACCGACGCGAGTTCAGGAAGGTGTCAGACCCGACCGATGTGCCGCCGGGCCCGCAGGTCCGTGCGACAGGTTGGCGGCCGAAAGGACGACCCCGATATGGGAGAAGGCCTGAGGGAAGTTGCCCAGCATGCGCTCGGCGTCGAGGTCGTACTCCTCGCTGAGCAGGCCCACATCGTTGCGCAGAGCCAGGAGCCGCTCGAAGATCTCGGTGGCCTCGTCGACCCGGCCGAGCAGGACCAGGCTGTCGACCAACCAGAACGTGGTCAGCAAGAACGCGCCTTCGCCCGGGGGGAGTCCGTCGACCGTCGTGCCGGCGGGAGCGGCATCGGTGCGGTACCGCTTGACGAAGCCGTCGACCAACAGGTCGCGCTGCACCGCCTCCACGGTGGCGATCATGCGGGGATCGTCGGGAGGGAGGAACCCGACCAGCACGAGCATGAGCAGGCTGGCGTCGAGCTCGGTCGAGCCGTAGTACTGGGTGAACGAGCCGACGTCGGCGTTGTAGCCCTGGTCGCAGATCTGCTGGTGCATCGTGTCGCGCAGCGAGTGCCAATGGTCGAGGTCCTGGTCGGGTCGGGCCGCCTCGCACAGCGTCACCCACCGATCGACGGCGACCCAGGCCATGACTTTCGAGTGGACGAAGTGCCGGCGGGGACCTCGCACCTCCCAGATGCCGTCATCGGGGTCGGTCCAGACCTTGTCCACGTGCTCCACCAAGAAGCGCGCGAGGTCCCAGGAGTCGGGGGTCAGATGGTGCCCGAGGCACTCCGAGGAGTGCAGGAGCATGTCGAGCACCTCACCGTAGACATCGAGCTGGAACTGCCCACTCGCCTCGTTGCCGATGCGCACCGGGCTCGAGTTCTCATAGCCGGCCAACCAATCGAGCTCGAGCTCGGTGAGTCTCCGCTCGCCGTCGACCGCGTACATGATCTGCAGCTTGTCGGGGCTGCCGGCGATGGCCCGCCGCAACCACTCGCTCCATTTCTGGGCCTCCTCGGCGAAGCCGTTGTCGAGCAATGCGTTGAGGGTGAACGTGGCATCGCGCAGCCACGTGAAGCGGTAGTCCCAGTTGCGGACCCCTCCCAACCACTCAGGAAGAGAGGTCGTGGGTGCGGCCACGATGCCCCCCGTGGGCTCGTAGGTCAGCGCCTTGAGTGTGATCAGCGACCGCAACACCTCGTCGGGCCACTTGCCTCGATAGGTGCAGCCGGCCGACCACTCCCGCCACCAGCTCTCACACTGGTCGAGGGCGGTGACCGCGTCGAACGCCTCTGGAGTCGGCCCGTAGGAAGGGAACCAGCTGAGGGTGAACGGCACCTGCTCGCCCTCGTGCACCTCGAACGAGGCCACGGTCGTCAGATCGCGGCCTTCGGGGAGGACCCCCGACCGCAGGACCAGTCCGTCGGCGCCTCCGATCGCCGTACCCCCGTAGAGCGACCCGCCCCGTTCGGACGGGCGCGGCGTGAGGCGGCGCACCCACGGCACGATCGACCCGTAGTCGAAGCGCACCACGAGCTCCATCTGCATAGCGACGGTGCCCACCCGTCCTTCGACCACCCGGGCCACCGAAGGACCGCCGTCGCGGATCGGCATGCCGTCTCGGACCACGACCGTGCCCGACACGGTCGTGAACTCGGTCTCGAGTACGAGGGTGTCGCCGACGTAGCGACGGCTCACCTTCGTCGGGGGCTCGGCCGGTGCGAGCTGCCAGCGACCGTGGCTCGGATCTCCGAGCAGGGCGGCGAAGACCGCCGCGGAATCGAACCGGGGCGCGCAGAACCAGTCGATCGATCCGTCGAGACCGACCAGCGCGACCGAGCTGGTATCGCCGATGAGTGCGTAGTCCTCGATGGGGAGCGGCATGAAGCCAGCATCGCGCCGCGACCCGGCGTTACGGTGCCCTCATGCCACTTCAGCCCCAGCCGTCCCCCGCCCAGCGTCCCCGCTCCGATTGCATCGTGCTGCTCGGCGTCACCGGCGACCTGGCGCTCAAGAAGCTGCTGCCGGCCGTCTACCGCCTCACCCGCAGGGGCCTTCTCGGCATCCCCGTCGTCGGCGTGGCCCGGCCCGCCTGGACCGATGACCAGCTGGTGGCGCGAGCCCGCGAAGCCGTCGAGGGGGCCGGCGAGGAGTGGGATCAGAGGGCGTTCGACGAGCTGGCCGCCAACCTCCACTACGTCGGCGGCGACTACGCCGACCCCGACACATTCACCAAGGTCAAGACCGCGGTCGGCGACGCGGCACACCCCATCTTCCACATGGCGATCCCCCCGTCGCTGTTCGCGACGGTCGCCACGGCCATCGCCAACGTCGGCCTCGCCGACGGTGCCCGGCTCATCGTGGAGAAGCCGTTCGGTCGCGACCTGGCCTCGTCGCGGGACCTGAACAACACCCTGCACGAGTACTTCCCCGAGTCGGCGATCTTCCGCATCGACCACTTCCTCGGCAAGGAGGCGATGCGCAACCTGCTCATCACCCGCTTCACCAACACCATCCTCGAGCCCCTGTGGCATCGCACCTATGTGCGCAGCGTGAAGGTCACCATGGCCGAGGCGTTCGGCGTCGAGGACCGCGGGGCGTTCTACGACTCGGTCGGCACCCTGCGCGACGTGATGCAGAACCATCTCCTCCAGATGGTGGCCATGCTCGCCATGGAGCCCCCCGTCAACGAGCACTCGAAAGCCCTCCGCGACGAGAAGGCCAAGGTGCTCGAGGCGGCCCGACCGATCGACCCCAAGCACTACGTCAGGGGACAGTACCGCGGCTACCGCGACGTGCCGGGCGTGGCGGCCGACTCCGACACCGAGACCTTTGGAGCCTTCCGGCTCGACATCGACTCGCCCCGTTGGAGTGGAGTGCCCTTCTTCCTCCGCTCGGGCAAGGCGCTGAGGGAGACCGTCACCGAGATGACCGTCCAGTTCGCGTCGCCGCCGAAGCCGCTCTGGGTCACGGGCCACGAGGAGCTGCCGCCCAACGCCATCCGCATAGAGGCGAAGCCCGACAGCTTCACCGCCCTCACCTGGCTGCACAAGACCCCCGGCGACTACATGGAGCCCGAGCCGATCACGCTCGCTCCCGCTCCCGACCAACGCTGCGACAGCGGCCCCGAGCCGTACGAGCTGCTGATCGACGAGGCCATGATCGGCGACCCCACCCTCTTCGCTCGCGAGGACATGATCGACGAGTCGTGGCGAGTCGTCGAG
>Ga0209048_10003903_pt1 | contig 14368 bp, 13 predicted proteins | sample FrelakmetCRP12CR_FD_187146 | JGI IMG/M metagenome (GOLD analysis project Ga0209048, IMG submission 187146) | Freshwater lake sediment microbial communities from the University of Notre Dame, USA, for methane emissions studies - CRP12 CR (SPAdes)... | ecosystem: Environmental > Aquatic >... | reverse complement strand
ACCTCGCTTGTATCTATTTCCAGATTATTTAATACTTCGGAAGCAACCCCTTTGCTTTCTTGTATAAGGGCTAGTAAGAGGTGTTCGGTACCGATATAAGTATGCTGGAAGCGCCGCGCTTCATCTTGAGCAAAACTCAATACCCTTCTTGCCCGCTCTGTGAACTTATCAAACTTGTCACCTTCATTCATAATGGTTCACACTTCTTTCAGTAATGCCAGGTTAAACTCCTTGTTCAATTATATACTAAACTACTTGAGTGAGCACGAATTCCTATGAATTCATTTAGGCGCTTCTGCGAACACTATGAACGCGGAAAGTTCAGAACATTCTGGATCTTTCCCTCTACGGGCATCTTGCTTATGAACACCTCAATATCCTGCATCCCTATCACTTGAGATGTTGCTATCACTCTTTGTCTACCTCCAACCGCATATACAATTCCACCCCATACATGAGCCAGAAAAAGCGGTTCATAATAACTTGCAGATGTATGACCCAGGGCGGTATACCAGGCTCTCCCACCGTTATACTCGTGATACCACGCAATGGGATGGTCAACACCCATCGTTCCTCCCTTGTACGTTCTCTCGTCGATTGTCATCAGTACATTGACTCTTCCACGAGGATTTGTGGCAAAGTTATACCACTCATCGGTTCGTATCCAGACTGCTGGTAACATCATTGTTGACGTATGGGTTCTGTCAGTTATGTGAATAGTCGCCTGCGTAACCTTTGAGTGTCCGTGGATGCGGTCGAAATACGCTCCCACAAGGCCACCATACCAGGACCAGGCATATTCAGTGTCGCTTGCAGAGTGTACACCCACATATCCACCACCAGCTTGAATATAGCGTTCAAACGCAGCCTTTTGATTATCATCCAGTATATTGCCAGTAGTCATGAGAAAAATAACAGCATCGTAATGGGCCAGATTCACATCGGTAAAAACGCTTGCATCCTCAGTAAAATCAACCCTAAAGTTATGCTCGGTAGCAAGCTTTTGGAGAGCTATTTTCCCATCCTTGATCGAGGCATGACGAAATCCACCCGTTTTGGAAAAGACAAGAAGTCGTTTGAAACAGGTTTCGTTAGTAACAGGAGTGCCGCTTTGGCCAGGATTGGTCTGCTGACTATTGCATTGAACTCGAGATGTAGAAACGGAGGATCTTTGTACGAGGTTACAGCTTGCGACAACTAACATTATTGCCGCAAGCAAAAGTACAAGCGATGGAGCTATCAGCCAGGGCTTCTTAATCATGGCAATTCTATACTATCACATGGTTTAGTATGAAAATTAGTTGGCCATTAATCTAAAACTCAGTAGTGTAATATTCTTACCCGGTATAACCACACACTCCCACTCGTGGAGAATTCACCACAGGTAGCAACATTTCAGCATCTTCACCACTCTTTTTCACACACTTTTTGCTGCAAAATGCGTTCTCCTCTACATCAAAATACCCACCAACAACAAACTTAGCAGGTTTCCCACACACTTTGCACAACATTACGGGTTCGATATTACGGGCTAGAATTTCGATCGTATCCTCGTCTTCGTCTTGATCTTGAAATACTCCCTCGCGTTCGGATAACAATTTGAGCGTTAGATCTGTCGAAGATCCGAAGTCGTATTCGTAAGAGAATTTTTGGCCAATCTTGAGTGCTTTTTCGAGAGAGACATCCAGGCTACGATCCTCCACCATTTCAAGAAGCGCCTCTAGCACCTGAGACTGAAAATAACGTTCTCGATACGCATCCCACTCTTCCTGCGAATGTGGAACCCCTTTTTTCGGGATTGAATTCAGCGCTTCTTTCAGGTAAATAACAAGATCATCGATGGTCTCAAACTTCTGTAATTCAGAAAGGAAATTTTTGGGTAACATTTTCAAGTACTCAGGTGGAAAAGTCTTAAGTAGTTCGCCAACGTTTAACTCCTCTTCCTCCTCTCCCTCTTCAATCTCGGCTTCTTCATCAGTTGCATCCTCTCCAATGTAGAAGTAATCCTCGGGTTCTGATGAGTAGGAAGTTCCCCCAATTGTGAATTCGCTCAGATGGCCGCAACATTCTAACCAGATAGCCCTGAGAAAATCATCCAGGTCTGCCAGGGTATCAGACGCAGCCATTTCTAAATGCATCCAATATTGGGGATTGTAACGACCTTCAACCAAGATATGAAAAAACCTGGTTTTCTTTTGTTCAGGCGCGCTTTCTAACTCGGTCGCGATTTCAGCGGCCCTCTGCTTGCAATATTTCAAGTGTTGAGTCATTTTCGCTTTTTCAAACTCACCTTTGCAAAAACTGCACACGCCTTTTGAAACTTCTTTGGTTGCAGCTTTGTTTGTCATATCTTTTCCTCTCAAACTCATCCTAAATGGTCAATCTTCCAAATTTTTCTCTAGCCTCATATATCCTGGTGAAACAAACTAATTTCTGGGTTGTGGTTTATAGGGACCAGTAATTTTCTCAAAACGAGGGCGATAACGTGTAGAGTGATAATTCTCAGGGTTCACACGGCGAGCGTGTAAGTCCTTACCAGGAATGTCCGTGCAGATGAATGCTCCATTTCGATGTGCTGCCATTACACCATGAGTGCCAGCTTCAACCAGGCTCATAATTAAGTTGGCATAATAGATAGCCATATGCTTATCATAGACATCAGGTTCGCCGCTACGCAAAAAATATGTTAAGTCAATAGGCAAAAAGCGAATTTCAGGCAAGCGTTGTGTGAGCTGATCAGCCAGGAATTCAGCCACGTTAGCTTTTTTTCGATGGCCGTATGCATCGGGCAGACCGATCTCGGGTACCGGTATACCAATGTTTGCTCCCTCAGAAAGTACCACAGTTGAATAGTTATGTGGATTCTGCCGATCCTCAACAATCAAATCAGCCAGGATATCAATGCTGACAGCAACTTCTGGAATCAGCAAGCGATCAGCCCAGGTAGCTACCGCCGTTTCGAACGCTGTGAAACCAGCATCTCGACCAAACAAGCGAAATAGTATGGTCTCGCTATGGGACCCTGCGGTTGAGCGAACACGATTAATAAATTCTGCCGCTCGATTTATTGCTGTCTGGAAACCAATACAATAATCCGTACCTGGTACATCATTATCCATTGTTTTAGGGATACCCCATATTGGCACACCTTTCGCTGAAAGTATTGTTCCATAGCTGAGAGTATCATCTCCTCCAATTACTATAAGGCCATCTAGTTTAAGAAAGTCCATGTTCGCTAATACTTCAGCAGTCAGATCAACATGATCATCCGGCGCTCGGCCTTCAGCGTAGGACTTCAGATGTGGTGGAAGCTCACTTACTCGCACGCGTGCCGGATTGGTACGTGAAGATTGCAGAATTGTGCCTCCTTGCCTATCGATTGTACGCGTATTGAGCCTATGCAAAGGCATGAGGTACCCTTCTTTCCACGTGATGGGTACTTCAAGATTGTAGATCTGAGACTCTATACTATGTGATCTTTTCAGATAGGTGATACCTCTCCACCCTTCACGTAGCCCTGTAAGATGGATACCCATTGTTTCCATGCGATATGCAAGTGCTTTAATAGCAGCATTTAGCCCTGGCACATCACCCCCCCCCGTAAGAACCCCCAATGAACGAACCGGACTTTGTATCTTTCCTGGCATAACATGAACCCTTTCTAGTTAGTGTTTTTTCATCCAAAATAGTATCTCATATAGCTGTTATTCAAGCAACTACTTATTGACAGGTATTCTAAAACAATGCATACTGCCTACAGATTAGATCAGTGACTATAGGGTAATGGAAAGAGTCATGAGCCAGAAAAATAAATCGCTCAGAGGTATACCTTCTACCACATTACGCCGTCTACGATACACTCCTACATATTTCTTTTTGATCTGGCGCTGGACTTTCTGGATTTATGCTTTTGTTTGGATTATGGTTGTGCCTACCAGGCCAAAAAACCTGTTACTGGTTCTCCTCGCTATCACTTTTATACAATCATTATTAGCTACGCTTTATACTCCAGTCTTGAAGATATATTTTCCCAGCTTGCCGCTTAAAAGCAAGAAAAAAAATCCAAAACAAGACAATCTACGAAGCAGAAGAACTGTACATTTGTTCCGTTGGAAACAAAATGAACAACAAACCCTGGCAGCTGACGAAGATGCAGAAATAATTCCTCCTATAGGTCGATCGAATAACCCATACAGGGACATAGCTGTCTACGGTACCGATGTGATTATTTGTGGGCTTGTTATGTACTTTAGTGCAATTGTCGGAACCCCTCCTTTCGGCGATGGTTCACCATTTTATCGCTACGGCTTCTCATCAATCTTCGCAGCCGCATTTGCTTATCGTTATCGCGGCGGTTTAGCTGCCGCGATTGGTTATGATTTCTTCGCTGTTCTTGGATTATTCTTCCCGCCTCCTACGGCTCATCTACCCTATACCTTCATGCCACAAGATTTACTAGGTTCAACACTCGATGCGCCACTTATCGCAATCTTAACTGCATATATGACGACTTTACTTAATAGCCTCACACGCCTCAAAAGACGCGAGCAAGATAGTGTACGTAGACAACGATCATTATTGCGTGTGAGCGAAACATTAGTGGCCGGAGCCAGCAATATCGAACAACTATTACAGCAAAGTGCTAAGCAGTTCCGGCAAGGCGGTCATTTTGAATATCTCGTCATTGCCCTTATTACGTTCGAGGAGCATACTATTCACCGGTATCCGCAGATAGAAACTTCTGTTGAGACAGGCTGGGTCGAAGCATCGCCTGCCAAATCCAGCACAGATTTAATTCATCAAGTAGCACAATCAGCGGAAAAACTCATCAAATTCGAGCCACAGCAGTCCCTGGAAGGAGAGATAGACTCTATTGGCCTGGCTCGTCTTTATCTGCCATTTAAAAAAGAAGACCAGGTATATATGGTTATCGGGGCCGAAATGAGTCGCAAAACATCAATAGAAGAAAGACAGGAGAACTTCTTAACAATCGCGGGTACACAGCTCATGATGGCACTTGAAAATTTGCACCTGACCGAACAAGCTGCAGACCTGGCCGCAGCAGCAGAACGAGGTCGCATTGCCCGCGAGATTCATGATGGTATAGCACAACTTATCTACATGCTAAGTCTGAGCAGCGAAACATGCGTCGCCCTTCTAAGGCGTATTTCAGACACTTCCGCCGAAGAAGCGCTTTTGTTAGCTCCTGTTGGCGAGCGGCTTGATAAGCTTGTGACCATCTCAAAGCAGGCGCTTTGGGAAACTCGCCACTATATGTTTACACTCAAACCCTTGATGAGCGGGTCGACTACTTTGACACAGATGATTACAAATCAATTACGTGAATTTGAAGCCATCAGCGGTTTACCAGTACATTTAGAAGTCGAGGGTACCGAATTATCTTCCAACAGAGATCAAAGGCACTCGCGCAAAATAGCTCAGGTAGGAACTGCAATTTTCCGTATTACCCAGGAAGCACTTACCAATGCCTATAAACATGCCGGCGCAACACAGGTAACTGTATACCTCCAATATCTACCTCAATCTGTTCAAGTCCTCATTATAGATGATGGGAAAGGCTTCAATACAGAACCTGATGGATTTACGCTTGGTGCCAATGGAGGACAAGAACGAATCTATTCCGGACATGGTATGCGAGGCATGCGTGAGCGAGCAGAAGAATTAGGCGGGACATTTGAGATAAAGACGAGACATCAAGGCGGCACTAGTGTTCAGGCCCGCATTCCTATCTAAGGAGGTCATATGACAAAAACACGCATCATGATTGTTGACGATCACGAGGTGGTACGCCTTGGCATGCGTGCTGCGTTCGAAGCAGAACCAGATCTCACTGTAGTTGGAGAAGCGAGTAACGGCGCAGAAGCTCTAGCAAAGATACCTGTGCTTGATCCTCAAATAATACTCATGGATGTACGTATGGAGAAGATGAATGGTATTGAGGCATGTCGCGAAATCAAAAGTCGCAATCCAGATATACAGATTTTGATGATTACTTCATACACTGACGATGATGCCATGATCTCTTCGATTCTTGCAGGAGCCAGTGGCTACCTGCTGAAACATGTGAGTCGGGCCGAATTATTACGTTCTATTCGTTTGATAGCTTCAGGACATTCATTGATTGACTCGAATACCGCTAAACTGGCAATGGAACATCTGGCGCATATGCCTGGGAGTGAACTTACTGAACGCGAACGAGAAGTGCTGACATTGGTTGCACGTGGTTTTACCAACAAACAAATTGCCGATTCGTTGTTCGTTAGCGAAAAGACGGCGCGCAATCATGTCAGTCACATTCTCGATAAACTTGGGCTTTCACGACGGAGTGAAGCAGCAGTTTTTGCCGTCGAGCATAAGCTCGTTCAAACTCGAGAACAGCAAAAGGACGAGTCATAGAGACTAGACTAAGGCGCGGTAAAAGTATTACGTGGTAAATATTGCCCTCCTCCTTTACCACCTACATAATCACCGTTGCGCACTATCACCTTTCCACGCAATAAAACAGTATCTGGAATCCCTTGAATCTGCATACCCTCATAAGGGGTATAATCGACACGCTGATGCTGATTTGTGGCACTGATCTTCAACTTCCGCTCAGGATCAAAAATGACCAGGTCGGCATCACTGCCTGGTGCAATTGTACCTTTGCGGGGAAAAAGCCCAAAGAGTTTTGCTGGCATTGTTGAAACAAGATCCACAAAATGCTGAATACCTAATTTCCCATTTCGCACACCATCATACAAAAGCATTACGCGATGCTCGACTCCTGGCAAACCATTGGGTATCTTGGTAAAATCATGCAATCCCAGTTCTTTTTGCCCATGAAAGTTAAAAGGCGCATGATCAGTAGAAACCACTTGTAGTTCTCGGCGCTGTAAGCCGATCCAGAGTGCATCTTTGTCAGAATCGTTGCGTATTGGCGGTGTACAAACGTATTTTGCGCCTTCAAATCCAGGAGCAACATAGCAACTGTCATCCAGGTAGAGATATTGTGGACACGTCTCGCCCCAGACTGGTAGACCTTTCATACGCGCTGCAGCGACAGCATGCAACGAATGGGCACAACTGACATGCACAACATAGAGCGGTGCATCCGTCAGCGTTGCAAGCATAATAGCTCGCTCCGCTGCCTCACCCTCAAGGATCGCAGGACGTGAATGTGCATGATATATTGGGGCGGTATGACCAGAATCAACAGTTTCTCGCACTATGAAATCGATGGCGATGCCATTCTCAGCATGCACCATGACTAACCCTCCCAGGCGAGCAGAGCGACGCAGGACTCGGTAGATTGTCTCATCATCGACCATAAAAGTGCCTGGATAGGCCATAAGCAACTTGAACGTTGTCACTCCTGCGGAAATCATCTCATCCATTGCCTCTTCTGGTGCCGATGCAAGATCCGTGATTGTAATATGAAAGCTATAATCGATAACTGCGTTTCCTGCCGCCTTAGTATGCCAGGATTGAAGAGCTTCAGAAAGGGTATGCCCTCTCTGCTGATTAGCAAAATCAATGATGCAGGTGGTTCCCCCACAGGCAGCGGCTATTGTTCCTGTCTCAAAGTTATCGCTGGCAACAGTCGTTGGCAACGGTAGTTCCATATGTGTATGCACATCAATAGCACCAGGAAAGACATACTTCCCTTGTGCATCAAGTACCGAATCGCTCTGCATTGTAGCGAAGGTACCAGGCGAGCCAACAGCGACAATTTGCTCATCCTCAATCAGGATATCGCCTTGATAATCATCGGTCGCTGTAATGATACGACCGTTAGTAATAACTGTACGCATTTGCAAGCTCCTTCTACAAAACCAAGATTTACGCTATCGGATACACCTTCAGATTACCATATACTACGTCAGCCTGCTTTAAACCATCAGTCGTAGCAAAAAAAGCAATCAAACCCGTCGTGTATGTTGAATCAGCAAGCTGAACAAGAAACACGCCATTTGCATACAGAGATAAGCTATTTCCCTGTGCAATAACCTGCAATGTATTACCTGCAACATAGCCCTGTCGTAAAGCTGGTGAAAATGTCCAATTCTTCAAAGGAGTGATAGTTGCGCTAATGCGTTGAGGAAAAAGAGAAATTCTGTATTTACCCGCAGAAGTAATCTCAAACAAATAACCCCTATATTCACCGAACACATCCGTGCTAACGCGGAAAAAGAGGCCGCCTGATAATCCACTTAGAATACGCATATTCACTGTCAATGTAACATTCTGATAGATATTTGAAAACTCTTTACACCCATGCCAATCGGTTCCCTCTTTAACATGGTAGCCATCTGATTCAAAAACACATTTGCTATTCTGATCCCAATTCGCCTCCATCGTATTTGCTCTCTTTGCATTATTTAATACATCCAGATATAGATGGTAGCGATTGGGGTTGTGGAAGGCTTTATCGATTCACTTCTTACTTCAGATGAGGGAGCAACTCCACGTTACTCAACCTTCGGCTTATTTACACTATCCTGCGTCTTCCTTTTCTTAACTTGAAGAAATTGCATTGCAAAAGCCTCAGCTAGCTCAGTCGCGCTAGCATAACGTTGCTCTGGCCTCTTTTCTAATGCCTTATAATGAAGCGGCGTAACATCTCTTCATCTTCACGCTTGAAGACTCTAACAGCCACTTTCTGATGGTTTTGTAGATCTAGTGCTTCATAAACATTTGCCATACCACCTTTACCCACCAACCTTCTCAACTCATAGTGATCAAGGATTTTCCCCTCCTGCAGTGCCATGTGAATTTCTCTCTAGTTATTAGTAACCAACGTTCAGGATGGTCATAACTGGATAACTACTATGGTTATTGCATATCAATTACGCAATATGATAGCTATCACAGATCTCATGCCCCCCCTTTTGAATCAACTTACTTAGTTGTAACTTTGGTTTACACAATACCTTTGGATAGGCCAAAATACCTGTCTTACATCTTAAATTGTACTTTGTAGTATCATTTACGATATACTTGTACAAAATCCCTAATACGTATCTACATTCAGATAAGTACAATTCGAAAGAAGGATCATTATCTCGTGCCAAATTCCGCCAAAGTTCTCATTATTGATGATAGTACGACCCTTTGCCTAATTATGGCCGGCGCACTTGAAAAAGCTGGATACCAGGTACTTACCGCTTCTAATGGTAATGAGGGATTGGCCAAAGCCCTCCAGGAACGCCCTCACTGTGCAATAATTGACGTTGTGCTCCCTGGAATCAGTGGTTTCGGTTTGTGTCGTCATTTACGCGCCTTAGATCCACAGCGAAACCTATCTATCATCATGGTAAGTACTAAAAATACGAGCCTCGATCACTCCTGGGGGCTACGGCAGGGTGCAGACCGTTATTTGCCCAAACCTTTCTCTGATGAAGCTCTTGTACAAACTGTCGAGGAAGTTCTTAGAGAACACGCATTGCGTTGATTACCCCTTATAACAATACAAAAGCCGGGAACCTGCTTGAAAGTTAAGCAGGTTCCCGGCTTTTCACTAAGAATATATCGGTTTGCTGGTCATATATTGCTTACATTGCCGGCAACGGGACCCCAATTTGTTGAAGAACTCCTGGAACACCACCACCTGGTACATTGTCGGACGTCAAGGAAGCAATCTTTTCGCCAACGAAAGTAAATTCCAGGTGCTCCCTTGCTCTATAGATAGGGTTTCACGCTTTTGAATAGTACGCACAGGTTCGCTTCTGTCATTACGACTTGCTACGAACCTTTCTACAGAACAAATACCAAACCAGTTCAGCTTTGGATCATATAAAAATAAGACAAGACGAACAAGCTGAGTTGTCCGTCATGTTATATCTAAGAGAAATGCCGCTACGGTCAACAGTCACAGATTAAGCAATATTTTAATCTCCTGCAAACTGGCAGACCCACTCGAATTCTTCATTTGCGCTTGAAGATAACTTGCCTTCCTGCATAAAATGCATACCATAATTACAGATTGTCTCAAGAATATAGTCATCACTTTGAGTATCTACTCGATACACGCCGCTAGCAATAGCTTTGTTTCCAAGCCATACATTAACCAGGATTCCCTCATCGTGCTGTGCGCTCAACATCAAAGCAGGTGAACCTCTGTTTATTACATATGGTTCTATGCCGCTTTTTGCTTTATCATGAATGAAAGTCACATGCATGTCTTCTTTCATATGCACGAATGTGAATGTGATTATGGCCCTTGCCTCATCATCAACTACAATATAATCAACATATGCATCAACTAATGTGCTTACCATACAGTACCTCACTTTATGTGTCACCAGCCAGGCTCTTCACCAAACATACTGGCAATTAGTATTATGATCAGGTATCCTCTATAGACAGTATAGCTAATGCATATCTAAGTTCATATACACTGTTCTCACAAATTCATCACAGGAGTAGAGGATAATGCAGGAAATCAACGTCCTCCCATTGTGAGAGCCATAATTGCATTCTGTGCGTGCATACGATTCTCCGCCTGGTCATACACTACTGATTGCGGGCCATCTATCACTGCATCAGTCACCTCAATACCACGGTCTGCTGGTAGACAATGCATATATATAGCATCCTCTTTTGCTAGTGACATTCGGCGCTCGTCACAGATCCAGTGAGCGTATTGTCCAATTGTATCTACCATCGTTGACGTGTCTTGAACCGCAACCAGAGGTCCCCAACTCTTTGGATACACCACATCAGCGCCAACAAACGCCTCATCCATATCATGAACAATCTTAAAACTGCCGCCTGTTCTACGCGCGTTTTCAGCAGCATTATCCAAAATCTCAGGCATCAACTCGAATTCAGGTGGATGTGCCAGCACAACTTCAGCACCGAACTGTGTGAAGAGCTCAATTATTGATTGAGGAAGTGAAAGTGGCTTGGTATAGGATTTGGCATATGCCCATGACATGACTATTCTCTTACCTCGAATGTCTCCTTTCTTCTCAATGACCGTCATGAGATCAGCCATTGCCTGGCAAGGATGATAGATGTCGCATTGCATATTAATAACCGGCACACTTGCATATTCGGCAACATCTCTCAAGTATACATTTCCATCACCCCAATCACAGTGGCGAATTGCAATGCCGTGACCATACCCTGAAAGTATCTTTCCAATCTCTTTAGGAGTATCACCATGCGAGATTTGCATCTTATCCGGCTCTAAGAAAATTGCATGCCCTCCTAAACGCGTCATCCCTGCTTCAAACGAGTTGCGAGTGCGTGTTGAAGAGAAGAAAAAGAGCATAAATAGCGTTTTATCTTCGAGTAAACGAGTGGGTAGGTCAAGACCCCATTTCATTTTAAGATCAAGGGCGAGATTCAGCACAGTCTCCAATTCTTCTCTGGTCCATTCTTGCGTGCTAATAAAGTCTCGGCCACGCAAATTGGTTTTCATTTTATATCGTCCTTTCTATTCCTGTACAATCCATGTTCCTGTCTCTCCCTTGAGAGCTTTGCCAATAGTTTCGGGCATGGTGATCAAGGCTGCATTTCCGCCACGTTCAAGATAGTTAATGATTGCTTTGACCTTTGGTCCCATGCTGCCTTTAGCAAAATGACCCTCCTCGTAGTATCGCTTAGCCTCGGCTAGAGTAATACGATTAAGATCGATCTGGTCAGGCTTCTTGAAGTTGAGTGCAGCCTTCTCAACCGCAGTAGATATCAGTAAGAGGTCGGCATTTAATTCACTGGCAAGCAAACTCGAAGCAAGGTCTTTATCAATAACAGCTTCTACTCCTGAGAGAGTTCCTGAATCATCGCGCACTACAGGAATGCCACCTCCGCCAACAGCGATCACAATAAAGCCACTTTTAATGAGATCATCTATCGCATCACGCTCGACGATTTCTCTTGGGATGGGCGATGGCACTACTCGACGCCAGCCTCGCCCAGCATCCTCAACCATTATCCAGCCCTCTTTACTCATCTTTGTACGAGCTTCTTCCTCTTTATAAAAAGTGCCAATGGGCTTGCTGGGATTCCGCATTGCCGGATCGCTGCGATCTACAATCACCTGTGTAACCAACGTCGTACTTTGACGCTGAATGCCTCGTCGTAAAAATTCATTATACAGAGCTTGCTGTATCATATAACCGATGGCGCCCTGGGTATCTGCACCACATGAATCGAGAGGCACAGTATGCATTACTTTGCTCGCTAGTTCTGAGCGAAGTAGAATAAACCCCACTTGTGGTCCATTCCCATGTGTGACGACCACGTTCCAACCCTGTTCGATCATTCCCGCTATATGTACTGCTGTTTCACGCACAGCATTAAACTGGTCAGGCACACTTTGATGTGCCTCGTCTTTTATCAATGAGTTACCACCGATAGCAACAACAGCTAATTTACTCATCTGACCCCCTCCAGGAAAAGTGGCAACATCGCGTAGAAATCGGCACACTGCGCAACTTCAGCAGCAGGAACCTGATCGAGAGTTGTGTGTGCCCAATGCTCTTCACCAGGGCCAAAGCCGATGGTTGGAATACCCGCCTTGCCCATCCAATACGTGGCGTTGGTAGAAAAAACCCACTTGCTAGTTTTGGCAGGACGATCATAGCAGCTTTCAAACGTGGCTTTGCCGGCTTGTACAAAGGGATGATCCTCAGCTAATGACCATGCAGGGAATATCTTCTCGACTGGAAATACAAAGCCTGTATAACTCGGCTCAGCATACTCTGGCACAATGATCTCAGCCAGGTGAGCATTTGGCAAAGCTCGTAATTCATTCAGCACAACTTCTTTTGTCTCAGCAGGATGCATACGACGATCAAGATAGATAAAACATTCGTCAGGAACAGCATTGAGCGAGACACTATGCGTATTGATACTGGTCACTGTGATAGAACCAGCACCCAGGAATGGATCTGGACGGCTCTTTAACGCTTGATGCAGTCGCTCGACACCCTGAATAAATGGGATGGCTTTATAGAGCGCATTATCCCCACGCTCGGGCGCACTTGCATGGCAGCTAACTCCCTTAAAGGTGACACTGATTTCGGTACGTCCACGGTGTCCACGATAGATTTCCATGTTGGTGGATTCGCCAATTACTACGAAATCTGGACGTATACCTTCATGTTCTACAAGCGCATTTCCTGAGATTCCGTCACACCACTCCTCCATATTGCCAAAATAATAGAGTGTCCAGTCTTTGGCCAACCCCAACTTTTTCAAAGTGGCCATTGCATAAATCATAGGCGGCGTAGAACACTTTTCATCGCCCGCCCCAAGGCCATAGATAATGCCATTTTCGAATTTACCTTTAAAAGGGTCCCATTCCCATTGTGTAGTATCAGCTACACCTACCGTATCAATGTGACTATCATAGAGCAATACACGAGGTCCATTACCTATTCGCCCCAGGATGTTGCCCATAGAATCACGCCGCACCTCGTCAAAACCAAGTTCCATCATGCGTGCGCCTACAGCATCCCCAACTGGACCAATCTGACTATCGAAGCTCGGAATCGATATGATCTCTCGCAGGAACTGGATCATTGTGTCATGATGCTTAACCAGTTCTTGCTTGACGGCGATTTGTGCTTCACGAATGTCCATAGCTACCCTTTCTTGTTTTGTTTACATATCTTTTATACCGACAAATACTGTGCATTCACATAATGCACCCTCTTCATATTCAACACTCCACGCAATAATGCCTCCATGCGGTAAAAGTTCACCATAGAAACTACATGATCAGGCACATGTCCAAATGGCTCACGCGCAGGATCAATCTTCTCTAGAGCGGAATCAAGAGCTTTCCAACTAAGCAGTTTTCCTGTCGATAGCTGAATATTCAATATGACTACACCATCGTTAAACAACGCAGAATCGTCCGCACGCTGTATTTCAAGTCTATATTCCTGCCCTTTGATACGCCCGACAATACGCTCAGTGCCATCTACACGTTCAATGTAGAATCCATCGTGTGCGGGACGACCTGCATATGAGATTTGCGAACCAAAGAAGCCTGGTTTCTCAATAAATGGGCCTCCGTACTCTGGGCAGAACGTATCGCAATTGCCACACTCATTACAGAAATCGGCAAAGTTTGCGAGTTGGTGCGCCTGCTCGATATAAAACCAGTGAACTTCATCAGGCAAAAGGACCCCACGCGTCAGACGATAGTCACGATATTCGAAACGGGTTGGTTCTATTTCCAAGATGAAGTTAGCATCGTTGGGACAGACAGGCACGCATTTGTCACATGAGAGGCAGTCAAAGACGAATAAATGGCTATTGATCTTACGTGGCTCTTTACTGTTTTGTATCCAACTATAACGTGGATCATGAACAGTTTCTTCAGCGATAATTGCAGTATTGTCTAAAATAG